>ENA-OUOG01001743-OUOG01001743.1-marine-metagenome-genome-assembly--contig:-NODE-1743-length-24197-cov-3.137728_pt1 | contig 24197 bp, 21 predicted proteins | sample MGYA00248635_ERZ508505 | MGnify/ENA primary metagenome ERZ508505 (study PRJEB26176, sample SAMN06267871) | marine metagenome | isolation source: Saanich Inlet, British Columbia, Canada | place: Pacific...
AATGCGTAGTGTCTGATTTAAAGGTTGAGTTGCTTCCTTGGCAACAAGAAGTCTTTGAAGCCACTGAACGATTTAAAATTGTAGCCGCTGGGCGAAGAACAGGAAAATCTCGACTTGCGGTTCGTTCATTCGGCTGCATGGGTTCATTCAGACAGGGCATTGCTTCGCAGACTATTGCAAAACCTTATTTCCAACGCGTTGAAGTTCACATCCAAAGGGTGCGTTCTCGTTGGTGTTCGGAAACAGGGCAAAAAACTTTCGTTGCAAGTGCTGGATACCGGAATAGGCATTCATGATGAACAAAAGGGACTTATTTTTTCAGAGTTCACGCGCCTTAATCAATTACCGGGCCATACACCGGGCCTTGGTTTGGGGCTTTCCATCGTTGAGCGCATCTCTGAATTGCTCGGGCACAAGGTCAGTCTGGATTCCATTCCGGGTAAGGGAACCCAATTCAAGATAGAGCTGAATACCGTTGAGGCTCTGGAGGCTGAAAATAGGTCGACCGCCACGAAACAAAGGAAGAAGCCTGGACAATTGGATCACACATTGGTCTTGTGCATCGATAATGATCTAACCATTCTTGATGGAATGGTTTCCTTGCTCAGCCAGTGGGGATGTATTACGCACACGGCCACGGATCTTGAAAGCGCGCGGCGTGCGCTGCGTCACGAAGATCGCTTGCCCGATGTGGTTTTAGCTGACTACCATCTGGACAACACAACCGGTATTGATGTCTTCGCCGCATTGCAGAAAGACACCAACGGACAATTGAATGGAGTGTTGGTCACAGCGGATCGAAGTGATGACGTGAAAACGGCTGCTCAAAAGGTCGGATTACCGGTCATAAACAAACCGGTTCGTCCTGCAGCTTTACGCGCCATGATATCCCAGCGACGCAAGAAACAGGAAGCCGCCGAGTAGTTCGAAACTCAGTTCTCTACAGCGCCATGCAATTGTGTGTTGGGAAACCCGGCATTAATCCGGTTCATGATGATCACTGCTTGCGTGCGACTATCGACTTCCAACTTCAACAGAACCGCCGACACATGTGCCTTTATCGTTGCTTCTGACACACCCAGTTCATAGGCGATCTGCTTGTTCAAAAGTCCTTCACCCAGCATGGCAAGCACGCGCATTTGCTGTGGCGTTAACGAATTGAGTTTTTCAATCAATACACGTGTTTCCGCATCCACGGTTTCATCAAGGTCAATGTTTGGGGGTATCCAGATTTCTCCACGCTGTATGTTTTCAATCGCTTCCTGGATTTCTCCTGAACTTGATGATTTTGGAATAAAGCCGGATACACCAAGATCAAGACAACGTTTGATGGTCGCGGGATCTTCAGTTGCTGATACGACCACGATTGGACTGTCCGGAAACTCGGCACGTACCTTTATAATACCTGAAACGCCTGAGGTTCCGGGCATTGCCAAATCCAGCATGACAAGGTCAGCTGAACCCAGCTCTTTTAGCAATGCTCGCAATTCTTCCAGATCGCCAACTGCCTTCAGTTCGCAATCTGGCATAAAGCCAAGAATGGCTTGGCTGATCGCGTCCCTGAACAACGGATGGTCATCTGCAATAATAAATACAGGATTCAAAGCGGCCCCTCCAAAAACAGCTTTGCAGCAAAATGTTGAATGCTTATTGCATTCAAGTCTGCGGATTACAAATACGCCTTGTGTATGATATTACATGTTCATCGCGGTTCGATACACTAAATTATTTCAGGTGACCCAATGACATATAGACGCTTCAAAAAGCGGTATCTCGGCTGGATCAGGAACCAAGGACCATTGGCCTTTTTTTTCAGTGGGTTGGTGTTATTGCTCGCAACGTCGTGGACAGGCTCCGGAAGCGGTCTCAACGACCATGTAACCTTGGGTATGCCCGCAGGGTTTTTTATGGCCATTATTGTTTCACCGCTAATCGTGATGTTTGTTTTGTCTTTGTTCCTCGGTATCGCGGAAGACAATGACAGACATGATCCTGAACTGGAAAACGAGTAGAGTTTTTTCTGATGCAATCCAATCCATTGGCACACCTTGGTTCTGTGACGACCATGTATATGGTCAGTTTTCTCATTACACTTATCTTTGCCGCGTTGATGCTCCAGATCGGTTCACCAATCAGCTATATCAGTATCATGATGTTCGTATTTGTGGTGTCCAGCTATGTGTTCGCAGGCTTTATTTCAGGCACCATGTCACTGACGGAATTTCAAAAAGGGGACAGTAGCACACGACCTGCCACTGTTGCCTTGGCTTTGGCATCGGGCATTGTTGGATCCGGCATCTTTGTTACACTTGCCGGGTCTTTTTATGCGAACGGCACCGATGCCCTGTCCCTATTCTGGGGATGGCTTCTTGGCATCAGTTTAATGACCATTCTGTTTGCTGCCAAGGTGAGCAGATCAACAGGGAGAACCCTGCCTGAAGTTCTTTCAAGGGATGGCAAATCCAGAGGTCTGGAAGCACTCTCTGCCATCTGTGTTCTTGGAAGCGGCACGTTGCTTGCCATAACCCAGCTTGTTTATCTTGGCATGATTGGTGAAACGTTTCTCGGCATACCCCAACTTTCGGTCATACAGGGTGTGACAATTGCCCTTGGCGTCTTTCTTGTCATTTCCGGCTTACAGGGCGTAACAGTCATTCGCGCAATCAGTTATCCGGTTATGTTCTTTATTTTCATGGTACCTGTAATGTGGATCGCGCTTGATGTGAGCGGCATGCCTTTCCCACAATTTGGTTTTGGTACTGGCGCTTTGCAGCCGGTTGCGGAAATCAACAATGAAGTTGTAAATGCCGGCCTTGCAACAGCGGACGAAGTATTCGACTTCACACGAGACAGCGCCAATCTTGATACATTCAACTATTTCGCTACACTCGTGTGTATAGGATGCGCGGTTGCTGCCATGCCACACCTTTTGCAGCACTTCAGAATGTTGGATACGGGTGCCAACGCAAGGCATTCAGGCTTTTTGGCATTTGGGTTGGTGTTCCTGTTTTTGTCCGCTGTTCCGGCGATCGCAGCTTATGTGCAACTTGATCTTTATACATCCATCCTTGGCCTTCAACTCGCGGAATTGCACGACGATGCAAGTTGGGTTTTTGATCTTAGCGGCGGAGGAACCCTACCTCTCATTGAACTCTGTGGTGCACTCGTTGCGAATGTGAATGACGCGGTTTCAGCCTGCGGAAGTGACCTAGAATACTTTATTTCCCTATCCGATATTTCCATAAATCCCGAACTCCTTTCTGTGAGTCAGGGTATTCTTCATCAGCTTCCCGAGTTGGTTACCATCGTTATGGCTGTGGGAGCCATGCTTGCCATGATGACCACGCTGGACGGTATCGTATTCTCAATGGGGCTCACCTTGTCAAACGATGGGTATCAGCGCTTTTTCAGGCCCAAGTCTCCCAAAAGCGTGCGCCTGTTCATGATCCGCTTCTTTGTTGTTCTGATCCTTGCCGGGCTTGTGTTAGGCGTCATTTATGTTCAACCTGATGCGCAACTTTCTTTTGAGTTCGCCATGGCCTTTACCGCAGCTACTTTGTTCTCTGCATTGCTCATCAAGCTCTGGATACCATCGACACCGGATAACATTAGACTTTATGCCCTTGCAGCCAGCTTCCTGTTCACCTGCTTATCGCTTTGGGCAACAAACCTGGGAACAGATTTTATTGTTGGCAATGGAGACGAGTTCATACTCGCAATTCCCGGGATCACCGAGCGGGTTTCGAATTTTGGAATCGGCATCTTTGGACTAATGCTGTCGTTCCTGATTGTTGCTGCATCACATCTGGCAGAAAAATACAAAGCAATTCCAAGAGAGGAAAAGATTGAAAATGCCTCAACTTGATCCATCCTTGTTCAAAGATGATGCTATTCCCGAGCAGACACGCGCTTTTAATGCGCGCATTATCGCAGCCATTGAAAGTGGACCTGAGCTTTGGGAATTGGAACGCGATTTGGTACGTGCAGCGCGCCGCGCAGGCAAAGGCATATTTCCGTTGGAACAGTTTGACCCAAAGGCTGAAACCATCGAAATTGATGGCCCGGGCGGCAAAATTCCGCTTCGGATCATAAGACCAGAAGGCAGGAAGGAAACCGGCTCCTTCTTACATATTCACGGCGGTGGATGGGTGTATGGAAATGCAGACATGCAAGACCAGCGTCTAAAGGAACTGGCGAATGATACGGGCCTCGCCTGTGTTTCTGTTGAATACAGATTGGCTCCGGAACATGCATATCCTGCGGGACCTGACGACTGCGAAGCAGCGGCCCTTTGGATAGCACAGGAAGGCAAGGACATCCTGAATACTGGTTTTCTGGCAATTGGCGGAGAAAGCGCTGGAGGCCATCTTGCGGTGAATGCGCTTCTGCGTCTGAGGGACAAACACAAGGTGACACCGTTTCATGCTGCACTTTTGATCGCTGGCATATACGATCTCGGCATGACGCCAAGTGCCGCAAACTACACATCAAATCTTGTATTGCGTCACAAGGATATGGTGAATTTCTCAGCCTGTTTGCTTCAATCCAATGAAGACAGGCGCAACCCGGACGTCTCTCCGCTTTATGCGAGCCTGCACGATATGCCGCCTGTGCATTTTACGGTGGGTACGGCGGATGCACTGCTTGACGATTCGCTTTTCATGTCCGATTGCTGGGTTCAACATCAGGATGATGTGGAATTGGATGTCTACCCCGGCGGGTGCCATGTGTTTCAGTATTTTGATGAACTGAAACAAGCCAGAGACAGCCGCAAGGCCATGCATGCATTCCTGAACAGACAGATCGCAAAACAGGAAAAAGTGTGACCCGTAAAATCTATAAGATCCTGACGCCGGAGCAATGGCATTCAGCACTGGCAGCTGGTGTCTTTAAAGGCGCACCGGTTGATCTGGCTGATGGATACATACATTTTTCAACGGCTGAGCAAGCCCAGGAAACAGCAGACAAACACTTCAGAAATGCAGGCGACTTATTGCTTGCTGCATTTAACTCCGAAGTATTTGCGGAAGCCTTGAAATGGGAACCGTCACGCGGAGGAGCGCTGTTCCCACACTTATATGCAGAGCTTGATCCGTCTCTTGTGCTGGCAGTGCATGCGTTGCCACAGAAAGACGATGGAACGCATCAATTCCCGGAGCAATTCTAATGGGTTTGTTTGATCTTGCGCGCCCTGCGCTTTTTGCTTTCTCGCCAGAGAAAGCGCATGGACTTTCCATCCAGGGTTTGAAGTCCGGGGTTATACCGCCCGCAAGACTGAAGAATGATCCAAGACTGCATGTTTCCGTCGATGGTGTTTCCTTCCCAAATCCGGTTGGCCTTGCGGCTGGATATGACAAGAATGCAGAAGTGCCGGATGCTGTTCTTGGATTGGGATTTGGTTTCACGGAAGTCGGTACAATTACCCCACGTGCCCAATCGGGCAATCCCAAGCCAAGGGTTTTCCGCCTGACACTTGATAAAGCCCTGATCAATCGATTGGGGTTCAACAATGAAGGCCATGCAGCTGCATTGGCGCGATTGAATGCGCGTAGGAACAAGCCGGGTATTGTTGGGGTCAACATTGGTGCCAACAAGGATTCAGAGGATTTCGTTGCAGACTATGAAAAGGGCATTGACGCGTTCTATGATCTTGCTTCCTACTTCACCGCAAATATCTCATCACCCAACACTCCGGGACTACGAAACTTGCAGGCGGGAGAAGCTCTTGAAACGCTATTGAACCGTGTGTTTGATAAAGTGGATGCGAATGCCGAACGCAGCGGCAAGCGGGTTCCGGTGTTTCTCAAAATTGCACCTGATCTTGAAAGCGCCGAGATGGATGAAATTGCGGATGTGGTAAAACGCTCTTCCCTCTCTGGTTTGATAGTTTCCAACACAACATTGGACCGTGACACCCTGACTGAGAGAAAACATGCGAATGAAGCCGGCGGGCTTTCAGGACAACCTCTTTTTGAGAAATCGACACGCATTCTGGCAGAGATGTACAACCGTCTCGGACCAACCCTCCCCCTGATTGGGGTTGGCGGAATAGGCAGCGCACAGGATGCCATTGCCAAGATTGAAGCCGGTGCAAGCCTCGTACAACTCTACACTTGCATGGTTTATGCCGGACCTTGTTTGCCGTCTGACATCGTACGCGGGTTATCAAGCCATCTGGATGCAAGCAATATCTCAAGTGTGGTTGAAATGGTGGGACGCAAGAACGGAGATTGGACATGAGTGACATAACCATCTGGCACAATCCGCGGTGTTCCAAATCGCGGCAAACACTTGCGCTTCTTCAGGAACAAGGACAAGAGCCGACTATTGTTGAGTATCTCAAGGAAGCGCCAAGCAAAACTGAACTCTTGCAGGCTTTGGTTAAACTTGAGATGAGTGCCCATGATCTTCTGCGACGTGGCGAGAGCGTGTACAAGGAACTCGGTCTCTCGAAGGATACTGGAGACAAGGCGTTGGTTACTGCCATGCATGAGAACCCGATCCTGATTGAACGCCCAATCGTGTTTGCGAATGGCAAAGCCGCAATCGGGCGACCACCCGAAGCCGTGCTGGAGATTATTTAGGATAAGGCCCTTCGCTTCCTTGAAAGGTTTTTTGAGCATTTGGCACAACACGGGTTCCGAGTGTTAAACCCCTGAACATCAGAAACGCATGGAGAGATAACCACAGACCGTGGTTTTCCAGTGGTACCTTCAAAAATTGCCAAAGCAGAATATAAAGCGCCAGTGATATGACCATCATAATGCTCATGTCTCGCGACCATGTTGCTCCTATGAACACGCCGTCCAACTGAAACGCCATTACCCCGGACAGCGGCACCAGTGCAGCCCATAGCAGAAAGGTATTGGCAGTTGCCCGTACATCGGAGTTCGTACTCAACATATCAATTAAGGCCGGACCGAAGACCAGGAAGACACCGGAACATAGCATCGCCATGGCAAAATTCCAAAAAAGCGTGAGTTTGAAACCCTTCCAGAAACCCTGTCTGTAGTTTGCACCAACCGCTCTTCCGCAGATTTGCTCTGCTGCTGTTGCAAGCCCATCCAGAAAGTATCCGGCAATCAGGAAGAATTGCATTAGAACCGCGTTAGCTGCCAAGGTTACCTCACCAAACCCGGCCCCTTGAGCAGCGAAATACGCAAAGGCAAATAGCAAGGCGAATGATCTGATCATTATGTCTGCATTCAAATTCACCAACCGCTTCCACGCGGCACCCTCTAGGAAACGTTGCCTGGAAGGCGTTACTGATCGATCCAGCAGGTTCCAGCAAAGGACAGGCCCGGCAACGAAAGTCACGGCCTCGGAAATGACTGTTGCTATCGCAACGCCCTCTATTTGCCATTCCAAAACAAGGCCCAGATACAGGCTCAACAAGATGTTTGTGCCGTTCAATAAGGCTTGTATGACCAGGGCCAAACCGGATCTGCCAATGCCGATCAACCAGCCCAACACTGCATAATTGGCAAGTGCAAAGGGTGCGGATAACATGCGGATCAGAAAATAATCGCTTGTTGCCTGCTCGACAGCCTCAGTCGGCTGCATGAAGAACAGCCCCAGCCAAAGCAGGACAGGTGACAACAAAACCATTGCCATGCCACTAAAAATTGCGATGGCAAGTGCCCGAAACAGGATTGCCTGTTTCTCTTTCTCATCATCCGCACCCACAGCTTGTGCAACCAACCCTGTTGTGCCGGACCTCAGAAAATTGAAGGTTGTGAAAACAAGGGCAATGATTACAGAGCCAACAGCAAGCCCACCCAAAAGCGCGGCAGAACCAAATTGTCCAACCACCGCTGTATCAACCAAGCCCAGCAGGGGCGTGGAAATATAGGCAAGTGTCATCGGTACGGCGATGGCCAGTACCGAACGGTGGGAAATCTCAAAAGGTTTGGATTGCCTGTGAGCGGCGTCTGTCATTCAGGTTACTTGCCGAATTTCAGGAACCTCAGAATGAGGAAGATCGGCACCACAATAACGGCACCATATACAAAATATCTGCCGATGCTCCACAGCGCGTCAAAGCCGAGATTGTAAAGATTGATGAAGAACCTGCGCACAGCATCCCAAACTTCCCATGGCGTGACATTGATTGCAGCCAAAATGACACCCACAATCAATGAGATTATTGCGAGCTTGATAATGGTGCGCCCAAGTGAATCACCAAGAAAATTGTCAACGCGGTTTGCCATGAAACCCTCCATCCGGTTCGTTTGACAAGTAACTACGCTTGGCGTTCATTTCAAGAAAAACTATTGCAACCCTACCGGGTCCACGATGCCCCCCGGGCATGATTTGCCGACCACATCACCCGCAGATATCAGTGTTGCAAGATCTGTCGTCTCTCCAAGATCGCCGGAAATTGAGAGTTTGAGCTCGTGTACTATTCGGCGCCCGTCATCTCGATAACAATCCAGGATAAAACGGGTTTGTGCGGCATTTCCAAAAGCGCGGCCAAACGCGTAACTAAAATCACGGAAACCGAGGTTGGTGTTCACATTGCCTGCCGCCAATTCGCGCACCGCGCTTGCGTTAAGCTGATCCAGCAGATCAAGCGATACGCGAAAGTAACGTTCAGGAGAAAAGCTAGGGATACAGGTTCCGTGTTTGAACCATTCGTGACGATGCAAGTATGAGCGATAACCGGGCATCTTACGCTCAAGTTCGTTTCTCAATCCCACACTCAGGTCAAGCTTTGGCAGTCTGCTCCAGCGGCCGGATTTATCTGTTGCGATAGTTTCTCTGGAAACATTGCAATAGGTTTCGTTACGGGGTTGGGGCCAGAGCCCGTGCAGGGAAAAGTGACTTGTATCAAAACGGCCAGCCCGTTGCGACCTGCATTCCGCTTTGTTGGGTCGTTGCTCACAAAAGGCCGGTTGCCAACTTACAGCAAGAAGATAATCCTGACTTGCACTTGATGAACTGGATTGCCTGGAGGGCGCCGATGTCGTCCTCTCCTCATAGTTCAACCAAATCGCGGTGACCACGGCAAGTACAAGAAACAGGATCCTGCCAAGATTATTCATTTTCATATCGACCTTTATCCCTGCCGGTCCTACATTCCGAATATGAGCCAACAATCCCTTAGCAGCACGGGCGATGAAAATCTGCCTTTTTTCCTGCCGAAGCCGTTCGAGGAATGGTTCGCCGGGCACGGTTGGCAACCAAGGGCGCACCAATTGGCGTTGCTATCAAAAGCGCAAGCCGGACAGTCCACCCTGTTAATCGCACCCACAGGCGCGGGTAAAACGCTTGCCGGTTTCTTGCCCAGCCTTGTGGATCTTTCACAAACAAAAAAGCCAAAACCGGGAGAAGCAAAGCGCGGCATTCATACGCTTTATATTTCTCCGCTGAAGGCACTTGCTGTCGACATCAAACGCAACCTTGAAAAACCAATTGAAGAGATGGGGCTTGATATTCAAGTTGAAACCCGTACTGGCGACACACCTGTTTCAAGGCGTCAGCGACAGAAGCTCAACCCGCCTCAAATTCTTCTCACAACACCAGAGCAATTGGCACTACTGATCGCCAACAAGGATGCAGATCGTTTTTTTGACAACCTTCAAACCATTGTGTTTGACGAACTCCATTCGCTTGTCACCTCCAAGCGTGGTCACTTGCTTGCGCTGGGTCTTGCGCGTTTGCGTTCATTCAGACCAAACCTGAAAACGATAGGATTGTCTGCAACCGTTGCAGAGCCGGATGATTTGAGGCGATGGTTGGTGGCGCAACCAGAACTTGGCGAGATTGCGCTATCGGAGTTTGTTCATCTGCAAGGTGGTGCAAAACCCGACATAACAATCCTGCAGTCAGATGAACGGGTGCCCTGGTCGGGCCATTCTGCACGTTATGCCATGGGTGATGTCTATCGGGCCATAAAGGCGCATGGCACCACGCTCCTTTTTGTGAACACACGCAGCCAGGCGGAAATCCTGTTTCAGGAACTGTGGAACATTAACGAAGAGACATTACCGATTGCGCTGCATCACGGATCTCTTGATGTGAGCCAACGACGAAAAGTCGAAGAAGCCATGCAGCGCAATGAATTGCGCGCCATTGTGGCAACCTCAACCCTTGACCTTGGTATTGACTGGGGCGATGTGGACCTGGTGGTCCATGTGGGTGCACCAAAGGGAGCTAGTCGCCTCGCGCAGCGGATCGGCAGGGCAAATCACCGGATCGATGAACCTTCTCGCGCGATCCTTGTGCCAGCTAATCGATTTGAGGTGATGGAATGTCAGGCAGCGCTCAATGCAAACTATATCGGCGCGCAGGATACCCCTCCCCTTTTGAACGGATCGCTCGATGTTTTGGCGCAACACATTCTCGGCACTGCGTGTGCAGGACCATTTGATGCCAATGAACTTTATTCAGAGGTCACAAGCGCAGCACCCTATGCGGAACTTCACAAAGACCAATTTGAGCAGGCGCTCGATTTTGTATCTACCGGGGGGTACGCGCTCCGGGCGTATGAGCAGTATGCAAAAATCAGAAAGACTGAAGACAGCACTTGGCGGCTGACACACCCTGCAATTGCGCAGCGGTATAGAATGAATTGCGGAACGATTGTTGAAGCGCCAATGCTTGACGTTCGCCTAACGCGTAAACGAGGCAGAAACGCCGCTTTTCAGGGCGGGCCCATATTGGGTAAGATTGAAGAAGGTTTTGTCGAGTCTCTTGCTGTTGGAGACACATTTCTTTTTTCAGGCCAAACGCTGCGCCTTGAAGGCATTCGCGAGGCTGCATGCTATGTATCCAAGGCTGCAGATACAGATCCAAAGGTTCCGGCTTATGCCGGTGGCAAGTTTCCGCTATCAACCTATTTGGCAGATTTGGTGAGAGGCATGCTTGCAGATGAAAGCGCGCGTAAAGATCTGCCGCCTCAAGTCCGTGAGTGGATTGAAATTCAGAAACTGAAATCCATCCTTCCCCAACGCAATGAACTTCTGATTGAGACATTTCCCAAAGGTGATCGCTATTATCTGGTTGCTTATCCGTTCGAAGGTCGCATGGCGCATCAGACATTGGGTATGTTGCTGACACGCAGACTTGAGCGGGCGCGGGCAAAGCCCCTTGGCTTCGTTGCAACTGATTATGCAATCGCTGTTTGGGGCCTGCGGGACTTTTCCGCAATGATTGATAAAAGGGAGATCACACTCGAAGGCTTGTTTGATGAGGATATGTTGGGTGATGATCTGGAAACATGGCTGGATGAGTCCTTTCTTTTGAAACGCACTTTTAGAAACTGCGCAACAATAGCCGGCCTTATTGAGCGGCGTTTTCCGGGCAAGGAGAAAACCGGACGGCAAATGACGGTTTCATCGGACCTCATATATGATGTTTTGCGCAGCCATGATCCAAATCACATTCTCCTGCAAGCAACCCGGGCAGATGCAGCGCATGGATTACTGGATGTGAGACGTTTAGGGGATATGTTATCGCGCACCAAGGCGCGAATCGTGCATAAACCTCTTGAACAAATTTCACCGCTTGCGGTTCCCATTATGCTGGAAGTTGGTCGGGAAGCGGTTGTCGGAGAAGCTCAGGAAGCGCTGCTCGAAGAGGCAGCAAGCGAACTTGTAAGAATTGGATAAAGCATGTCACTGGCGGCAGAACAAAGTAACCTTCCGGCGATGGAGGTAGCATTTCAGGGAGAAGCCTTGCTGGTTGATCCGCGCGGGTGTCTTTTTTGGCCAAAAGAAAGTGTGCTTGTCGTATCCGATTTACATCTGGAAAAAGGTTCATCCTTTGCGTCACGCCGTAACAACTTTTTGCCACCCTATGATACCCATGCAACGTTGGAACGCCTTGCATTATGCGTTGCGGACTGGCAGCCCAAGCTCATTATCTCATTGGGTGACAGCTTCCATGACGAAGATGCGTCCTTGCGTTTACCGCAAAGCTGCCGTTTGGCAATTCGCCAATTGATGGAAGGCCGAGAGTGGGTATGGGTATGTGGCAATCACGACCCCTCGCCTCCAGAGAATTTGGGTGGGACCTTTTGCACAGAGATGATCATTGGCCCCATTAACTTCTTGCACGAACCCAAGTCCGGTTTTCGACCAGGGGAGATTGCAGGGCATCTGCATCCGGCTGCAAAAATCAGACAGCGCGGAAAAGCCGTGAGACGTCGATGCTTCGTGGGTGATGGCCGCAGGATGATCATGCCCGCATTTGGGGTTTTCACCGGTGGGTTGAACGTGCGCGACCGCGCGTTTGATGGTCTGTTCGCGGAAGCCGATTTACAAACTTGGGTTTTGGGGAAAAGTGCCGTCTACCAAATTTCCGGAAGTCAGTTGGTAGCTTAGTCCACGAATTGAAAATCGCTTCCCAACGCCAGAATTAGCATTATGTGCGCGGCAGCAACAAGGAATGTAAGCACAATCCGAATGGACGCGAACCAGGGCGGTGCCTTGCCGGAATTGATATAAAAGCTATCCCAAGCCCCGTGTGCACAAAACAAGATGAGCAATGTGAGCATCGAGTACATGTCTGGCAGGAGAAGTGCAAACCATCCGAGGATCGAGCCCACAACAGACAACCAAAGACTGTTCAAATCGAACGGTTGGTCCGCCAGGGCAAACCCCCATCGAATGCCACCAAGGAAGGAAAGTATAATGACGGACCATACTTTGAAAATGTCAAACACTGCATCAAACAATGGATGATCATGTCCAAGAACAAGCAAGACAATAGCCAGAACCCCGAAGGGGATAAAGCCAGCAAGGGACAGAAACCAGGCCTGCTTTCTTGTGTTCTCGTTGTTGTTATTGAGCAATGACGCCATGCCCCAACCCCAGGTCAGTTCTTCCGGAATATGACGTTCGCAAACCAACCGGTGAAGATCGCCAATAGTACACAAAGAATACCATAAAGCAGACTTTGCTGGTGTGCCAGATTGTAAATCCACTCTTCAAAGCCGACTTTACGCACTTCAAACGTATGTGTGACTTCATCCAGCTTTCTGCCATCTTTAAACAAATGTGCCTTTACTGTGTGAAAGCCAATCGGAACGTTTGGCGGAAGACTTACAGATGCTCTGAACAACGAGGGACTGATCAAGTCAATCGAACTTGGGTTCTCAGCAAAAAGCTTGCTTTCAATTCGCTTGCGGCGCAATGCGCTGGAAAACTCACCCTGGGTTAAAAATTCCTCGATGTTTCCCCGATCAACCGGTTTGGCTTTAAGATATTTCACCCCAATTCCAAGGCTACTCAAAACAGATGGGTCCACAACCTCTTCTATCGGGTTCCTGCTGTGGAGCGAATAGAACGAAGGCACATCGCGGTATTCACGAGCCGCAGCATTAATCCAAATGCCGCTGATCCGGTCCTTCTTGCGGACAATGGCCTCCTGCAAGTCACCAATAACCTCGATGAATACATCGTATTCGCCACGATACAGTTGTGCCTGGTCTGCCTGTTCGATTGCACCGAACACTACGATGTCTTGACCCGAAAAATCTGAACCGACCGGAACCACATCTACCGACAGCCCCATCTGCAGCTTTTCATTTGCCTGGACTGCGGTGACCATCATCGACACAATGAGAGCAAGGAGAGCAAATCTGTTCATCAGTGACCTCCCTCTGCACCAGCTGCGATTACGCTGAACAGATCATCCGGAGTAACCACTAAATCGTAACCGAGGCGAATGCAAACACCCAGTACCAACAAACCAAGAAGCGCACGCAGTTGCTCGCCCTTAAGCTTGTGTCCGGCTGCAGCACCAAATTGCGCTCCAATCACACCACCAACCATCAAAATGAATGCAAGTACGACATCGACGGTTTGGTTTGTTGTTGACTGAATAATGGTTGTGAATGCCGTTACGAAAATAATCTGAAAGAGCGAGGTGCCAATGACAACGTTTGTGGGAACTCGCAAAAGATAGATCATGGCAGGCACCATGATAAATCCACCACCAACACCCATAATCGCAGCCAGAATACCAACCAGCATACCAAGCATGATGATCGGGATAACACTTAACACAAGCTTCGATTTGCGAAACTTCACCTTGAAGGGAAGTTTATGAATGAACCCGCTATGGCCAGGTTTCCTTGCGACTGCACCGCCATTTTGTTTTGACTTCCGGATCGCACGCAGGCTTTCAATGGTCATCAACGTGCCAATCGCGCCAAGGAATACGACATATAAAAGCGAAATGATCAAATCGAGTTGGCCGATTTCTCTCAATGCAGAGAAAATATACACGCCCAGCGTCGACCCGGCGATACCCCCCACAAGAAGTAAAAGCCCCAACTTTATGTCCACTGTGCCTTTACGAAGGTGCGCTAAAGCACCCGAAAATGAGGACGCGACGATTTGATTTGCCTCTGTCGCAACGGCGACCGCAGGAGGGATGTTGTAAAAAATCAAAAGCGGCGTCATCAGAAAGCCACCACCCACGCCAAACATGCCTGACAAAAAACCAACTGCTGCACCCATCCCGAACAGGATCCAGATGTTTACAGATAACTCAGCAATTGGGAGGTAGATGCTCACGGCATCCTCCAGATAACAACAGAAGTTCGAAGGTATTAAGTGGCCGTCCACAGAGGCCAAGCTAAGCGCTTATTGCGCTTCTGAAGGATGAAAGTCAATGCGTCTGAAGCTTCGTTATGAAGAAAGCCTTGGGACCAGACTATTATGAATTTGGTGCCAGCCAGAAGTCACTGAATTCGGCTTATGATTCTGCTGTGCACTTTCTTGTTGTTACCCAAATCAATATGTCCGTCCCTATAGGTAAACTCCCCCAAGGAAGTGATGGTGTTTCCGCCCGACAAGCGAACACGTTTTTTGGTGCATTCTGCGCTCGTGCACATAAAATTATCAGCCTTCGCAACAGTGGGTGGGATCGCGCGCAATGACGTGCCTTCTATGATGCCGAGGTAGTTCACGGGAATACCTTTTTTTGCCAATCTACCGGCGATCTCACTCACCAAATTTGCGCCGTAACTGATCCCGATCAGATTGATTGGTTCGCTCGGGTTTCTTGCATATCGTGTTTCAATATCTTGCAAAATGCGTGGCTTGATGATGCGGTTGCCCTCAATCGAGGTCACATAACTGAAAACCTTGGCACCAGGAATCCTTTTGCCGAGGTTGTTCATGCCATATCCAATAAAGGGCACAGCGCTTGCAATCCCATTCACGATATAAGTTCGTGCCTGAACGCTATTGGGCAAAAGCGCCAAAAACCCCAAAGTGATAATAAGAAACGATAGAGGTCTAAATCTCTGGAAATGCATATGCCAAACTCCGCCGAGTGCTGATTGAATGAAAACGCAAAACAAATGTGGAGTGGAAATAGGGTAACAAGTAGATTTTATTATGTCACTGCCAATTCACAATATTTGTGCCTGCAAAAACGCGATGCTCCACGATCAAACTTTAGGGTACGTACGCATTGCTCAATTGGTCTGAACCCTAATCACGATAAGGGTTTGGCCGATCGGATTTGATGCCCTTTTTCACGAAAAAATACAGGAGTGGCAAAATGCCAATACCAGTCAATGCCAGCAATAACCAGCGCGCAGAATAAGCAGAATCATGCAATCGTCGCCCGGCAATTGCGATCGTGGGAACAAGAAATAAAATCAGTAATGCAATGGAAAGCGGGTTACCGGCATCCTGGTCAAACGGAAGTACGTCTTCAGCACCTTGCCACGTGCTCCACATGGGACCAAGATAAAGCCCATCGATAATCAAGGCAACGCACAAAGCAAATGTTACAAACAGAATCCAAAACCAAAACTGGGTTCTTGTTGATGCACCGGTGAAGGTCCCATATCTGGCGAAACCATCTTTAACTGCTTTTAAGAATGACATTTGACCCGCCGAACGATTCCGTTGTGTTGGAGTCTATTCCCTAAATCGCCACCGCTTCAAGTTCGGCAATCAATTCTCTGGAGATTTCTCCATTTATACCCAAACCAACACGCTGTTGAAATTCAGCAATTGCCCGCTTGGTTTTAGCTCCCATAATCCCGTCTGCAGGACCTGCGTCATAGCCAAGCTTGCCAAGTAACGCTTGGGCTTTGCGAATAGATTCCGGATTTTCTCCGATTGGTGCGCTGGCAACACCTGCTGCCCAATCCGGTTTTGGATTGTAAGCGTTTGCTGCAACAATTCTTTCGGCAGGTCTCCAGTCCTCGATCTTCGACTTTGCGACTTCCAGTTGATCCGGACGCATGTATTCAGTCACGACCTCACGTTTTTTCTCTGCGTCTCCATCACCTGCCTTCGCAGCGAGGGTGAACCATTTATATGCTTCGACCAAATTCACATCTGTACCCACACCCTTGGTGTAGAAAATACCGAGATTTACCAGGCTGTCCCGCACGCCATAGTCTGCGGCCTTTTTGAACCAACGGTAGGCAGCAGCTGTATCAGGCTGCCCGCTTCCCGAATTTGGAGTGGCGTGCAATACCGCCAGATTGTGCATGGAGATCACATTGCCATTGCCGGCTGCTTTCTCATACCACTTCATGGCTTCAGGAATGTTTCTTTCAACGCCAATCGCTTTTTCGTGCAGGTTCGCCACGATGTATTGTGCAGGAGCAAAACCCAATTCTGCGGAACGCAAATACCATTCCACCGCCTTCTCAGCTGACTTCTCAACCCCGATGCCTTCAAGAAGCCTGCGCCCAATTTCGTACATGGCCTGAGCATCTCCGTTGGAAACGGATGCTTTCAGGGCATCATTTACAAATGTCAGCTCGGCTGCCAATGATTCAGTATCAAATGTCTGCTGGGAGCGTTCGTCCAGCGGGTCTTCCGCTTGCAGATTTCCAAGCGACGCAACGACAATTTCCTCGTCAGGCGAAGGCGCGTCTTCTGCTTCAATGACACGGGGTGACTTCGCTTTAGTATCAATCATTCGCGCTGTATCGACGGCTTCCAGGGTCTCGGATTGTCTATCCCTTTCGGCTAGCTGAGCGTCCTCATCGGTAGATAATGCACCTGTGATCATTGGAATACTCAAGGCCGCCAGCAGGGTTGCTGCAGCCGCCATGGAAATCACCTTGTTGCGTTTTGAGAACAGGCTTGGAAGTGCTGAAAGAACACCTTTGTCCGCCTCTTTTTCCTGCTTGACCACTTCTTCGTGGGCAGCGCTTGCTTCCTCTGCAGCAGCCTGAGCCGCACGCCTTGCAGCCGCGATGAAGTCTGTGCCGGAAGAACCCTCACCATTTTTGCTGCGATTTTTTCTTGTTTCATTCGCTTTGCGTACCAAAGCAGCTAGATCCGGCCCAGCACTGCCTGGCTCCAAAGGCTGATCGCTTCCATCCATCGCAAGTTCGAGCAATTCATTGCCCGGTTGCATAGGTGGTGTCGGTGTCGCCAGCTCCGGCGAATCTACTGCGGGCAGAGGTGGAATAACCGGGCTGTCTGCAAATGTATCGATTGCCATATCTGCACTATGAAACTCGCGGTCCATCGGATCGGATTCATTGGCAAGGTTTTCATTGGATTCAGCCATGCTAGCGCGCATTTTCATACGCTCTTCTTCTGCACGCGCAGCCTCATCAACCAAACTTTGGGCGATTGAAACTTCGTTTTCGAGTTGAGCCTCTTCCCTGCCTCGCTCACTGGTCACAAGCGCGCGGTATTCGGCAACCATATCTTGACCCGTGACTTTGTCCTGCAGCTCTTCCTCAGCGAGACGGACCGGCTGATCAAACTCTTCTATCGAAGGAATGGATGGAACATTGTCAATTTCCGGCTGCGCTTCATACACTGGCTCTTGATGTGGAAGTGTTGCCGCAGTCTCTGCTTCCGGCTCTTCGAACATATGTTGTTCATGGGTTTGAGCTTCCTCAAAGCCCTGCGGATTGCCTGGCATCGCCTCATAGTCTGGCTCTTTCGCGGGCTCGGTGTTTGCCATCAACCCTTGCAAAACCTGGCTGGCTTCAGCAGATTGCGGCATAATGGAATGAGCGCTGGGAAGGGAATTCGTATCGGTTGCATGGGACGCCGCCACTGGAAGCTGGGACAGACCACGCTCCAGGGTATTTAGACGCTCAACCATGCTGCCAAGCGAATCCTTAATGACTTCAAATGCACCAAAGTTATGCGTATTGGTCTGCGAACTTGCCTCTTTCAGCTTGCTGATATCTTCGCTCAAACCTTTAAGCACAGAAATATCGGGTGCTGATGAGGCCATATTAACCGAATCGGTCTGGAGTTGTTCCATTACCCGTTCTACGGTTTCCTGCGCGACCTGGGTTGCCATCTCAATGCTGATGTCGCGGCTGCTCGCAATTTGTTCTTCAATGCTTGTGAGTTTTCTCGTCAACTCATCCAGCTCGGCCGAAGATGTGGTTTCAGAGCTCGTTTCAAATGTCGCCAGAATTTGGCTAACACTTTCTTCCAAACGGGTGATCGCCTTGGATTGCTGTCCTAATTTAGCCGATGCTGACAATGCATCCGTAGAAACTGAAAGCTGTTTTAAATGCTGAATCAGTTCACCGTCTGCGAGCAATGCGCTTAATTCGTCAAACCCTTGTGACGTTTGAATTTTGGCGTCCAATGCATCCACTTTATGTGCTACGGCCTGCAATGTTGAGACAGATTCGGGATCAAGGCTGTTTGCCTGACCCTCGGCAGGGATAGCATTCGCCATTTCATCGAGGCGTTGGGTGATTTCGTCCAATCGCTCAACCAGAGGAGAGGTGTCTGCTGCGGGAGAAGATATTCCCTCAGGGATATCACTCAATTGTTTTGACAATTCATTGATACGCGCTTCGAGCCGTTCCAGGTTATCCGTCGCCGGATCAGAATGCGAAAGCGCAACAACAGCGCGTGTGATTTCCTCAAGGCGCATTTCGATGCTGTCAAATGCGCTGGTATTGTCGTTCTCGTTCTGTCCGCTTTTCACACTGTCAACGACGAGTGTTTGGATCTCTGAGAGCTGCTCAAGTACTTGATTATGATTTGATTCGAACTGTTCCCTGTCAAAACCACTATTGGTCAGACTTGCATTCAGAGACACCTGCAGATGTTCGATTTGTGACTTTAGTTCGTCATGACTTGCTTCGAGTGTCCGATGAATAATGTCAGTATCAATTGACGCAGTGGGCGATGCGTTAAGTGAACTGCGAAGTTCTTCGATCTGGCGGGTAAGGTCAGAATGGCTTGTTTCAACCACATTTGCATAAGCCTGCGGATCAACAGATGAACTGCTTGAAACATTCGCGAATTCCGCCCGTGTTGCCTCCATAGCTTGGCGCAAATTTGCAATTTCCTGCAAGGCAGACTGATCTGTCGCTACGTTGGCAATGATATGTTTAAGCTCGTTGATTTCCTTGGTCACCACATCTAACTGAGCTGATTGCCTTGCGTTGATCTCAGAATGCTGAGGCATTGCTTGGGCAGCCTGCATCTGGTGTTGCTGCATGGCATTGAGTTGGCCGCCGAGAGCATCGATCGCGCTATGGATCGATTCCATCTCATTGGCGCTGGCAAAATCTTGTTGTCCGGCAAACGATGGAGCCGGATATGTAGGTGAAGGAAAATCACCATACATTTGAGGTGACGGCTGGTGGACCTGTGCCTGCGGCACATTGCTGAACGGCCCCGCCATCGGATTCATTTGTGGCATATGGCCATATTGATTTGGATGCCCTGATGCCATGCCTACAGGATAATCATAGACTGGTTGTGCGTTCATTGCCTGATTTGGCATGCCCATTTGCGGTGCTTGCGTCATTCCGGCAAACTGTTGGTTTCCCAGTCCCAATGCATCTATCCGCCTTTGAATTTCGTCAGCATATTGAACGGCGCCATTATTGGAACCAGCCGGATGAGTGCCATAGCCACGACGCCCTGCATGATTTGAGAGATTTCTAAGCTGCGAACCTGATCTGCGCATGTTTTACCGGCCTGTGTATACTCATGACGGAATCCGACTAACGAATCCATTTGGGACAGCATTCCCAAAACAGGGTAAACAATGGGTTAATTGGTTAGCAGATAGTTTAAGCCGGATTAACGGTTCACTAACCCGCTTGACACTTGGAGCTGTACACAAATTTTGCATTAAAATACGCAGGCGGAGCTTGAACTGGCGTATGCAAGTTGCTATTTATGACGTTACGTTAGGTTAAAAACAAAATAGTAGGCTGATCCTGATGGAACACAATTTGACAGCACAGACGATGCTAGAAGAAATTGCATCAAATGTGTTAAATCCACAAACTGAGAATAAAGAGGTTTACCGCATCGGTGACCTTGCGAGAGAGTTTAATGTAAGTTTGCGTACGCTTAGGTTCTACGAAGACCGCGGGCTTATACACCCAAATCGCGCTGGTTCTACGCGATTGTACTCCAATGAAGATCGCACCCGCCTAACCGTTATTCTATTGGCGAAGAATGTGGGTTTTTCCCTTGTGGACATTCAGGAATTGCTCAAAATCTATGACGGCGAATCTTTGGATGGTGATCTTCAGGAGATCCAGAAGAAGTTTAAGACGCAACTTGATTCCCTTAAAGTGCAGAAGTACGAAATTGAAACCTGCATTTCTGACCTGGAGCAAGCTCTCAAAACAATCAGTAGCAAAACTGTAAGCGCCTGATTTTTGATTGAATTCACCCGCCGTATGCGGCTAGGTTCCTTTGTCTAACCATTCATCATTGATTTGTTGGAATGCTCGAATTAGCTGCTGCATCAACACTTCGCTTTATTCTACTGCAACTGCAATTGAATGATGCGTTTCTGCAATATGCTTGAACTGGCAGCTTTCACTGCCAAAAAGTATCACGCCAAATTCCGGAAAAATATTCGACGGATATCTGTTTCAATAAAGATTCTGATTGAGATCACAGAATCTGACTCCTCACGTGCATTTTTTGCTTGAAATCTTTTGAATTACATTTACGTTAACGTAAGAGTTTTACGTTGAACTGAAAACGAGTTTGCTACAAATTTGTGTTCGGATTGAACAAGATTGCCGATGGCTGGTAGCACTTTGTTTAGAGGAGAAATCAAATGCCGAGCTATTCCGCTCCAGTGAACGAGTCCCTTTATATCCTGAATGATGTGTTGAGCATTGATCGCTACAACAACCTTCCAGGGTTTGAAGAAGCAACACCTGACATGATCGAAGCCATTTTGGGCGAAGCTGCCAAAATGTGTGAAGAAGTTCTTCAGCCGATCAACCTTTCTGGCGATCAGGAAGGTTGCACACGCCATGAAGACGCCACCGTCACAACGCCAAAGGGCTTTAAAGAAGCATATCAGGCGTATGTCGAAGGTGGTTGGATGGGACTGGGAGCCGATCCGGAATACGGCGGCCAGGGTTTGCCATATGCTTTGCATACCGCGGTAGGCGAATACCTTTCTTCATCAAATCAGGCTTTTGCGATGTATCCGGGCCTAACTCAAGGTGCGATTGCGGCAATCCAGGTGCATGGCTCCAAGGAGCAGAAACAAAAGTACCTGCCAAACATGATCGAAGGGTCATGGACTGGAACCATGAACCTGACTGAACCGCATTGCGGAACGGACCTCGGTCTCCTGCGCACCAAAGCTGCACCACAGGCCGATGGTTCTTACAAAATTTCCGGCCAGAAAATTTTCATTTCTGCGGGTGAGCATGATTTGTCAGAAAACATTGTTCATCTGGTTCTTGCTCGCATTGAAGGCGCACCAGACGGCGTAAAGGGCATCTCACTATTCATCGTACCGAAATACAATGTTGGTGATGATGGCTCGATCGGCGAGAAAAATGGCGTTTCTTGTGGTTCCATTGAAGAAAAGATGGGCATTCACGGCAACGCTACCTGTGTGCTCAACTATGATGAAGCAACAGGTTACCTGATTGGTGAGGAAAACAAGGGCTTGAAGGCCATGTTCATCATGATGAACGAAGCGCGTCTGGGTGTAGGCCTTCAAGGTCTTGCACAATCTGAAGTCGCGTACCAAAACGCCGCGATTTATGCAAAGGAACGGATCCAGGGTCGCGCACTAACGGGCGCTGCCGAGCCGGAAAAGAAAGCGGATCCGCTTTTGGTTCATCCGGACGTGCGCCGCATGCTGTTGAACATCAAATCCTTTAACGAGGCAGCCCGCGCACTCATGCTTTGGACTGCGCTGAAGGGTGACATTTCGCACCGTGGCCTAACCGATGAAGATCGTGAAGCAGCGGATGATCTAATGGGCTTGCTAACACCGGTCGTTAAAGGTGTTCTGACTGATATTGGTTTCTCAAACTGCGTTAATGCACAGCAAGTTTTCGGTGGCCACGGGTACATTGAAGAATGGGGTATGAGCCAGTTTGTTCGTGATGCCCGTATTGCGCAAATTTATGAGGGTGCAAATGGCGTTCAGGCACTTGATCTAGTGGGCCGCAAACTGCCAACAAACGGTGGCCGTGCCATGCGCGCGTTCATGGAAGAGGTAAATGCATTCACCAAGAAGCACATGGAAAACGAGGCGATGGCACCTTATACCAAGCCAATTCGCGAAGGCGTGAAGGCTCTTGAGGCAGCTACCATGTGGCTGATGCAGAACGGCATGAAAAACCCAAACAATGCCGGTGCCGCATCGATGGACTACATGCATCTGTTTGGTCTGGTTGCGCTTGGGTATATGTGGGGCATGATGGCTGAGAAGTCTCAGGAAGCCCTTAAGGAAGGCGCAAACGGCTCCACCTCGTTCCACGAGGAAAAACTTATGACAGGCCGTTACTTCATGGAACGTGTAATGCCAGAAGCAGGCGCTCATCTTGCGCGTATCCAGTCAGGATGCGAAAGCATGATGGCGCTTGATGCGGAAGCATTTTAAGAGGGTATCATGCCAGCCAGCAACGTCCTGAATTTCCCAAAACCTGCATGGATGGATGACGAGGTCAGCCTCGTCTCCGACATGGCAAACAAGTTTATGGAAAATGAAATTGCTCCTCACTACGAGCAATATGAAAAAGACGAGATCGTTCCGCGATCTCAATGGGAAAAAGCTGGAGAGAACGGACTGCTTTGCGCTGCCATGCCGGAAGAATATGGTGGCGCAGGCGGAACATACGCGCATGAGGCTGCCATTATTGAGGCAATTGGCCATCATGGTGTTGATGGTTTTGGCATTGCCCTGCATTCGGCAATTGTCGCGCCATACATTTTGCATTTTGGATCAGAAGATCAGAAGCGCAAATGGTTGCCACGGCTCGCGACTGGTGAGCTTATCGGTGCTATAGCGATGACAGAACCCGGTGCGGGCTCCGATCTTCAGGGAATAAAAACCACCGCTGTAAAAGATGGCAACCAATATCTTATCAACGGCTCAAAGACTTTCATAACCAATGGTCAAAACGCCAATCTGATTGTGCTTGCGGTGAAGACCGATCCAGACAAAGGCGCGAAGGGCACGTCTCTTGTCGTCATTGAAACCGATGAGGTTGAGGGCTTCGAACGCGGACGCAATCTGGACAAGGTCGGTTACAAAGCCAATGACACGTCAGAATTGTTTTTCAACGATGTGAAGGTTCCAACTTCAAACTTGATTGGACCTGAAGAGGGACAAGGTTTTGCCCAACTGATGACCGAGCTTCCGCAAGAACGTCTTATCATTGCCAATCAGGCGATGGCAGCCATTGAGCTGGGGCTTTCTCTCACCATCGATTATGTGAAAGAACGCAATGCCTTTGGCAAGGCAATCATTGATTTTCAAAACACGCAGTTCAAGCTTTCCGAACTCAAGTCTGAAGCCACAATGGCAAAGGCTTTTGTCAATCACTGCGTCGATCAGCATTTGCAAGGTCAACTCGACACGGCAACAGCGTCCATGGCCAAGTATCTTTTGTCTGACATGCAAGGCAAAGTGATGGATGAATGCTTGCAGCTGTTTGGTGGCTATGGCTACATGAATGAGTACCCGATCGCCCGGATGTTCAGGGACGCTCGCGTCCAACGCATCTATGGCGGAACGAATGAAATCATGAAAGTTCTCATTTCGAGAACACTGTAGGGAAAATCAACATGGCCAAAGGATATTGGATTGCGCATGTCAGCGCTAAAGATCCTGCGAATTTCACATCGGATGCGTATCAGGCATATGTTTCCGGTGCCCGCCCAAGCTTTGAGCAATATAACGGCAAGTTTCTTGCACGTGGCGGTGCCTTTGTGCAGATGGAAGGCGATGACATTGGTTCACGTCATGTGGTTATTGAATTTGCAAGCCTC
>ENA-OUOG01001744-OUOG01001744.1-marine-metagenome-genome-assembly--contig:-NODE-1744-length-24191-cov-3.477440_pt1 | contig 24191 bp, 20 predicted proteins | sample MGYA00248635_ERZ508505 | MGnify/ENA primary metagenome ERZ508505 (study PRJEB26176, sample SAMN06267871) | marine metagenome | isolation source: Saanich Inlet, British Columbia, Canada | place: Pacific...
AAAATATTGTAAATCGCTTTCTTATCATAACCATACCAACAATTTTTATATAAAATTTCATCTTGAAACAATCTTACATCTAATTTAAATAATAAATCATCAATTATACTCAAATCATAAGGCTTAGGATTTCTAGTTAATTGAAATATTTTTTTTCTGCTAACTATGTTTTCAATAAACAAAACGAAAACTAAAATTATCAAAAAAATTAAAACCTGATTTTGTTTGAAAAATTTAACTATGAATAATTGGCTATTTATGAAATTTGATAAAAATGGTAGAATAATTATACTGAAATACCATCTATTATAAATTTTTTGAAAAAACATACTATTCTTTAGTTTTAAAAGTAGGAGAAATTGATTTTATACTTTCATAATATTGGATTCTTAATTGATGTTTTTCCATTTGATAATTGCCCTGTTTTGTGACAATACTTTTCAGGAAAATCTTCATTTTTATATTCATTCCATAATTTCCAAGCTTCTTTACACATTGGTTTACTTGGATTAAATCTTATCTTTTTTCTAGTTCTTATACAAAATCCATGAGTTTGTTTTTTTTCTTCAATCCTTTCAGGTCGTTCATCATTTTTTGAATCTAATTCTAAAATTTCAGGGAAATCCATAAGTGTTTTTTGAGATGAAACACTATTTCTGTAACTGTGAAATGGATCACCATAAAACTTATCAGTCGAATCAAATAAAATATCAGATTTCACGTATCTTTTTCCTATACTTACAATTACTTTTCTCTTTTCATAAACTGGTCTTTTAATGAAAATCACTTCATTACTATTTGCAATCTCCCAACACGTATTCCAAGCATCAACATCTAGAGAATTCTTTTTAAGGTTAGAAATAAAATCTTGTTTGGAAAAAACTCCAAATTCAATGTTATTTTTAAATGAATAGTCATAAAGATTTATTGAAGCTATAACACCTTGCCTTTCGTTTCCATAATATTTTGCATGTAAATTTGGAACATAAACTATACTAACATTTAAAAATTTCTTGAAGTAATCATAATCTACCTTACTAATACTTTTTTGGATTTCGTTTTTGTTTTTACCAAATACAATAAGGATATGAATTTTCGGATTATTTTCATGTTTATTAAATAATTCCTTGAAGTAGTTATCTAATTTTATAAATGGGGAAACAATCATTAAAATTCTCTCAGCTTTCCATATAGTATCATAAATGACATCTTCTAAATCTATACCTGTTATAAATTTGCTCATTTATTATTAATATTACTCTATCCCAAACTTGACAAAAACCGAGGCTTTAAGTTTTATCTTTTGGAATTGTATATCGGTATTATCCAAAGCTTCTTTATCTTCGATCAGTCCGACAAACTGTTGTAAACTGGCTCTGGCTTTTTGTCTAAAATTACTATTTACATTATCATATATGCCTGCATTTTTTTCATATACCTGTAGGGCTTTTCCCGTGCGTTGGCCTATAGCATTAAGTAAATAATCTGCCTTTTCTTTAGCCGTTTTAATGGCGTTGATGCGTACATCTTTTTTGAAAGTATGTATTTTTGAATGGTTGACCTCTGAAATGTAAGCGTCTTGTATATTGAGCAAATCGAGTTGTTCAAAAATTTTACCAACCATATAGGCGTCTTTAGCTTTTAAGCGGTATTGCCTCTGACTCACTGTTTTTTTATTCATCCATCTAATGGGAATATAGTCCGCATGAGCATTCGAAAATTCCAAATCCTCTAAGCTTAAACCAATGGCTTTTAAAGCATTTTTCAGAGCCTCTTCTTGCTCTTCTACCGTCCGATGGTTTCCATTATTCCGTTCTCGAATAGTAATGGCAATGTATATTTCATCTGGAATGACTTCCATTTCGGCAGTGCCAGTAACTTCAATAAAAGGGGGTTGATTGTCTTGCCCAAATGCACATAAAATACAAGTGAGAAATAATAAGGAAAGCAGTGTGTTTTTCATAGTTCTTTTATGTTATTAAATAAATAACCCACACTGTTACGCATGGGTTACTTCATAAAAAAACTTATCTCGGTTAAGATGGGATAGCCTAGACCCAAATATAGTGTTTTTTAGTAAAATGGAAATTCCTTTTTTATCAAAATTTCTAATTCCTGGCAATTGTCTACTGTAAACAATGGCGGATAGTGGCTAAAGTCGCCATGCCCCCAATGTACGCCAACGGTAGCCATACCGTGCTTATTGGCTCCTATTATGTCGTATTTGGTATCGCCAATCATTAGGCAATCTTTGGCTTCGAGGGAATACTTTTCCAATATGTAAGCAATAATTTCGGCTTTGTCGCTTCGGCTGTTGTCCATATTACAGCCTACTATTTCCACAAATAAATCGTCCAGTTGGTGGTCTTTGAGAATCTCTTTGGCAAAAAGTGTAGGTTTGGAAGTGGCTACAAATAAAGTATAGCCTTGGTCTTTCAGTTGCTTTAGCAATTCATCGACATAGGGAAATAGGGCGTTTTGGTGAATGCCAGTCTTTGCATAGTAAGCTCTAAAATAGCCTACTGCCTCAAGGGCTTGAGCATAAGATAGTCCCAACTTTTCTTGAAAAGAAACCATAATGGGTGGGCCTATAAACTGATGAAGCTCCTCATCGCTAGGTACCACTACTCCCATCGTATCGGCTGCGTAGCGTATAGAATTCAGAATGCCTTCTTTGGGCTCTATTATGGTGCCGTCAAGGTCAAATAAAAGGTGCTTCATTTAAAATTTTTTAAGGCTAACAGTATTAATTGGCCGTAATTTCAAACTCCGTACGCCTATTATTAGCTCTTCCTTCCTTAGTATTATTGGTGTCAACTGGTCGGCTAGCGCCATAGCCTTTGGCAGTTACTCGATCGCCATCTACCGCTCTAGATACCAAATACTGACGTACGGCTTCTGCTCTTCTCTGAGAAAGGGTTTCATTGGCCGCTTTGCCCCCTACGTTATCGGTATGTCCGGAAAGCTCAATTTTTAGACTTGGCACATCGTTCATCAGCTGAATGAGTCGGTCTAGCTCTGGATAAGAATCTATTTTTACCTCCGATCTTCCGGTATCGAAAAAGACGTTTCTTAGGGCAATTTTACTACCAATGTCAATGTTTTTCAGTTCAATGTCTTTATTGATCATATTGTATGCCGAGCCTTTGGGTAAATTGAAGTTTTCGGAATGAAATAAGTAGCCTTCGGCCTCTACCGAAATACCATAATTTAATCCTGAAGGTAAAGATAGTAAGAACTTACCTGTGGCACTGTTGGAACGCATCACGGCATATACTTCTCCTGTGGAGTTATCAAAAATCTTAATCTCCGCTTCTACTGGGTCTTGCAACAGACCGTCTAGAATTCGTCCTTTGAATACGGTAAGGCTATTGGCAACCGTAACCTCAACCGTTTCGGGAGTGTAGGTATCTTCTATGGGTGAGGCGATACTTGCAATGAGATTATCCTCGGAAGCTACTGTTGGTTTTTTGGGCTCACCCCAAAAGGTGGCACAATAAATGTCCATTCCCCCTGCTCCACCGTCTCTGTTGGAAGCAAAATAGGCATACTTACCGTTGGCAGAGATGCTAAAATACAATTCGTCAAAGGGTGTGTTTATAGGATATCCCATGTTAATGGGTTTGCCCCACAGACCGAGTTCTTCATCTCTATAGGAAACAAAAACATCATAGCCGCCAATTGAGGAATGCCCTTGAGAACAGAAATACATGGTATTGCCGTCTGGCGCCATATAGACCGAACCTTCTTGGAAACCGGTATTGATTTCCTGTCCAGCACTTTGAGATTGCCCCCAAAACTTTTCTTCCATGTCTTTCTTTCCACTGAAATTAATGTTTTGATCGCCGCCAAATCCGCCATCACTTACAAAATATACTTTAATGTCCTGTGGGTCATAAGAAGCAAAGGTTTCATTGCCCTCAACGTTTACCACTTTAGACATTTTGAGCTTTGGCTCTCCCCAGTTTTTGCCGTTTAGTTTGGATTCGTAAATATCGCTTTGTCCATCGGTATCTTTGAACAGCAGGAGTCGCTGACCGTCATAGGCCAAACTAGACGACACGTCATCACCATCGGTATTAAGACTGTTTACAGAGGATAATCGCACCCACTTTCTTCTGTTTCTCTCGGCGGTATAAATGTCAAAATTGCCTGTTTTGTTACTGTTGAAAATAATATCAGACCCATCGGCAGTAATGCTTGGGGCTATCTCGTCCTGTTGAGAATTTAGCTCTTTAACATTATCCACCCAAACCCTCGTTTTAATACCAAAAATTTCGGCACCGCTTTTACATTCCTTGATGTGCTTGCGGTTCAGCCTCTTATAAACTTCAAGCTTCTTTGGGTTTTCGACTGTTCCGTATTTTTTAAAGGCTTTTTCTGCTTCTTCAAAATCGCGTTCCAACTGATAGGCTTTTCCTAATAAAAAATATAAAAATGGATCGGCATCTTCACCTGCCAATTCCAACGACTTTTTCAAGTATGGCATGGCTAGGTATGGCGTGTTGGTGTAGAGGTAAGCATGCCCTACTTTTCTGTTTAAATCCGAATTATTTGGATTGAAGTCTTGTGCTGATAAATAATAACTTAAGGCTTCTTCAAATTCTTCAAAAGCATTAACCATAGCTAATACTTTTTGCTCACCTTTTTCTAGAAAAATATCGCCCTGTTCGATATTGTTTTTAGCCAGTTCAAAGCCGTCTTTATCGTCTTTAAAATTCCCTTTTTTGAAAGCTACATCTTGTGCGAATACGCTCAAACTAAGTGCCAGTGCTAGTAGTGTTGTTATCTGTCTCATCTTATTCGCAGTTATTGATGTAATATTCTTTTCCTTTTTCCATGCCTAAGTCGTAGGCTTTTTGCCAATCATCGCAAGCACCGTCTACATTTCTTAGCATCTCACGGGTAATCCCTCTGTTAAGTAGTGCCGTGGCATTGTTTGGCTGTAACTTTACGGCCATTTCTAAATCGGCCAGTGCGCCCGTATAATTTTCTTTCATGTGATAGATAGCCGCTCTATTGCACAAGGCCATAGCATACTCTGAATTTATCTCTATGGCTTTCTTAAAGTCTTTGAGCGCCATGTCAAAATTTTCTGTTTCAAAATACACCGTTCCTCTGTTGTTGTAAGCCATTTCATAATTGGCATCGGCAGAGATTGCTTTTGTATAATATTCAATGGCTTTTTCTCTATTTCCAGACTTGCGGTAAGCACTTGCCAAATTGTTGTAAATAAACGCCTGAGCATCGCTTTGTGCTGCTTTTAGATAATCGGCAATGGCTTTGTCGTAATCTTCTAACGCTCTGTAGCAACTCCCTCTATCGTTCAGGGCGTAAGCGTAATTTGGGTTTATACTTATGGCTTGAGAATAGGCTGCAATGGCTTGCTGATAGTCTTTGTCCACATAAAAAATGACTCCTTTGTTATATGCGGCTTCTGCCCATGTCGGATCAGCAGATAACAGACGGTCATAGGCCGTAATGGCTTTATCGCTCTCTTTGTTTTCATCGTAAGATTTAGCTTGTTGAAAAAGAGCGTCAAAATTTGTTTGGTCTAGTACAAAGGCTTGCTCCAAAGTACTAATCGCCTCTGTATATTGTTTGTTTTCTTTCTGGGCTAAACCTTTGTTATAGTAGGCATCGCTGTTGCTGGAATCCAAAGCGATGACCTCATCAAACAAACTTATGGATTTGCTAAAGTTGGATTCTGCAAATGCCGTTGAGGCTGCATTGTAAGTTTCTTGAATTTGTTGCATTAGCGCATTGCTCGTGTTAATGGCGGCAATGGAATCTCTAAATTGCACCTCTTCTTGGGTAAGAGTAGAATCGGCTTGTTCTTGCGCATGGACTGTAAATACCATTAAAAACAGAGCCCCTAACATCAGGTAGTGTCTCATTATTATTTTTTCTTAAATATAGAAATAGTGGCTTTAATAAAATTTAAAATTTGCGTAAAGTTTTTTACAAATTATCAACTGGACCAACTGGCCGATGATAAGCGAATTTTTACATCCTCTTCAGCACTAATTTTAAGGGATTTGTATTCCGTACCGTTTACTTCATTGTAAGACCTGTGAGCACTATCGCAATAGGGCATTTTAGCGCTTAGTCCACAAGTACAAATGCTGTAACGTTTGTCTTTTTTTAATTCTATTTCAATCTCTTTAGTCGACTCATTCATTTTTAATTAGTTTAAAGGTGGTTACTTCATCGCCATTACGTATTTCTACGATGTACTGGCCTGCTTGGGTTAATGAGGAAAGGTAAATGCGTTCGCCATGCTTAACTTTTTGTTCTAAGACAACATCACCTAAAAGGTTGTAAATTTTTAAATCGCTGTGATGAGCTACACCTTCAATGGTAATATAGTTGTTTGCTGGGGTTGGAAAAATCTTCAATTTATTGTTTAAATCTGTATAATATACATTTGTAGTATCAGAACTTCCTTCAATATCAATGTTATAACTTATGGTTTTCTGTAAGCAATCATCGTTTGTGAAAACAGACAGAACAATAGTGTGTTGACCTTCGGTAAAGCTATGCGTTGCATCGCTAGAATTGGCGGTTGTACCGTCCCCAAAATCCCATTCTATATTTTCAGTGTTTGAAGCAGACATGCTGAAAGAATACGTGCTGTCATTTAGTTGTAAGGTATCTGCCGATTGTATGGCAAACATATTCCATACGTCTGTGCTATCTAAAACTACAGAAGATGCAATGTTTTGCAAAGTAGCAGCCTCTTCTTCGGTAAGACCACTTGGCGGTAAAAAAGTAGAACCTACACAGCTTTTCTGAAAAATAGTGCTGTAAATTACACAAGCTGCTAAATAGGAGCCCGCTTGGTTTGGGTGACTCTCATCACCAGTGTACAATTCAAAATTAGGGTTATCGTTAATCGACTTTTTCCATGCCATGCCAACAGGCGCTACCGTAGCGTCATTGTCCATACCCATTTGCAAATAGGACTCTCTCAACCGTTGTTGCATGCCTTCATAAGTAGCTACTGCAGGGTAAGACGGACCGTTCATTGAATCCCCATTTTTTCGCCCCCAAGTCATAAAGAATACAGGTTCTGTACAGCTATTGTTAACATAGATGGAGTCCACTAAGGCTTGTGCATAAGGATAAACTTCATCTTCTACTTGCCACGGCGGTAAGCTAGGCTCTTGGCTTTGGGCTTGCAGAATTACAAAATCCCAATCTTGTTGCCTTATCTTTTGCATACTGCTAGAATTTGCTTCAGCATGATTTAACAAACGCCAGCCACCTGGTGTATTACTTTGGACCTGAAGCGTATCTCCCATTGAAGTCGCTATTTCTGATACCATGGTAGGTAATTGATTGTAAAAGGTGTACGAATTACCCAAAAACAAAGCATCATAGGATTGAGCATAAATAGAAATGGGTAAAAGAAGGAGAAACAATTTTTTCATTTTATATTTTTTTTAAGATTTGATAAAAGTACAAAATCATAATCAATATAAAAAAAACTACTTTTGTGTTATGAAGAATTCGAGTTTTAAACTAGTTGTGGCGCTATTTGCCGTGTTTTTATTGGCAAGTTGTGACACCCCAAAATCACTGACCTCTAAAGGAGATAAATTTTCTGAAAAATCCTTGTATGCCGATGCTTGTAAATTTTACATGCAGGCACTTGATCAAAAAAGCGACTTCATTGATGCCAAAGAAGGCCTGAGATTAGCGGGACAAAAACAAGTTAACCTACATTTAGATAACTTTTTCAAATCAAAGAATTTCGGTGAAGAACGCCAGGCAATTTACCACTACAGAGATGCTTCTTCTCTTCAAAATAAAATTGCCAATTACTCTATTCAGATTGATATCCCTGGAACTTACACTAAAGATTACAACAGCTTGGTAGATGATTACGTTAAAGAAAACTACGATAAGGCCATTGACTTGCTTGAAGAAGAAAAGTTTGCTGAATCCGAAGAAATTTTAAAAGAAATCACGCTTTTAAAACCGAATTTTAAGGATGTTGAAAGCATGAAAAACGTGGCTACTTTTGAGCCCATTTACCGTACTGCCAATTCATTTTTAGAAAACGAAAAATTCCGTGCTGCTTATTATGAATTTGAGAAAATACCTGATTCTTACAAAGAATGTGAAAGCCGTAAAGCCCTAGCATTAGATGCAGGACTATTGACTATTGGTGTAATGGAATTTACAAATTCTAGTCGTCAGAAAGGCGGAGAAGCAGCTATTTCTGCACTGATTACCGAAAAAATAATTAAACTAGACAACCCGTTTATAAAACTAGTAGACCGCCAACAAGTACAAGCCTTCATTGATGAACAGCTTTTAGGAATGAGCGGTCAAGTGTTGGAAGGCACCAATGCTCAAGCAGGTGGGTTGATTGGTGCTAAAGCCATGCTTAACGGTAAATTGGTGAGTTTTTCAAAGCAAGAACAACCCATTCAGAAGAGCAGCAAAAAAGCTTGGCTAGAGAAAAAAACACGTAAGTACAATGAAGAAACTGAAAAATACTATTACGAAACCGAATACGATAAAATCAGATACAACGAATATTTTGGCAGTAATAGCATACAGATAGGTTTTCAATTTCAACTGGTGTCTACCGAAAGTGGTGAGATCCTTTTAACTAAGTTGATTAACATTACCAAAAGCGATGAAATACACTATGCTCAATCGAGTTACAATTCTAGAAATATTGTTCCAGGAGACTGGCGTTGGGAAAATAGAACAAGTCCCAACGATAAAGTAAGAGACTCTTTCAGCGAAAAACGTGCCTTAAATAATTTATTCAAAAATAAAAAAACCTTACTCTCAATTAATGAATTAACGAATTTTGCATACGATGAAATTGCGGAAAAGGTTCGCGATAAAATTAACAACTACAATCCTGAAAATGAATAAATTTCTTCTACCTATTGCCCTATTGTTACTATTCTCCTGCAACAGCTCGCAGAAGCTAACCGATAGTATGGACGGTATTCCAGATTGGGTAAAAGAATATCCCATTTCTGAAACCCATTATACCGGAATTGGAATTGCCGATAAAAGTAGCCATCCAGTAGATTATATCAAGATAGCGCAGCAAAACGCCTTGCAAAACCTTATGTCGCAAATTAAAGTGACTATATCCTCTAATTCGATGTTTTTGCAGATGGAAAGAGAAAGCGGTTATGAAGAAGACTTTAAATCAAATATTGAAGTTAAAGCTAAAGAAATCTTGGAGGGTTATGAGTTGGTCAGCACCTACACGCAAAGCAATGAATACTGGGTATATTACCAGTTGAGCAAACAGAAATATTATGAAATTAGAAATGCTAGAATTCAAGAAGCTATTGAAGAATCAAAATACTTTCTTTCTAAAGCAGTCCTCTATTCTACTTCTTACAAAGACAAGTACATTTATTACGTACAAGCACTAGCAAAACTAGAGCCCTATTTAAGTGAACCTCTGATGACTGAATTTGACAGAGAAAATGTTTATCTAGGCAGTGAAATTATTGCCCGTTTTCGCTCCTATGTTGACGATTATCAGTTGTATTGCTTGAGCAAAAAAATTAGTGCCATGATTGGCAATTCCATTCCTAAAATTGATATTGCAGTTGAGTACGAAAACAATAGACTGAGCAATATACCTTTGATGGCAGTTTCTTCAGATTTGGAACTAAATAATTTCAGCAAAGTCACTAACGAAAATGGAATCTTTACAACTTCAATTCCTAAAATAAAAAGCACACAATCTGTCCAAAAAATTGAAGTAGGCGTCAACTTTCAAGACTGGCTAGACGAAGGCACGGACAGTGAATTTATTCAGAAACTATTTAAAAGCATCAAAACACACCAAATTACTGTGCCAGTGTATGTTTATACACCTACAGTATTTGTTATTTCAGAAGAAAAGCATTTTAATGTCGATAAAAAAGAATCGGAACTTCGGTTTGCTGCTGAGAGTGCCCTCACAAAAATGGGCTTTACCCCTGTTGGCAATAAGAATGATGCGCAGCTACTAATGACAATTACTGCCGACACTCAAAAAGGAAGAGAGATCAGTAATCAAAAAATGTTCACCGCATTCCTAAATATGTCTGTTCAAGTAAAAGACCTGCAAGGCCGTATCGTATTTAGTGAAAACATCGAAAAGCTAAAAGGTATACAGTTAGATTTCAATCAGGCAGACCTGAACGCTTATCAATTGGCTAAAGATGAAATAAGCAATTCAATTATTCCTGATTTTATTGATAGCTTTTCCAAGGACTAAAAAAAAACCCGCACTAGGCGAGTTTTTAAATTTTATTTTTTGAGTGATTAATAGCCGTTAGACATTCGCTCCATCTCTTTTTCAAAAGTTTCTTTGAACTTCTCGTAGTTGTAATCGGCTCTCAATTTTTCATCTTTTGAAAGTCTTTCGTGATACTTAGAAGCTAACTTCTCAGCAGCTATTTCCATTGCCATGTAGCATTTGTATTTTCCATCAGCAGTTTTTGTCATTTTCTCACAAATGGTAACAACACCTTGCAATTGCTCATCAACAATTGTTCTAGACATTTCGTTGAAGGTTTCTGTCACTTCTTCTTTATTGTTAAACTCCGACGAACTAACATAGTTATCGCCAACAATTTTCATGGTTGAACTTATCGTTTTAGCAATTTCAGCCTGGGTGTTTGAACGCGCTTTTTTCTTTGCAGTCATTTGATCAAGACTTTCTCCTATAGCATTTCCTCTGAACGTATTTTTGTCAGAAAAATACTCGTCTCCTGAACAGTACTGCTCAATTAATACCTCACCCTGATCTTCAACGCTTAAGCCTTTATTTGAGTTGCATGCTACTAAGCCTAAGGCTAATACGAAAGCGAATGGTAAACCTAATTTTAATTTCATTGTTTTAATTTTTAATTTAATATAAGTGCGTATAAAATTAAACTTTTTTTGATAAGATTTATTTAATAAAACGTTTACTTCAGCACTTCAATTGTTAAAGCATTTATTTTTAACGATATTTGTGCAACTATCAAAAACCTAAACCAAACATGAGCAAGTACATATTTACTATTTTATTATTGTTTTTTTTCACTCAATCCATTTCACAAACTCACGAGCTAGATAACGGAACCGTTTTATCTGAAAGAGAGGTTACTGGTGGCCTAGATGTTCCATGGGAAATTAAATGGGGGCCTGACAATCACATTTGGGTAACCGAACGCTCCGGACAAATTAGTCGAGTAAATGTTGAAACAGGAGAAAAATTTCCTATTCTCAACTTAATTGCCCAATTGTATGATGCTGGAGAATCTGGACTTTTAGGTATGGAAATTCACCCCGATTTCAACAATGGTGCGCCATATGTGTTTCTAGCATACACCTACGGTTTTAATGGAAACGCTAGTGAAAAAATAGTATATTATGAATACGATGCTGAGCAAGATGCCTTAATTAATGAAACTGTAATTATTGATGGTATTGACGGTAACAGTACGCACATCGGCTGTAGACTTTTAGCTGTTGACAATACAACACTTCTAATTACTACTGGCGATGCTCAAAATTGGAACGCCTCACAAGATGTTGATGCTCTAACAGGCAAAACCCTTCGAGTAGACATTGACAAGGATAGCAACAACTTTGGTGGGCCAAAATCCGATAACCCAAATCCTAATAGCTTCGTGTACACTATTGGTCACAGAAACGCGCAAGGCTTGGCAGTATCTCCTGAGGGTATTATTTACAGCTCAGAGCATGGACCTAATAATGACGATGAATTAAACGTAATTCAAGCAAATTTAAATTATGGATGGCCAAATGCTCAAGGGTTCTGTGATGATTTTGCGGATATGTATTATGCCAATGCATTAAACAACTCTTACTCTGAAAATGAGTATTGCGAAGATAACGACATTGTAGAGCCTTTGTGGAGTAGTGGAACCTCATCTACTATTGCTCCTTCTGATATTATTTGGTACAACCACCCTTCTATTCCAGAATTTCAGAACTCTTTATTAATGACTGTTTTAAAAGGAAAAAAACTTGTTCGTTTTACCTTTAATGAAACCGGTGATGTGATAGAAACTGAAACTGACTTTTTCCAATATGAATGGGGACGTCTAAGAGATATTTGTATTGCTCCTAACGGAAAGATTTACTTAGCTACAAATGGAAATTCATGGCCAAGTCAAGGACCTAATGAAATTATTGAACTATCGAATAACGATTATGTTTATCCCTCAACTTTCAATTGTACTGTTGACGGCTGTGTAGAAGTGAACGATGGACTCGGAGAATATTCTAATATTGACGATTGTAATGTTGTTTGTTCAACATCACCTACTTCAATTGATAAATATAATAACAACTTTTTTAGTTTTTATCCTAATCCAAATTCTTCTGATGGACAGTTGATTTTCAACAGTGATGAAGATTTATTTCAGATTGAAATTTTAAATATTCAAGGACAATTAATTCATTCTCAAACAGTAGAAAACAACCGAATGAATTTAGAAGGTATGTTAGAAAATGGTGTGTATTTTATAAAAGCCCAAAATCAACTAAGCAAACTAATCATTAAGTAATGAAGTATTATTTTCTTTTTAGCTTTCTATTTACTTCTCTATCTGTAATAGGTCAACAATACAATTCTCCCGAAAGTGTTGATTACGAAAGTGAAGGAGACCGATACCTCATTTCCAATTCATCTGAAGGAAAAATATTATCCTATGTACTTGATGACGACAATTTAGAAGTATTTGTTTCTGGCGTTGGGTCTGGACCGCATGGCTTAGAGGTTATCGGTGGCAACGTTTTTGCCTGTAGTGGTAGCCGACTAAAAGCCTATGATTTAATCACAGGAGAAGAAACTGAAAACATCAATTTAGGTGCTAGTTTTGCTAACGGCATCACACACAAAGGTGATGATATTTTTGTTACTGATTTCAGTGGAAAAGATATTTATCGCTACAATATCTCAACGGGCAACTTTAATATGTACATCGAAAATCTAGCGAGAACACCAAATGGCATTTTTTACGATAATATTCAAGATAGATTATTGGTAGTATGCTGGGGAGCAAATGCACCTATATATGAAATTGACATGAGCGACTCTACTTACTCCATAGTCACCACAACTAATCTTGGCAATTGTGACGGTATAGCTATGGATAATAATGGCGACTTCTATGTTTCTGCTTGGAGTAATAATGCCATCAATAAATTCAATAGCGATTTTAGCAATGGATACACTGTTGTGGTTCCAAATATGAGTGCTCCTGCAGATATATTTTATAATACTGAAACGGATGTTTTAGCCATTCCTAACAGCAATAACAATACGGTTATTTTTGTGGATTACGGCGCTAACTCATCGTTCACTTGTGGACTTATGGGATGTATGGAGTTATCAGATAATATGGGAGAATTTGCCACGCTAGAAGACTGTGAAGCCGATTGCCAAACCGTTTCGGTAAATGAGTTTGATGCTAAAAAGGGATTATTCTACCCAAACCCTGTTGTTAGTGGAGGTAGTATTTTATTGCACTCAAACACATCTGAAATTGAACTATACAACTTACAAGGGGAATTGATGCTTAAAGATGTTGTCAATAAAAATCAAAGATTAGAGCTACCATTCCTCAAAAAAGGGTTTTATTTGCTTAAGACAAATGATAAGCAAGAAAAGATTCTAATTCAGTAATCTTATGAATACTATTCCTTTAGCCGAACGATTAAGACCAAAATCTCTGGATGATTTCATAGGGCAAGATCACCTCATAGGAAAAAATGGTGTGCTGCTTAAATCCATAAAAAACAACATCATTCCATCTATAATATTTTGGGGTCCTCCAGGCGTTGGAAAAACAACCTTAGCAAATATTATTGCCACTCAACTCGACAGACCATTTTATACCTTAAGCGCTATAAATTCAGGAGTAAAAGACGTAAGAGAAGTGATAAACAAAGCCAGTTCTTTGGGTTTGTTTGGTAAAGATGTTCCCCTACTGTTCATTGATGAGATACACCGATTTAGTAAATCACAACAAGACTCTTTACTAAATGCCGTAGAGAAAGGAATAGTTACACTAATTGGCGCTACCACTGAAAACCCTTCTTTTGAGGTAATATCGGCTCTCTTATCTAGATGTCAAGTTTATGTTCTAGAGAGTTTTGAAAAAACACATTTACTTCAGTTACTTGAACAAGCCATCCAAAAAGATGAAATTATTAGTCAGAAAAAAATTAATATCAAAGAAAGCGATGCACTGCTGAGGCTTTCAGGTGGAGATGGCCGAAAACTATTAAATATATTTGAGCTAGTCGTTAATACTCAAAACACTACCGAAATTAGCATTACTAACGATATGGTAATGGAATCGGCACAAGAAAACATCGCTCTTTACGATAAATCTGGCGAACAACATTACGATATTATTTCTGCTTTCATTAAATCGATTAGAGGCAGTGACCCTAACGCAGCTGTATATTGGCTAGCACGAATGCTGGAAGGCGGTGAGGATATAAAATTTATCGCTCGAAGACTTATCATTTTAGCGTCTGAAGATATTGGAAATGCCAATCCTACTGCATTGATAATGGCTAACAATTGCTTTCAATCAATAAATGTAATTGGAATGCCTGAAGCCAGAATAATACTTTCTCAAACAGCAATTTATCTAGCAAGCTCACCAAAAAGCAATGCAGCATACATGGCTATTAATGAGGCTCAAGAAATGGTAAAAACCAAAGGTGCTCTATCTGTACCGTTGGAATTAAGAAACGCCCCTACTAAACTCATGAAAGACTTGGAGTACGGAAAAGAATATTCATATGCTCACAATTATGCAAATAACTTTGTTGAACAAGAGTTTCTTCCTGAAGAAATAAAAGGGGAAACATTTTATGAGCCTGGGGATAACGATAGGGAAAGACAAATACGAAAATTTCTAAAAAGCCGTTGGCAAGATAAGTACAACTATTGATATTTAATACATTTGTAAAAAAATCATTTTAATGAAACCCATCCTTAAACTTTTAGCTTTACTACTATTTGTTTCATCCTGTAAACATGACTTTGAAAAACCTACATGGAACGCTGATTTTAGTACCCCATTAGCCTTCACTCAATTAGACTTATTGAACTTGGCAAACGACAGTACTATTCAATTTGATACACTGGGCGACAATAGCCTTAAGTTCGTTTTCATGAAAGAACTTATTAATTTTCAAATTGATAGCTTAGTAAATCTAAAAGAAATAAGTACCACAAAAAATGTAAAGCTAAAAACCATCAACTTTGGCAATACAGTCATTACCAATGAAATTACTCTAGGAGAATTGATTGCTTCAATTGAATTCGGAACTCTTTTATTGCCAAACGGAAGCGACGCAGTTATCCCTGCCTATTCAGGACTATTAAACGATGTCTTTCCAATTGATGCTAATGCGTATTTTGAGGAAATGACCTTAATCGATGGTTTTATTGACCTTAAAATTTCCAATAATTTACCAACTGACCTGAGTAATGTGGTTTTAGAATTAAGAAATGAAAATGCGCTTACCAACATTATAAGCATGAACATTCCACTTCTTGAAAGTGGATCAACAGAAATAGCTACAGAATCTTTGGCTGGTCAGACACTACAAGGAAATTTAGAAGTAGAAATTCTTAGTGCTGATATTGTGGGCACAAGTCCTGACGCCGTTCCTATTGACTATACGGACGCCCTAATATCTGAAGTAAAAATTAGAGATATCGAACTGTACGAAGGCATTGCCATATTTCCAACTCAACAAATATTTGATGAAGATACCGTAGTCTCATTTCAATTAGATGATGTAAAACTGAATAGAGTGCTAGTTAGAGAGGGTGGCGTTGAAGTTATTGGCGTGAGCACCATTCAAGATACGATCAAGATTGAATACACAATTCCCGGAACAACATTAAATGGTCAACCTTTTAAATTTAATTTTAACCTCCCCCCTGCACCAGTTGGAGAATCCATAACGGTAACTAAATTTTTCGACTTCTCTGGCTATGAAATTGATATGACTGGAAAATATGGGGATACTATCAACACTATCTATACTGAGTCCTTTGGCTATATAGATTCATCAGGAATAGTAACGCACATTTCTTTGGAAGATAGCGTATTTAACACCATTACTATCAAAGAAATTATCCCTGAAAAAGCTTGGGGAATTCTAGGTACAGACACATTTACTGAAAGTCAATCCATTGACTTTGGTGACTTTTCAAATTTCCAAGGAGAAATCGATTTATCACAAATTGATGTGAACCTAAAAACTGAAAATTATATCGGTACAAATGCTAATGTTTGGATTAACAATCTTAGTGGTGAAAATAGTCTAGAATCAATAACACTTACAAGCCCAACACTATCTACTCCTTTTTCAATAGCTTCAGCTGTTGAAAACAACTCTAGTAGTCAACCCATCACGCCCTCTAGCAATACCATCACTTTTGATGAAACAAATTCTAATATTGATGAACTGATAGAAAGCAAACCAGAAACCATTGACTTTAGTTTTGAACTCATAACCAACCCAAATCAAGATAATATAAACGGATTTTTATACAGTGATTACGGTGTAAAAACTAATCTTGAAATTGGCATACCGTTGTCTCTTAGCGCAACAGATATAACAATAAAAGATACTTTAGACGTTAACATTAACAATGTTGAAAATCTCAACGAAGGTTCGTTTACACTTCTCGCTAAAAATAAATTTCCTTTGGAGGCTGAAGTTATCATTCATCTACTTGATGCAAATGAAACTGTTTTGGAATCTTTGAGCTCTAATCAACGCATTCAATCGAGTGAAATTGATATTAACGGGAAAACCATTGCCACTAAAATAAGCGAGCTAAACTTCCCGTTTGAATCCATCAGTCAAAGTTTAAATACTACTAAAAAAATAGCATTTGAAGTTATTCTTAATACACGTGCTGACGAAGAATTTGTTACGCTTTACAGCGATTATTACATCGAACTTAAACTAATTGCTAACTTTAATTACACTATTGACTAATGAGGCTATTTGTTTTAATAATTTTAATGACGTTCGCTTATTTCTCAAAGGCTCAAGAAAGCAGTTTAGAATACAATTCTAATCTTGGTTTTTGGAATACTCATTTCAATGAGCCATTATTATCAGAATCGTATGGATTTTTGGATAGTCAGGATAAAGAAAATATCCTATCTGCTCTAAGCTCTTCTAACCATGTTCAAATAGAAATTGATAACGAACTTAGATATCAAAATAAAAAAGGATGGAGCATTGCCTTTGGAAACCATGCTGCTGCATTCGGCTCTTACTCTGATGATTTAGTAAAAATTGGTCTTTTGGGTAACTCTCCATTTAAGGGTGAAAATCTTGACTTAAAGCCCTTAGCCTTAACGGCCTACCATTTCTCAAAACTTGAAATTGGATACCAATGGAATAAGAAAGTAAACACCTCTATTTCACTTATTGGCGGACATCAACTTGCAGAGTTTGATGTCACTAAAGCTAACTTTTATACTGATGAATTCACTGACTTTATTGAATATGATCTAGCATTAGAAGGTCATTTCACCGATACCACAGACCTAATGAATAATTTGTTTGCCTTAAATGGTACTGGCGCTGCACTAAACATACACTATACAGATTCCATAGATAATTTGCGTTATGATTTAATCATCAAAGATTTTGGTATGATTAGGTGGAACGAAAAAACTACAAATACATTTATAGAAAGCCAATGGAAATTTGAAGGTGTAAACATCGACGACTTTATAGCCTTTAACGATAGTATTCTGGAAACTTATACCGATAGTATTCAGGATGTTTTACAAAAAAGCAGTACAGAAAGTTATAATTGGCGACTGCCAACTACTCTAGCAATAAATGTTTATCAAAACACAAGCTCAAAAATCATAGATGCTTATTCATTTTCACTAATTCATAAAACTAAGTTTTATACGTATCCGAGGTTTGGTACTGATGTTCATAAAAACTTCAAAAAACACACCTTTAGTTTAGGCTATTATATTGGTGGCTTTGAAAAACCAGGCTTTCAGTTCGCATATAATTTCAAAGGAAAAAAGACCCATTTCAAACTATATTCCAAACAAGCTAATTCAGTTATTCCTTCCCAAAACTATGGTGTCCATCTTGGATTTGGCATAAAAAGAGTATTTTCGACACCTAAATAAATTCAAACGGTGATTAGTAAACTGAAATTTAAAGACTCTTTTTTTCTTATAGCAGGACCCTGTGCCATAGAGGGCGAAGACATGGCTTTTGAAATTGCTAGACACATCAAAAGCATTTGTGAGGAACTTAATATTCCTTTTGTTTTTAAAGGATCATACCGCAAAGCAAATCGATCTCGATTAGATTCTTTCACAGGAATTGGCGATGAAAAAGCATTAACCATACTAAGTAAAATTAGAAAAGAGCTTGATATTCCAGTTACTACCGATATTCACTCTGTTAAAGAAGCCGAATTAGCTGCTAAACACGTAGATATTCTACAAATACCTGCCTTCCTATGTCGACAAACCGATTTGTTGGTAGCGGCAGCCAAAACTGGCAAAACCGTAAATATTAAGAAAGGACAGTTTCTATCGCCTCAAAGTATGCAATTTGCAGTACAAAAGGTAAAAGATAGCGGTAATGATTGCATTATGCTTACTGAAAGAGGAAGTCAGTTTGGCTATCATGAACTTGTAGTTGATTTTAAAGGAATACCCACAATGCAAGAGTATGCACCAGTGATTATGGACGTTACCCATTCACTTCAACAACCCAATCAGAGCAGTGGCGTAACGGGTGGGCAGCCTCAATTAATAGAAACTATTGCTAAAGCTGCAATTGCAAGTGGAGTTGATGGAATATTTCTAGAGACTCACCCCAACCCATCGGAGGCTAAATCTGATGGCGCAAATATGCTGCCCTTAGATCAGCTAGAGAATTTATTAAAGAAATTAATACGCTTAAAAAAGGCGCTCTAACTTCCAAGACAATTACAAAACGTTTTATTTAATTCTAAAGGCGGTACGTCTATTTTCTGCTCTACCTTTTTCGGTTTCATTAGAGGAAATGGGTGTAGTATCTCCAAAACCTTTGTATGACATTCGGTTGGCAGAAATTCCTTTATCAACTAAGTACGTATATACTTCTTTTGCACGATTTTCAGAAAGTTTTAGATTATGCTCTTGACTGCCAATATTATCCGTATGACCTTCAATTTCTATACTCAAATCAATGTTGTTTTGCATAAATTCGAAGAGTGTGTTTAGTTCTACTTCTGATTCTGCTTTTAAGCTGTAGGCATCAGTATCAAAAAAGATGTTTTTCAACACAACGGCATTCCCTTTGTTAAGACGCTGAAGGGGTATTTCTAGCCTCAATGCTTGTAGTGCGCTTTGGTCGTTTAACTCAAAGTTCTCAGAATAAAATAAATAATCCTCTCTTGAAACGTTAACAGCATAATTGGCATTTGCTGGCAAACAAGTAAACAATTCACCTGTTTTAGTATAGGTAAATGATGAAATCATTACTTTTCCCGTTGCCAAATCTACTATTTCAATATTTGCTTTTAGTGGGGTTTCACTTTCAGCATCGAAAACATTTGCATTGACATAGGCCACTTGTTGGGCTTGAAAAGATTGAGGTAAGTGAAACCAAAAAATATCCTCCTGTCCATATCCAGATTTATCAGAGGCAAAATAGGCCGTCTTGCCATCAGAGGCTACAATTAAACTATTTTCTACTCCATGCGTATTTATGGGATAGCCCAAATTTTTTGGCATTTGCCATGCTGCTGCAGGGTATTTTCTTTTACTCATAAATAAATCGAAATCACCCATTCCAGGATGCCCATTGGATGCAAAATATAAAGTCTGATTATCGGTGTGAATAAAGGGAGACATTTCATCAAACTCTGTGTTTATGGCAGCGCCCAAATTCACTGGTTTCGAAAAGGTACCTTTTTCTGTGAGTACACTTTTCCAAATGTCCATATTACCGTATCCACCTGGGCGGTTACTTACAAAATATAACTCTCTTCCATCTGGTGAAATGGTCGGTTGAGAATCCCAATATTTACTATTTATACTAGGTCCTATATTTCTAGCTTCTGACCAAACGTCATCGCGTTTAAAACTTAGGTAAATATCGCATCTTCCCATGCCGTCTTCTCTATCGCAAGCAGTAAAAAAAAGTACTTTTCCATTAGGAGCTAAACACTGAGCTCCTTCATTACCAAATGTATTGACTGTTCCCATATTTTGGGCTTTAGTCCATTTACCCTGTTCAAAAGTGCTTTGATAAAAATCTTCGGATACTACATTATTTTGATGAGGACCTCTTCTAGTAATCACAAACAGTTTTCCATCTGCAGAAATACTAGGCAGATACTCTTCCCATTCACTGTTTATCCCCTCTCCCATATTTTCAAAATTAAAATCAACAGGATTTTTAATAGCTTCTAAAGCAAACTCACAATTTTTAAGATAATGCTTAGCGGAATTCACTTTCTTATTATCTTGATTTTTAAAGTCTAAAAAATAGGTGAATGCCCGCTTACCCTCTGAATAGTTAGCCAAATTCATATACAGCATACCTACCTTCCAATATCCCCAAGCATTTTCTGGATTATTATCGGATAAACCTTTAAGGTAATGTTCAATAGCTTGGTCTGTTTTGCCAGCTTCTTCTTTTATTTGACCAAGTAATAGATAAGGGGGTAAAAAGTTAGGGTCTTGCTTAATGGCTGATAAAATGTATTCAGTGGCTTTTTTATCGTTATTTTCTTGAAATAATTCGATGGCCTTAGCATATGCTTTCTTGGCCTTAGGAGTGTTTTGTCCGAAGAGCACAACAGGCATAAAAAGTAAGATAAAAATGTATTTCATCATGTTCATTCAAGGATTATGGTATACCCATGTATTTGTGTGTTTGTAAAGAAATATTCCACTGAGGCTTACTCATAACGTAATCGATTATTTTTGGCATCATTTCTTTTTCTTTACTCCACTCTGGCTGAAGAAATAATTTGCAATCGTGTTTGCATTGTACCGAAAATTCTTCTGCCCATTTAAAGTCATTTAAGTTGTGTATTATCACTTTTAACTCATTAGCCACAGGAATTATTGCCTTTTGAGGCGGGCTATTTTTTTTAGGAGATAAGCAAATCCAATCAAAAGTTCCTGATAATGGATAAGCACCCGAAGTTTCAATATGAACATTTATCCCATTACGTTTTAGCAATTCTGTAAGAGGTCCCATATTCCACATAAGTGGTTCCCCGCCAGTTACTACAACTGTTTTTGCAGGAGAAGACTGTATATTGATTAACATATCGTCGATATGCGTTGGTGGGTGTAAATCGGCGTTCCAACTTTCTTTGACATCGCACCAATGACAACCCACATCACATCCGCCTATTCTCAAGAAAAAAGCAGGTGTGCCTGAATAAAATCCTTCGCCTTGAATGGTGTAAAATGCTTCCATTAGTGGCAGCATTATTCCTTTATCAACTAGTTCTTGGTGTTCTTTTTTCATTCCCCAAAGCCATTAACGGCACTAAGTGTGTTCTTTAGCAACATTGCAATCGTCATGGGTCCAACACCACCTGGAACAGGTGTAATGAAAGATGTTTTGTGTGCTACAGCCGAATAATCAACATCGCCTTTCAGCTTCCAACCACTTTTGGTTTTATCTGATTTAACTCGTGTAATGCCCACATCTATTACAGTTGCGCCTTCCTTAACCATATCTTCAGTAACGTAATCTGGACGTCCAATTGCTGCAATTAAGATGTCAGCAGACTGGCATATTTCTTTAAGGTTTTTAGTTCTACTGTGCGTAAGCGTTACCGTAGAGTTACCAGGGTATGTGTTTCTAGCCATTAGAATACTCATAGGTAAACCGACGATATTACTTCTTCCTATAACTACACAATGCTTTCCCTCTGTTTCTATGCTGTATCGTTTAATTAATTCAATAATTCCTGCAGGCGTAGCTGGAAGAAATGTAGGGATATTCAAGGTCATTTTACCTACATTTTCTGGATGAAAACCGTCAACGTCTTTTGAAGGGTAAATGGCTTTTGTAACGGTCAATTCATCGATGTGAGAAGGAAGCGGTAACTGAACAATCAGTCCATCTATATCATCATTTTTATTAATTTTTTCAACCTGATCTATTAACTCTTGTTGTGAGATAGTATCGTCCAGTCTTATAAGTGTAGAATCAAAACCTACTTTTTCACAAGCGCGCACTTTAGCTCCAACGTAAGTTTCGCTAGCACCATTATTTCCCACTAAGATAGCTGCCAAATGAGGTTTTTTCTTTCCATTTCTGAGCATATCTTCAACCTGCAAAGCAATCTCTTGCTGAATGTCTAGTGAAGTTTGTTTTCCGTCTAATATTTGCATCTTGTTAAGCTTGAATTACATTCCTGGCATTCCGCCACCCTTATTTTTCATCATTTGCATCATTTGCTTTGCGCCCCCACCTTGCATCATTTTCATCATTTTACCCATTTGACCAAACTGCTTTATGAGTTGATTGACTTCTTGGACGGAAGTACCACTACCGTTTGCAATACGCTTTCGTCTGCTACCATTAAGTAAGTTAGGGTTACTTCTTTCTTCAAGAGTCATTGATTTTATCATGGCTTCTATTCCTTTGAAAGCATCATCATCAATATCTACATCTTTAATCGCTTTGCCCATTCCAGGAATCATGCCCATTAGGTCTTTCATGTTTCCCATTTTTTTGATTTGCTGAATTTGCTTTAAGAAATCATCAAAACCAAACTGGTTTTTAGCAATTTTCTTTTGCATTTTTCGAGCTTCCACTTCATCAAACTGTTGTTGGGCTCTTTCAACAAGTGAAATAACATCTCCCATTCCCAAAATACGGCTCGCCATCCTTTCTGGATGAAAGACATCAAGGCCATCCATTTTTTCACTTGTTCCTATGAATTTAATAGGCTTATCTACAACAGAACGAATTGTAAGTGCGGCACCACCTCTAGTGTCACCATCTAATTTGGTAAGAACTACACCATCAAAATTTAGCTTTTCGTTGAATGCTTTAGCGGTATTAACAGCATCTTGACCAGTCATTGAGTCTACTACAAAGAGTATTTCACTGGGTTTTATGGCTGATTTTACGGCAGCTATTTCTTCCATCATCTGCTTATCAATGGCTAATCGACCAGCTGTATCGACAATTACGACATTATTGTTGTTTGATTTAGCAAACTTAATGGCGTTTTGAGCTATCTCTACTGGATTTTTATTTTCTGTTTCTTTGTAAATATCTACACCAACTTGCTCGGCTAAAACACCTAATTGGTCAATTGCGGCTGGTCGGTACACGTCACAGGCCACCAAAAGAGGTTTTTTGTTGTGCTTTCCTTTCAGGTGCAAAGCAAGTTTTCCGGTAAAGGTTGTCTTTCCAGAACCTTGTAAACCCGCTACGAGTATTACTGAAGGTTTATCTTGAAGATTAATTTCTGAATGAGAACTCCCCATTAAGTCGGTCAGTTCATCTTTCATAATTTTAGTAAGAAGCTGTCCGGGCTCAACAGAGGTTAACACTTTCTGACCTAATGCCTTTTCCTTTACGTTATTGGTAAAGATTTTAGCGGTTTTAAAATCTACATCGGCCGTTAGTAAGGCTTTTCTGATTTCTTTCATCGTTTGTGCAACGTTGATTTCCGAAATACTTCCTTGTCCTTTGAGAACCTTAAAGGCTTTTTCTAATTTTTCTGATAAATTTTCAAACATAATTTTTACATTCTATCGGGAACATTTACCCCTAATAATTTCATTCCTGTTTTACTTACTCGACCTACTAATTCACATAAGGCGATTCTAAATGCCATCTGATTTTGGTCGTCTCCAATCAATATTGGCACGTTTTGATAAAAGCCATTGAACTCTTTTACCAAATCATAAATATAATTGGCAATAAGTGCTGGGCTATATGAGTTTGCTGCTTCTTGTATTACGTTAGGAAAATCATTTAAAATTTTAATAATTTGTTTTTCCTTATCAAGAATTTCAAGACCTTCAAGGGTAAACAATGCCTGTTTGTTATACTTTTTTAGGATTGTTTGTATGCGTGCATGAGTGTATTGAATAAATGGCCCAGTATTCCCATTAAAGTCTATGGATTCTTGTGGG
>ENA-OUOG01001748-OUOG01001748.1-marine-metagenome-genome-assembly--contig:-NODE-1748-length-24129-cov-5.439839_pt1 | contig 24129 bp, 25 predicted proteins | sample MGYA00248635_ERZ508505 | MGnify/ENA primary metagenome ERZ508505 (study PRJEB26176, sample SAMN06267871) | marine metagenome | isolation source: Saanich Inlet, British Columbia, Canada | place: Pacific...
AGCACCGCGACATCGGCCTCGATCGCGTCCCAATCCGCGACATAGGGCTTTTTGCCAAAGGTCGAGATGCCCACAAAGGGCAGGTTCAAACGGCCCGATGCATATCCATGTTCAGCCATCTCACACTCCTGATCGGGGGTTATTTTGCAGCATTCGCTTTTGTCTTGGGAGGCTTGCTCGGGTCATCGCCATTCGGATAGACCAGACCCGCCGAGATGATCAGCTTGGCCGCATCCTCAACGCTCATATCCAGAACCGTGACATCCTTCTTCGGCACAAAGAGCAAAAACCCCGATGTCGGGTTCGGCGTGGTCGGCAGGAAGATAGAAACCATTTCCTCTTTGCCATGCCGCGCGGCAATCTCGCCCTTGGCCGTGGTCGAGATAAAGGCAATCGCCCACATGCCCTTGCGCGGATATTCGACCAGACAGGCCTTGTCGAAATTCTGCTCGCCTTGGGCCAGAACCGTTTCGACGATCTGTTTCAATCCTGAATAAACCGTGCGGATCACAGGGATGGACAGAACCAAGCCTTCGGCCCAAATGATCAGCGAACGCCCAATCAAGCCTTTGGCAATCCAGCCGATAATGACTGTGAATATCAGGAAGGTCGCAACACCAAGTCCGCGAATATCAACCTCGAGGCCAGTATACTCCCTGATCAGGAAGACGGGGTTATAGGCCGAAGGAATAAAGGGCAGCACCCAGGAGTCGATCCACCCAAAGAGCGACCAGATCAACCAGATCGTCACGCCAATTGGCGCAATCACGACCAGACCCGTAAAGAAATTCGACCTTAGTCCAGCGACAAAGCCACGGCGTGGAGGCTGGGGGAGTTCGGGGATTTGCATGGGCCGCTCTGAGATCAAGGTTAACGTCTTGAAACATCTAGGCGTTGAGCGCTGGTCGCACAAGTCTGATCGCGCGTTCAGTCTTGCAAGGCGCGGGCAATCTCGGCTGCAAGGGCTGCGTTGTTTTTGACCAAAGCGATATTGGAGGTCAGGCTGCGCCCTTCGGTCAATTCAAACAAGCGTTGCAACAAGAAGGGCGTCACGGATTTGCCTATGATGCCTGCTGCATCGGCCTCCGCCTGTGCTTGCGCGATGAATGTCGCAAGGTAGTCCTTTGATAATTCGTGACCTTTCGGGATCGGATTTGCCACCAATTGGCCGCCCGACACGCCCAAAGCCACGCGCATACGATGTGCGGCTGCGATTTGGGCGGCCGTCTCCATGCGCAAAGGGGCATCCAGCCCGCTCTCGCGCGACCAAAAGGCGGGGAATTGATCTTGGCCTATGGCAATCACGGGCACACCGAGGGTTTCAAGCACCTCAAGCGTTTTGGGGATATCCAGAATAGCCTTGGCACCTGCGGCCACCACGGTCACGGGGGTTGCTGCCAATTCCTGAAGATCGGCCGAGATGTCAAAGCTGCTTTCGGCACCTTTATGCACGCCACCGATCCCGCCTGTTGCAAAAACCTCAATGCCCGCGCGCGCCCCGCAGATCATCGTGGCCGCGACCGTTGTGGCACCCACAGCTTTTGAGGACAGCGCAACCGCCAAATCCGCGCGCGACAGTTTCATCACCGAGGAGGCTTGCCCCAAGCTCTCAAGTCTTGGCCCATCCAGGCCGATATGTATTTTCCCCTCCATGACGGCAATTGTTGCAGGCACGGCGCCCGCCTTTCGAATGACCTCCTCGACCTCACGGGCCGTTTGCACATTTTGGGGGTAGGGCATCCCATGCGTGATGATGGTGCTTTCCAAGGCAACGATAGGGCTGCCTTGGGCTTTGGCGGTTGCCACTTCGGCGCTATATTCGATCAGAGTATCCATGGTCATCCTGCTACATAACGGGCGGCTGCGGCCAGCGCGCGTTCCAATGCGTCACCGCGCTCATTTCCTGCGGCCTCAGCGGCGATATGGGCGGCCATAAAGGTATCACCCGCCCCTGTAATCCGTTTTGCCACAACCTTGGGGGGCGTATGCGAGACCAGAGTATCAGCATCGGCATCCACGGCCCGATCCGCGCCATCGGTCACCAAAACCCGCCTTGCACCCGCCGCGATCAAGGCCTGCGCGCCCTCAAGCGCATCAGCAACATTGCGCCCCGCGATCAGCCCCGCTTCTTCGCAATTGACGTAAAGCGTGGCACGGCTGTGTCCCAAGATCGGGCGCAACCGCTCGGCCTTGCCGGGTGAGGCGGGGGCAAGACGTAAATCAGCCTTCATAAACAGTGGGCTATCGGCAATGGCTGCCAGAAGTGGCTCGGTCAAATTTCCGTCCAGCGCGATCAACCCGTCCCAAGGCGCATCATGATCACCCAATCGACCATCAGCCAAAGGAAGCAAGATATCCCCGCCCACAGCCTCCAGCGAATGCGCATCGGCCAAGGCCGCAATCAAATGCCCTTGCGCCTCAATCGCCATATATTGATCGGTCGGAAGATCCCTGCGCAGGGTCATATAATCGACCAGCAACCCCATCTCGCGACAGCGTGTCAGCAATTCCGCGCCCTCGCGGTCCTCGCCCACGACCGAGATCAGGGCAGGGCGCATGCCAAAGCCCGCCAAAGTCATGGCAATATTGAGCGCGACACCCCCGGGCAGACGCGTAATCCGGCCCGGCTTGTCATTGCCCGCCTGCATCGCCAAATCGCTGCGCCCGATGATATCCCAAAGCACCGAGCCGATACATAAAATCTCAGGTTTGATATCCATATATCTCCTCTAGCCCCGCACCCGACATGCGTCCAGCCCATGGCCCATCTTTGCTTCTCAAATACTTGGCAAAACACATCCCAAAGGGCACAAAGCGGTGAGGCCTGTGCGCAAACCCGATTACCACATGGAAAAACCCGCAAAATAAGGGTTGCACGCCCCCCATATATCGCTTAGACGGCGCGCACTTCACAGGCGGAGGCGGGCCATCGGGGGAGACATCCTCGAAACGGTCCACCGGTTGGGTCCATGCATGCAGCATGTCACCCTATCCTCCGCTCAGGCGCAAACCGGAAAAGGAATGGAACATGGCGCTTCCCGATTTCTCCATGCGTCAGCTTTTGGAAGCTGGCGTTCACTTTGGTCACCAGAAACACCGCTGGAACCCGCGTATGGCCCCGTATATCTACGGCGACCGTAACGGCATCCACATCATGGACCTCACACAAACCGTTGATTTGCTTGATCAAGCTCTTCAGGCTGTGCGTGACACCGTGGCCAAAGGCGGCCGCATCCTCTTCGTTGGCACCAAGCGTCAGGCACAGCGCCCGATCGCAGATGCCGCAGAGCGTTGCGCACAATATTACATGAACCACCGTTGGCTCGGCGGCACATTGACCAACTGGCAGACCGTGTCCAACTCGATCAGCCGCCTCAAGCAGATCGATGAGGCCATGGCAAATGGTGTCGAAGGTCTCACCAAGAAAGAGCGTCTCGGCATGGAACGCGACCAGGCCAAGCTCGAAGCTTCGCTCGGTGGTATCCGTGAAATGGGCGGCGTTCCCGATCTTATTTTCGTCATCGACGTGAACAAAGAAGATCTGGCCATCTTGGAAGCCAAGAAGCTTGGCATTCCAGTGGTTGGTGTTGTTGACACCAATTGCTCGCCCGATGGTGTTGATTACATCATTCCCGGCAATGACGATGCGGCCCGTGCGATCTCGCTGTATTGCGACCTCGTTGCGCGTGCGGCACTCGATGGTATGTCGACCCAGCTCGAATCCGCTGGCGTTGACATCGGTGCATTCGAAGAGGCTTCGGTTGAAGAAGCCGTTGCAGAAGCACCTGCCGAGGCACCAGCAGAAGCCGCCGCCGAGACAGCCGCAGAGACACCAGCCCAAGGCTGATCTGCAGTTTAGTTTCGTCACTGACATATGGGCCGGAGGTAGTCCGGCCCAAGCATTCATAAACTCAGGAGTATCCAACCATGGCAATTACAGCTGCAATGGTGAAGGAACTGCGCGAAACGACCGGCGCAGGCATGATGGACGCCAAGAAGGCGCTCACCGAAAATGATGGTGATATGGAGGCCTCGATCGATTGGCTCCGCACCAAAGGTCTTGCGAAAGCGGCCAAGAAATCCGGCCGCACGGCTGCCGAAGGTCTCGTGGCCGTTGCTTTGGGTGATGGCACAGCCGTTGCCGTTGAAGTGAACTCGGAAACCGATTTCGTCGGCAAAAACGCCGAGTTTCAGGGCATGGTTGCCTCGATCGCAACTGCTGCTTTGACGGTTGATGACGTTGACGCGTTGAAAGCCGCTGAAATCGACGGCAAGCCTGTTGAAACAGTGATCACCGACGCCATCGCCAAAATCGGCGAGAACATGGGCCTGCGCCGTATGGCCAAGCTCTCGGGCGATCAGGTTGTGACCTATGTCCATAATGCGGCGGCCGACGGCATGGGCCGTATCGGCGTTCTGGTTGCGATCAAGGGTGACAATGAAGCCTTCGCACGTCAGGTTGCAATGCATGTTGCGGCTGTGAACCCTGCCTCGCTCAATGAGGGTGATCTTGACCCTGCCATCGTTGAAAAAGAGCGTCAGGTTCAAATCGATATCGCACGTGAATCGGGCAAGCCCGAAGCCGTGATCGAAAAGATGATCGTTGGCCGTATGCAGAAATTCCTGTCCGAAGTCACACTCGAGAACCAGCAATTCGTGGTAAACCCCGATTTGACGGTTGCTGCTGCCGCTGCAGAAGCGGGTGTTGAAATCACAGGTTTCATTCGCCTCGAAGTTGGCGAAGGCATTGAAGTCGAAAAAGAAGATTTTGCAGCTGAGGTTGCAAAGGTTTCCCAAGGCTAAAGCCATCAGGGCAGGGTGGGTTCATCCGCGTCCTTTAGACCCAAAAACGGCGCTGCCTAGGGAACTTGGCAGCGCCGTTCTCTTGTTACATCCGCGAGACTGACAGCGGGTAATCAAAAAGGTCGCGCAGAGCAGTAGAAATACAACCGATACGCGACCAGTCCAACCGAGGCTGGTTAGGGTAAAATACACACCCCTCGTTCCAGGCAAAAATTGCCTACACTCATGGAACGCCTAATTTTTGGACGTTAACCTAGCGTAAAGAAAGTAGGGAAAACCTTACCCAATGTTACTTGCCGTAATTGGGGTGCCGTTTTCGGTCGAGGGTTTTCTGCTGGAAGGCGTTGTCGCGCGAAAAATCTGGTTTAAAATCGAGGCCTTACGGATTGCTTGTGCCGTTGTTTCAACGCCAAGGCCATCACGCGCGCCACGAAGATGTTTTTCCACAGTTGCAATGTTTCGCCCCCATATGACTGCGATGTCTTGGGTGCTTTTGCCATCTGCAACCAATTCCAAGGCTTCGGCTTGCCGCGCGGTCAGCATCTGGCCTTGATGTGGGGCAGGCAATTGCAAGATGCACAGATGGGCCACATGGTTGATGACTTGAATTTCATCCCCGTGTTCGGCCCAAATCTCATCGACATCGTCCTGCGACAACCCTTTGCGCGCACATAAGCCGAAGCCCGCATTAGAGTTGCGCAACGCCATCGGAAAGCTGATCGTATAGCCAGCCTCAAGCCCGTATTTCTGGTTAATGGTCGCGACGCGACGTCCACCCTCGCTCAAGCCTTCGGCCGCCGCCTGATCGCGCACGACCCGCCAGCTGGTCGCGCCGATATTCTGCGTGGCCCAATTCATCAAGGGCCCGTCACGATAGAGGCTTGAATAGACATAGTCATCGACATAATCGGCACCGTGATTGGTCAGAAACAATGCGTCATTCGGGGCAACCATTCCGCCGGGGCGTGTGGCGAAGGCGTGAAATGCATAGAACAACCTATCAAAGCCAAAGCCTGTCATGACCTCGATATGATGCGCCCACACGTCTTCGATGGTTTGCATCGCAAGATAGGGTTGCAATTGCCTCATTACTTGGCAGTTTCCGCCGTCAAGTGGCGCATCATGGCTTGCAGGGCGAGGGGGTATCCAGCCGCACCAAAGCCTTGGATCACGCCAAGGCATACGGGCGCAATATAGGAGTGATGGCGGAACGCTTCGCGCGCATGGGTGTTGGAGATATGCAGCTCGATCACAGGCAGACCCACGCCTGCAATGGCATCGCGCAAGGCCAGTGAGGTATGTGTATAGGCCCCTGCATTGATCACAATTCCATCCGAGACACCGCGCGCGGCGTGGATCGCATCGACCAAGGCGCCCTCGTGATTGGATTGGGCAAAGGAGATATCAAACTCCAAAGCCTGCGCCGTTTGCTGGCAGCTGGCCTCGATATCGGCCAAAGTCGTGTGGCCATAGACCTCAGGTTCGCGTGTTCCCAGAAGGTTCAGATTTGGTCCATTGAGAACAAGAATATGCATGCCGCGCCTCATAGTGGCTCATTTCAGATCGTCTTTTTGGACAATCTGATCCGAAAAGTCACGTCTTATCAACGCAATCAGCCGCCTATTGGCAATTTAGCTGCGAGGATGGTTCAGACCCAACGACGTCGCGGCTTTGCGCTTTGGTCCAATTCGGCCTGTAGGTGTGGGATAGCAGAGGGAGAAGAGATGAAAATATCATCCTCTTGATACGCGGCACCCAAGGTCAGTTTTGACCCATCTTGTGCACCCTCAAATTCCATCAGCAGGGCGACATCCATGGCGGATAACACGCTCAAACCATCGGCCTGAAACTTGGCACCCCGCATCGCTGCACGGTTTGGCAAAACGCCTTGCTCGAGTGTGGTAATTCCAAACCTACCCACAAGGTGTCCCGCTTCTATGGCGGCGGAGGTCTCGCCAAACCATAATTCGATCAAAGCCCCGGAAACGGGCACCAAATAATCCTGCGCCACTTCGAGACTGGTCAACGGGCTGCCATTCCCGAAGGCCCCCGCAGGAATTTTTACCCAGACCCGCGCATCCGATGCAAAGGCTTTGCTGGCTTCTTCTGTCGAAAACATCGACGCCAAGTCTTTCGACTCGAATATATAATCAGCAAACAGGTTCTTTGGATCTTTCATGGGTTCGACCTTGTTCATTCCACGACAGGCTTCTCCTGCCGATAACCCAAACTCACCCAGAACTGGCGCAAAGTTATGAACCCAAATAGGTATCTTTGTGGCCAAGGGATGTGGAACAAAAATTTAACTGGTTAAGCGATGGTAAGGAAATAGACACCTTATAAATAAGGGTATTACTGCAAAAATCCGCAAAGATTTCGCAGAGCAAATCGGGCGCAGAAAAGGCCAGCGCCCAATTTTTTGTCGAAAATAATAGTCGAAATCGAGGCAGCTTACAGCCCGTCAGACAGTTTCCAATGCGATGGCGATGCCTTGCCCCACACCGATACACATCGTGCAAAGCGCGCGTTTTTTGCCTGTGTTTTGCAGCTCCAAAGCGGCCGAACCCGTAATTCTGGCCCCCGACATGCCCAATGGATGCCCAAGTGCAATCGCGCCGCCATTGGGGTTCACGCGCGCATCATCATCAGCGATCCCCAATGCGCGCAAACTCGCAAGGCCTTGGGCTGCAAAGGCTTCATTCAACTCGATCACATCAAGATCATCGGCACTCCACCCCAGCCGCGCCATCAGCTTTTGCGAGGCAGGCGCAGGGCCGATCCCCATAACCCGCGGTGCAACACCAGCCGTAGCCCCGCCCAAAATGCGCACAATCGGGGTCAGGCCATGGGCTTTGACAGCCGCTTCTGACGCAAGGATCAAAGCCGCAGCCCCGTCATTCACGCCCGAGGCATTGCCCGCCGTCACCGAGCCACCTTGCCGAAAAGGCGCGCGCAGTTTGGCGAGGTCTTCCAGCTTGGTCGCGGGGCGGGGGTGTTCATCTGTGTCGATGATCTTGGGGTCTGCTTTGCGCTGAGGGATCGAGACAGGGGTGATTTCTTGCGCCAAACGCCCGTTTTCCATCGCAATACCTGCCTTGGCCTGCGAGCGCTGCGCGAAGATATCCTGATCCTGCCGTGAAATGGCGTGATCCTCGGCCACATTCTCAGCGGTCTCGGGCATGGAGTCGACGCCATATTGCGCCTCCATCAGTGGATTGACGAAACGCCAGCCAATGGTGGTGTCATAGACGGCATTGGCGCGCGAATAGGCGCTCTCGGCCTTGGGCATGACGAAGGGCGCGCGGCTCATGCTTTCGACACCGCCTGCGATCATCATCTCGGCCTCGCCCGACTTGATGGCGCGCGCCGCCGTGATCACCGCATCCATTCCCGAGCCGCACAGCCTGTTCATCGTGGTGGCCGCCACGCTCTCGGGCAAACCCGCCAAAAGGGCCGACATGCGCGCGACATTGCGGTTGTCTTCTCCCGCCTGATTGGCGCAGCCAAAGATCACCTCATCCAAGGCGGCCCAATCGAGATCATATTTACCCATCAAGGCCTTGATCGGCACAGCGCCCAAATCATCCGCCCGAACCGAGGCCAAAGCCCCCCCGAAGCGGCCGATCGGGGTGCGAATATAGTCGCAGATATAAACGTCTCGCATATCTCAAAGCTCCTGCGCTGTGATCAAGTCTTGCACGCCCGCATCCGTGTTTAGCGGCGCGCCTGTCAAGGATTGCAATTCATCCAATGAAATCGACGGTATTTTTTCACGCAGGACAAATCGGCGCTGCTCGATATCGACGACCGCCAAAGAGGTATAGACGCGGGTCACACAGCCCACACCCGTCAAGGGGAAGCTGCAGCTCTCCACCAATTTGGGTTTGCCGTCCTTGGTTACATGATCGGTGATCACCGCCACCCGTTTGGCGCCATGCACCAGATCCATTGCACCGCCCACGGCCGGCACCCCCTTGGAGCCGACACGCCAATTGGCCAGATCCCCATTTTGCGCCACCTGATAGGCCCCAAGGATCGCCACATCCAGATGTCCGCCACGCACCATTGCGAAACTATCGGCATGGTGGAAAATCGCGGCACCGGGGTTCAGAGTGACAGGTTTTTTGCCCGCATTGATCAAATCCCAATCCTCGGACCCGAGGGCAGGGGCCTCGCCAAAGCCCAAGATGCCGTTTTCCGTGTGAAAGATCACCTCGCGCCCTTGGGGCTGGTATTTCGCCACCATTTCAGGAAATCCGATCCCGAGGTTTACATAAGCGCCATCGGGGATGTCTTGCGCTGCACGCCATGCGATCTGCGCATTGGTCAGTTTAACATAAGCCATCAATACACCTCGCCCGCGCGCACGCGTTCTTCTTCCTGAATGGGGCTTGCCACTTCTACAACCGATTGCACGAACAGACCCGCAGTGATGACCTCGACAGGATCAATCCCGCCCAATTGCGTGATCTGGCTGGCCTGAACAATAGTATGCTTGGCTGCCATGGCCATCAGCGGGTTGAAATTGCGGGCCGCCAATCGATAGGTCAAATTTCCATGCGGGTCGGCCCGTTCGGCCTTCACAAGGGCGAAATCAGCCTTGAGCCAGCGTTCCTGCACATAGGAGCGCCCCTCGAATTCCTCCACGGGTTTCCCCTCGGCCAGTTCGGTTCCAAAACTGCTTGGCGTATAGAAGGCGGGAATGCCTGCGCCCGCTGCGCGGATGCGTTCGGCCAAGGTGCCTTGGGGCACGAGTTCGAGTTCAATTTCATCCGCTAAGTATTTGTCTGTAAAGGCTTGTGGCTGACTGCTGCGTGGGAAGGAGCAGATCATTTTGACAACCATGCCCGCGTTGATCATCGCGGCGATGCCGATCCCGCCATTGCCTGCGTTATTATTCACAATCGTCAGGTTTTTGGGGCTGCCTGTGGCGCGAAACCTGTCGATCAGGGCATGGATCAATTCAATCGGTGCGCCCGAGCCGCCAAATCCACCGATCATCACGCTTGCGCCATCAGGGATCACGGCAATGGCCTGCGCAAGGGTAGGGAGTGTTTTATCCAACTTTGGGTCCTCCGAAAGCGGTTTGACCTAGCTTTACGCGGGTTTTGTCCTGCCTCCGAGGGGGATTGTTCATAGATTGACATTTGTTCAACTTATGATGATATGTGTTCACATGGCGAACAAAACGGATTTCATCGGCTCCTTTGCCAAGGGGTTGCAGGTGTTGGAGGCCTTCAGCGCTGAACGCGCAAAGCTCTCCATTACTGATGTGGCACAGGTTACGGGCTTTGATCGCGCCACGGCGCGGCGCTGCCTGTTGACGCTGCATGAGCTTGGATATGCCGATTATGATGGGAAGTTTTTCTCGCTCACACCGCGGGTTCTGCGGCTTGGGATCGGGGCTATCGCAGCACTGCCGATTGCGCAGATCGTCCAGCCTTGGTTGGATCAATTGTCCCGCCAGATCGGGCAATCCACTTCGGTCGCGATCATGGATGAGGGCGAGATTGTCTATATCGCGCGCGCGGCCCAAAGCAGCGTCATGTCTATCGGCCTTTTGCCAGGCTCGCGCTTGCCTGCGCATTGCACCTCTATGGGGCGTGTCTTGCTGGCCGCAATGCCCGAGGCCAAGGCCCGCCAGATCATAGAGGCGGCAGACCTGACGCCGCGAACAGCCCTAAGCGTGACCGAGCCCGAGGAGATCATGGCGCGGATCAAAGCCACGGGCGAGGCGGGCTATGCCTTGATCGACCAAGAGGTGGAGATCGGATTGCGCTCAATCGCGGTGCCCCTCATGGATATGCATGGCCGCGTGACGGCGGCGCTCAATACGGGCGTTGCCGCTGTTCAGGATAGGCCTGAGGAACTGGTGACCGATTATCTGCCTGCATTGCTTAAGGTGCAGGAAGGATTGAGGAGACTTTTGAGATGAATTTCAGTGGGTTGCACGGGTTAATTTAAGTTATCATGGGGCTTTAGATTAATCGTTTATTAACATAATCATGATTATAGGATTAATGCTAAGGCAGAACAGAGAGCAACGCCAACGACCTACCCCAAGGCATATCCTGCGCCGCGCACTGTTCTGATCGGGTCCTCGCCGCCCTGTGCCTTAAGCGCTTTACGCAAGCGTCCGACATGGACATCCACCGTGCGGCTATCGACATAGATGTCGCGCCCCCAAACACGGTCCAGCAATTGATCGCGGCTCCAGACACGTCCGGGGCGCTCCATAAGCGATGTGAGCAGACGAAACTCTGTCGGCCCGAGATTAAGCGCATCCCCTGCCCTGTAGACCCGATGTTCCGTCAGATCGATCGTGATATCCTCATATTCCAGACGCTCGCCAACAGCGGCAGGACGGGTTCTGCGCAATTGCGCGCGCACACGTGCCAGCAATTCAGCCACAGAATAGGGTTTGGTCACATAGTCATCCGCGCCCGTTTCCAAGCCGCGCACACGGTCGATTTCCTCTGATCGCGCCGAGAGCATGATGATCGGGATACGCGCCGTCTCGGCCCCCAGTTTCAACTGTCGGCAAATCTCGATGCCCGACACATTGGGCAGCATCCAATCCAGAACAATCAAATCAGGCGGTGTTTCGCGCGCCAGAACCAGCGCTTCATCGCCTGCCTCGGCTGTGATCACCTCGAACCCTTCGGCGCGGATGTTATAGGCCAGCACCTCGCGTTGTGCGGGCTCGTCTTCCACCACCAGAACGACGGGAGCGCTCATGACTGCTTATCCTTCACGGCCTTGTGCATAAGGGGTGCTGTCGCCTTTGATGCGGTCATCATCAGGCATTTCGCCTGTCACCAGATAGATCACCTGCTCGGCAATCGAGGTCACGTGATCGCCCATCCGCTCGATATTCTTGGCCATGAAATGCAGGTGCATACAGGCCGTGATATTGCGGGGATCTTCCATCATGAAGGTCAGATATTCGCGGAAAAGACCCGAATAGATCTGGTCAACCTCGGCGTCGCGTTCGCGCACCTCTTGGGCCAGATCGGCATCGCGTTTGATATAGGCATCGAGGGCATCTTTCAGCATCAACTCCACCGTGCGCGCCATGCGCTTGAGCGAGCTTGAGGCCCCTTCGACGGGTTGCAATTGAAACATGACCGAGCTGCGCTTGGCGATGTTTTTGGAATAATCCCCGATCCGCTCGAGATTGGCCGAGACGCGGAACACGCTCAAGACGGTGCGCAGATCACCCGCTGTGGGCGCGCGCAGGGCGATGATGCGGGCGGCTTCTTCATTCACACGTTCTTCGAGGGCGTCGATGGTTTTATCCCCTGCCCTGACCTTTTCGGCCAGTTCCGCATCCTTGGTATCAAGGGCGAGAACTGAATTGTGGATGCTCTCTTCGACCAAGCCACCCATGCGCATGATCAGCGCCTGAATGCTTTCGAGATCGCGGTCAAAGGCCGAGGCGATATGTTGTGATTGCTCCATGATCTTAAACCCTTACCCGATACGGCCCGTGATATAGCTCTCAGTGCGGCTATCCACGGGGTTGGTGAAAATCTGTGTCGTTTCGCCGAATTCCACCAATTCTCCCAAGTGGAAGAAGGCAGTTTTCTGACTGACCCGCGCGGCCTGCTGCATCGAATGGGTCACGATGACCACCGAGAAGCGGCTGCGCAAATCATCAATCAATTCCTCGACCTGTGCGGTGGCAATCGGATCAAGCGCCGAGCATGGCTCATCCATCAGCAAAACCTCAGGGCCGGTGGCCACGGCGCGCGCAATGCAAAGGCGCTGCTGCTGCCCGCCCGAGAGCCCCGTTCCCGGTGCATCGAGGCGGTCTTTGACTTCCCCCCAAAGGGCCGCCCGCTTGAGCGAGGTCTCAACGATCTCGTCCAGCTCGGATTTACTTCTGGCCAGCCCGTGAATACGCGGCCCATAGGCGACATTATCATAGATCGATTTTGGGAATGGGTTGGGCTTTTGAAACACCATGCCGACATTGGCGCGCAGCTGCACTGGGTCAACGCGGCGGTCATAGATATCTTCGCCATCGAGTTTGATCGAGCCCTCGACACGGCAGATTTCAATCGTGTCATTCATGCGGTTCAAGCAGCGCAGAAAGGTGGATTTGCCACAGCCAGAGGGGCCGATAAAGGCGGTCACGGTCTTGTCTTCGATATCGACATTCACCGATTTGATCGCGTGATTATCGGCGTAGAAGACGTCGACATCGCGCGCCTCGATTTTGATATCCGTTGTGCTCACATCACGCTCCGTCAGTCGTAAATCGTTCATAATCAATGCCCTTCATCGGTTTACCAGCGGCGCTCGAACCGACGACGCAGCATGATTGCTACGAAGTTCAGCAAGAAGAGTAAGCCAAGCATGACAATAATGGCAGACTGTGAAAGCCCTTCGCGAACGGGGGCCTCCTCATTCTGGGCGAAAAGATAGACCGCTGTGGGCAGGGATTGGGTCTGCTCCAGCAGCCCGCCTGTCAGCGGCGAGGAGAGCAATTCCGCCCCCGTCGAGACCGAAAGCCCGATCAAAAGCAGCGGTGCGGTCTCGCCCAAGGCCTGCGCGATCCCGATGATCGTGCCCGTCAGAATGCCAGGCGCGGCCAAGGGCAATGTGTGGTGGAAGACCGTTTGCACCTTTGACGCGCCGATCCCCAAGGCCGCATCGCGGATCGACGGGGGTACGGCCTTGAGTGCGGCGCGCGTGGCGATCACGATGGTGGGCAATGTCATCAGCGACAAGACGATCCCCCCCATAAGTGCCGTCCCCCTGATCGAATTGCCAAATCCCAAATCCTTGAGCGCGATCAAAATCGCGGCGCCAAGAATGCCGAACACAATTGAGGGCACAGCGGCGAGATTGGCGATATTGATCTCGATGAAATCGGTAAAGCGGTTCTTGGGGGCGAATTCCTCAAGATAGATCGAGGCCGCCACCCCGAAGAGCAGCGAGAACACCAAAACCACCAGCATCATATAGGCCGAGCCCATAAGCGCAGGCCCGATCCCCGCGATCTCGCCCGATTGGCTGTATTCATTGGCGAAGAAATTCCAGCGGAAATTGCGCACCACCAGATCGGCCTCGACCATGGCATCAACCAGATCAAGCTGCGCGCGGTCAATTCCGGGCGGCATCTGCCCCCTGCCCTCGCCTGACAACTCACCCGTCAAATAACGCGTCACACCCGTGGCGATCGGCACGTTCTGGGTGACGGTCTGGCCAATGAGATCAAGGTTTTCCTTGAGGCTGTCGCGCACATCACGGCGGTTGGCGGCATAGATCAGCGCGGCCACATCGCCGTCGCTAAAGCTTTCGGTGTCAATTCCGGCAGCGTCCAAGGTGCGGCGAAGGGAATCTGCGAAAATCCCCCGCTCAAAGCCCGAGCGCAGCGAGACAGAGCCCACTTCCTCGGCCAATAGCACGGGATCGGTGATGCCCTCTTCATTGAGAATTTCGGGATCATAGAACAATTCGATCTGTGCTTGATGCTGGAAAAACGCAGGCATGCCGCGCGACAGGATCGACCAGAGCAGCACGGCCAGAAACATCAGCACAACCGTGATTGCGCCAATCCCGAGCCAGCGTAGCACAGCACCCTGCTGGCGGCGCTTGCGCACATTATCGGTCAGCTCAAAGAGCGACTGCTTGGGCGAATTGGGGGCGATTGCGTCACTCATCAGTCATACTGCTCCCGATATTTGCGAACGATGCGCTGCGCCAGAAGGTTCAGGCCAAGCGTGATGAAGAAGAGGGTAAAGGCCAGTGCAAAGACGGCCAGAACATCGATTGAGTCAAAGCCCGAAGCCTCGCCCGTCAGCACCGCCACGATCCGCGTGGTCACGGTGACGACTGCGCCAAAGGGGTTGGCCTCTAGGCCCACCACATTTGACAGCGCACCTGCGGCCAGAACCACGATCATCGTCTCGCCAATCGCGCGGGAGGCCGCCAGAACGATCGCCCCCACAATTCCGGGCAAGGCTGCGGGAAGGATTACCTTGGTCACGGTCTCGGAGGGGGTCGCGCCAAGCCCGAGCGAGCCATCGCGCAATGCCTGCGGCACCGCATTGATCACATCATCCGACAGCGAGGAGACAAAGGGCACCAGCATCATTCCCATCACCACGCCTGCGGTCACAACCGAAACCGTATTGGGCATGATGGTCGCACCGACCACCGATTGCAGAAAGGGCCCGACCGTGATCAGCGCGAAAAGACCGTAAACAATGGTTGGCACGCCCGCGAGGATTTCCAGCGCGGGCTTGACCCAAGCGCGCACGGGCTTGGAGGCAAACTCCGACAGATAGATCGCGGCAAACAGGCCAAGCGGCACGGCCACCAGCAAGGCCACCACCGAGATATAGAGCGTGCCCCAGATCAAAGGCAGGAAACCAAGCGCGCTTTCATAGTCGCCGTCATCCCCACGCGGCACGCCCACCACATCGCCCGCGGGGGCCCATTGCAGACCGAGCAGGAAATCAAACAGACCGTATTCGCGGAAAAACGTGAGCGATGGGATCGTGATCGCGGCCAGAATGGCCATTGTCGTCAGGATCGCGAGCGTTGAGGCGGCGATAAGAAATCCCAGAACCCAACGCTCCACGACATTGCGCGCGCGATACTCGGACGAGATGCGGCGCAGGGACAAACCAAAGCCTATCACGGCCAGCACAAGCGCGATCAGCGGCCCTGTGATCAACAGAGCATGCTCGAATTGGCGCAGCTTTTGCGCGGCATCAAGCATGGCAGGCGTTACATCGGCGCTGATCACCTGCCCTGCCTCACGCAGACGCGCGGTAAGGGCTGCGGGATCGGAGGTCATGGCCTCCAGCTCGGCCTCATGTCTGCCATCAAGGCTTGTAAACCCATCAAGTGCCGAGGCCAGAATACGCAGGTTGCCAATGAAAAGCTGCCGATTTGCGCCCTCACGCACCGCGATTTCATCTTCCGTCAGGGCTTGTGCCTCGTCGACGGGCATTTGGATATCGGGGATGTCATTGCTGACCACCCGTTCGGCATAAATGCTAAAGGCAAAGCCTTCGAGAAAGACCCAGAGAAGGAGAAAGGCGAAAGAGGGAACCGAGGTTGCCAAGGCAACAGACCAGCCGTGGTGCACGGGGCGCGAATGCAAAAGGCGTGTTTCGCCCGATACGCTGGCCCTTGCGCGCAAACGGGCCGCCCAAAACCCTATGAAAGCCAAAACCGCAACCAGCAAAAGAACGAGTGGCACGTTCACAAGGTTCGCCATATTTCCTGCTCTCCGTCACAAAAGGCCAACACCCCCCAAAGGTTTGGCCAGAAAGGATGAGCGGCTTTACCACCCGCTCATCCTTTTGTCAGATCAAAGATCGATTGTTACATCGTTTCTTCGTTTTCGATCAGCGCTTGTGTCGTTTCCAACTCAGGGTCGGAGACCAGACCATATTCCGCCAAGGGACCATCAGGGCCTGCCATATCTTCGGACATGAAGAACTCGGCATATTCCTTGAGGCCCGGGATCACACCGATATGCGCCGCTTTCACGTAGAAATACAGCGGACGCGATACAGGATATTCACCCGTCGCGATGGTATCGGTCGAAGGGGTCACACCGGACATGGTGGCAACCTGAAGACGGTCGGTGTTGTTTTCATAGAACGCCAGACCGAAGACACCGATGCCATTTGGCGTGGAGTCGAGATTGGCCAATGTCTGGGTGTAATCCCCCTCGATATCGACCGAGGCACCATCGGTGCGCACGCTCATGCAGGCGTCTTCTGCCGCATCTTCGTCACCGCCATTGATCTCGAGGATCAACGCCATCGCGCCGCTGTCTTCACAGCCTTGCAGCAGAACGTTTTCTTCAAAGACTTCGCGGGTGCCGTGGTTGGTGCCCGGAATGAAGGTATTGATCGCTTGTGCAGGCAGATCAGCGTTCACATCGCTCCAGCTTGCGTTCGTATTGGCAACCATCGCGCCATCCACAGGCAATTCAGCGGCAATCGCGTAATACCAATCGGAAGGGGTAAAGGCGAATTCTGGGCCATCGATGTCGGAGGCAAACACGATCCCGTCATAGCCGATGCGCACTTCGATGATATCGGTGACGCCCGCCGCAGCGCAGGCTTCGCGCTCGCTGTCTTTGATCGCGCGCGATGCATTGGCCACATCGATTGTGCCCTCGCCTACGCCTTCGCAGAAGCGACGCAGACCTGTGGAGGAGCCGCCGCCCTCAACGATCGGGGTTTCAAAGTCGAACTCGGCGCCGAATGATTCAGCGACAATATTGGCATAGGGCAGAACCGTCGAGGACCCAGCAATCGAGACCTGTGTGCGGCCTTGTGCGGCAGCGGCAGTGGCCGAAATGGCCGCGATGGCAAGGGTGGAAACTGTCAGCTTTGCGAAACTCATGTCAAAGACACTCCGTTGGTTTTCGTTTCAAATCGAACGCATAAGGCTACGTCCTGAGAAAGCGGGGTAAGCAGCTTTGACATAGGTTTTGTGACGGGGGCGTAACAGTTTTATGACATCGGCCTTGGCGACATGAAAATTTGCCAAAATTTGTGAAAAATCTGGCCAATTGCCCTGCGCGTAGGGGTTATTCCTTGGGAAGCACCACCGAAAAGAGGCTGCCCTGCCCCATCTGCGACGAGATTCGCAGCCTGCCGCGATGGCGATTCACGATATGTTTGACGATCGCCAATCCCAGCCCCGTGCCCCCCATCGAGCGGTTGCGATGGCTGTCGACGCGGTAGAACCGCTCGGTCAGTCGGGGCAAATGCACCGCATCGATCCCTTCGCCTTGGTCTTGCACATCCACCTGAACCACATCGCCCTTGATGCTGCCGCTGCCCTGCCCCTCGCGCAAGGTGACATGCACCGTTTTGCCCGCCCCCCCGTATTTCAGAGCGTTTTCGGTCAGGTTCAGGAAGACTTGGGTCAATTGATCGCCGTCCCCTTTGAGGATGCAGGCGGTGTCGGGCAGATCAAGGATCAAGACATTGCCCTGATCCTCAACCAAGGGGCGCAGCGCCGCCTCGACCCCTTTCAGGATCACCGCCATATCCACATCATCGGCGGGGCGCTGGCGCTCCTGCCCCTCAACGCGGCTGAGTGACAACAGATCCGAGATCATACGGTTCATGCGCAGAGCTTCATCTTCCATGATGCCCAAAAACCGCTCCTGCGCGGCTTTGTCGTCTGAGGCGGGCCCCCGCAAGGTCTCGATAAACCCGAGGATCGAGGTCAAAGGCGTGCGCAATTCATGGCTGACATTGGCGACAAAATCGCGGCGCATTTCCTCGGCCTCGCGCAGATGGGTGATATCGGCGAAATGTAACAATACCCCATCCATGCCGCCCTTTGCGGATTTGAGCGGGGTCAGCAAAACACGAAAGAGGGTCTGGCCTGCTTGATCCGTTTGCACAAAGCGGGCCTCTGCGCTTTGGCCGCGCTGCAAGGCCGTCTCGATACGGCCCAGAAGGGCTGGTTGGCGAAACACGGTCGGATAGCCCCGCCCAAGCGCCCAATCCCCCAGCAAGTCTTCGGCAGGCCCATTTTGCCCCGCGATCACCCCGCCTGCATCCAGCCAAACCATAGGGTCTGGCACGGCATTGAGCATCAGGTCTATGTCGCGCGATTGGGTCATGGCTCAGATGGCGGCCAAGGCCTGAGAGAAATCGGACTTCAACAATTCGATATCCTCAATGCCCACAGAGACACGGAAGAACCCCTCGGTAATGCCAAGCTCGGCACGCGCCTGCGCGCTCATGCCCCGATGCGACGAAGAGGCCGCATGGCTGACAGTTGTGCCGACATCGCCCAAGGTCGGGGCAAAGGCCAGTTGCGGGGCGGCTTGCACCAAGCGATTGGCCTCCGCGCGGCCACCTTTGGCCACGAAACTCAGCATATTGCCAAAACGCCCCCCAAGCAGCTCCTTGGCACGGGCATGATCGGGGTGATCGCTACGGCCCGGATAGAGGACGGTTTCGACATTGGGCAGGCTGGCGATATGGTCGGCCAAAAGGGCGGCATTGGCCTCGGCCCGATCAAAGCGCAGTGGGAAGGTGAACATCCCCCGCTCGGCAAGCCAGCATTCATAGGGGCTTGGCGTCATGCCCGTGGTCACAGCGAAATCATAGATCGCCTTTTGCAGGCTCGGATCACGCGCCACTGCATAGCCAAGGGTCACATCGGAATGGCCTGCCAGCAGCTTGGTCACCGAATGGATCACAATATCTGCGCCATGATCAAAGGGGCGGAACCCGATCGGCGTAGTGAATGTATTGTCCACGGCCAGCAAAACGCCCGCCTCTTTGGCAAGCTTGGCGATCCCGACCATATCGGCCACCCGCAAGGTCGGGTTGGAGACAACCTCGAGCAAGATCATCTTGGTCTCTGGCCTCAGCGCGGCACGGATGGCTTGCGCATCTGTTGGATCAGCCACCGATGTCGCGATCCCGAAACGGTTTAAGTCCTGGTTCATCAAACGCAGCGACCGCCCATAGAGCTGATCCCCGCCGATCACATGGTCGCCCGCCGATAAAATGCCCATCAAGGCCGCCGTAACCGCGGCCATGCCCGAGCCCATGATCATCCCGCCCTCGCAGCCCTCGAGCATGTCGATTTTCTGGGCCAGAAGCTCCGCATTGGGGTGGCCTTCACGCGCATAGGTAAAGCCCTTGGCCTCACCTGAGTATTGTTGATCCAGCATATCTGGCGAGGGCGAGGCATAGACCACGGATGGCTGGATCGGCGTCACCACAGGGCGCGAGACCCCCTCGACCAGCGGCATGCGCCGCACGAGGGTTTTGGGGGGATCATTGCGACGCTCAGACATGTGGAGCACTCCGATGTAACGTTAAAAATGGGCGGCAAACGATTGATTTATAACCATATACAATCAAGATCGCGTGATGCCATCTCCGGTGACAAGATATTTGAAACTGGTCAATTGCTCGGCCCCGACAGGACCGCGCGCATGTAGTTTCCCCGTGGCGATCCCGATCTCGCCACCCATGCCGAACTCACCCCCATCCGCGAATTGGGTCGAGACATTACGCATCAGAATCGCGCTATCAAGGCGTTGGAAAAAGCGTGCAGCGGCGGCGTCATCCTCGGTGATGATGGCATCTGTATGGTTTGACCCGTAATGTCGGATATGTGCAATCGCGTCATCGATATCATCGACCACGCGGGCCGCGATGATCATATCGAGGAATTCACATCCGAAATCCCCCTCTTGGGCAGGCGTTGTGCCTTGGATGTTTTGCAAGGTTTCATCGGCACGCACCTCGACGCCCGCATCCATCAATGCACGGATCACACCCTGCCCGATTGTCTCGACCACATCGCGGTGGATCAACAGGCATTCAGCCGAGCCACAAATGCCTGTGCGCCGTGTTTTGGCGTTCAGCGTCACTTTTAGCGCTTTTTCGACATCGGCGGCTGCATCGATATAGATGTGGCAAATCCCTTCGAGATGGGCAAATACAGGCACCCGCGCCTCGCGCTGGACCAAGCCCACAAGCCCCTTGCCGCCACGGGGCACGATCACATCCACAAATTCCGTCAAACGCAGCAATTCCGCCACGGCCGCGCGGTCGCGTGTGGGGATCAATTGCACGGCATCCAACGGCAGACCTGCCTCCGCCAACCCCTGTTTGAGGCAATCGACCAGAAGGCTTGAGGAATGGAAGCTCTCGGAGCCGCCGCGCAGGATCACGGCATTGCCCGATTTCAAACAGAGGGCGCCTGCGTCGGCGGTGACATTGGGGCGGCTTTCATAGATGACGCCGATCACCCCCAAAGGGGTGCGCATGCGTTGGATATGGAGACCAGAGGGCCTGTCCCATTCGGTGATCACCTGCCCCACGGGGTCATCCTGCTCTGCCACGGCGCGCAAGGCATCGGTAATGCTTTGAACCCGCGCCTCATCCAGCATGAGACGGTCCAGCATCGCCGCCGAGAGGCCTTTGTCCCGCCCGAAGGCCATGTCTTGCTCATTGGCTGCAATGATCTCGGCGCGGCGGGTCCAGACGGCATCGGCTGCCGACAGCAGTGCGGTTTGCTTGGCGGCAGATGTGGCAAAAGCCAATTCGGCGGCAGCCGCTTTCGCGCGGGCGCCGATCTGTTGCATCATCGCGGGAATGTTTTGATCTTGCTCGGTCATTTCGGGACTCATTACATTTCTACGGGCAGGATAGGCGTATTTTTGGAAAGATGAAGGGCCAGCGCGTCAAAGCGCCATGTCATCGCGATGGACCAAGGCCGCGCGGCCTGGATAGCCCAAAATCGGTTCGATCTCATCGGAGCGGTGACCTGCAATGGCGCGGGCTTCTTCGCTGGTGTAGCGCGCAAGGCCAAGGCCAAGGCCTGCGCCATCGGGGCCCTCCAAGCCAACCGCATCCCCGCGCGAGAACACGCCGGATACCTCCTTCACGCCAGCGGGAAGCAGGGATTTGCCTTTGCTCAGGGCTGCCACCGCGCCCGCATCAAGGCGCAGCACGCCTTTGGGCTTCATGGCAGATATCCAGCGTTTGCGGGCGGCTTGGGGGTCGATTGTGGGGGTAAACCATGTACAAGGCGCGCCATTTTCCAATGCGGTCAGAGGATGGTTTTGCGAGCCTTCGGTGATGACCATCGCGCAGCCTGCGGCGGTGGCGGTTTTTGCGGCCATCAATTTGGTTTTCATGCCGCCCTTGGACAGGCCCGAGCCTGCATCGCCTGCCATGGCCTCGATCTCGGGGGTGATCACCTCGATCAGATCATAGCGTTTGGCATTGGGGTCGATCTGGGGGTTGGCCGAATAGAAGCCATCGACATCGGAGAGCAGCACACATTGATCGGCCGCGGCCATCGCCGCGACATTGGCCGCAAGCCTGTCATTATCGCCATAGCGGATTTCATCGGTCGCGATCGTGTCATTTTCATTCACGATGGCCACAGCGCCGAGCGAGATCAGGGTGGCGAAGGTTGCGCGGGTGTTGAGATAGCGGCGGCGATCCTCGGAGTCGTCGAGCGTCAGCAGGATTTGCGCCGCTTTGATCCCATGGGGGGCGAGCGCCTCTTCATAGGCGCGCGCAAGGCGAATTTGCCCGACGGAAGCTGCGGCTTGCGCCTCATCCAAGGACAGATTGGCCGCGCCAAACCCCAGAACCTCGCGCCCCAGCGCGATGGAGCCAGAAGAGACCAATATGACATCCGTGCCGCCTGCCTTGAGGCGGGCCACATCCTCAGCCAAGGCATGCAGCCATTCCGCCCGCAGCGCGCCGCTGGTTTTATCGACCAACAAGGCAGAGCCAATCTTGACGATCAGCCGTTTGGCATCGGACAGTTTGGGCGTTACGGGTGCCATGCCTCTTGCTCCTCATCTCCCTTTTTCTGGCGCAACTTATCTGCGTCGATCTTGGAGCGCAGGATACGCAGAACATCAACCACGCCGTCTTTGGACACCCCAGACATCACCATCACGGGTGCGCCTGTGGCCTCGCGCAGGGCGTGGCGCTTTTCCTCGATCTCTTCATCCATCAAGGCATCAATTTTATTGAGCACCGTGATGCGCGGCTTGTCAGCCAGCGCGCCGCCATAGGCGTCCAGCTCATGGATGATGGTTTGATAGTCGGTCACGACATCCTCGGAGGTGCCATCGATCAAATGCAGCAGGACCGAGCAGCGCTCCACATGGCCGAGGAAAAGGTCACCCAAACCCCTGCCCTCATGAGCGCCTTCAATCAAACCAGGGATATCGGCGACGACGAATTCAACCCCATCGACCCCTACAACGCCCAAGTTTGGATGCAAGGTGGTGAAGGGATAATCCGCGATCTTGGGGCGCGCGTTCGAGGTGGCCGCAAGGAAGGTGGATTTGCCCGCATTGGGCAGGCCCAAAAGGCCGACATCCGCGATCAGCTTGAGGCGCAGCCAGATCGTGCGCTCCACGCCTTCTTGGCCAGAATTGGCACGGCGGGGCGCTTGGTTGGTGGCCGATTTGAAATGCAGGTTGCCAAAGCCGCCATTGCCACCTTTGGCCAGCAGCACACGTTGGCCGACCTCCGTGATATCGGCGATGACGGTTTCCTGATCATCTTCGAGAATTTCAGTGCCAACAGGCACGCGCAGGACGATATCATCCCCATCCTTGCCTGTGCGTTGCTTGCCCATTCCGGGCTGGCCGCTGCGGGCGAAGAAATGCTGCTGATAGCGAAAATCAATCAAGGTGTTCAGGCCATCGACAGCCTCGGCCCAGACATAGCCACCGCGCCCGCCATCGCCCCCATCGGGGCCGCCATATTCGATGTATTTCTCACGCCGAAAGCTGACGCAGCCAGAGCCGCCGCCGCCTGAGCGGATATAGACCTTGGCGAGATCGAGGAATTTCATTTGGTCACCTTTTGCGCAGCACGCCTGTGAGGCCGCTCGCGGCTCGCCCAGTTTGGTTAAATCTTTGTGGGAACGGCGCAGGATACCCCCGCGCGCCCCACTCTTGCTCAGGCCTTAGCCTGTTACTTGAGCTTTTTCAAATAGGTCCATGTGGCAACCTTGGAATTTCGGGCCACCGAGAAGGACTCGGCATCGCCCAGATATTCAAAGCCCGCATTGGTCAGCACACGCGCCGAGCCGGGGTTGTCCTGAAAGACGCTCGCAAAAATGGTCTTGTTGCGCAACGGGTTGGCCTCGATCAAAGCCCGCACCGCCTCGGAGGCGAGGCCCGTGTTCCACATCGCAGGCGCGATCCAATAGGATATCTCGGATTGATCGCGGTCCAATTGCGACAGCAAAATTGCCCCCAGCAATTCCGACCCACCCTGTTCGGTCGCATCGATCGCCCAGATGTGATCGACCCGTTCGGCAGACATCGCCCGCGCAATCTGCGCATCGACCGTTCCAGGGGGAAGAGGATGAGGGATAGTGGTCGCTTGCTTGGCCACACGTGCGTCGGACATATACATGCTCATCAAGCCTGCATCAGACACACGCAACGGGCGCAGCACAAAACGCGATGTCTCGATCGCGGGTTGAGCGACTATCGTTTCTTGCTTCATATCTCTGGTCTCCTCTGACCCAGATGTCTTACGCGGCAATGTCACATCCATATGGTGGTTTCATGACAGCCAAACAATAATGCGATCTTGCGCCGACCCTCCCGCCGGCGAGACATCGCCAATACGAAAAAAGGGGGCCGGCGTTTCCGCCGACCCCCTTAAATCTTGGTATGGTCCAGCGTTACTCGGCTGCTTCTGCTTTCGGCAGAACGGAAATAAAGGTGCGCCCTTTGAACCCCTTGCGGAAATTCACGTGGCCTTCGGAGGTTGCAAAGATGGTGTGATCTTTGCCGATGCCTACACCCTCACCAGG
>ENA-OUOG01001750-OUOG01001750.1-marine-metagenome-genome-assembly--contig:-NODE-1750-length-24126-cov-8.335232_pt1 | contig 24126 bp, 5 predicted proteins | sample MGYA00248635_ERZ508505 | MGnify/ENA primary metagenome ERZ508505 (study PRJEB26176, sample SAMN06267871) | marine metagenome | isolation source: Saanich Inlet, British Columbia, Canada | place: Pacific...
ATTAACCCCTACGTTTAATCCAGTATTATTTTGCAAATTGATTGGAAAGGTCGTTGTTGATGTAGTGTCGCCTCTTAGAAAATTGCCTGCTGCAATAATTTCGTTATTAACAATTAATGCTTCTGCTTTTTCAGCAGTACCGTAAAATTTAAAGTTGCTTAATCCGTCGTTGTTAGTATCTTTGTTAATTAGGTTCATGCCTGGATTAATTTGTGTAAAGCCGTTAATCCTTGCTTTTGGTGTAAAGGATGCATTATTTGAAAATATTGCTATAGTTTCAGCACTTACCTCAACTAATAACACAGTATAAGATTTATTATCTGCACCTGTAATAGTTGTAGGAGTTACACCTGTTGTTAATCCATCGCTAAATTGCGGTCCTACTAAGATCCAACCGCCGCCAGTAAACAAATACAATTGCTGATTGCTTGTATCTACCCATAAATCACCTTCACTTGCTTGGGTAGGAGTAGATATTGATTTTGTAATTCCGCTAGCAGGAATAAAGTTTGTTCCGTCATAAACTCTTAGTATACCAGCAGGGTTTGATGCACCGGCATCTTCGTCTATGAAGCCTGTAGTATCGTACCATATTTGTCCTTCTACCGGATTAGATGGTTGTGTAGTGCTAGCAAAATTTTCTAATAAGTGTAAAAAGTTTTCAGCAATAACTGCGCCGTATGACGTAGTATTACGTCCTGGAATCTTAAGACTAGTTTCTGTGTTAAGAGTACCGTCTTCAATTGTAATTGTGCCTTTGTTTGCGGCATCAGTGTAACTAATTGTATATGCCATTTAATTACCCCTCGTTAAATCCAGTTAAACTCTGTACACGGACAGTATAGTCGATTTGAATAAGTCTATTCAAACTCTTTTGTACAGGATGGAAAATAACATGTGTAAGTAATCTTCCGGTGCCATCTGGACTATATCCTCTTAAGCCTAATTCGTCAAATACATAAAGACTTTCTGCGTTCGTAGCAGTGTCAAAAGCATCTTGGCCGTTAGGTTCACTATAATCTAACAAACAAGTAACAAGTATATCTGTATAGTTTGTTCCACTAACGTGTCTAGTTTCTAATTTGTTACGAACAGGATCAATGTTATTAACACTCCTGTCATCAACAACTTTTGTAAATGTTTGGTTATATAAATTAGCATTAACACCAGTTGAATTTGGTGTTAAGTAAGTAATAATACCTGTTGGGTCAACACTGGTGCCGCCATTACCAAAACTCATTTCGTATATCCAACCTTGTCCTGCGTTAGCAAGGCTTTCAGCCAACCCTATGCTCATGTTTTCATAGTGGATAGCATTACGCTTGTCTACTATAACTTCGCCATTTACTGGGTCATGAATTTTAATATGACCTTGTAGCAAGATCCCATTTTGTTCTTTAAAATTATCTGTCATATCTATATCCTGTCATTGTATTTATCGCGGTAGATTAATAGTCTTCTCACGCAAGAAAGTTGCTACTTCTGTTAGTGACTGACTCAGTGGTTTCCAATTACCTTGCTCGTCAATTTCGTTCCAAATTTGTCCAATACGCTTCACAACAGTAATTGTTGATCCCGGTTCTGGCGGTTCTGTTAGCCTTACATATGCTCCTACTGCTTTATTTACAGCATATTCAGCTTGTAACCATTCGTCGCCGTCTATACTGTCTTGTCCTAATTCTGGATTCCAAATTTTAATTGGATTTTTACGCAGTCTATGTCCGTTTATGAAAACTTCAATGTCTTGTGCTTCCCAATATTCTTCTGGTATTCCGTTATCATTAAAGTCTTTCTTAAACCATCCTGTTTCTGTTATTGGATCCCAAGCACCTGATGATGCAGGGTTTGGAATCGGAGCAAATGGTAACAATACTTGTACATATCGCATAGCTTTACTAACAACTATACTAGTTGCTGCTCTATCAACAGGAGTTATTTCTGTGTCATTGTATATAACCAAATCGTATGCTCCTACTTTCAATGCTGGCGTCACAAATGTTAATTCAGTATCACTTATATAAGTTGTAGAGCATGCAACATTCTGTACAAAAACTTGTACGTTTGGTCTAAACCCACTACCTATAACTGTTGCTACTTGACCTCCTAGCGGAAATACAGTATTGTTATTAAAGTCATATGTGATATTAGTAAATGATAGCTCTGGGTCATTTGCATAGACTGACGTCATATCAATGTAGTCTCCGCCATTATCATTATATGTAATAGTTTCATCTTTGTACGGAGCAGTATTTTCTATACCTTGATTATATACTGTTGACCCAACTAAATGCACATCTTTAACACCTGTTCCTAGTGTACCTCTACGTATCTGTTTTAATTCATTACCGTCTCTACGATAAAATTCAATACGTTCTCCATTGATCCAAATAATACCCGGGTATCTTGAATCAAGTGCCGGAGTTGGCAATGTACTTGCATCTTCTAAAACAATTACTCTGTCAAGCATGTTTAATTGTTGTGCTAGGATGTGTGTTCCTTCACTATCCAAACGCTTATAATGATTTCGATTAATCATGTCTTTGAATTGTTTAAATCCAAACTTAGGCGAAACTGGAGGATTCGCAAAATGTATTATATCAATTACGTCATCGCTGTTGATTGGCACTATAAATTTGATATACTTTTTGTTTTCAAGTAGCACAAAATCAGCACTTGCATTTAACCAAGTTCCGTTAACTGCAATCCAAACATAGTCAACACTTACAGCAGGACTTCTTAATTCAACTAATCCATTTTTAAGCATTCTATAGTTAGAATATTGATCAGTTCCTTTTGTAAGTTCAGTTCTTTCAACAACATCATAATTAATGCGCTCAATACCTTGACTATCATGATTGCTAAACTGATACACTCTAATTTCGTCACCGTCATTATAAGCACTATCTAAATGCAATGTAGTAGGAGTACTTACAAATACACCTGTCGAAGTGCCGTCAGTGTCTAAATATCCAAATCTGTATTCACCGTCAGTAACAATATGTACATCTAGCGTATCTCCGTCAACTCCAACGCCTGTGTTTAATATAATTGTTGATCCAGGTTGTGCATCAGCACTAATGTTTGGATTAAATGATCCAGCACCTTCATATGTCCATTCTTGCAAGAATTCTAATTTACGACCATTTAGGTAAACTTCAATTTCAGAACCATATATTGTACCTACTGGAATTTGCCAAACTTTTAATTTATACTGTCTGTTACTTGTAGTTACACTAAACTGCTCACTATAACCAGCATTTAATACTTTATCAGCAATAGTTACAATTGTATGGTACGAAGCAGGCTGTTGATTAAATGGCGCTTGGTTGATTTCAAACGTAGTAGTACTACCGTCTGCTGTAAATTCATCAATTGTTACTTGACTAAATGTTTGCGATGTGCTTTCAAATAATGCAAATTGTACTACTTTATTTTCTTGCGGTGCAACAACAAATCTAATAACAGCATTTCCTTCTACTTCATATGAACTATCAGATTTTTCAATGTCAAAAGATGCTGATTTTCCTTGTACTGTTACATAAGCAGATAAGTCTTCTGTCCAACGAACATTAGTTAAGAACTCTTGTGTAACTCCGTCTGCTACAAATGTATCGAGATCTAATAAGTTATCTCCTGAAAGACCCATAGTTGTTAAATGTATATTTGCAGAATTTGCCGGAGCATTATAAAAGTTAAGCTGGCGGTTATTGTAATCAATCCAATAGTCTGAATCGTCATTAAGTACAGCATAATCAACTTTTACTAGTAATGATTCAAACGAGTAAGGAAGTGCTCCTAAGCTAAATTGTTTAGTTGACCCGTCACCTTTATAGTTTACACTTGTCATAACACTTGATCCGCCTGCTGCACGTTCGTAAACGGTAATATCAAGTGTGTCCATTACTTGACCTGGTACTAACTCTTCTGGACCTTTGCTTGTTGTAGGCGTAACAAATCCGTCGCCGTCAACAGTAATTTCTTCAGCGTTAATACCCTTTGCAGTTGAATATGCTAGGTCGCCGCCTCCGAGTGCTGTATCAAAACTTTCTTCATTTATTGCTAAAGACCCGTCTGTTGTATTACGTCTAATAGTAATAATAACTTCGCCTGTTGGATGATTAGTTAAAATATAATTTTCAAAATCAACTACATTATCAATAAGGTATTCATTTGAAACACCATCGCCTAATATAGGTGCCATAAATGCTTGTTTATTAACTAAATTTGCAGACGATGTACCATCATAGTTATTGTCGTCAACACGCACATCGTTAATGTATATGTTATATTGTACATCCTTAGCAAGAGGCTTACTTAATAAAAATACTGTAGTTGATCCATCGTAAGTAAAACTTTCTTCATCGAAATTATCATCAAACAAATCCCATGCAGTATCATACCAATTGTCACTGTCCCATCCATTAGGACCAGCAAACCCGTAGCCTTTAACTTGTACGCCGCCATAGTCAACGCCGTCCATAAGCTGTGCTACATCCTTACCAATTTGTCCTGTTGTAGGATTATAGAAAAGATTAATTCTATCTGCTGCACTAAGCAGAGATAAGTTTTTCTTATAATGTACTACTACTTGTTTAAGATTTTCAGGCGGATTAACAAATTTAATTCTACCATAGTATCTTTGATACAAACTATTAGTATCTGCAACATTTTCAAATGCATACTGACTGCTTAAAATCAAATTGCCATCAATTGTAATTTCTACAGTATTAGTACGAGGATCCATTGGCCACTTTAGATCAAAGTCTACTGTAGCTCCTGTACCTGCAAAAGTTTCAGCAACATTAAGCTGTGTAATTAAGAACGAACCAGTTACCCTATCAAATTTGCTAATAGTATGCAAATGTCTTACATTATTATTACCTAATTCTGCTGCAAGAACTGCTTCCCTGCCAGTATCACCTACAGAGCCATTAACTCTAATTACCGGAGTTGAAAGATATCCGTTACCCGGATTAGTAATCAACACGTTGGAAATTTTACCATTAGGTCCTAATGATGCTACTGCTGTTGCACCTGAGCCCGTGTCGCTTTCAATTTCAATAATAGGAGCTGTTTGATAACCTTGTCCTGGATCAGCAATGCTAATTTTAGCAATTTGATAAGAAATATTATCTACCCAATGCTTGTTTGGATATGTTAGAAGCGAATCGTTTCCGCCAACTAGCACTCCGTTGAATACTTTAATAGAGTTTGGAATAATAGATTGTGTTTGATCGCTATAAGCTGGCGGTAAATCAAAATCTGTTACCATACTTTGCGATTGTTCAATCTTATCGTAGCTGCTTACATATTCTCTAAGTTTAGTTTTGTACGGTTTTACTTCTGTAATATAATCCTCGTAACTTTCTAAGCTGTCATTTTTATATGTAATTCTAGTTTTAAGATCGCCTACATTATGCTGCGCTTTAACAAAACTTGTTTTAAACGCCCAGTCTACGTACCCTTGCTCTGAGAATACATAACGTAAACTTGCAAAGAATAATTTGTTATATTCATTTCGCAAATCTACAGTAAGAATGTCATCTCTTAAAGTTTCTAATATTATGCGTATCTCTGCTACAGGTTGGCTATCAAAGAATTTTGTATCAAAACTCTGCGAGTCAAAACCTATTTGACTGCTTGCTAAATCATACAAGTTGTTTTTAAACTGTATTGTTCCGTTTTGACGACCGATTGTTTTATAATTTACAGTATAATCAATAGTATCTTGTACATCAATTTTTTCTAACAACAACCATCCTTCGCCGCCAATGTTAAGTATTTTAACAATATCGCCTAATCTGTCGTCTAGTCCTTGCAACGAATACGAAAAGTCTATTACATGATCAATCTCTGTAAATGCGTTATAACCAGTATCGTACCAATCGGCATATTCCCAGAACGCACCTACGTTATATGCCTGACTTATAACTCGTGTCCAAGATCTAGTAATTGGATTTCTCTCATAGATTGCCCACTTCCCGTTGATAGTATCATCGGATGTAACTAGTGCAGAGAACTGTCTTACTACTATTGTAGTACTATCATTATAGTTGTTTCCGCCGTCAATTACATTTGCTGCTGTGATCTGACCTAAGTTATTAATTTCTAGTTCAATTTCTGCATTTGCGCCAATACTAAATATTTCAAAAGTAGGTACAACACGATATCCTCTACCAGGATTAGTAATTTCAACCCTTGTAATTTTTCCGTTTTCAATAATTGGTGTAAGGACTGCACGTTCTGCTCTAGCAACTCCGATAAAGTCTAAATCAACAACACTGTCTACTTCAACATCATATTTTCTCGAAATTACAGTCGGTTTTTCATCAATTGATGATAGTCTTGAAATATCTTTTTCTTCCACTATTAAGTTTTGACGAAGAACACTATTAGTGCGTTCGATAACCTGTTTTAATGCTTCTTGTCTATTAATAAACCAACTCTGACGCGGTCTGTTTAACATTCCGTAACGTTGATTTGGTGCTAGGTTCGGATCAGGCACCGGACGACTTTGTTCGTCGTACCCTACTAAACTGTCAAACCATTTACGTTCTATGTCATAGCTAGGTTGACTTGTTGACAATCCTTCTGTTAATATTTGATATTGGTTGTGTATGTTAGAATCTTTATCAGAAGCTGTCCAATATTGAATACTAAGCACTGTGTCAGATGCTTTGATGTTTTTATAACAATTGTGTAACGCAAAGCTGCTTTCGTTTATAAAACTTATAAATCTATGTCCTTGCGAAGCAGGATCTATAATAAAATCTTTTACCTGTTTAGCACTTATTTTTCTCCATTCTTTATTAGGAATAGTAGTTTTGTTTGCTACCCAGTAGTAGTAATATTTTACAAATCTTTGGGCTATAGAATCATATACATCTTTAGTAACATAAATTTCGTCACCGTATTTTGATGTTCCAGTTATACCTAACGACTGTCCTCTATCCGATTCGCTTATTGCATCCCATTCTGACGGTAACAATTTAGATTCAACCCATTCGTAAACATCAACTGTTGCGCCTTCAAAGAGTTTATTCCAATTGTTAGTAGAATAAATTACATTACCTTGATACGGATTTACAAACTTAGCTGTTGACAAATCCCACCATAGTTGTCCTACTTGCGATTCGCCCCATTTGTTCATATCATCATTATTATATAATCCAACATTATATGTTGCTGGGTCAAATGGAACTTTATATCTTAATTCTTGTTCTGCTGGTCCAGCAACTTTACCTTGTACTGGATCTACATAATCTAAAGAAAATAGTATTTCATTTTTCTTGCTATTATATAGCATAACACGTTTTATTTTTTCTAGATTTACAATGTTTTTCGAGGTTCTATAAGTGTTCCAAATCCTAGTATTTTCTTGTCTTCTAAAATCATAAACTGCACCTTTTTTGCCATCAGCATTTAAGTATGCTGGCATTGCAGTATAGATATGGTTTTGTTTAGCAAGTATAGTCCTGCCAAAGAATTTAGCTTCTGGATCTTTTAAGTCAATTTTTTGTCCGTAAATTAAACTATCATTAACTCTGTCATAAGCATATATAACACCGTTGTTGTCAATTTTACTTGCAAATCTTGTAAAGTCATTATCAAATGTTGTTGGAACAGCATTTAATCTAGAATCACTATCATAAACATACTTAGAGCCAAATACAAGTTCAGCATCTGGCAACACTTCTGCATGTACATCAAATTCTGTTGTGTCGTCGCTGTCAGCTCTGTATGCTGATACAAATAATGTATTGCCGTCAAAGTCAATTGATGATCCAAAATATTCATTTCTTCTGCCACTAACACTTGTTAGTTTTTGTGACAACTCAAATTTGCCGTTAACTTGCTGATAGATGTAAATTACACCTTGTTTTTCAATCAAGTCATCATCAAATGGTGCGCTTACTGCAACTAACATTCCGTCTGCGCTTACTGATACTGCATCTCCAAATCCTATAGTGTTACTTGTTGCATCAATTTCTTGATCTTTAATGTAATGACCGTTTAGCGATCTATAAACAATAACCTTGTTAGGCTTATTATTGTATTTTGCAGCAACTACTAAAACTTCTCCTGTATTATCTACATCAAATGCAGAAGCAAATTCAACTAGACCATCTTGATCTAATTTTAAAGTTGAATCGCTATTTGGCAAAAAGTCTGTATTATTAGGAACATAGCCTACATAGTCAATTCCAATATATTCTCCAGCATCATTTATTGCAACTTCTTCCCAGTCTACAATGTTAAATGTTGATGTTACATCGCCTTCTATGTTAGTCTGCGCTCTGTAGAATGATCCGTTTAGGAAAACAATATCATCTATTAAATATGTCGAAGATGGAGAAAATTCTCCTCTATAGCTTTTGTTTTTTGATAACTCCCAATTAAATGTATCACCTGTAGACGTAGTTCCGTTATTAACAAAATACAGTCTACCAGGATTATCAGTTGTTCCGTCACCTTTAGCATGTATAAATGCTCTATACAGATCTTGATATTTAGAAATCTTTATATTAGATCCTAAGTTTAAATTATCTACTGTTTGTGGCACAATGAAAGAGCCTAATGGTGTAAATGTGTTTAGCGTTTCTCTTTCATATACGCTAAACATTCCTAAATTACTATTGCCACCGTTAACAACAAATCCGTCAGCATTAACATCTATTTTATAGATATCTCTCCAATCCGGGTTACTTAAACTTGGAATATTTGGCTGTGTAGCTATACCTAGCAAAGACTGTTCTTTGTAAACAATATATTCTGCACCTATGACTGTATCGTTATCTGGAACTGCTAAAATTGGTACTGGAAGCTGTAGTACTATCAATTTGCCAATGCCTAATGCAATGTTACCTAACGATACATGATTGATTCTACCTAATGGGCGATTACTTTGATAATCTGGATTAGCGTTTAATGGATCTCCTAAGAATTCAATTACAGACGGCTGTCCAAAATCTCGTCCTCGGCGCCAGTTTCCTGTAACAGACTTAACAAACACAGTAGCATTTCTAGCGTCTCTTTGGAAGAATGTAACAATTGCACTTGCTTGTGTTTCAGAATCTCTTACAACTTGTCCAATAAATGGTTCATACGGATTACCAAAAGTATCGTCGTTATCTAGTTCAAAGTTGATAAATCCGTCCCACAAGTCAACTAATGTGTGATCTTTATTAGTATTATTATATGTAAGCCCTGTTGGTGTTATGTCAACAAAGGTGCCGTTACTATACCTAGGAAGATTAACAACATGTAATCCTACTGTATCTCCTGGATTAAGAACATCAGTAACTTTAGCAGGTGCTCTTACTACAAACAAGTCGCTGTCAATAATATCAAAGTTACCATCTTCGCCTGGATTTCCTTGATATGTCAGTGTCCTAATGTAACTATTAAAATCGTTTAAGCTGTTACCAACACCTGCATCAATAAATTGGGTAAGATTATTAAACGTAACACTATTATTTTGATCATATATGTTGCCGCCGCGAGCATCTAAATTAGTAGATCCGTTTGGTACAATATTGTAAACTGACAATGCTCTTGCTTCGTCTTGGTTAGTATCTCCAACTGTAATTGTTGGCACTGTAAACATCCAGTATCCGCCAAGTTCTGCCGAAGTATCTACACCAGTTTCTACTGGTCCTACTCTTGAAAAATCTCCTACAGCTTCGCCATCTTCTGTAAACAAAGATCCGTCTGCTGGCCAAACCCCGAAAGATCCTTCAACGTAAATAGTTGCTGCGCCTTCCTCTTGATACACAAATGCAACATAACCAAATACACCAGGAGCGTCAACTTGTGCTCCAATCTCAGGTAGTACTTGGAATGTGTCAATTGATAAAATTGCATCAATCTTTTTCTGGATCACTAATCCGCTTTCAAGTAAAGTTTCGTCAACCCCAGTTACTTCACCGTTAAACGGCTGTCTTGGAAGTAACGAAGTTTGATCTTGATTTGCAGTTGTATTTAAATACCAATCTAAGTAGATAGTATCGCCAGGGCCAGTTGCAACATATTGATCTTTAAATGCTCTTACAAGTATGTGATCAGTAGTTACATTTGTAAACGGATATTTTCCTGTTAACAAATTAGCAAAGGCAATTTCACCACTAGTAATATTGTATTCGTCTAGTACTTGCACAGTTGATCCAAAGCTGCCGAAGCCTTGTGCATCGTCGGCGCCTCTTACGTCAACTACAGCTTCCCATAACTGATCATTGTATAAAACAGATTCGCCGTCTTGATAATCAGTTGTTTCGCTATAATTACCTCTAAACAATGATTTTACGTTTGATGCTTCAGGCGACCCTACAATAAGATATTTACTGTCAGGTGAAATAGCAACACTTTGACCAAAGCCTTGATTGCTATCTGCAATCTGTGTAAAAGGAGATAGTTCTTGTGTAAACTGCATATTTTGTGCGTTGCCGCCTCTAGTATATACAAAAACCTTTCCGTCTTCGTCACCTGGAGATCCAATAGCAATTACAGTATTTCTGTTATCAACAGCTATTGCTTGACCGAAGTTGTTTGTAGTACCAGTTTCTTGAGCTGGTATTTTTTGCAGCTGATAAAATGCCTGAGTATTTTTTAGAACATTCCAGTCTGTACCTTCGCCGTCAACCCATATTAGATCATCACCTTCTGTACCAGTTTGAGATAATAAGTTAGCATCAGACAATGTTTTAACACGCATAGGACGCAATACTGTCAGTAGACCTCTACAGTCATTTATGTCGTTAATAGTTAAATTAGTGTCAATAATAATTTCATCTAATTCAATTTGTAAAACTTTAAAAAAGCCTTCAACTGGTCCAGTTATTTGTTTTTCTACAGGAAACGATCTACTAGAATCTTCTGCAACTAGATCTGTAGAAATTAAGTCATATACACCAATAATATCGCCTACATTAATGCCTACCGGAGCATTATTTAAAGTAATTCTAAACTGATTTTTGTCTGGAGCTCCGATACTTACTGCTGTAGCATTTCCTTTAAGGCTTGTAATATTATAATCGGTAATTACATGTTGGTAAACATTCCAGTCTCTTTTTTCGTTACCGACCCATACATATTCTTTATTATCTACATCTGCAAACGTTAGGTCTAAAATGTCGTCATATGTTGGAACAACAAATTGTACATCTTCGTAGTTTACATATCCTGCATTTCGAGTATATTCGATAGAATCAGTTACTGGAAATAACTCGCTGTTGTACGAAGAAGATTTCTTATAAACTTCGTAAGGTTTAATTCTGTAAACTAAATCTGTTTCGAGTCCGTTAGTTGAATCTACTAATTCAAACGGCTGTGGCTCTGATCTAAATTTAAATTCGTCTAACTTAAATTCAACTTCTTCAAATCCTTCACTTGCACCATACTGTCCTTCTTTGATTGCCCATTCTTCATAAAATTCTAAACTTTCTTTATCTGCACTGCTTAAGACATCAAAGAGTTTTGTAAGAACGTTTTTTGATCCTTTTTCAGCAATCATGCCTTGATAGAATTTGTATTGACTTACATCATCGTTTACAATATTTTCTAAGTATTTTCTCTTTTGGTAACCAATAAGATGCTGTGCCAATTGTTGTTGGTCTACATCAAAATTGTCAGTATCTAAATCATAAAAATCTGCAAACTGATTAACTTTGTAATCAAAGTTTGTAACTAGACCCGATTCAGGCTTTTCTGCTAATCTGCTCCAGTCTTTGTTGATAAATTTGTCTGATCCTGAAATTTTATTTTTAGCAGTGTAATAAAACTCTTTATATTTTACTAAATCACCAATACTGTAATCTTTCCAGGCTTGCCATTCAGTAACCTTTGCCGAGTCGTATACAAAGCCTGGAATATTTAAACTTCCGTCCCACTCTGTTGTCTTATAACCTAAAACACGAATACGTTCTTGTCTATATCCAGTAGGCGGCTGATAAATTACATCTCCAAATACAGTATTGTTATTAAGTAGTATAACGTGCTCTTTTTGTATTACAGGAACTTGTATTGCATAAACACCGTCTGCTGTTTCGTTTGGTCGTAATGCAAAATTATTAGGATTGCTTCTATTAACTCTAGTAAATTCTTCAACTAACTTTTTGCCGTCAGCTTTTAGAATAGAGTAGCCATAAAAGTTATCAAATACATTATCAACAATGCTATATTCTGTAGTAAAGTTAACTTCGTCTGCTGCTGGACTGAATGCAATCAATGCACCTTCATTCCAGTTCTGTGTAGTCCAAAACAGGAATTCTCTTGCACTAGTTGTCCAATCGGACATAATTTTTTCTTCGCCGTCGTAATACTCAAACTTAAATCCTTGTGCCTCAAGCCAAGCACCGTAACCTAATAAGAAATCTACTACTTCTTGTACTGTTTTAATTAATGTACCGTAGGTTAATTCTTCTTCTCGATATTCAGCAAAACGATCAGAAAATGTTGCGCTTCTTCCGCCGACTGTTGGAAGTTTAGGAAGTTTAGCATACTTTGTTGCATCAAAACTAGTAGTAGTTGTATGTGTTTCTATTACTTTGTAATAAATTCCATTATATTCTACATTTTTTCCTTCAATATATGTTTGCTGTGACTCCCATTCTGCATAAGGTTCTGACACTCCGCCTACATTTATTAATGGGTCTTTTTGTGTTTTTAAAGGCTGGTAGTATTTAAATACCGGAGCTTCCTTATCGTATCCTCTTACAATATATCCAGAAGCTCTTTTTTCTACCATTACTCCGCTATAGTTTACAGTTCTTAAGGGAGAACTAGTATTAAGGAAAATTTGATAGCTTTCTTCTGGTACAAATACATTACCTTGATTTAAAGGTGTACGACTGTCTAAGATTAATTTAAATTTGTCTTTGTCTGTAAATCCACCTAATTTAAATCCTAGGTAATTTTTAATAGATTTTAAATTAGTGTTATAATTTTTAAAACTAGCAGTAACGCTAGATGCCATATACCCTGCGATATAGTTTACTACGCCCGATGTTAATACTTCAGTGTCATCGTCAGCAGTATTAGGAAATACCAAATCTTCTAATCTTATATGGTGACCAGTAGCACTGTATACAACTTGTCCTAAGCTATTTCTTACTTGTCTCGATCTGTCAAATCCTGTAGCAAATAACCTAGTAGGATTGTTTATAGACATGCTTGTAATTAATGCAAACGGATAATCTGAACTTTTTCTCCAAGCTAGTTCTATCGGAGCGTAATCTCCAAATTCAAACGGATTAACAATGTCTAAGCTATTGTATTTTTGAGCTACGTTTGCATCTGAAGGACTTAATAAATTGCCATCAGAGTCCACTGGTAAGAATTTTGATAAACCAGGACGAGCATATTTTTTATTAATCTGGAAAACAGTATTAGGCTTTCTAATTATTCCCTTTTCTATGTCTTCCCATAATAATTTGTTTTCTGACGTGTATGGTGCAGGACCGTATTTTTCATTCCACCAGTCTGGCTTAATTGAAAACCCTAACATTTCCCAAGGATGTGTATGCGGACGATCTGTATCAAACAAATGCTTGTATACACCTCTCCACCAACCAGGCATAAATTCACCGCTAGGTCCTCGTAGTCCTGAGTAATTAAATGTTAGCGAATTTTCTCTATCAAAAAATTCATTTGTGGTATAATCTTGATCTACAAGATTTAACCACTGTAAGAAATCTGTAATTAAAGGCTTGTTTATTTCCTGTCTAGAAAATTGTGTATTTCTGAATTCGCCGCCAACGTAATTGTTAATGTCAAATAGGTCCGAATCATAACTAATTTTTATATTATTAAATATACGTGTTTCAAGTTCTAGCAACAGATTGTCTCTATAATCGCCGTATGACTTAATTATAGATCCGTCGTGACCTTCGATAACTTCTGTAGGAGTTACATAACTATCGTCAATAAATTTTCTTGGCTGATATTTAGGAAATAATCCTAGCTTAGATGGTGTTGGAGGAATATAAGAACCGTTAGTAGTTTCATATTCTAATATTTCAAGTGTGTCGCCGAACTGTTTTTCAGCAGTAACTATTACAAATCCTTCGTCGTTAAATGTGTAATCTTTTTCGCGAACTAACTGAACACCATTTAAATATATTGCAACAGCTTTTGTGTTGATTTCGTTATACGGAAAGGTTTGTGATAATGCAAAAAACTCTATATCAATGTCTTCAATAGTAACAATAGTTTTGATTGCAGCACCATGTGCAATCATATCACTAAAGTAAAACGGCATTGTATTAATTTTATCTTTTGTTATTTCAGCAATAATTCTATCAACATGTTCTCTTACAGGACCTTCAAATCCTAAAGTTTCCGACACTTCGATAAATCTACGTTTAAATTTTCCGTATTCTCTTTTAGCATATCTAATAGACTTGACAACGTTTGCATCTTTGTCTAGTAAGTGGTATAAAGAAAGGTTTAACGGAGAACTATGTTTAATAAATTTTCTACCGTATTTGCTTTGATTTGCAATATCTCTTAAGTTAGTAACACCTGGGAATACTCCGTTAAAACCAGGAACATTTTCAGTAATGCTTGTAACGTGATCTGTTACTTCGCCTAGTGTAAAATTAGAAACATTATCATTTTGCGGATTACGTTCTAAATTAGGAGCAATTTCATAATGTCCGTTTTCATTCTTAGCAGTTTGACTTTTAGTCTTAATTAAGATTATGTCATTTCTTACTAGTGTTTTTAAGAAATTTACTTGTGCTATTTTATTTACGCTGCTAGTAATTTCGTAATCTATGCCTTCGAGTTGTATTTTATTATTAACAAAAACTTTAACTTCAAGGTCTGTTAACTCTGCACTTTTATCATAGCAATTGATCGGATAAGTTATCTGTGTATTGTCATTAACATACTGTAAAATAACATCTTGATCCGATATAGAACTGGCTGTTGTCCAAGCACCTACAGATGTAAATTTATTAAGATCTGTATATTTTCTTAGCAATCCTGCTGCTACTTCAACTTGCACAGGTTCTGCATTAATTTGATATTCTACTATATCAGTATTAAAGTCAAAGTCAAATACAATGTCGCCTATGTTTGAAATACTTCTATAAGTTAAAGGAAATCCTAATACTTCGTCATCTACTCCAGATCCTTCTCTATAGCTGAATAGTTTAGTGCCTTTAAAGTTTGTAGCAGGGTACACATCTTCATCTGAAAATGTATTTCCGTTTACATCAAATACTTCAAATAACGGTGGTTGATTTACTGCTGTCTTTTCTTGAGCACGTTTCCAATCAGTGCCGTTATAGTACCACATTGATCCTGCGTATTCTTCGCCTCTTACAACTAGTACATTTTCGTTTTCGGCAGGTAATGAGTCTGCTGTTTCTTTAAGAGATATTTGTGTTGATGCTACTCCGCCGGAGAATCTAATAAAGTCAACTTCAAAGATTCTTCCGTTAACCAAAGGATCTTTATCTGCAAGAAACAATATACGCATCCCTTGGGTAAGTTCAACACCATCAACATTATAACCTAAACTGCCTTCGATAGACGAAAATGCATCTGTAGTAAATGTATCAATTATATCAATAACTTGTTTTGTTTTTGTTCCAAAATCTTTTAATTTTAAGCCAGCTTCAAATTCAATAATAGGACGATTAGCACGTAAATTTTGATCTACGTTCATAGGCTGTCCGTTTATTTCTGCAGACTTTTCAATTACACTTCTATGAAACCAGCGATTATATCTAGACCAAAAGTTTCCGTCAGCACTTGATCTATTGATAGTAATATAGTCTTTGTCTCTAGGATAGCCTATTGCTGCACTAAAAGGTTGTCTATCAAACCCGTCTTCTGAATCAAATGGAATTGTTAGATCAATACCAACCGGAAATGAAACTTCAACATCAATGTCCGAAACTAGTTTTATTTCATCGCCGACGCCTTCGATGTACCATTGACTGTTTGAATAGATGCTAGGAGTTACTTCGCCTTGAAAGCGAATTTTCATTCCGTTTGAAAATTCCCAACCGTCTCTAGTTACATAATTCTTTTTACCAAGAATTTCTGCATCAACATCAATAAATTGTGCTTCTTCAATATTAGCAACCTTTATTAATCCGCCTAAGTTTATATCGTTATCAGCAACATAAAAGATTTCATTAGGAGTTTCATCTCCTAGAGTAAGTTCTATTACGCCGTCTTCGACAGTTTGCGCTGAAATACCTTCATTTAATAAAAACACATCGTCTAATGTTCTTGATGTTCTAAATGTTATTGGTAGTCCTGGGGTGTCTATTTCAAATCTGTATTTTACGCCTCTAAATAGTTTTAGTGTAGGATTAGATGTTAACCCGTCTGGTGTAAACACATATGTATAATTGTCTCCATTGTTTTGCAATGTTACTTTATATGTGCTTTCTATTTCTTTTTGCTCGCCGCTTACAGGAACTACTTGCGGCCCGTTTGGTTGCCAATAGTACTCGCGGAAGTTTGTAAACTTATCCCAGTCAATATGCGGATCCCAAGAGTAATATTCTTGACTGTTAAGTTTACCGTGATCCGAATTCACTCCGCCAAAATTTGCAATTTGATTTATGTAGTCGTTATAGTCGCGATAAAACTCAACGTTACCTAAATTATCTTTAATTACTGCGGCTGGTTCTAGTTGATAATTTTCACGCTGTTTAGTTACATCACCAATATAATTATCGTCTGACGAAAATGCTTTTGCTGTTTTTCTACCAAAGTATCCGTTTATTTTTTCCGATACCCCTGGTTGCAATAATTGATCTAGTGTACTAGATAAAAACTTGCTATTTGATTCTGTCCTAAAATATTTAGGTAGGAATCTTTCACTTTTTCTTTTACTTTCGCCATCACCTGGAAGCGGAAATTCTTCTTGTCTATCTTCGTAAGCCATTAATAACTAGATCCTGTACTTTGAATACCTGTGTTTGTTGAAGTAGTTTGGGTAACTACTGCACCCGTTGATTTTAATCTTGACGCTGTAATAGCATCAATAACATCAACATCGTCAACGCTAGCACCACTAATGAAGATTTCATCAGCTTCTGCTTTAATTTCATATAATGAACCAAATGACTGTGTTTCTTGAACTGGAACAACAATAAATGTTACTAAGTCCGGTGCCATTCTATTCATTACATAACTTGATAATTCCGAGAAATAAAACGTTTCTCCAAACTCCCAATTTTCTAGTGCAAAATATTGCTGTACCGCTGCAATAAGTCTTGCCTTTACATCGTTGTCATTGAGCACTTTATCAGGATTTTTTACAATTTTAAATCTTGCTTTTAAATCTTTATCTGCATTTTTGCCAAACAACACTTTGTACTTAACTGGATGATAAATGATTTCATCACTAAGTGATTTGATTTTATTCAACTCGTCACCGTAGTTAAGATACAACTGATCACTACTTAACGGTAGAGGTTTTGTTGCAACTTCTTCAGTAAGCCACAATCTATAATCGTTATCATAATTTTTTGTTAGTAGATACATATCAACAATGTTACTTGCACTAGGATCAATTCGTGAATCCGAATCAGCAGCATGAATGTAACGGAATTTTAATAAGTCTCTTCCTAAACGAGCTTTATAATCTGTTGTAATACTAAACGTACCAGTAGTTTTGTTTAGTATTTCAAAGTATCCGCCTTCTACATAATAAAATATTTGCCCATCAACATATGAACTTAGCGGGCCAACTGCTGATTTATTAATTTTAGTAATAATTGTGCCGTCAGTATTACTAAAATAATTATAATCTTCGACGCCGTCAGTAGTTAATAATTTTTTGAAGAATATATATTTGGTAGTTTCTTGATATTCAGGGTCAACAATTTGCTCAAACAAATCAACATCATCTACTACGCCGTCTTCGTCGTCATCAAAGAAACTTACTTCGATTTTTTTACTGTCAACGTAACCTTCTGCATCTCTGTATGCTTCAATAATTTCCCAATCAAAGTCTTGTGTAAATGATTGCGGCACATTATTAGGTTTATTGTTAATATTTAAAACTGTAATTCTGTCTTTAACAATTTTACCGGTATCTGTGTTGTAAATTTTATCACTTGAATCGTAATAAAATCTTATTTCTTGATCTGACTCAAAAACATAACGCATTGCACGATATGTAATATTATACTTCTCGCCGTCAGTTTTAAATAATAATAACCAACTTGCATCTAATTGCTGATTTGATACATTACCAGTTTTACCAGTTGAAAACTGATTTACTAGATCTAAGTTGTTTTCTGTTATTAAACGCCATTCGCCTTCGTCTTGTGAAAAACGTAAGCCAAAAGTTTTATAAGCAAAAATTTGATCAATAATTTGTGTTTTTACTTCGTCACTAATATTGTTTGGCAATACTGGTTTAATTTCACTTAATACTGATCCAGTAGGAATAATATCGTTTATACTTACTGCACCAGTTCCGTCGTCTTGTGTATCAATGCCAGGGCCGACAATATTTTGCACTTTTACCCATTTGTAATAAGACGATCCTTTATGATTAGCAACGCCGTCCATAAGTGTGCCGTCAGGCATAAAATGGTTAGTTGACGTATCTGTAGCAAAAGGATTTGATAATGCTGTGTATCCAGGTGCAACAACTTTTATCATGTTACCCGGTTTAACTAATTTTAGCAAGGTTGCTGTAAAACTTCCAAGTCTAACTGGAACACTTTCAGTATTTTTAAAATACCCTGTGCAAAGATTTGTTTCTTTTGTTTGTTGTACCCAGTTAACACCTAAGTCTCTAGTTAAAACTTTAGGAAACTTATCGTGATAATAATTTCTTAATTTTTTATCATTTAATATTTTTAAAACATTATTTTCGATTGCGCCTTCTACATCTGTTCTAGTTGCAAAAGTAAAACTATCTTTTAGTTCTAGATATTCCTTGTAAATTACGCCATCGTTACCGAACAGTGTAGTTTGACTATATTTGCCAGTTGCGTCAACTAAATCAAAATACCTACTAATTCCACTTGCTACTCTGTTAACAGATTTAACTTTTACAATGTCTTGACTAACTCCTAGTGGCGCAACTTGGTAATCTTCACCAGTTACCATTCTATTTTGAGTGTAGTAAGTTGATGGTGCGTTTTGTTTGATGCTCGAATTAGGCTCTGACGGAGTGCTGTTATCAACAGTATATTTTAGCTCAAAAGTCAGTGTTAATGATTCTTCTTTTGCTGTACGACTTAGGTAAGGAACAGTAATAGAAATATTTCGCATATCTTCAGGAGTAACAATGACTCGGTCAGGACGACTAGATCTATAGTAAACCTTAAATTGTCCTCTTGGCATTTCGCCAAATACCCCATCGGAAAATATTAAACTAATTCTGTCATCGACTCTAGTTAATACACTGTATAATTTTCTAATGTTTTTGCTTACACTATTATAGATAACATTATTACCTTCTAGTGCATCAACTTTAGTCCATAATTCTTCTTCATTGCCTAAACTATCAAGTTTATACAGCCAAACATCGTTATTGTTAATGTTAGTAGATTCAATTGATACTGTTTGATTTGACACAGGATTAGTAACATTAAATAATCCTTCGTCTAAAACGCCTTGTCGAAAATGTGTAAAAAACCCACTGTTTGAACTTGCAGGACCTCGTCCGTCATCTCTGTATAAAAAAGCAAAGTTGTTTCCTGGAAATGGTGCTTCTTCTGCAATAATTCCGTCATTAACATCAGTTGAAACTATTTCAAAGCGTGTAGCTCTTCCGTCGATTGTTTTAGTAAAACTGTAAACAGGATTTTCAGTATTTGTGCTACTTAGTCTGTACTGCTCTGTAGGTATATCGCCTACAACATCTCTTTTATTTGGACGTCCGAACGTACTGTTTGCAGGCAATGCTGAGTTGATTACCTTAATAAATTGTTCGTTCCAATCTTGGTTACTTGGGTCATTCCAAATAATTGTTTGATTTTGTAAATTAAAATTGTTAGAATCTCTAATTTCTTCTGTGGTTCGCACACTTGCTAATTTTAATAAGCCGTTTGCTGCTTGTACACGTTTAGGATTATAGGAAAGCAATCTTGCTAAACGTAGTACACTTTCACGACGATCAGCTAGTTCTAAATAGTTTTCACGAGCATTTAAGTCAATTCGGAAAGCAATGTTTTGACCTAAAAACGATATGAGATCTATTAACGCTAGATATTCACTTGAATCTACATAGTCATTAAAGTCTTCTGGATAATTCTCACGCAAGTAAGAAATCATAGTACGTCTTAAATTATCAAAGTCGTAACTTTGAAAATCTGCATTGCGGAAAGATTGATAGACTCGCTTCCAATCCTCTGCTAGTAATAATCTGTTTTGTCTGTCTGTTGATGACATATGTGCTTTCCTTGTTTACTTTTATATTTATTTGAATTCAAAAAGTGCGCAGTTAATTTTAATTAATAAATCCCGCTTTTTGGTCAAACTTGAATTGTAGTTTTTCTACAATGCTATAAGGCAAGTAAACAAGTTCGCACTCTATCTGAATTCCACTTTCATAGCTGTCAACAATAAGTTGATTAACTTTGACCCTTGGATCGTAATTTATGATTCTAGCAACATTAGAAATAATGGCGTTTTTTGTATCTTCAGTTAATGGCTCAAACAATACGTCCCAGATAATTGTCCCAAATTCTGGATCACTTAGTTTTTCACCTTGACGTATGTGCAAATGATTAATAAGATCTTGTTTGATAAGAGCAATATCATATAAAGCAGGATTAGAGGGACTACCAATTGTGCTAAATCCTTTATAAGTAGGACTTCCGCTAGCAACGTCTGTTGCTATGCTATTTGATTTAACAGTTATTTCTTTATATAATTTCTTTTCTAGAGTACTCATATCGTATTTACCTTAGGTTGGTTTCTTAAAAGTATCTGGAATTGTTGGAAATTCTGGTGCTTCTTCTACTGTAGAATTTATAAACATTCCTACTCTTGCTCCTTCTTCTTTTGCTTCAGTTTCTTCTGGAAGGAATTTTTCAGGATCTATATGCTCGTGATCGGGCCACGGTTCGTGTGCAGGAATCCTTACAGGTCTGTTAGCAACTCCTGATTCTGCTGCTGGACTGGAGTCACTATTCATATAGATGCCTCCCTTTGCTGTTTCATTGTGCGTTTTTGTAAAAATATTTGTAGACGCATCAGCTGTTAACTTCCCGTCAACATCAGCTTTTAATTCCCAATTGCCTACAGCGTGTACCATAAAATTAGAATCTGAACTAATGTTTACATTGCGTTTTGCTTCTAAATTTATGTCCCTATCTGCATAAAAATTAATGTCATTTTCAGATCGAACACTTATAGAATCTTTAGCGTAAATGTCAATTTTTCCGTTTGCACTTAGTTCAATCCAACTATTTCCACTTCCGTGTGAAATATAAATTAAATCTTCTGTGTTGTGTAAAAGTATCTGATGACCGGTTCTAGTACGAATTCTAGTTAACTCGTTTGCAGGTAATGTAGGATCACCGTCAGTCTCGCCTGCTTCAACACTGGCATATTCCATAGGTCCTGCTTCGTCACCGCCAGCTGGCTTTTTACGAAGTAGACTCATATCGCCGTCATCCATAACAAACGAAGTTCCGCCTAGTCTGCTAAACGGAGCATTGATTCTAGATCCTTGTGGACCGTATGGATATTTTGGTCCACTTTTATCTACTGGTCCTGGGGTATTAATGCCAAAGACCATGCTAGGTGCTTCACGTCTAGCACTTGACGTTGTAGTGCCTCTAATATGATCTAATTTTAATCCATTTTTTTCCAGTTGTTCTAGTGCAGATTCACTGTGTGGTTTAACAAATTTTGTAGGATCTCTTCCGGATGCAGTTTCTAATTTTCTATTGTATTCGCCTACTGGTAATGGCGTTGACGAATCACTATCGTTGTATGTTGTAGATGCATATCCTGGTACCATAAAGTTCATATATTCGTCTTGTACGCACCCGATCCAATATCCTCTACCAAAATTGTTTTCTGTAAAAAGTACAATAACCGTTGTGCCCGGATCTGGAGGTATCATCCACATACCATACGATTTTTGAGTGTTAGTATATCCGTCATTTTTAGTCATGTGCTGATACGGACTAACTCCGTAAAACGGACTCATATATTTTACTTGTACAATCTGTCCTGTTCTAGCAGTAAGGTTTCCTGATTCTGTTGATTTTAATATTTCAACTTCTAAATTACCGTTAAATTTAGTATCTAAATGGTTTACTACCATTGCTAAGTATATACCAGAAGGATTATTACTTTGTGGCTGCGTTCTAGACTGTTGTGGCATTAGCTGTCACCTTCTTTTTCGTCAATATTTGATCCGCCTGCAATCATTGCTTTAGTATCGTTAAATGCACCAACTAGAGCGGCGCCGATATTTTCCAATGTTAAATCTTGTCCTGGCTTCCTAGCAAGACTAAGTGTTTGTGTAAATTGTCCCTTACTAAGACTATTTCTAACTGTGATAACTTTGTACACTCCACTAAACATTGCAATAGGCAAAAACCCGCCTAACGGATATTTTACAAAACCATCTTTACCGTCATAATCTATTGGAGTTCTAAAGTTAAGAATTACATCTACATCTCCGTTGTTTGGATTCATTGCACCTTCAAGTGTAATAGCCTGATGTAATGGATTTGAAAGTCCTATAAAGTTTCCTATGCCTGCGTCGGTAAGATAATAAGGATCACCGTGAATGGTTAATTCGACGTTTAACAAATCAGAGTCAGTGTTTATTAATGTATCGTTATACATCCTAGCAATAGCATTTTCAACATTTTCTTTAAAACCTCCGCCTTTTTTACCAGTATTTGGACCGCTATTAAAATCTGTTTCTGCTTTTGCTTCGCTTGTTAATGACGGTGGATTAGTATTATTTGTAGTATAATTAGGATCGGTACTTGATGCAATGCCGTCTTGTTTTTTACTATCAGCGTTCATTTGTCCTGCTGTTGCGCCTAAAGTAGTTATAAATGCCATATTGAATTCTAAATTAAAATCAATAATGTCGTCGTTTTGTCCGGTATACATATAATTGTACGCTTTAACTGCATTTGCTTGTTTTGCTAAAGTATTAAAAATACTTGGGTTTGACCCTTCTACTCTTGCTGCGTCTGATTTATAAGGTATAACTCTATAAACAAATATCTTTGGTGTTCTTCCTCGATTTGTTACTGAAAATATATCACTTACATTATAAACATGCGTTTCGATCCTAAACCATCTAACTCTACCTTGTGCATCAGGCGGATTTTGAGTTAGTTGTCTAGCATAGTCGCTTGATATAATAATTTCTTCAATTATTTCGTCAATAGTTGAACCAGATTTAAATGATACACGTCTATTATCGTCGCTGAGGACCATTCTTCCTCTTTGTATGTGACCTTCTGTTTCGTCTTGCTCAACAAATGTAGGTTCTGCAAATGGCATGCTACCACCGTCGGTAAAATCATTAACAATCTTAGCTTGTCCAATAGAATTCCATGTTGATATATTATTTGCTTGGCTTCTTAAAAGTTCTCCAACTGCTGATGCACTAGCACTAACACTCTGTCCTTGTATTTCACTTAATTTTGCTTGGAAGTCTGCAGGTATTTCGCCACCCTTGATTCCTGACAAAGACTCATATAACTGTTGATTAATACTTCCTGCTGTAGCTGCTGCTGCACCTGCTGTAGTTGCTTCAACGGCTGCTTCAGCAATGTCTGCTGAAAAAGGAAAGCTAATTACATATTGATCTGCGGCATTAATTAGTCCAGCTTCTTTTTGTCTAATTTGTGTTTCATTTAATACACTAGTTAAACTTGACGCACCTGATTGAAGAACTTCGCCTACAGTTCTTCCTCGTATATCTACATCTGTTTGTGTAGTTCTAACATTGTCTAACATTGCGCCTTCGTTGTACGCATATGCTTCAACATCATAAGTTGTGCCTTGTTCTGTAACTTGCATGTTTGCATAGTTAATTCTAATAGGAATATGTCTTTTACTAAAGAATGGCTCAACTACGTTTCCGTCGTCGTCGTAACCAATAAACTCTATAGATAACAAATAAGGTGCTTCTAAATAGTTTGGATGTCCTGCCAC
>ENA-OUOG01001751-OUOG01001751.1-marine-metagenome-genome-assembly--contig:-NODE-1751-length-24121-cov-4.106056_pt1 | contig 24121 bp, 26 predicted proteins | sample MGYA00248635_ERZ508505 | MGnify/ENA primary metagenome ERZ508505 (study PRJEB26176, sample SAMN06267871) | marine metagenome | isolation source: Saanich Inlet, British Columbia, Canada | place: Pacific...
GTTATTATTCAATTTATAACGGCTTAATGAAGGAACTAAAAAAATGACAACATTTTTACCCGTAGCACTGTTTATCATTGTTTTGGCAGCTTTGAATTTCGCTAAAAATGGACGTATCGACTAGGCGCGTTTTGCGTCTAATCAGGGCGTTGCATCCACCAAATGATTGCTCCGGCGGGGATCGTCCACGCCAAACCTGTGACTAGATAGAATAAAAATTCGGTAAACCCGTTGCTTGGCGCCCAGTCGCTTACTGCAAAGCGCATGATAATAAGCGCATAAAAAATGATCAATAGCAGCATTAAAACAAGCCCAATGAGTTTGCGTATGCGAATGGGTAATATTGGTTTTCTCATTTAATACTCCGTTAAGAACGTCTTAGAACAATTTCTGTCTAAAAGCTAACGCTATGGGCATCTTAGCTCGCGCCGTTTGGTCGCAATGCCGAAAGCATTCGATCTGTGGTAGGACATATGTCATGGTAAAAGCACCTTCCCAAATGTCGCGTCACAACGAGCGACTTGTCGCCATCTGGCTCTTCGTGATAGCTGGGTTTGTGACTTGCATGGTTGTTGTGGGCGGGCTTACGCGATTAACAGATAGTGGCCTTTCAATTACCGAATGGCAGCCAATATTGGGGGCCATCCCTCCTTTGAGCCATCAAGATTGGTTAATTGCTCTCGAGAAATATCGAAAAATCCCTGAATATCAGCTCATTAATAAAGGGATGTCCTTAGAGGATTTCCAATTTATTTACTGGTGGGAGTGGGGGCACCGGTTTTTAGGACGCATCATTGGTATTGTTTTCTTGATACCGTTCCTGTTTTTCCTTTTTACGAAGCGTCTCTCAGTTCAACTTATTTGGCCGCTTTTAGCCTTATTTATTTTAGGGGGTCTGCAAGGCGCGATGGGTTGGTATATGGTCAAAAGTGGATTGGTTGATCGCCTCGATGTAAGCCAATATCGCTTGGCCGCTCATTTTAGTCTCGCCCTGGTTATATTTGCCTATAGTTTATGGCTTGGTTTGTCGCTGTGGCGGCAGGGCTCTTCCGTGCCTGCATTCGGCCGGAGGGTGGTTTTTGGCGGCCTTATTGTTGTTTGTATTTTCTTACAAGCGGCGATGGGAGCATTCGTAGCTGGGACAGACGCTGGCATGACTTATAATACCTGGCCTCTTATAGATGGACAGGTCATACCGTCTGGTCTTTACGGTGAAACTGGGGGCATGAGGGACGCTTTCGAGCATCATCTAACGATCCAGTTTAATCATCGCATGATGGCCTATTTTCTTATTATACTTGTTCTTGCAGAGGTGTTCTTGAACTATCGGCGTGGGGAACACCCCCAAACGATACGCTCTGCTAGTTATTTAGGTATATCCGTCGTCGTGCAATCATTTATCGGTATTTTGACACTGTTATGGGTCATGCCAATCGAATTAGCAGCATTGCACCAGTTTATGGCTGTCATTGTTCTGGGCTTCGGTATATTGCACCTGAATAATTTACGTTTTCATCGGCAAGCGATTGCGTCGATTTGATACTGAATTTGGCGCCTTTTTGGTATGGTAAAATAATACCTTATCTGTAAACGTATGTTTTTATTAATTTTTACAATCCTTTTGTTTCATTTTTATGTTTGCAATCGATGGGTTGATTGCGTATAAGCCTCGTTATAGATCTAATGATCAGGATAGGATTAAAAAAATGAAGACATTTTCTGCTAAACCCGCAGATATAAACAAAAAGTGGGTTCTAATTGACGCGCAAAACATGGTTGTTGGCCGCTTGGCTTCCGTTATTGCCGCGCGCCTTCGTGGTAAGCATTTGCCGACTTTCACGCCGCACATGGATTGTGGTGACAACATTATTGTTATAAATGCCGAGAAAGTTAAGTTCACAGGCAATAAAACCAAGAACAAAATGTATTATCGTCACACAGGGTATCCAGGTGGTATTAAAGAGACAACGCCGCAGAAAGTGCTGGAAGGGCGTTTTCCTGAACGCGTTCTTGCCCTTGCTGTAAAGCGGATGTTGCCGGGTGGACCATTGTCACGTCAACAATTATCAAATTTGCGTATTTATGCTGGTACAGAGCACCCGCACGAAGCTCAATCGCCTGAATTGCTGGATGTTGCTGCAATGAATACAAAAAACGTGAGGAACTAGGATATGTCTGAAACAACTCTTGAAAATCTAGGCGAGGCACTTGGCCAGGCTTCCGACACTTCTGTTCCTGAGGCTGTAGCCGTTAAAGCAGAACCAAAAATTGATGCGCAGGGTCGTGCGTACGCAACCGGTAAGCGTAAAAATGCGATCGCGCGAGTTTGGATAAAACCAGGTTCTGGAAAAATTACGGTTAATGGTCGCGATGAGACTACGTATTTCGCACGCCCTGTTCTTAGAATGATTTTGCGCCAGCCGCTTGAGGCAGCCGGCCGCTTAAACCAATATGACGTCGTCGCGACGGCAACTGGCGGCGGTCTATCTGGCCAAGCTGGTGCAGTGCGCCACGGTCTGTCGAAAGCCTTAACATATTTCGAACCTGAGCTTCGTGGCGTGTTGAAAAAAGGCGGCTTCTTAACGCGCGACTCGCGTGTAGTTGAACGTAAGAAATTTGGTCGAGCGAAAGCGCGTCGTAGCTTCCAGTTCTCGAAACGTTAGGGCTTTTTTCCCATGATACGAAAGGGCCCCTAGTGGGCCCTTTTTCTTTGGGCAACAATGCTTTAGTCTGCGAGACAGAGATTTGAATTTGGATAAGGAAATACTATGGATCAGGTAATCCCAGGGTCGTCTGCGACAATTATGGACATTCAAGAAATGCTACCACATCGGTATCCTTTTTTATTAGTCGACCGTGTTCAAGATATGGTGGACGATGAAAGCGGTGTCGGCATTAAAAACGTGACAGCCTCCGAACCATGGTTTACGGGACATTTTCCCGGTCGGCCTATTTTTCCTGGGGTGCTCATTATCGAGGCCATGGCACAAACTTCTGCCATTGTCGTGATTACGTATATGCGGCGTGAGATGCCAGAGTTCAAAGCCGATTCGGTTTACTTTATGACCATTGATAAGGCACGATTTAGAAGTCCCGTGGTTCCTGGGGACCAAATAGAAATTCATGTTAAAAAAGTAAAGCAAAGAAAAATGGCCTATAAGTTTTTCTGTGAGGCGAAAGTAAATGGCAAAGTTGCCGCTGAAGCAGAAGTCATGGCTATGTATGTGGGCGACTAAAATATAGTTTGAGGCTGTAATTATGACCAAGAAACTACGTGTCGGAATTATTGGCGCATCGGGATACACAGGTGCTGATACTGTGCGGCTACTCTCGTGTCATCCAAATGCCGAGATTAAAGTGTTAACGGCCAACACCCATGCGGGGAGGGCTTTTTCTGATCTATTCCCTCAATTTTCGGGTATTGATTTGCCGTTAATGATCGAGGCTGAAAAGGCTGATTGGTCCGATATCGATGTTGTTTTTTGTGGCCTGCCACATGGAACCGCTCAAGACATTATTGTTAACCTACCTCAACATCTTAAAGTCATAGACATGTCCGCTGATTTTAGACTGCGCGATAGCCGTGTTTATGAGCAATGGTATGGTCGCACGCATGATGCGCAGGCCTTGCTTGAGAGCGCTGTTTACGGACTGCCAGAGCATTACCGTGAAAAAATTAAGGGCGCAAACCTCGTTGCCTGTCCTGGATGTTACCCGACTGCAGCCCTTTTATTATTGTTACCTCTAGTTAGCGCTGGCCTTGTTGACGTTGATGATCTCATTATTGATGCAAAATCAGGCGTGACGGGTGCTGGCAGAAGCTTGAAGGAACAAAATTTATTCGCTGAAGTATCCGAGGGCATTCATCCATATGGTGTTGCGGCGCATCGTCATGCTCCCGAAATTGAGCAAGAGCTAAGTTTGACGTCGGGCAAAGCAACGCTTGTAAGTTTTACGCCACATTTAATGCCTATGAACCGAGGCGAATTGCTCAGCGTGTATGCCAAGACGGCTAAGGGCGTGAAGGCTGATGATATTAATGCTGCTTTAAAGGCACGCTATGATTTGGAGCCATTTGTTCGCGTATCATCACCCAAGGTATTTCCGGCAACGCGACAGGTTCGCGGATCAAATTTTTGCGTATTGGGTGCTTATGATGATCGGTTACCAAACCGCGTGATTTTATTTTCGACTCTTGATAACTTGGTCAAGGGGTCGAGCGGGCAGGCTATACAGAATATGAATATTATGTTTGGTCTAGAAGAGACGACTGGGCTGCAGCAACAACCACTGTATCCTTGAGGTTTTTCCTTAACTTTACCCAAATTTAAGACTAGAAACTATTTACTGACCATTAATAGGATGTAACGATGAGTGACGAGTTCCACCGAATTCAAAGATTGCCGACTTATGTTTTTGAGCGTGTCAATAAGCTAAAAGCTGAGGCACGCTTAAATGGAGCGGATATTATCGATTTCGGTATGGGTAACCCAGATTTGCCAACCCCAAAGCATATTGTCGATAAGCTCATTGAGACGGTTCAAAACCCGAAGGCACACCGCTATTCTTCGTCCAAAGGCATACCCGGCTTGCGCCGTGCGCAAGCACGTTATTACGAAAGACGTTTTGGGGTCAAACTGGATCCCGACACAGAAGTGATTGCAACATTGGGTTCAAAAGAGGGGTTTGCCAATATGGCGCAAGCCATTACTGATCCGGGTGATGTTATTCTTGTTCCAAATCCGACATATCCCATTCACGCATTCGGATTTATCATTTCAGGCGCCACAATTCGTCATTTACCTGTATCAGACGAAACGAACTTTATGGAAGTACTGGACCATGCGGTTGCAAATACGCACCCCAAGCCGAAGGCTTTGGTACTAAGCTACCCGTCTAACCCGACGTCGGCCGTTGTGGATTTGGATTTTTATAAGGAAGTAGTGGCTTACGCTAAGAAGCACGAAATTTATATTCTGTCAGACCTCGCTTATTCTGAAATCTACTTTGATGAGGATAATCCGCCTCCTTCGATTTTGGAGGTAGAAGGCGCAAAAGACATCGCCGTTGAGTTTACATCATTGTCCAAGACCTACTCTATGCCAGGCTGGCGAATGGGTTTTGCTGTTGGCAATCAAAAGCTCATTGGGGCACTGACAAGGATTAAGTCATATTTAGATTATGGTGCCTTCACACCGATTCAAGTTGCCGCCGCCACCGCTTTGGATAGTCCAGAGAGTGTTATTCAGGAAATCAGGCAAGTCTATAAACATCGTAGAGATGTCTTAGTAGATGTTTTTGGACGGGCTGGTTGGGATGTACCGCCGCCCCCAGCAACGATGTTTGCTTGGGCAAAGATCCCTGAGCCTTTTGCGCATTTGAAGTCGATGGAGTTTTCGACACTGCTTTTGCAAAAAGCTGAGATCGCAGTGTCGCCAGGCATTGGGTTCGGTGAGTATGGCGATGATTATGTGCGCATTGCGCTCGTTGAAAATGAACAACGTATTCGTCAGGCCGGTCGCAATCTAAAGCGCTTCTTTGATGAAGCCGAAGGGATTGAGAAGGTAGCCGAATGAGCGAAGCCAAGTTAAGAATTGGCATTGCGGGGCTAGGAACTGTTGGTAAGCAAGTGGCCCATGCAATACTTAGCGGTACATTGCCAGGCGTGATTTTAACCCATGTTGTAATCCGCGATATATCCAAAGATCGCGGACTTGACTTATCGTCGGTGTCCATTGGTACCGATCCTTTGGCGCTTGCCGATCCAGATAATGGTATCGACCTTATAGTTGAATTAATGGGCGGCGAAGACGGCGAGGCGCTAGATCTCGTGAAAGGCGCCTTAAATTCTGGAAAGTCAGTTGTTACGGCAAATAAAGCAATGCTTGCACGTCATGCGATGGAATTGGCGACGCTTGCGGATAATAACAAACAAAGTCTCGGTTTTGAGGCTGCAGTTGCGGGTGGCATACCTATTATCAAAACTATTCGCGAAGCTTTAGCTGGCAACAAAGTGACACGATTAAGTGGTATATTGAACGGTACTTGCAATTTTATATTGTCCCAAATGACCGATACGGGTGCAGCCTTTGATGATGTTTTGAAAAGAGCGCAAGATTTAGGATATGCCGAGGCTGACCCCAGTTTTGATATTGGCGGCATTGATGCGGCGCAAAAATTGACATTGCTCGCGAGCCTTGCATATGGCGTTAAGCCCGATCTTAGTGCGGTCTCATTGCGCGGAATTACTGAAATAACTGCGCGCGATATTTCTGCCGCCACCGACTTTAAATGTTCAATTCGGTTGGTTGCACTTGCCGAAGGGGCAGGGGGCGCTACAAGCCTTTGGGTTGGTCCTGCTTTATTGCGTCGTTCACACCCTCTATCTCAGATCAACGGTGTGACCAATGCTGTCGTTATTTCTGCGGAGCCGGTTGGTGAGTTAATATTGCAAGGCCCCGGGGCCGGGGGGGGCGCGACAGCCTCTGCCGTACTTGGAGACATTGCTGATATTGCAGGAGGGTATGGGCGTCCACTATTTGTGCATCCTGTCAGCGATCTTGTTGACGCGCAGTCGGCTAATCAAAAGCTAGAATCAGCTTGGTATTTGCGCTTCTTACTGGCTGATACGGCAGGAAGCATGGCCAGTGTGACGCAGATTTTAGCAAAAAATGGGGTTTCTATTGAGGAAGCAATACAACGCGCGCCGAGCGATGGTGAGACGCATCTCCCCGTCGTGTTTATTACGCATAAAACAGACGAATCTGCTGTGCAAAAAGCCATCTTAGAGGTCAAGGAATTAAGCGGCATTGCGGCTGATGTGTTATGCTTGCCGGTGTTCGCAGATTAGAGTTTAAGGCTTAAGGCGTATTTTTTTTAATTTGAAATATTGAGGTACTAAAATGGCAAAAAGTGATACTGGCATTAATCGCAGATTAACACTCGAATTAGCGCGCGTAACCGAACGCGCCGCTGTGTCAGCTTCAGTCCTCGTTGGTCGTGGAGATGAAAAAGCCGCTGATCAAGCTGCTGTTGACGCAATGCGCCGCGAACTTAATAAGCTCGATATTGACGGCGAGGTAGTGATTGGCGAAGGCGAACGTGATGAAGCGCCGATGCTTTATATTGGAGAGAAAGTCGGTACAGGCAAAGGTCCGAAAGTAGATATTGCTTTAGACCCACTTGAAGGAACCACGCTAACAGCAAAAGGCATGGCTAATGCATTAGCCGTGATTGCTATGGCTGAGGCAGGAAGTTTGCTTAATGCGCCGGACGTTTATATGGAAAAGATTGCTGTTGGCGCAGGTTTACCGGACGGCATTATCGATCTTGATGCAAGCACCGAAGATAATGTGAAAGCTGTTGCTAAAGCTCTTGGGATCGGCGTTGAACACATGAATGTGTGTGTTTTAGATCGCCCACGGCATGCACATATTATCGAATCAATCCGTAATATCGGTGCGCGTGTTACGCTCATTACGGATGGTGATGTCGCTGGTGTTATTCACACAACAGACCCTTCAACGGGTATACACATGTATATCGGCACTGGTGGTGCACCTGAAGGTGTACTTGCAGCAGCGGCCCTACGCTGTACGGGCGGACAAATGCAAGGTCGTCTTATACTTAGCGAAAAAGAACATCGCGATCGTGCCACTAAAATGGGCATTACTGATTTTGATAAAAAATATTCTGTTATCGAAATGGCCGCCGGAGATGTTGTGTTCTCGGCGACAGGTGTGACCAGTGGTTCAATGTTAAGTGGCATTTCCACGAGCGGTAAAGAAATATGGACAGAGACCGTCGTTATGCGTTCGTCAACGGGAACTATTCGTTGGATTAAAACACGCCACGAGAATAAGGACAAATTCCACCTGAATGACTGAGACAGTAACAGGGTCGGCTCTATTAGGTGTTGATGTTTCAGCCGCGGGTCGCCTCTGGCTTGGTCGAGAGATAGATGAACGCTATGTGCTCGCTGCATGTCAGCGTTTTGGTATTTCAGATATTCTATCACGCGTGTTAAGTGCTCGTGATGTGCCCCTGCAAGAAATTGAGGGATATCTTAACCCGAGATTGCGCGATCTCTTACCTGACCCGCTGACCTTAAAGTCGTCTGGTAGCGCCATTGCGCGTTTGATCAAGGCGATAAAGAATAAGGAAAAGATTACTGTTTTCGGTGATTACGATGTGGATGGGGCGACATCGACGAGTGTTCTGTATCGGTATTTTGACAGTATTGGCGTAAAACTTGATTTCTATATACCCGATAGGGTAACGGAGGGCTACGGCCCGAATATACCTGCCTTTCAAAGCATTATAAAGCAAGGCTCAACACTTGTGATCACCGTTGATTGCGGAACGATGTCGGTTGCGCCTCTTGAATATGCCAAAGTGAATGGTTTAGATGTCATTGTCATTGACCATCATCAGACGGCAGAGACATTGCCTGAGGCTTGCGCTGTCGTTAACCCACGCCGCCAAGACGATGTAAGCGGCCTAGGTCATTTAGCTGCCGTGGGGGTTACATTCATGGTTGTTGTCGGCCTTAATCGTGCTCTACGGGACGAAAATTATTTTTCGACTCGTGATGAGCCAGACCTTCTGCAACTCCTGGATCTTGTCGCTCTTGGCACTGTCTGCGATGTCGTTCCTCTAAAAGCACTTAACCGTGCTTTTGTAGTTCAAGGGTTAAAAGTACTCGCGTCGACACAAAGTGCAGGACTAAAAGCACTTGCACATGCCGCGAGGGCGACGCCACCGTTTGGGACCTATGAATTAGGATATATGTTGGGCCCGCGCGTGAATGCCGGGGGGCGCGTCGGAGAAGCCCGTATTGGTACGGAACTATTAACCACGCATGATCATGAGGTCGCGATCGGACTGGCCTTGCGGCTAGAAGATTTCAACAGTGCGCGCAGGCTCATTGAGTCCGATGTGATTTCAGAGGCACGGCGGCAGATTGATGAGAAAATCGGTCAGCGAAATCTAACGCCGGCCGTTTTATTTGCTTCATCGGACAAATGGCATCCCGGCGTTATTGGCATTGCGGCCGGACGGCTCAAAGATAGCTATTATCGCCCCAGTTTCGTGATTAGCTTCGATGCAAAAGGACAAGGCAAAGGGTCGGCGCGATCGATTTCTGGTTTTGATCTGGGGCAGGCAGTCACCAAAGCGCAACATAAAGGACTAATTATAGCCGGTGGCGGTCATGCAATGGCGGCTGGAATTACACTTAATCGCGATCAATTGCCAGCATTTGAACAATATATGGAGGCCGAATTTTCAGAAGCCGCCCATTTTAAGGTCCGTCAGACGTCATTTGATGGTGTTTTGTCACCTCAGGGCGCGAATCGTCGGCTATTTGATGAGTTGCAATTGGCAGGGCCATACGGTGCAGGGAACCCTGAACCAAGCTTTGTTTTGCCCTCTGTAAGAATAACATATTCCCGAATCGTCGGGGATGGGCATGTCCAATGTGCGATACAGGACGACGGTGGCGGAAAACTAAAGGGAATAGCCTTTAATTCAACAGATGAAGCGGTTCGAGCGCTTCTTATGGGGCATAAATCATTGATACATTTAGCAGGGTATCTGCGTGCAGATGATTGGCAAGGTCGCCGCCAAACACAATTTATGATACATGATGCCGCAATTGCACGAGGCGCTTGATCTTCTGATCAAAAGATACTATATCAGCCTCACCGTGTCGTTGCGCCCTTCGTCTATCGGTTAGGACGCTAGGTTTTCAACCTGGAAAGAGGGGTTCGATTCCCCTAGGGCGTACCACGCGGTCTTTTACTCATTTCCCCAATATTCCAAGATATGCGCGTCGCGGCCAGATCTGTACCGATAATAGGTATAGCGGTAGGGCTCTTTTTTATAATAATCTTGGTGATGGTCTTCAGCTACATAAAATGGTGCGGCGGGCTCAATAACAGTCACAATAGGCTTTGGATATTTTTTCTCCGCCGTCAACTTTTCGATAGATTTGTTAATCAAAGAAATTTCATTGGCGTCGCTGGTATAAATAGCCGAGCTGTACTGAAAACCGCGGTCTACGAATGATCCGGTGCCATCCGTTGGGTCATGCATACGCCAAAATGCATCTAATAAATGTGAGTATGAAATGAGTTCATCGTCATAAACAACTTTTACTGTTTCTCTATGGCCTGTAAGACCTGTCGAAATCTTATCATATGTAGGGTTCGCGACATGTCCACCCATATAGCCTGATATAACGTCCTTAACACCGTCAATTTTTTCAAAGTCCGCTTCCGTACACCAAAAACATCCACCTGCAAAATAAGCAGTCTTCGTTTCGGCCTGGCTGTGACTTGGTATTATAAGTAGCACGACTAAAGTAAATACAAGAGACTTAACCATGTTGCGCTTGAGTATATTCATATTGAAACCTCTTTTTATTTATCCGCCCTAACTTAACTTAGGGTGCGATGTTTTTTATGTTCCCTGATAACGGCTGCTGACTATGCTCACCAAAAACAGGATGCCAATTACGTGCACGTTCTTTTCCTAAAACCCATTGGTTTGCTGTCATTTTATTCTGTAGACTTTCAATTTCTTCTTCTATTTCATTGGCCAGCCCGACCGTCAGGCGGTAAGGGTTGGCGAGGTAAAGTTGCGCCCACTTAGCGCCTTCTATTGGATCCTTGTCTGGACCAAGACCGAGGACGTATAACCGGATGATTTCAGCTTGAGCCTCGTGAAAGCCACTTTCTGCAGCCTTTAAAACCAATTCACGTCCCTTTAAAAACGCAGGAGATATTTCCAGGTCCAGCGCTTGGTTCGATGAGCGAGGGTTAAAACCTGCTTCGATCATTTCGCAAACGCCATGAGCCGTTTGAGCATCTTCAAAGCCACGACCTTGTTTTGCAATAGATTTAAGTTCTTGTATTGCAAGTTTGCAGTTCCCTTGAGCTTTAGCAATAAAGCCATTCCAGTAGGGGTCTAATACTTCGCGACTTAAAGCTCGCTCTCTAACCGCATCAGATAGTGGTTCGCGTTGCGCTAAAGCTGGGAGCGTGATTGCTAAGAAAGCCAGAGCAATCATTTTTATGGTTGCGATGTGCATTTACCATGTTCCAATATTTTGCATCGAGATCCAAGGTTCTGCTGCAGGTAAAGCATTTCCTGACTGAAGAAGTTCGATTGAAATATTGTCGGGCGATCTTACAAAAGCCATTTTTCCATCGCGTGGCGGTCTATTAATCGTTACGCCTGCATCTAGCAAGCGTTGACACGTATCATATATATTATCGACTGCATAAGCCAAATGTCCAAAATTACGGCCTTCACCCAGGTCTTCTGCATCCCAATTATGGGTTAATTCAATCTGGGCCTCTGGTTGGCCGGGTGGCGCTAAAAACACCAAAGAAAAACGTCCAGCTTCGACATCAATTCGGTTTAGTTCTTCGAGACCTAAATGATCACAGTAAAAAGCTAAACTGGCGTCTATGTCCTGAACCCGCACCATGGTATGTAAATATTTCATTTTTTGCCTCTTTGTTAATTAAACTATGCCAGAGCTTGGCTTTGTTGGCAATTCGCGCCTAATATAATAGAGCCATTTAAGGAGCGCTTATGTATCGAGATATAACTTTCCGAGTTGAGGGAGAAAACTGTGCTGGAAGACTCTATTTGCCATCAAAAGAGAAAATGAACGGTGCCGGCATCGTTCTCGCGCATGGTTTTGGCGGTACGATGGATAGCGCCCTTTTTAATTACGCAAAACTTTTCGGGGAACAAGGTTTTCATGCCTTAACTTTTGATTACCGCGGTTTTGGGTTAAGCGAAGGTAAAACACGCCAACTTATCTCTGTTCCAAAGCAAAAAGCAGACTGGCGCGCAGCCATCGATAACATTCGTGGTCTCGATGCTGTCGATTCCAGTCGCGTTGGTTTATGGGGCTATTCCTTTTCAGGAGGGCACGTTTTACACCTCGCCAGTGAAGATCCGACGATTTCGGCCGTCGTGGCGCAATGCCCTCATGTTGATGGATTTTCTGCCATGGTTCAGTCTAAGCAGTATCGCACAAAGGCTGATGAAAAGAAGTTTCAAGCCATGATCGTGAGTGACTGGTTGGGTAGTTTTATAGGGCATAAACCCAACTACATGAATATTGTGCCTAGCTCGTCCGAAGGCATGGCCGCCCTATGTGCACCAGAATCGACACAGTATCTAAAGCTTGTTGGACCAAGCTGGAAAAATGAAATAGCGCCCCGCAGTTTTATAAGTGGTAAGTTTTCGATGAATAATGCCATGGACCTTGTCGATGTCTATAAGACGCCGACACTTCTGCAGGTCGCTGAAAATGATCAAACAGTCTCAAATGAAGCCATTTATAGCTTCGCGCGCAGGGTGGGGTCAGTTGTTAGACTTGATAAATACGATTGTGGGCACTTCTCAGTAGCGATGCCCCCCCATATTGAAAAAGTGTCAAAAAGCGCGGTTGCTTTTTTTAGCCAGCACCTCGTTACATGACAAAAACACTTACGGAGCTTGTTAGGTCTGCGCAAAATATCGTTGTCTTTACAGGTGCAGGTATAAGCACAGAAAGCGGCATTCCAGACTTTCGAAGCCCGATGGGAATATGGCAGACCTTGAAGCCTATTCAGTTTCAAGACTTCATTTCTTCAGCCGAAATGCGGGTTGAAGCGTGGCGGCGCAAATTTGAGATTGATAAGACCATTGAGCGCGCCGAACCTAATAGAGGCCATCTGGCAATTGCGACATTAGCAGCGCATGGTCTTGTGCGCGCGGTTATAACGCAGAATATAGATAACCTGCACCAGATATCTGGCATAGGGGCCGACATGATTATTGAGCTCCATGGAAATGGTACATATGCAAAATGTCTTGACTGCGATGCGAAGCATTCTTTGGCAGACGTAAAAGCAGACTTTGAGGCAAATGATGGTATGTTATCCCCCAGCTGTTCGTATTGCGGAGGCATTGTAAAATCCGCAACCATTTCGTTTGGCCAAGCAATGCCCGATCACGAGATGGCCCGTGCGGAAGCCGCCGCTTTAAAATGCGACTTATTTATTGCAATTGGTTCATCACTTCAGGTGTACCCAGCGGCTGGTTTTCCTATTATAGCAAAACGAAACGGCGCAGATCTCGTGATTATTAACAGGGAAACCACCGAGCTTGATGCTATCGCTGACTTAGTGCTAAACGAGGAAATTGGGGTGGTATTAGAAAGTCTCGTCAATAAATTGATAAAATAAGTTTGGTTTTCTGCTTTAATCAAACTTTAACTTTCCCAAGTTTATGTTAGGATGAGCAAATCGGGTAGAATTTGTTATCGGGTAGAATTTGTTAAACGATAAAATTAAGAATAAAAGTTAAAAAAGCACGATACTGCAACGCGATAAAACAAAACCATTAAGCAAGAAAAATAATAGTTGGGGTTTAAATGTTTGAAAATTCATTAGAAGAGCAGGTGGTTGTTGCGCCTGCAGAAGAAGCTGTCATTGTATCCGGAACAGTGAAGTGGTTTGATCCCTGTAAGGGTTATGGGTTTATAACAACGACAAAAGATAATGTGGATGTGCTCATACATCATTCGGCTTTAAGGCGGGCTGGTCATGAGACGTTATATTCAGGCGCCGTTGTTAAATGCACAATTGTCGAGAGCGGACAAGGCTTGCAAGCTGATAAGGTTGTATCTGTCGATAACGAGGCTGCTATCCTTCCACATGATCAACCGCGTCCCACGTCGATGGTAGAGCAAATTACAGATGTAGGGGAATTTCGACTGGGCGTTGTGAAATGGTTTAATAGGATTAAAGGGTATGGCTTTGTTAACGTCGAAGAGGATGACGGAGATATTTTTATTCATATGGAAACATTGCGTTCTAAAAATATCGAAATACTGATTCCAGGCCAACACATCATGGTTAAAGCAGGTAAAGGCCCCAAGGGTCTAATGGCAACTGAAATAAAACGGATTGATGCAGGCATTGCACTTATCGAGTAGTCTTGCAATTTAATCATGATTGTGGAGACTGTCTCCTATGATAGGCGAGACAGATTCGAGAGTGCTTGACGCAGGACTAGATGATAGGCCGCCGGAACCTTTCAAGAAAAGTGTTCGCAGGGGACCTTTTACAACGCATAATGGGCCCTGGTACCATTGGTCATCGGCTGATAGCTTTCGGCAAGGGATCAGATTGCAAGAACGCCATTGCAACAGCCGAGGGCACGCTCATGGGGGCTTTTTGAGCGCGTTTGCTGATGGATTGCTGGCGACAGCTATTTTTCGGGAGGCAAAAATGTCGTCGGTAACCGTTCAGCTCACAACTGAATTTCTCAATGAGGCGCGTCAAGGGGATTGGTTGCAGGGGACAGGCAACCTCATTCGTGCAACGCGCTCGCTCGCTTTTGTTGAGGCACGTGCTTGGACAGGTGAAGGGCAGGATATTCCAGACTCGGGGCTTGTTTTTACGGCTCATGCCATTTTTAAAATAAAGGGCCCGACTTAGGGTTAATTGAGCTTATTTGTGGGTTGCTTTTGGAAAGTTTTCAGGCTAATTCAAATGCGTCGGGGCTTGGCGCAGTCTGGTAGCGCACCTGGTTTGGGACCAGGGGGTCGCAGGTTCGAATCCTGCAGCCCCGACCAGTTAAATCTTATAAAATTTACATTTTTGGCCGACATGTGTGCCTTGTCGCGTGTGTCGCGGTATGTTTGCGCGCTCACGTCAGGGTATTTGTAATTTCCCCAACATCCCTTAAGGTCAATACAAATGAACGGAAAAGTTTTAGCGAGGCAATTATAATGAAATACATTGTAGGCATTGGGGCCATTATATTAATAATTATTGGCGTAGGAACGTTTTCTATCATCGATAGACTCGACCGGGCACGCACTATTTCCTCCCTATTCAGTGGTGCAGAGCAGTTAACTAATTTTCCTAGAATGTATAAAATTTTCCCCAATACAAAAATGAGCGCTGCACCGCAGCCCTATCAATTTGAAAAAGCTGCACGTGTTACTTTGCCTGAGGGATTTACCTACAATGGTACAAATTGGCAAACTACAACATTTCTAGAGGAAACGGATACGGCAGCCTTGTTAGTTCTTAAAGATGGACAAATCATACATGAGCAATATCGATCAACAGGTGGGGACCGCGTCCAATGGCTGTCAATGTCCGTCGCCAAAAGTTTTATTTCTGCACTTATTGGCATTGCTGTAGACGAAGGGCATATCAAAAGCATTGAAGAACCCATCACGCAATATGCCCCAGAGTTAATCGGCTCGGCTTATGATAATGTGCGCATCAAGGATGTCTTGCAAATGTCGTCCGGTGCACGTTGGAATGAAGATTATGGTGACCCTGAGAGCGATATTAATCGCTTTGGACGCATCTTCGCGCTTGGCGGGTCAATGAATGATTTTGTTGCTACGCTAGAGCCTGAATTAGAGCCTGGTAGTTATAATCGTTATAATTCGACCGACACACAGGCGCTCGGTATTTTGCTCACCAATGCGACAGGGCGAAGCATAACAGATTATATGACCGAAAAATTGTATCATCCTATGGGTGCAGAGACTGATGGCTATTGGCTTACTGATGCTGAAGGGATGGAAATGGCTTTTGGTGGCTTAAATTTGACCGCACGCGATTATGCCAAAATAGGCGAAATTTATCGTCGAGGGGGGCAGTTTAATGGTCGGCAAATTGTTCCCGCTGATTGGGTCAAAGCATCCATCACACCCGATGCTCCCCACTTAATGCCCGGAGAAACTGAGCTGTCAAATTATCCAATCGGCTATGGACTTCAGTGGTGGGTGCCAGAAGGGAATGAGGGCGAGTTTACCGCAATTGGCGTTTATAACCAATTCGTCTATGTTGCGCCTAAGGACGGTGTGACGATCGTTAAATTGTCTGCCAATAGCGCATATGCAACAAGCGAAGACGGCTCCACCGATCGCGAATTTGAAACCATTGAGTTTTTTCGCGCTATTGTGGATAGTACTAATTAATAATTGATAAAGAGGACACAGTCATGAACTTCCAAAGAATTATAGCTATTGGCTTTCTAATACCATTCGTAGGCCTGACAGGTTATGCCTTGATGGAGGTTGGATATGTTGGAATATTTAAATACCACTTGCCAAGCCCCGCTGGATGGCAGGTTTTTGCTGATCTCGTCGTTTCCCTCATGTTGCTGTTAACATTTCTTGTTCCAGATGCACGCGCAAAAGGAATAAACGTTTGGCCTTGGGTTATTGGTACATTCTTTCTCGGCTCGATCAGTCCTCTGGTTTATCTCGCGTTGTATGGTGGCCCAGCAAAGCAAAAAGACGAAGACTAGGGGCCAAAGTTTTGATGAAGCGTCGTTTTGCATTTCTTTTCTGCTTGGGTTTGATTTTCCCAGCCCAGGCTAAAGAAAAAAATGATGTTGAATTAGAAACATTAAACCTCAAGCGTGTTTTTGATAAAAATGGCGGCTCTAAGATAAGTTTTTCGGTAAAGCTTGAAAGCCCATTTAAAGGCCGTTTGCATAAGGTAAGTTGCAGACTTGACAAGCAGGGTTTCGCTAATGGCGATGCCCCAATCGATCTTGTGAAATTTGTTTCATATGAAGGACCCCTTGCGAAAAAACACAAGTTTACCTTCGACGTTGATAAGACTCGCGTCAAAGAAAGGTTGAACGTATTTTGCCTCGCTAAGGCTAGGCTTTAGCGGATCGATAATGGTACAGTTAATGTACTATGCGGACCGTTCTCAAGTTCATCGCGGGTTAGGGCGATTTCTCGAAACTTTTGTTTTGCGAAAAGTGGCGCCTGATCTGCATAATGCGGGCTATTGGGTCGCGTCGTAGCAGCTCCAAAATTATGGATCATACGGGCTTTTTGGTTACCACGCGCATCCCATTGGACTGAAACGACCAAGCCGTCTCCCGCAACGGCACGCAGGCGTCCGTCGGGGTCGGGTAATCCGTATATTGCCCGCAAGGTATCTGGACCGCCATCGAGACCGATATCAATGTCGCCTCGGCGTAACCGATTAACCTCAGACCATGCGGGGTCAATGCGCCCAAACTGGGCTTGAAGATTGTCTATACATTTTTCAAAAACCGGCTTGATGTCGGGAGCCGGCTCTTGGTTTTGTTCTGCCAACCATTCCGCACTAATCAGGCAGATCGCGAGCGGCGCTGCTCGGTCTTCCCGCGCTGCTTTTCCGGACCAACCCAGCAGCAGTTCTTGCGCTTTAGCTTCTGCGTCTGACGTCGTTTCAATTTGTTGGATTTGATCAACATATTTTCTTGCCCGCGAGTTAGGGTGATAAGTATTATCCCATTTAATTGTATCCAAATCCTCTACGTTTAAACGTGCTTTTTGCTCAAACATGGCTAGGCCTTGCTCGGCACGGTTCGTCATGCGCGTTTGCAGACCCAGACTTGCCGGAAAATCTTCCGCCGACAAATTATCCCTTGCGGCTGTTACGTTAAACGGTGTCTGATTGGTGCTAATGAGATAGCCCGATGGTGGGTTTGTAAGTTGGGGCATCTCTGCAAACTTGATTTGATCACTCCAAATCAAGTCAGCACGATCTCCAGGCATATGCTTAGACCAATCCCAGCCCTGAAAGCGGCGCGGCGAACGACTATTGTGGAGAAAGAAAATATTGCCATCCTTATCACCATAGACAAAGTTGAACGATACAATGGCTTGCATGGACATCGCTTCTTTAAAACTCTTGAGATCATTGGCCTTGTTCATAGCCAACCATTGAGCCGGTTGACGAATTTCATTCATACCTGCAAATCGAACCGCATACAGTCCGTGGTCGGTCTCAAGTGCAGGCCCATGTTTGGATGTTAATAACATACGCGGAATAGGAATATAAAGATCACCAAATAATTTGAGTTTTAACCATCCACGCCTTTTTTCAAACGCCACCTTATTACCGTCTAATATATAAGATGAATTGGTTTTATCACTTGGCGTCAGCTTAAAAATGTCGACTAGATCAGGTTTATTAACCGTTACACCCCAGCCAATATTTGGATTAAACCCTTTGGCAATAAAGGGCATGCCTGGAAATAACCCACCATGTACATCCCAACCCTCATTGCTCTTTAAGTGTGCCTCATACCAAGCAACAGGCCCCGTTAAAGGCTGATGCGAATTAATCATAACATGCGTGGACCCATCATTTGTTTTATTAGCATTTACTGCAAATGCATTTGAACCGACGGGAAGCCCCTTCGCACCAATATGAGCTGTTATCGGGTTAGAGTTTGGGGCTTGTGCCACACCACCATCAGGCGCGCCGGCAAAAAGTTTTCCGATAACACCGTCAAACCCATAGAATAAAAGATGCTGCAGAGAGAAACCCGTCGCCAGTTCTTGCGCTGTAATGGGGAAAAGCCCCGGCTTCACCTCACGCGGGTGAAGAGCCGCGTAATAGTTTAAACCGTCGGCATACGCATGCAAGTGCGCCTGTACAGCCGGAGAGAGATCGGTCTTAAAACGGGTCTCAACGACATCCTTTATGCCTAACCAAGCAATAAGAAAATCGATTGGCAAACCTTGCGTGCCAATTTCACGCGACAACTCCCCGCGGTAAAAGGGGATTAACCCCTGCATTGTTTCAAAATCGTCTTCTGCTTGTGCATATGCGAGCGCAAACGCGACATCGACGTCGCGCTCACCATACATGTGAGGAACGCCATAAGCGTCTCTAACGATGTCTGCCTTATAGGCTTGCGCCCGCTTAATCGCTTCGTCGCGCGGCCATTCGGCCCGGATAGCACTCACGACCAGTTCCAGCATAAACACACTGAATAGTAACAAAGCTAAACCGACCGCTATTTTAACAAAAAACTGACGCATAAAAACTCCCATCTAGGACCTAATGGGTACATTATCTTGCAGGCAATTTAAACAGCAATATGCAGTATCACGTGGAATGACTTCTTAATCTTCGTAATCATCATGACCTTGTTTGATGCCGTCTTTCATTTTCTTGCGATGCGCCCGAAGCTCGTCTTTGGATAAGGCGTCATCTTTATTTTGGTCAATCTTATCAAACATTTTACTATGGGCCGCATTAAACTCATCGCGTGACACGCTTCCATTTTTATTGATATCCATGCGCATCATATGTTTGCGTGCCTGATCCGATTTATGGTGTCCGCCATGCCCGTCGGCACGAGCAGACATCGATGATATTCCGATAAAAACAGCGGATACGACAACAATAGCAGAAACAAAAAGCGCAATACGGTTGGACGCCGACGATTGAGCAAAGTATTTTTTCATTTTATGACCTCTTATAACTTTTCCATATTATTTTTTATAACGTGTGTTTAACGTTAAGCCAGCCAAACATCCGTCATATCTTTTAAAATACCTCGAAAGTCTGAGACAAGGCTAATTGACCAGTGCCTAATATCGAGGCACTGTGTTTATATGAAGGCACATCTCTTTATTTCAGCAGGACTCTTGATTGCAGGTATCTTTATTTGGCGGGGCCTAGAAGCATTAAATGCTCCCGGGATCGGGCTCAAAGAATTATATATTTTAGGGGGGTTTATTGTGGCTGGTTTGCTTATTCATACTGGCCTAAGAGAACGAAAATCATCTTTGCAATGACATTATCTCATTACCGCTCACTTATACTTTGCCGCGCACTTATACTTTGCCGCTCACTTATACTAAAGTCGAGCTGCCTTTTGCGAGAGACTCTGTCAACCATTGACCTTGGGGCGTTTCGATTCAATTCAACAGTTAAAAACAAGCATTATAAAATATCGGACGTTCTAGTACTTTAATTATCAATAATCTTAATACAGGTAACAGAATTAATCGCTTAAACATTATGTATGCATTTTATGGGAGGTTGATATGGCTACAACAAATAAACTTGACGCGGATGGCTATTGGAAGGCGACTTTGCGCCTAACTATATCGCTTCTGATTGTCTGGTTCTTGGCTTCATACGGAGCCGGCATTCTTTTCCGAGAAACGCTGGATAGTTTTTCTATTGGTGGTGCTCCACTCGGCTTTTGGTTTGCACAGAACGGTGCGATCTACATCTTTTTAGCCCTTATCGTTATTTATTGTCGCAAAATGACTGAGTACGAGAAAATATTCGGAATTAAGGGGTAACGGCATGAATGAACTTTTTTGGACGTATTTTTTCGTTATTGGCACATTCGCCACTTATATCGCGATCGCCATTTGGAGCCGCGCCGGATCAACAAAAGATTTTTATGTGGCAGGACACGATATTCATCCTGCCCTTAATGGTATGGCCACAGCCGCTGACTGGATGAGTGCGGCCAGCTTCCTATCGATGGCTGGCTTGATCGCTTTTTTGGGATATGGCGGGTCGGTCTATTTAATGGGCTGGACAGGTGGTTATGTATTACTGGCATTACTCCTTGCGCCTTATTTGAGAGAATTTGGAAAGTTTACGGTGCCAGATTTTGTGGGTGACCGGTATTATTCAAAAACGGCCCGTGTCATCGCTGTTGTTTGTGCCTTATTTGTTTCGTTTACTTACATTGCTGGTCAAATGAAGGGGGTAGGTGTCGCATTTTCTAGCTTCTTGGGCGTTCCCTTTAATGTTGGTATTTTTGTCGGCTCAGCAATTGTTTTTGTTTATGCAGTGCTCGGGGGCATGAAAGGCATCACATATACCCAGGTTGCCCAATATGTAGTTCTCATTTTTGCATATACGGTGCCTGCTATCTTTATCTCTCTCACAATCACGGGTAATCCTATTCCGCAATTTGGCTTCATCGGTAATGTGGCTGGAACAGATATCAGCTTGCTTGAAAAGCTCAATACAGTTGTTACAGATCTTGGTTTTACTGAATACACATCAACGACTAAAGACATGATAGATGTATTCTGTATTACGGCTGCGCTCATGTTTGGGACAGCTGGTCTACCTCACGTTATCATTCGCTTCTTCACGGTCAGTTCAGCGCAATCGGCTCGCAAATCTGCCGGCTGGGCGCTTATGTTTATTGCCATTCTCTACACTGTTGCGCCTGCAGTCGGCGCTTTTGCCCGGATGAACTTTATTGATACCGTCAATGAGGCAACATATATTCAAGATAATGAAAACTATGAAGAGCGTGCGGCGTCGATCACAGAAGATGGTGAGAAGCCTGTTCCTGTTTGGTATAAAACTTGGGAAAAAACAGGATATATCAAATTTAATGATCTGAATGGTGATGGCAAAATCCAATATCGTGGGCCATCGGCGCCTGATGGCGTAGCTAACGAAGTCGAGCCAAATCGAGATATCTTTGTCTTAGCAAACCCACAAATTGCGCAATTGCCAGCTTGGGTTGTCGGTCTTGTGGTTGCTGGGGGGCTAGCAGCCGCATTGTCAACGGCAGCGGGCCTCTTAATGGTTATTAGCTCAGCGGTTAGTCATGACCTTCTTAAAAGAACCTTCACGCCCAATATGACTGAGAAGCAAGAGATGATCGCTGCTCGCTTAGCTGCTGCGGCTGCCGTCATAAGCTCGGCGCTTTTAGGGGCCTTTGCCTCATCACTTCCTTTCGTTGCACAGGTAGTTGCGTTTGCTTTTGGGTTAGCAGCCGCGTCTCTCTTTCCCGTTATCTTTTTGGGTATTTTTTGGAAGCGTATGAACAGAGAGGGGGCAATCGCCTCAATGTTAATTGGGCTGAGCACAACCTTTAGTTATATCGTTTACTTTAAGTTCATGGGTGGCACGGCTGACGGCTGGTGGTTTGGCGTTTCACCGGAAGGTATTGGGTTTGTCTTTATGTGGCTTTCCGCAGGGGTTGGCATTATCGTCGCGCTGTTAACACAGGAGCCTCCTAAGGAAATCCAGGAGCTTGTGGAAGATATTCGTATACCAGGAACACGTAGTTCGCATGGTAAAGCAGAAGGTGGCATGGCGCCTTCAGAATAACCATAACCGCTTTGGTTTTGATGATTGGTCGCGTCTCGAGAGAAGCGCGGCCATTTTCATTTTAAAACGCATTACATTTTTTAGATATGGTACCGGCAAAACACTTTACATAAAGATTAGTGTAACAGCGTATTATGATAAATGAGCAGTGCCTGCGTTCGGTTTGTTGCCCCCAACTTTCTAAATATTGCGCTCATATGAGCTTTTACGGTCGCTTCTGAAATACCCATTTCGAAAGCAATTTGTTTGTTGAGTAAACCGTTTGAGAAACAGGTCATAACACGACGCTGTGCAGGCGTTAACCCTTTTGGGTTGGCCGCATTCATACCTACTTTCTGGCTAATGGGCATAGTCTGGTAGCTAAGTAAAGCTGAGTTGATAATGCGTGTTATGGTGTTAACGTCATCGTTCTCGCAGATAAGACCAGAAACGCCCAGACTTCGCGCTAGTGTATCAGCTCTCGGTATTGCAGCCCGCAAAATAATAATAATGGGAACATTCGCATCAATGGATCGAATTTGTGAGTAACCTTTAAAGTCATGCTGATCCGAAATAGATAGGTTTAATAAAATCAAATCAAATTGCGTGTTTGCCATTGCCTTAAGAGCATTCTCTATCGTGCCGGAGTGATGGACTTCTCGCGAGACAGCTTCAATCTTAAGTAAAACACCTTCCATAATAGATCTAAACTTGCTGGGGTTATCGACTATCAATACTTGCTTTTTATCGGCCACGTTATTTGCCTTGCCACTGACTTTTCATCAGATTTATTTTTTCCAATTATTTTTTATTCTTAGTTGATTATGCTTAATCTTAGAAGTTACGGCAGACCTTAGTATATAAGACTTTTGACCTAGCGCAAAAGGCTAATAGCCAGGGTCGTTCAAGTAAGAGACAATTGTCCAAATAATAAAAATAAGGACTTGTTTCATGAATAAAAACTATAAGACTCTTAAACTTATCCTTTTAACGGGTATAACCGCGTTGATCGCGCCCAACGCTTATGCGCAAGGTTCTTCGGTTGAATCTCGCCTATACGCGATGGAAGTCCAAATTTCGGCATTAAAGGCAGAACTAGCGGAACAAAAAAAGAAATCTAAAACGCCCAGTATCACGATGGATAAGCCCGCCCATAAAATGATGACAACCCAGAGCACGAAAGCGTCTGGTTTTAATGTTAATGACACAACCTTCACGATTGGGGGCTATATCGACTTCGATGCGCACACAACACGTTTATCCGATGGGGCTATCGCATCAAGTTCTATTGCGCGCGATTTTTATATTCCCAGCGTCACGCCAACGGGTGAGGGGGCAACCACAATTACGGACTTTACGGCTCAGGCATCACGGTTCCTCGTCCATGCTCATCGTAATATTAATGGAAAAGTCGCATCTGCACATATAGAGATGGACTTTCTAGGATCATTACAAGGCAATGAAAGGGTCACGAATTCATATTCTCCAAGGCTTCGTCGCGCATATTTTGATTATGATGGTTGGCGCATTGGCCAAGAGTGGTCGACTTTCCAAAACACCTCCGCAATTCCTGAAAGTGCAAGCTTTTTAGCTCTATCCGATGGTATGGTTTTTATTAGACAACCCATTATTCGATATACACGCGGCAATATGCAAATCGCCATTGAAACAGGCAATACGACCGTTACGCCAGCAACTGGGAATGGTCGCATTGAGGCAGATAGTAATTCTATTCCAGATGTCGTGCTTCGCTACAATATAGTGCGTGATTATGGCAATATCTCTGTGGCGGCCCTTGGTCGACAATTACGCCTTGAAACGGGTGACGCTAACGACGACACAATATATGGCTTTGGTATAAATATTGCTGGCCGCCTCAACATGCCGAAGAGTAGAGACGACATTCGGTTTCAAGTTTCTGTGGGCGAAGGCATGGGACGTTACATTGGTCTAAATGCACTTAACGGTGCTGCTCTTGACCCCACGACGGGCGATCTCGAGGCTATCTCATCGTATGGCGGTTATCTGGCCTACCGCCGTCCCTTTGGAAGGACCGCGCGTTTAAATATTGGTTATTCCGCCCTAATGGCAGATAATCCCGATTTTTTAACAGTTCTTAATCCGGCGAGCATAAAATCAGTTCAGTCTGGGTTTGCCGCGGTCTTGTGGGATATTGCCCCAAAGATAACCATGGGCGCCGAACTCAT
>ENA-OUOG01001753-OUOG01001753.1-marine-metagenome-genome-assembly--contig:-NODE-1753-length-24105-cov-6.592101_pt1 | contig 24105 bp, 17 predicted proteins | sample MGYA00248635_ERZ508505 | MGnify/ENA primary metagenome ERZ508505 (study PRJEB26176, sample SAMN06267871) | marine metagenome | isolation source: Saanich Inlet, British Columbia, Canada | place: Pacific...
TGGAAGAGCGGGAAAAAGCCTTCGACCACGGCGTGTTCATCCCCTTGAAACTCGCCTTCCCCGCCGCGGACGTCCCCGTGGTCCAGCTCTCGCTGGTCCAAGGGCTCGACCCGAAGACGCACCTGGCGATGGGCAAGGCGCTCGCGCCGCTGCGACGCGAGGGCGTCCTCATCATCGGGAGCGGGTTGAGTTTCCACAACATGAGTGCGTTTTTCGGCGCCGACGAGAAATCCGTCGCCGCCGCCGAAAGCTTTGACGCGTGGCTCGACGCGACGTGCGGCGAGGACGGCGACGCGTCCGCGCGCGAGCCGAGGCTCGAGCGGTGGGCGACGGACGCCCCAAACGCGAGGGTGTGTCACCCGCGCGAAGAGCACCTCGCGCCTCTGTTCATCGCCGCAGGCGCGGCCAGCGGCGAGCGCGGACGTAAGACGTACGCCGACAAAATAGGAGGGCTCGCCGTTTCGGGGTACGCCTTCGGCGACGTCGACGACGAGAGACTCCTTGTATCTAGAGCTCGCTAACTATGTATCTGCGAATAGGTCGGACCGATGATGTATGTCGTAGCTCGGGAATAGGTAGGTAGCCGGCGGCGTGTGACGTATGCGTGATGTCCATAGTCAAGCTACGAGCTATCGCTGTCGCGAGCTCGCGGTACGCGCGCGCGTTGTTACTTTTACTTTTGCGATAACGCCGCGCCGGAGGTGGGCTTGCCGTCGTCGACGATTTTCGTCCAGACGTTGCCATCCGGGAACGCGATGCCGACGCCGTTCCACTCGCCCGTGAAGGACTCGCCGCTGCCGTCCTTCTGGTCGAAATCGATGAAGATGGAGGCGTCGTCCTTGGCGATCTTGGCGTTGATCTTCCACGCGGTGATCTTGCCAGCCTCGACGGCCTTGCTTTCGTTTGCCTTTTTGTACCCGCGGCACCCCCGGCCCTTCTCGAAAGGCACCGGATCGATCCCGGTAATCACACCCGCGGCGTCGATGTCGCGCGGGCAGTGCGGGTGGTTGGGGTCGATGTACTTGCCCTCGAACACGGTCGACGCGAACGCGGGGTCCACGGGCGCGGACGCGAGCGTCGCCGCGAGCGCCGCCGCGAGGAACGCGCGCGTCGGGGTGGGGACGGACCCGTTTTCGGTGACGATGTCGGAGGGACGCTGCGAGGCGCGCGCGGGCGAAGCCTGGCGGCGCGCGGCCGCGCGCGGGGGGGTCGCGACGCGCGCGAGCGCGGGGGTGGCGGTCACAGCGAACATCGAGAAAAACTCGGGCGGAAGGTTCAGGCCGGCTGTGCGGTGCTGTTTGTTCGGTGGCCTCGCTATCCTCAATCGTCTTGACGTCGCCACGGTGGCGAGGCCTCGCCAAGGAAACCGCGGGAATCGCCGAAAGTGCCGTCTCGACGGTTTTCAAACACGGTCGGTCCTCAGATCACCGACGCGCGTCCCCTCGTCGTCCCTCCGTCCCCCCAACCCCGCGATGGGCAAGCCCGGCGCCTCCGAGCTCGCCTCCGTGGTGGACGACGCGTCTTCGTCCGCGGAAGCCAAGCTCGCCGCGCTCTCCAAGCTGTTCCTGGACAAGGCGAGCGCGCTGCACAAGTGCGAGAGGCGCCTGGAAGATGCCGAGGCGCAGCGCGGCGTGGCTCTGGTGCAGCGGGACGCGACGCGCAACGACATGGAGAAGGTGGTGGCTGTGAAGGACAAGCTCGAGGTTTTGTGTCGCGAGCTGCAGAAGGCCAACAAGGCGGTCGTCGCGGACGCCAAGGCGTCCGCCGCGGCGGAGGCAGCGAAGCGCAGCGCGCTGAGCGACAAGTTCGAATCCGGGCTCGGGGACATCTCCGAAAAGCTCAACGCGCACGCGCTCGATCGCGAGGCGTCGCTCAAGGAAAACGAGGAGCTCAGGGAGCACTTGCGTAAGCTCATCGAGCGCGGTGACCTGCAGGAAGCGCACGTGAAGAAAGCCAAGGAGACGTTCGACCTGGAAAAGCAGCTCATGGAGGCGCAGCTCGCGGAAGCCGCCGAGCGAAGAGCCGCGGCGGATGCGCTTCGAGACGCGCTGGAGCAACAGCTCGCCGCGCGCGGCGAACGCGAAAACGCTTTGACCGAGCAACTCGCCGGCTACTCCGCCAAGTTCTCCGAGTTTCAGTCCGTGATCACGCAGAGCAACGAGACGTTCGCCGCGTTCAAGCAAGAGTCCAGCTCGCGCGAGAAGGCGCTGGCCGAGGCGGAGCGCCGAGCCGCCGAGCTCGAGCGCAAGGCGCGCGCCAGCGACGTGGCGCTCATCGAGATGCTCGACGAGAAGGAGAAGCTGACGAAAACGGTCGCGGGCTTGACGGCGCAGAAGGAAAAGCTGGAGGGACTGTGTCGCGCGCTCCGCGCCGCCGGGGGGCAGACCGAGAACGTCCCACCCGGCGCCGATGCCGGCGCGAAGAACCAGCGCTCGATCGACGCCGCGTGAGCGTCGCCGAGGCGCGTACGAACGCGAATTGTATTCATAGTCGACTACCAATGGTACGTGGTTTCGGATGTCACGTGGCTCTCCTGCTAATGCTACGTTCGCGCGCCGCGCCGCCGCGGGGCTATGCGCTTCGGAACGTGACGCCTCCCGACACTCCACGCTGCGTCTGAGTCTTCCGCACGACCAAGGTTTCGGCGCGCGCCATGAACTGCTCCTTGCTGAGCTTACGCGTCGCGCGGAGCCACTCCGGGAGTTTCAGCACGCCTTTGTCCAGGCCTTCGTCCAGCGCGTCCATGGCATCCTCCAGCGCCGCGTCCTTCGCGACGGCGCGAAGCAACTGCCGCGAGACGTCATCCTCCTCGGCGAACGCCGCGTCGCATCGCTCCTTTCGCGATACCGCCTCCGAGCCGGTTTTCGTCGCATCCGTCGCATCCGTCGCGGCGCCCGCGCCGCCGTTCGTCCGCCTGGCGCGCTCGGCCAGCCACTCCTCCGACTGCACGGTCGCCGCGCGCAGGGTCCCCACGCGCCCTTCCCAGCGCGCGCGCTCCGCGCGCATCTCCCGCAGGCCCGCCTCCAGCGCCTCGCGCCGCCGCGCGAGCTCCGCCTGCACGCCCAGCAGCCGCTCCGCCTCCGCCGCCGCCGTCGTCTGCAGCACCGCCAGCTCGCGCTTGAGCCGCGCCGTGAGCGCCTTCGACGCGCGGGACTTGAACGTCGCCTCAGCCAAGACCGCCCGTTCGCGTCGCCGTCGTGAGAGGTACCGCCGCGCGCGTGCGTCGTCGGAGCGGGTCGCGACCCCGACACGCCGGGGGGAGGCTGGGGGTGCGCGCCGCCCGGGTAACCGCCGTACGCCTCCGCGCCGCGCGCGGACGCGGGCGGCGGCGGCGGCGGAGGATACGCCCCGGCGGGGGGCGGGGGACCGTGACCGTGCTGCGCGTGTCCGTGCTGCGCGCCCGGCTGCGGCGGGTACTGACTCACGACCCGGGGGCTTCGCGGCGGGGACGGATACCGAGAGGACGCGCCCGGCCGCGCGTGCTCGCGCGTCCCGGGTCCCGGCGGGGGCGGAGGCGGCGGCTGGCCTCGGCCGCGGTACGGCACGGGCGCGCCGCGCGCGTCGCCGTTCGCGGCGGCGGCTTCGCGTCGGTGCTCGCCGACACTCGCGTTTCGCGCGTACGCGGAGGAGACGCGTTCCGTAGGACCGGGCGGCGAGCTCATGTGCGCCTCGTAGCCCGGCGGCTTGGCGAACAGCGGCGGCTCCGCGCCGAACGCGTCGGCGAGGTGCCTGGCGAAGTCGGCGAGCGCGCTCGATGGGTACCGCCACTCGCCCGAGGGGTCGTTACGAACGAGCCCCCCCCCGTCCACCAGCCCGTGCCCTGGCTTGATGATCATGTTCGCGGTGGGCGTGACGTAGCAGATGGGCCCCGCTCTGGGGAACCCCTCGGGGAGGAACATCTTCACCGGGATGTTGTACTTGACGCCCTGGTAGTAAATCGGCACCGTGCCCTCCGCGCGCAACAGCCTTGTCGTCCGCCCGTCGTTGTGCGTGAACGGGTCGTCGCGCACGCTCAGCGAGGGGTACCTCTGCGTTTAGGCGAACGAGGACGGCGAAGACAGAGACGTGGGAAGACAGGAGAGACGGGGGAGGGCGCGCGGTGAGTCGCGCGCGGAGACCTCGGCGACGTGGAAGGAACCGACGTTTTAGGGTTGACGGGGCGGACGCACCTCCACCAACTGCAACAGCTGGTCGCGAAGCGCGGGCTTGGACCACTCGTCGTACGGCAGCGCCTGCGACCCGGTCGCGGCGAGCTTGCCGTCCAGGTACTGGAGCACATGCGGGTTGACGGACATCGCCTCCCCGGCGGGGACCGAGCGGCGCGCCGAGTGATCTGCTCGAGTTGACATCGATCGATTTTGAACACACGGACGGTGCACGATTTCGGGAGTCTGAATTTTTGCAGATCGTTTCTATCGGCGCCCCGCGCGGCGCGGGGCGCGCATACCTCCGCGCGCTCTCGATGCGTTTCATCGGCGCGTCTCGTTCCCACGAAGTCGAGGGACCCACTCTACCCTCTACCGCTCCTCGAGCTCGCGCGTCGCGAGCCCGCGCGGAAAAAGCACCTCGCGCGCCATGAGCTCCGCCCACGGTTTCCCGAACCACCCCGCGAAGAGTAAAACCGCGGGGTCTCTTTCGCGTTGCCAGTCGTCGTGCGCGTCGTGCGCCGCCGCGGTTTCCTCCACGGACAGAACGCGGCTCGAACGCCCGGAGCTCCGTTTCGCGAAACGAGACCCTCGAAACCCGTCCTCCTTGCTCCCCTCCGTCGCGCCGAACAGCGCCGAGCCTGCGCCGACGACATCCGCGCCGAGCCGCTCCGACGCCTCCAAAACGGCGAGCCGCGCGTCCGCGCGCGCCTCCGTCTCCGCCATCTCGCCGAGCGACGTGTCTTCCTCGCAAGGAAGGGAAGAAGCTTCGTGCGCGCCGTCGATCGTCTCGCCCGTCTTCTTCGCCTCCTCCGCGCTCCTAGAGCGGTCGTATATGTTCTGGTTCTCCTCCAACACCACCACGTCGGACGCGACGGCCGGAGGCGCGGAGGACGACCCGCGCCGCTCGGAGACTCTCCGCGGAGACGCGTCGAGGAGCGCCAAAAAAAATTCACAGTACGCCTTGACGGCGTCGAGCGTCCTTTCGCGCACCAGGCTTGTGCCGCACGCCTCGCCTTCGGCGCCGCACACGTCGTCCTGCTGCAGCAGGGGCACGGTCTCCACGCCCGCGGCGGCGGCGGCGCTAGACGCGGCCGCCGCGGCCATGGCCTTCGCGTCCGGCCGCGCGAAAAGCATCGCGGGCGAAAAGAAAAGCGCGTCCTCGTAGAAACGCGCGCTCGGCGTCGCGAGTTGCAGGTCATTGAATCCGTCGCGCGTCTTTTTCAAATCGTCCGCGTACCGATTGAGGTACGCCTCGTCTCGAGACAGAGGCTGCAGATCCAGACCCACTAAGATGTTCTTGCCCTTCGCCAAGCAAAGCAGGTCCACGCCCAGCAGGGGACAATCCCCGAGGTGCGTCGAAACGGAGTGATCGTCGGAGCGATCGTCGGAGCGACGGATGTCCGACGAGGCGTCGAAATCGTTTGGCGTCGCGCGCGGCGCGGGGTAAACGACGGCGTTGAAGATTTGCTTTTCCGCGCCTTCGTCGACGTACGTGAACCGCACGCGCCGCGCGAAAGGGCTCGTGTACACCCAGCTCTCGACGCGGGGCCGCCCTTTCTTCTCCGGCGGGCCCGTGCGCGTTTGAAGCTCGGGGTCCAGCGCCACCGGCGAAAGCGGGCCGATGGCCTCGTCCAGCCTCTGGAACAGCCAGCGCATGTGATCGGTCCAGGCGACGCACGCGGTGTCGTCCGGGAGGGGCTCGAACGCCACGGTCGCGGGGGAGGGACGAGCATCCAAAGGCTCGTCCGCATTACCGCCGTCGTGACTCTCGGGGACGGAATCGCCGGCCTGGGGCGGGCGGGGCCCCCGCGTGTCCGCGGGAGACGCGCGGAGGGGCTCGGGCGCGCCCCTCGAGACGCCACCGCGAGGAGACGCGCGTGCTTTGGTTTTCGGGACGAGGGGTCGCGCGGCCTGCCGGCTCGCCCGCGCGGACGCCGCGGGGAGGCATCGCCCGCGAGGCGCGAGTGACACCAGGCGCGAGGACATGGAAATCTCGGACGCTCGCTCGAGGGGGGGTCGGACCCGCCGCGCCGAGGAGAATGGATGGCCCTCGGGACGCCAAACCTCCGAGATCGGGCCACACTCGACGAGCAGTCTGAATCCCGAAAAAGAAAAAACTAACATCGCGACTTGGAGGAGGGATCGGGGCGCACTTCTCACCGCACAGACAATGGAGACGAAGACCTGCGCTCGGTGCAAAGAGACTCTGCCGAAGAACCAGGAGAACTTCCCTCACGGCTCCTCGTGGTGCACCAAGTGCTGCCCCGTCTCCGACAGCGACTCGGACTAGAGGGGCGTGCGCGCGTAGATAGATCTCGGAAGAAAACCTGCTGACGTGGAAAGGGTAGCGCATGACGCGCCCCTTTCCGACGCCTCGCGTGGGATGGCAGGGCAACGGCTGGGACAGACGGCTTTCGCGGCGCGCGCGACATCCCGCGACGACTCGGGCGTTGCGCGGCGAACACTCCGTCACCGCGCGCGCCTCCGTGCCGCGCACCACCGCGGTGTTGAGCGCAGCCGCGGTGACCTCCGTCGCCGGAGCCGCCGCGACGTTTGCCCTGGCGCGAAGCGTGAACGCCGCGGTCAAGACGCATCAGCCCTCTTCTTCCCTCCCGGAAGGCACGAATGGCGGCGCGACGACTGGAAGCGCGACTGGTGAATTGGAAGCGTCGTACGTTTACGAAGCCGCGGCGCGTGTTCCGGATACTTCCGAAGACGCGCTTCCCCCCGTGGACGCGGAGGCGCACGCGTGGCGTAACGAGAAGTGGCGCGGAAAGTGGGAAAACGCGTACGCGTCATCCGACTCCTCCGCGTCAAACGCGGTGACCCTGACGAAACCCCCCGGGTTCCACCAGGCGCGCGTGCACCCGCTTTTGCGCAAACACAAGATGCTTCTGCTCGGCGCGGGCGTCACCTGTCCCCCGGAACCGAGCAGGCGCGTGTTCGTGCCCCTGTGCGGCGCCTCGCCGGACATGCTATGGCTCGCGGCGTGCGGGCACCGCGTTTTCGGCGTCGAGCTCAGCGGTTCCGCCGCGCGCGGCTTCTTCGACGAGAAGGGCCTTCCCCGCGCCACCTCCGCGGCGGGCGGCGTACCCGCGCGCCACACCGGGGGCATAGAGAAAGTGCACGTCTCGGGGAACGTGGCCATCGTCGAGGGAGACATCTTCTCCCTGGACAACGCGGGGCCCGAGTCGAGATCGAAATCGGGTAAAGACCTTTCCACCGTTCGAGACGGAGGCGCCCCGCCGTACGCGACGGCGGCGGATTTCGGCGACGGCTCCGGCGCTGACGGCGAGCTTTCGCTCCCGCGGGCTCGAGCCCTTCGCCACTCTCTGTCGTCGGCGGCGACCGACGCGCTCGCGGCGCTGGGAGCGCGCGTGACGCGCGGCGCCGTCAAGACTCAAAACAAAAACAAGACTGAAAAGCCGTACGCGTCAGACGCCGACGCGTCGTACGCCGCCGACGCGCGCGTCGGCGCGAGGCACTCCATCAGCTTCGCCGAGGAGTGCCTCCGTTTCGCCGCCGGCGGCGGGCCAGCAATGGACGCCGTCTGGGACCGAGGCGCGCTGGTCGCCGTCGCGCCCGACATGCGCGACAGGTACGCGCGCGTGGTCGCCGAGCGCATCGCCCCGGGAGGAAGAATGCTTTTGGTGACGGTGTCGTACGACGAAAAAGAAGCCGGCGCCGACGCGGGGCCTCCGTTTTCCGTCCCGGACAACGAGGTGCGTCGGCTGTACGAGCCTTTGGGTCTGAGCGTGCGTTCGCTGGGGAGCGAGGAGTGCCTCGAGACGGCGCCGCCGAGGATGCGCGAGCGGCTCGCGAGCATGCGCGAGACCGTCTACCTCGTGGAGAAGCCGAGGCAACAGAAGAAGAGGCGGTGACGAGAGGCGCCGACGAGAGGCGCGTAGGCGAGGAAATACCGGTAGACTACGTCGCACTACGCTCTTCGGCACGTCGACACGAAGCAGGACCTCGCGGACGGGTCCACGTTCGCGCGGACCAGCTCGAGGGTTTCCGCGACGCGTTTACCGCCTTTCACTCTCCTCTCCACCTCCACTGTGACCGCCGATCCCGTCGGACCGCGAAGCGCGCTCGCCGTTCCCTCGAGCCCGCCGAGCCGCGCGGTGGTTTTCCCATCCACCGAGACGATGGCGTCGTTGACGCGGACGCCGGCTTCGTAAGCCGGCCCCGCCTTTTTCGCGTACCCCGCACCGAACGCTTCGACCACCTTCACCGCGCCGTCCGGGCCAACGAAGATCTCGAGACCGACGCCGGAGTACGACTCCAGCGCGCGCGCGGCGCGCGGGACGGAAGCCAACGCCCCGACGCTCGCGATGACGAGCGCGAGACGTCGGGACGTCGACGTCGACGCCGGGGGTTCGGACGTGGACGATGCGGGGTGTCGCACGGCGCGAGCCACCACCGAGCGGGCTTCAGACCGCCGACACCGCGTCGGCGCGAGCGTGCGCGCGTGCCAGGCGACGGACATGAGGGGGCGCGAGACGAAGTGGGACGAGATGGCCGAAACACCTTCCGAAAGACGACTTCTTGTTTTTTTTTTCGAAAAGCGCCTCATCGCGGCGAATCCAATCCGCTCACCGGCCGTCCGCCGCCTTCTTGGGCGAGTCCCCCTGCTTCGCCGACCCCATCACCCCCGCCAGGCTCCTGGCGATCGCCGCGCCGACGCCCTCCGCGGGCCCCTCGGGCGCGGGGGGGGGGTCCAGCGCGGCGACGTCCGCGCACCCGGGCATCACCGCCTCCCACGCCTTGGCCTGCGCGGCGGCGAGGTCGCGTAACGCGACGTTCGCCGCGCGAAACGCCGCGTTCAGCACCGACTCCAGCTCTGCGTGCAGACGCGGGAGCTCCACGCGCATGGTGGCCTTGATCTCCTCGTACCGAAGCTGCGCGTGTTCCCTAGCGGAATCAGCAGCCTCCGCCTCCTTCTGCAGGTCCTCCACGGTCTCCGCCGGCCCGCGCGCCGCCGCGACAACCTTGGTCGTCGTCGACGCCAGCTTCTCGAACCAGCCCCCCGTCGCGGACGCCGCGCCGGTCCCGGCCGCGGCGCCGTCGGCGCCGTCGGAGCCATCGCCCGCGCGGACCGACGCTGACGTTTTCGCCGTGCCCGCCTCGACGGCAGCCTCCAGCTTGGCCCTCCGCTTCTCCGCCTGCGCTCGCGCCGTCTGCAGCCGGAGCAGCGCGTCGCTGCGCAGGTCCACCGCCTCCTTGGCGGCGTGCACGAGGTCCAGCGCGCGGCGCAGCGGCGCGCGGAACTCCGCCGCCAGCCTCTCTGCGACCGCCTCCGTGGGCGCACGCAGGGAGATGGCGGCGGCGCCCACCTGCCTGAACGCCTGCCCCAGCCCCCCCGCGGTCTCGCCGAGGAGCATCTTCGCGCCCCGCTCCTCGCAGTCCCCGAGCAACGCCGCGTTGTCCCCAAAGTTCCCGAGGATCAGCCCGCCCGAGTTCACCGCGGAGACCACCTCGTCCGACGCGCGCGCCGCGCGCTTCAGCCGATCCTCCACCGCCAGCAGGTACTCGCTCGCCTCGAGGTACTCGGGGTCCTCCTCCATCAGCACCGTGTCCGCGCCGGCGCCGTGCACGAACGACTCCGCCGCAATCGCCGCGCTCTTGAACCACCCGTCGACGGCGCTCAGCGCCGTTCCCGCCGCGCCGCGCTGGTACCAAGCCTCCTCGGCGTCCCGCGCGCCGCTCGACGCCGTCGAGACGGACGCGGTCGCCTCCGGCGACGCGCCGCCCGCGTCCCGCGCGCTCGCGCCGCCGGGATCCTCCGCGGCGGGGTGGCCGCCGCCGGGGTCCTCGAGGAACGCGCGTAGGTGCTCCGAGCGGCGCAGCGTGGGGTGCGCCGCGACGGCGCGCGCGAAGGTGTCCAGGCCGACGCGCCTCTGCTCCAGGAACTCGGGGTGGAACGGCGAGGTGGTGACCGTCTTCTCGGGCAGGGGGTACACGATCACGCCCGGGTGCGCCTTCTGCAGCGTCTTGCGCAGCTTGGTGAAATCCGAGAAGCGGCGCGAAACCGAGCTCGTCTCCGACTTGAACGCGGGGGACGTCGTCGACGCCGTCACCGGGTACGACGCGTACGCGCTCATGCCTTCGCCGACTTTGATCGCCTTGCCCACCTCGACGGTCACGTCGCCGTCCGCGCCCAGAAACGCGGGAAGCGCGCCGCTTTCGGAATCCACCGAGGGGTTCCCCGGAAGGCTCTCGAGCTTCGGGTCGTCGGGGACTTTCGCATCATCCGCGGGTGGGGGGTCGTCCAGCACGACGCTCTCGTACGGGGGGGGAGGCGGCGTGCTCGCCTGCGTCGCCTCCGCCGCGGCCGGCTCAGCCGGCTTCGCGGGGTCGCTCTGCGGGGAAGGATAGGCTCGGTCAGTCGAGGGGGAGGTGTTCGTTCGTTGAGGCGAAAACGAAGAATGCCCGCGGCCTCGCGCGGAAACGAGGCGGGAAAGGGCGGTGAGGCGGCGACGGCGAACGCTCGACTCGAGCCGATGCGATGCGCGTGGTCTGTGCGAAGTGTCGCGAGGTCGCGTGTTGCACGTACCTGTTCCATCGCGACTCAGACTGCGCGCGGGACGTCTGAAGAGGCACCCGGATCTCCGTGGATAAAAACGTGTGCCAAAACTTTTTTCAAACCGAATGTTTGAACCGGTTGAAGGGAATCTTCGGTGAAGCGCGACCGACTGATCGCGCGGTGAACCGGTCGACTTCGAAAACCGAGTCAGATTTTCGTTCAAAAAGCTCGCGGTGATCGCTCACGTCTACGCGCGTTTCGCGTCTCTCGTCACACGCACCGCCCGCCGCACACACCACCGAGCACCACGCGCGCGGCCTCCCGGACGTCTTCGCCAGACTCCAACGCGCGGCGCTTCCCCGAGTGCCCCGCAGACGCGTTCCGTGACCGAGACCCGCGGCGATCTCGAGTCAACTCTTTCGGAAGACCGAGCGAAGAGACCGACGGCCACCATGGGGGACGCGGGCGGCAAGACCTCGGTGTCCAACTACGAGATGAACGGCGACTCGTTCAGGAACACGATGCACAGCTTGAACTACGGCAGCGTGATGGAGGCTGCCGCGCGCAACTACATGAAGGAGGCGGAGGCGGAGCAGGCGGCCGCGGGGAACATGGGCCCCGTTCAGTACGACCTGGAGGATCTGGAGGATGATCCCGAGTTGCACGCGCTGCACAAGGAGCGGATACAGCAGATGAAGGAGGAACACGAGAAACGACGAGAGATGGAGAGCAAAGGCCACGGGACGTACGTGGACGTCAACGAGCAGGAGTTTCTGCCGGAGGTGACCTCCGCGTTCCAGGTGTGTTGCCACTTCTACCACCAGGAATTCGAGCGGTGTCGCATCGTGGACAAGCACATGACCATCCTCGCCAAGAAGTACTTTGACACCAAGTTCATCAAGATCCACGCGCCGGACGCGCCGTTCTTCGTGGATAAGCTGCAGATTCAGGTGTTGCCGTGCATCGTCTTCTTCCGCAACGGCGTCGCGTACGACCGCATCGTGGGCTTCGAGGAGCTCGGCGCCCGCGACGACTTCCCCACAGCCAAGCTCGAGGGGATGCTCCTGGCGGCGGGCATCATCGCGCCGCGAGAGCGCCGCGAGGACGACTCCGAGGACGAGGAGGAGGTGCTGGCGCGCGAGCGCGCCAAACGCATCACCTACGGGTTCACCAAGTACGACTCGGAGGACGAGGACAGCGATTTCGACTAGTCACGCGATACGTGATGTGTACGCCGGACAACGCGTTTAACCGGTAATGTAAAGGATTCCATCTGGGAGCCTCCTCGAGTCACTCTCTGAAAACATCCGCGCGAGCCTCATTGACTCATTTTTTTTTCCCTCTCGTCGTCACAAGAAGACGTCGAGCTCGTGCCTTCGGAACGCGTTCTCGCCTTCGTCCTGCAGCGCCGGGTACGCCGGGACGAGCGCTTCCTGCCCCCCGATGTACGCGTTGTTGTACACTTTCCAGTACGTCTCGCGCACCTTGCGCGCGGGGTGGAACAGACCCTGCAGCAAGTAACCGAGCAGCACGCCCGACCCGAGCGCCACGCGACACCCCTCCACGGCGTCCATCACCGCGTTTATGACGTGCGGCGACGTCTCGAAGATGTTCGGCCAGACGTAATTGAGCAAATGAACGACGGCGTCCTCGCACCCGAGGCCCGCGCACCCGAGCGCGAGGTGTTTCACGGTCACCGCAGCGGTCTGCCTGTGCACCTGGTCGCGGTCCATCAGCGCGTCCTCTAACAGGGGAGTCACCGCGTACGCGTAATCCTTGCCCATCTCGCCGACGTACTCGAAGAGGAACGAGAGAGACTTGAGCACGCCGTTCTGCACGTTGAGCTCCGGGACGCGGTACTCGTTCATCAGCGCGGGTAACACAGTGAACGGGCTGCACGTCTCCGCGACGATGGCGATCGCCACCGTCGTGCACACGCGGTTCTGCCGTTCCTGTACCTTTAAATTGTTCAGCAGCGTCGCCAACACATCCTGCGGCCCGATGGCTTTCGCGATGTACCCGAAAGCGTTCACCGTCGCGCGGCGGATGCTCTTGCGCGCGGCGCGCAGCATCTCGAGCAGCTCGAAGCAGATGCGCATCCACTCGCGCGCGGGCACGAACTCGGCGCCGCGGTCGGCGACGCGCCCCACCAGGTCGATGCAGTTCTCCTGCACCTTCTCGTGCCTGTTCTTGAGGATGGGCGTCAGGCGCGGGAGCAGGTCCTTCACGGGCGGGGTCATCTTGGACATGCCCACCACGTTCACAACCGCCTTGAGCGCGCCCAGGATGCTGCCGAGCACGTCCGGGAACTCCTCGCCCAGGTACTCGTACAGCACCACGCCGAGGTGCCCCAGCAGCTGCTCCTCGTCGCACAGCTTCATGGTCGAGGCGACGCGCGACACCAGGTCCGCGGCTTGCTGCCGCACCTCCGCGCTCTTGTTGTTCAGGCGCCACTTGATGGTCCCGCAGATCTGCGGCAGGTAAGGCTTAGCGCGGCCGCCCAGCGCCGACACCGTCGTGCCGAACCCGTCGAGCATGACGTCGCCGTCGTCCCCAGTCTGCTCCTGGAACGCGTACAGCACGCCGTCGATGAGGAGCTCCTCCAAACGCGCGTCGATGTCCGCGGTACCGAGTTTCTCGATCACCTTCGTGATGGTCTCCATGACCATCCGGCGGTACGGCTCGCTCTCGTCCTTCAGGTCCTCGACGATTTTCGAAATCACATCCGACGCGCCCGTCTTGAGCGCGAGCTCCAGGGTGGTCTCCACCAGCGCCTTGTAGTTGCGGCGGTCGAGCGCCATGCGGCGCACCCAGAAGTGCTTGAAGAACTCGGGCATCACCTCCTCGCGCACGTACGCCGCCTCGACGCCTTCCGTCGCGACGCACTGCTTGACCACCTTGAGCGTGATCTTCTTCATCTCCTCGTCGGCGGTGGCAAACTCGCGAATCAAAATCACCATCACCTCGCGGGTGTAGTAGTTGGCGTACATCGCGTCCATGAGCGGGATGATGAACCCGATCGCCTTTAAAAACGCCGCCAGCGTTTTGCCCCTGTGCGCGCGGATGCCCTTCCACAGCGGCTTCAAAACGCTGTCGAAGGACTCGATGCCGTACGGCGCGGCGGCTTCCGCCAGCGCCGCCACGGACAACGCCGTGATGGTCCGCACCTTCTGGTTCTCATCCGCCAAGCCGTGCTCGATGATCTCCACCATGCTCCGCAGGTGCGGCAGCGTCGCGCACCCCATCAAAATGGCGATCTGTTGCACGATCTTCACCCCGGTGTGCCTCGCCTGCCAGCTCTTCTTGCTCTGGCACACCGCCTTCAGGAACGGCAAAAGCGCGGGCACGCCCAGCGCCTGCGCGACGACGGCAAACGCGCGCGCCGTGGTGTTGCGCACGTACTCGTCCACGTTGTCGATGTCCGGGCGCATGGCGGCGATCATCGTCGCCAAGCCCGCGGCTTTCGCGAGGTTCCCGATGATCTCCCGGCCCTCGACGCGCGCGTAGTAGTCCTCGTCGATCAAAAGCGGCTCGATGACCACCAAAATCTTGTGCACGTACGGCCGGACGAGCTCGTCCAGCTTGTAAAGCACGCGGTCCACCGTCTTCACCAGCAAGTGCCGCTCCTGGTCTTCCAGAGTGGGGGACATCAGAAGGGGCAGGATCTGGTTGAACAGAGGGCCCGCGCCTAAATCGCGAGCCTTGTCCGTGAGCTGACGCAACGCCGATTTGCGTTGCTGCGGGGTGCCGTTCTTCACCTTCAACAGCAAACGCATGATCTTGCGCTCCAACCGCTCCTCCGTCGTGAGCGCCTCGTCGTCGCCCGGCTTCAGCAGCGGCGCGAAGTACTGGTAATCCTCTGGCTTCATCTCCGGAAGTCCCTCCGGGGTCTCGGGGACGTCAAACACCTGCCCGCGGTCCTCGTCCGGCATCTGGTACAGACCCCCGGGAGTCTCGCCGCCGTGCGACGGCGTCGCCATCAGTTTCCGCGCCGGCGTGCGAATCGGCACGTACGTCTCCGGCTGGGGCAGGACTTTGTATCCGTCAGAGGGGAGCATCGCGTCCAAGTCCTCGTCCGAAAGAGGTTTGTTACGTTCCTCAACCTCACGCTCCCAGCGGAGCGCGTTGTACTGCTCGGGGGTCATGGGCGCCGCGCCCGCCGCCGCCGCCGCCGCCGCCAGCGCGTGCGCGTCGGGGGTCATCATGCCTGCCAGTTGCCCCGGCCCGGGCGTCGCGCCGCCGTCGCCGGGCATAATCAGCGGCGTCTCCGCGCCCGCGCCGAAATGCAGGGGCGTCGCGTCCACGGGCACGTCCCTCGGCGTCTCGTCCCAGCGACTGCGCGCGCGGCGGCCGGTGCCGCCGCCCGCGGCGACGTCCGCGGGCGTCGCGTCCCACCGGTTGCGCCTCCGCGTTTGTCGCTCCGCCGCCGGCGCAGTCGGGGGCTGATCCTCCCACTCCCCCTCCGTCTTCGCGCGCTTTCCCGCGTCGTCGTCCCACGCCTCTTCAACGCCCCGGTCGCGTTTCCTGGTTTCACCCCCCGGAAGAGGCTCGCCCGTCACCATCGCGCGCACCGCGGACTCCTTCGCCGCCTTCGCCGCCAGTCGCGCCTCGCCCGCCGCCTTCTCCGCCTCCTCGCGCTGCTTCTGCGCAATCTGCCGCATGGTGTTGTCCCGCTCGCGGTCCAGCTGCGCCTCGCGCACGCGCTCGGCGTACGTGGTCTTGCCATCGTCCCGCGTCGGCGAGAGCGTGCGGTTGAACCTGCGTTTGCTGTAGTCGCTCTCTCGGTCGACGACGCGTCGGCTCCCGCCGAACCGCTCCGCCACGGTGTCCTCCTCCTCGGCGGCGACGGGGAGATCGTCCATGATCGCCTTGGGCGCCGTGAACGAAGACAGCGGCGCTTTCCTGCGACGCGAGGGGAAAGGAGAGGCGATTTTCGGAGGTGAGTCGTAAGCGAGTCACTCGTGGTGGCGCCTCCGAAACGACGGCGACCGGACGCGTCGGGAGAGGGAGAGGGAGAGGGAGAGATTCGAGAGAATGAAGATTTCGCGCGGTCCGGGGCGCCCGTCTGCGTCTTCGCGAGGATGACGAATGGAGACCGAGGCGGATCGATCGACGGAGGCGGGGATCGGGTTCGCCGAGCGCGGACAGCCGACGCACCTCACGGGTTCGTCTTCTTCGGGTTCCTCGTCCGCGATTTCCCTGGCGTACCCCGCGTGCTTCTCCCTCACGGACTTGGACGGGCCCGCCTCCGCGGCAGCGGCCCTCTCCTTCTGCAGCCTCGCAATCTCATCCTCTTCATCCGTCGCGGGCGGCGCGTCCCCGCTCAAGCGGCGGCTCCGCCTCGCGCCCGCCATGTCTCGCGTCGACGCCGATCACGCCGCGCGTGAGGAAGTCGCGTCCGGGCCGGGTGTCGTCCGCGCGGCGCCTGCGGAAGTGCCGCGCGCGTGACGCGAACGTCTAGGGTTAACTTTTGAGCGCCATTTTGGCTGCAGTTCCGCGAACCGCGTAAAAACGACTCGTCGCTCTCGAAGTTGCCGAAGAATCCGACACGTGCGGCCAAAGCGCGTGGCGCCGAGGAGCCGACGCAGTGCGCCGCACGGGAGCGCATCGCTCAGCGTCAGCCTTCACGTGACCGTAAGAGCGTGCTTCCACCTTTAACAGGCGCGCGGGGGTCAGCGCGGACGGCCGCGAGGGATCGGACGAGAGTCGGCATCCCGAGAGCCAATCTTCGGTGCAATTCTTCTTCCCGTCGTCCGATAAGGAGCGCTCGCGCGCCTCGTGAGCGGTGCGATGGCGCTGTACATCAAAGGCTTCTCCCTGGTTCTGAAGACGGTCTCTAAGCCGCTCGCGAAACAGCTTAAGCAGACGGCGATGAGCAACCCCACGCTCAGGAGCCTGGGGATCGCCGCGGCGTTGCGCGCGGACGCGCTGTACCAGAGCATCATGGCGCAGCAACCCGAGCCCGTGGTCTCGTCGAGCGGCCGTCGGATGAAGCTCGCGCCGAAAACGCGAACCACGGTGATGACCGAGGATCAGGCGCTGAGCGCGAGCGCCGAGTTCATAGGCGAGTTTTTCGTGTTCGGGGTCGCGGGGGGGCTGGTGTACTGGGAGCAGCAGAAGAGCGCGGAGAAGGATGCGAAGAAGGCGCAAGTCGCGGATGACGAGCGCGCGGCGAACCTCGCCATGATCGCGATGCAGCAGCGGAGTCTCCGGGACCTCACCGAGTTGATACGCGAGCTCGAGACGAGCAGAGCGCGGGACGCGCGGAGGCTGGAGGCGTTGGAAACGGCGAGGAACGCCGGGAAAATACTGGGCTGGAGGAGAGAGGCGACGGCGGCGTAGCGGCGCGCGCCGCGACGCGTTGAATGCATTATTTTACCATCAACTCGTTTTCATTCTCGGCACGCGCGTCGAAAAAACCTTTCCCGTCTCACGTCCGCCCCTCGGCACTGCGCGGCGCGCCGCGTCGGCTGTCCACCATGGCGTCCGACGAGAAGAAGGCGACCAAGGAGAAGAAAGAGAAGAAGGAGAAGAAGGAGAAGAAGGAGAAGAAGGAGAAGGGCTCGAGCGGCGATGGCAAGGCGAAGAGATCCCCCGGGAAAGGAAGCGGCGGCGGCGGCGGCACGCCCATCCAGCCCGTCGGCAAAGCCAAACGCAAGGCCAACTTCGTGTCCTGGTTCAGCGACGCGCTGAAGAACGACGAGGGGGGCGCTCGCTCGGCTTTCATCAAGGCGAGGGACTACGTCGCCGTGGCGAACGTTTTCCGCGCGCGCGCGCGCGACCCTTCCGTCGCGGGAGCGCACGATGAGGCCTTGAAACTCCTGGACTCCAAGGGCCACTTCATGCACATCGTGGACCAGTGCGCGTCGGCGCACGCGGAAGCAGCCAAGTCGTGGGAGGAGGTGAAACGTCGCCAGCGCGCTAAGTTCGAGAAGGCAGGCGGAGCGGATGGCATCGCGGAGAAGAAACGCGCCGCGCGCGAGGCGAAGGAACAGCATAAGCTGATGCTCGCCGCGAGGGAAGAGCGCGAGTCGCGGGCGAAAGCGCTCAAGACGGCGAGGAAGGAGTACAAGGCGCAGATGAACGTTTTCCGGATGCGGGGTTCGTGTTTGGACTGGTGCAACCTCGGCAAGTGCTCGTTCGGGAGCGAGTGTCAGTTCAAACACGACGAGGAGGACAAAGGCTCGCTCGTGGCGCTCGCGGCGAAGGTCAAGGCGGCGAACGTCGGCGGGCGCACCGGCGAGAAGGACGAGCGCCGCGCGGCGAAAATACGCGAGGCGCGCGAGGCGAGGGAAGCCGCCGGCGACGCCGGCGACGCCGGCGACGTCGGGACGGGTTCGAGAAAGAAGAAGACCTCCTCCCTGTTGGGTGATCTTTCCGACTCCGACGACGACGACGACGATGACGACTCCGACGATGAAGGCGCGGAAAGGAAGAGAGCAAAGAAGAAGGTGCTCAGCGTGCTTCCCGGGGACGACGGGGACGACTCGTCCGACGACGAGGGCGTCCCCAGGATCGTGCGCGCGCGCCTGGCGCAGCGGCGCGAAGACGAGCGCGAGGCGAAGGCTTCGCGCGAGCGCAGGCGCGAGGAGAAGGCCAGGGGCGAGGAACGCGCGAGGGCGAAACAGGCGGCGTCGGGCGGGAACGGCCGCGCGACGGCGGGTGGCGAAAAAAGGCAAAGTCGCGGCGGCGGTTCCGCGGGGCGTTTCGAGAAGCGACGCGCGTCCTTCGGCGACGGCGAGAAGAAGAAGAAGAAACCCCGGCACCCCGACGGGCGACACGCGCTCAACGCCGCCGCCACAGCCGCGGGGAAGGGGAGACCGCGAACGAAGTTCGACGACTGAGGTTCGACGCAGCCTGCAGCCCTTAGTTTAGTAGCGCGTGATATGATCATACCGTCGAAACTATTGTCGTACAAAGGAGACTTCGAGCCTATTACTCTTCCCATCAGTCTTCCTCGCGCGGCGCGCCGTCCTCTTCGTCGTCCTCGTCCTCGTCGTCGCCGCACACCTCGGCGATGAGATCGTTGTGCCGTTTCCAGTGCCCGATGATCTCCTCGACGCGCGACCGGTTGCGCTCGCGCTCCCAGACCCGCAGCTCCGCCATCACCGCGTCCAGACGTTTGCGCTCCTCCGAGCCCAGCGCGTCCTCGCGCTGGTCGATCATGTTCACGTGGAAGTCGTGGTGCGCGCGCACGGCGTTCATGAACGTGTCCTTGTCCGCGAGGACCACCTTGGCGTCCTCGTCGCAGAAATCGTCCAGCTTGCCGGTGGAGAACTGCTCGAGCATCGCCGTCGACGCCTCGGACATCTCGGCAAAGTACGCGTCCTCGTGCGCGCGCATCTCGGTGAAGATGCCGGCGATGAGCTGCTTGCTCTTGTCCACAATCTCGGAGAAGTTGCGGTCAAACTCGAAGATCAGGTCCGCGGTGAAGTCCGCGCAGTGCAACTCGATGGCGAGGAGCTTCTCTTTCGTCTCGTCGCCGCGACGCCGCAACCAACGCCCGGTGCTCTCGTGCACGTCAACCTCCGACTCCGACTCGGAGCCCGCGTCGGAGTCGTACTCCGGCTCGGGGTCTGACTCAGACTCAGACTCGGACTCAGACTCGGACTCGGACGCACTCGAGTCCTCCGCAGCACCTTCCTCACCCTCGCCGTCCGCCCCGGAGGTGGTGCGCGCGCGCTCCACGCGCGCCGCTGCGCGCGCTGTGCGAATCACAGCCTTGACGCGTTTCAACTTGGCCTTGTTCTCGGCGCGCGTCACCGCGCGCGCCTCCTCGGCGTGCTCCGCCTCCGGATCCTCACGGTCCTCATGCGTCTGCTCGTCGTTCTCCAGCGCCCGGAACGCGTGTTTCCGCTCGGTTTCCAGCCGCCGCATCAGCGCGCGCGCCTCGGCGTCCTTCTCGGCGAGCGCGCCGTCCAGCACGGCGCGCCACTCGTTCGTCTCTTCGTTCTTCGCCGCGAGCTGCTTCTCCATCGCCCTCGTGAACTCCTCCAGCAGACGCTCAAAAGCCTCGCGGAACACGGGCAGGCCCTTGATGAGCACGCCCCCGTCCTTCTCGCTCGGCAACTTGCGAAGCTTCGCAAACTCGGGGTCTTTGCTCAGCATGTCGTCGAAGAGCTCGGCGACGCCGAGCAAGTTGGCCTCGCGCGCTCGGGCGTCCCGCGCCGCCTTCTCCGCCGCCTTGCGCTTCGCGACGCGCGCCTCCTCCTCCTTCGCCTCGAGCTCGGCGAGCTCGTCCGCGTACTGGTCCCTGGCCTTCTCGACAGCCTCGCGGCGCACCAGCCGGTGGTCCAGGTACTTGAGCTCGCGCGTGCGCGTCAGGACGTACGGCGCGTAGTCCTCCTCGTCGCACACCGGGTTCCCGGCGAAGTTGGCCAAGCGCAGCGCGGTCAACGCGCGCAACGGATCAAACGACTCGAGGTATTTGAGTTTGTTCTCGCCGAGGCTCAGCGACACGAGCGTGTCTTTACACGCCTCAAGACCCTCGATGGTGTCGATCTGGTTGTGGTACAGCGACAGATCCTCGAGCTTGACGAGGCTCTGTAAGTTCTCCATCTTCGTCAGCGCGTTGAAGCTCAAATCCAGCCATCGCAGATGCACCAGGTGATCCAGGCCCTCGATCTTCGTCAGCGCGTTGTTGTCCAGCTGGAGCTTGGTCAGGTCCCGGAACGGCGCGAGGTAGTCCACGCGCGACAGCCTCTTGTACGAGAAGGACACGGAGGTGGCCTCCGCGAACTCCATCGCGCGCCTCTTCTGCTCCGTGGACGCCTCGTCCAGGGACGACACCTGGATGGCCATGAGCGCCATCCGGTCATCCACCACGTTCAGCTCGGCATCCTCGAGGACCGTCATCGCGACCGAGCTTCGGTACGCGCCGCCTCCGCCTCGAGCCCGACGACCCGGAAACCGCGCGCCGACCGCGCACCACCCGCGTGCGCGCGCGGGACTGAAGAGGAACGCCCGCGGGTGGCGGACTCGCCAAGAGCCCAAAATTGGAATGATTTTGCGTCCCTTTTGAGAGACTCCCAGTCAAGTGTCACTCTGGACGACGCGACTGACAACACGCGTGTCCGAAACGAGAACGGCTTTTCCTGCGGAAGCATATGACGGGTCAGACGCGTCAGAGAGCGCGTCGTCGAGCGGTAATAAGAGTCGTGTGTTACAAACAAGCGTTCCTACTATCTTCCGACTATCGCTTACTCCGAGCGCGCGGCGTAGGAGGTGAAGTGCATCTCCTTGCAGTCGATCCCCACCATGGCCTCGCCGAGCCCCTGGGACACCTCGGCGAGGATCTTGGGGTCGTTGTAGTGCGTCACCGCCTGCACAATGGCGCGCGCGCGCTTGGCGGGCTCGCCGGATTTGAAGATGCCGGACCCGACGAAGACGCCGTCCATGCCGAGCTGCATCATGAGCGCCGCGTCCGCCGGCGTCGCCACGCCGCCCGCCGCGAAGTTGACCACGGGCAGACGCCCGAGGGTCTTGGTCTGGCGCACCAGCTCGAGGGGCGCGCGAATCTCCTTGGCGTAGACGAAGATCTCATCCTCATCCATCGCCTGCAGACGGCGGATGTCGCCCATGACGGCGCGGCAGTGGCGCACCGCCTCGACCACGTTCCCGGTGCCAGCCTCGCCCTTGGTGCGGATCATGGACGAGCCCTCGGCGATGCGGCGGAGGGCCTCGCCCAGGTCGCGGCAGCCGCACAGCACGGGCACCTTGAAGTTGTGCTTGTTGATGTGGTTGATCTCGTCGGCGGGGGTGAGCACCTCGGACTCGTCGATGTAGTCGATGCCGACAGACTCGAGGATCTGCGCCTCGACGAAGTGCCCGATGCGCGCCTTGGCCATCACGGGGATGGTCACGGCCTCCTTGATGGCCTTGATCATGGTGGGGTCGGACATGCGCGCCACGCCGCCGTCCTTGCGGATGTCCGCGGGAACGCGCTCGAGCGCCATCACCGCCACGGCGCCAGCCTCCTCGGCGATGCGCGCCTGCTCGACGTTCACCACGTCCATGATCACGCCGCCCTTGAGCATCTGTGTGACGTGCGGGAAGGTGAAGATAGAGGCGTAGAGGCGGATGTTTCGTGTTTCGTAAAATCAAAGGTCAGTCGGTCGGTCGTCGACGTGGAGCGTGGAGCGTCTCGTCGGATGAAATCCGCGCGCCGACTCGCGCGCGAAAAATCTCGGGTCCTCTCGCGGCGCCACGCGGCACCGCCGACGCGTCGACGTCATGCCGGTGCCTTCGCGGCGGGCGCCGCGGGGCGTCGGAGACGCGCGCGACGTCGTCCCGGGGCTTCACGGGAGGCCAAAAGCGCATTCGTGGCCTCGTGAAGCGTCTGCGCCGCAATCCGGACGCCGAGAGGGCGCGAGGTGGTCCGGCGGCGCGCGCGCCGGCGCGGCGGTGACGCATCGCCGACAGCCGCTTTTCCCGAAACGCGCGATCGTCGCGGGAGGGCTTTCGGCCGGCGCACGGCGGTGGAACGCGACGCGAGCGTGGGAAGGGCGACGCACCTGCGCGAGGCCGACCTTCACGGCGAAGGTGCCCTTCTGCTGTTCGGTGGCCATGGTGTCTGGTCTGTGACTGGAGGGGTCGAGTGCTTGCGCGCTCGAGAGTGGCGTCGAAGATCGAGCAATCGCCTTTTGGGAACCGCACGTGCTTGCTTTTCACGCTGAAAATTGTTTCGAGAGGCGAAAATTGGTCAGTGCGATTGCAGTCTTGAAAATCACGAAAAAGGAAAAACGACGCTTCGAACATAAGCAAAGCATCGGTTTCGGCGACTCACTTTTTGCGCTTTCGTCAGCGCCGGCGCCATTGTTCCAATGACGCGGCGACGCGCGGTGGCGGTCGCCGGCGCGGTCCTGCGCCGGTTGCGCGGCGGGTACGGGTGCGCGGCGGTCGAGGCGCCCTGGGTGCCGACGCGGCCGACGCGGCCGCCCCCCCCGTGCCACGCGCCGTGGACTGCACGCGGCGTCGCCTCGACGCCCTCCGCGCTGTCCTCCTCCGCGCTCGCGGCGACGGCGCCCGACCCCGCGCCCGCGGCGGAGGAGGAGCGCGGAGGCTCGCCGATCGCGGAGACGGGCGCGGAGACGTGCTCTGCGCGTTTCGCGCGGTGGACGCGGAACCGCGCGCGCGCGTTGCGCGTCTCCCCCTCCGCGCGATGGCGCCTTTCCGCGGAAGAGCAGGCGGAGGATGTGGCGGTGGCGCGCGCGATTCTGCACGAGGCGCGCGCGGCGGGTTTGTACGACCCCTCGCGCCGCGCGCACCCGCGCGACGCCGCGGCGGACGTCGCGCGCGCGTTCATAGCGCTCACCACGCTGGCGTCGCACCCGGACGCGGGCTGGCGCTGCGAGACGGAGGAAGACGCGCGCGCCGTCGCGGCGCTCTTCCGCGACGTCCGCGACCTCATCCCAAAACACCTCGAGCGCGACGTCGACCTCGTGCGGTGCGTGGACGCGTTCAGGCACGCGGGGGTCTGGGACATCGCGCGCGACGCCGAACGAGCGCTGCGCGAACGCGTGGATTTAGGCGGGAAGGGCGGGAAGGGCGAAGAGGCGTATCGTGATGACGATCCCGAAAACCAAACGGACCCGTCGATTGTCCTGGAGGCGCTCGGCGCCGACGGCGGCGCGGCGTTTGCGCTCATGCGCTCGGCGCGCGGGCTGGGCGGCTCGAGCCGCGCGCACAACTGGGGCACGGGAGGCGGCGACTCCGCCGCGCGTCTGTACGACGCGGAGACGTGGCGCGGGTCCAAGGGAAGGGAGACGCGCGAGACGACAGACAGGTTTTCGCGCGGAGAACACAAAAACGAAACCGGCGCCGACGGACGAGATACGTACCGAGCGTGGTTCGGCGACGTCGTTTCGAAAAACGCGCCTCCGCCCGAGGAGCGTCTGCGGCGCGCGACGATGTGGACCAAGACACTGTCTGAGTTCGTCAAGAGCTCTCCGTCGATGACGGAGTCGATGACGCCGTCTCACGCCGGCTCGTCGCACGTCGTCCCCACGGACGACGCCGCCACGGAGATGCTGTTCCAGAACCTCGCCATGTGGGCGGACGTCTCGACGCGCGCGCTGCACGGCGACCGCGCCGCGTACCTCGTCGCGCGGCGCGCGGGAAGCGACAAGCTAAAAGCGCGGCGGAGGCGACGGAAGGGTAGGGGAGAAGCAGGAGAGGGGGACGTGTTTTCCCGCGTTCGGGAAGAAAACGCAAACGGGGCTCTTTCCGTTCGGGACGGAGAAGACGGAGAAGACGAGGAGACGGAGGAGACGACGGACGCGTTCGAGGACGACTTCGAGGACGACGAACACGCGGAGCTCGAGCGGCCTCGCTCTCTGGCGGCGCGCCGCCGCGCGCACTACCGCGGCTTGAGGCACGCGCTGCGTCACATGCGCGCGCTGGCGGAGGCGCACGCGCGCGACCCGGACGCGA
>ENA-OUOG01001754-OUOG01001754.1-marine-metagenome-genome-assembly--contig:-NODE-1754-length-24102-cov-5.239584_pt1 | contig 24102 bp, 24 predicted proteins | sample MGYA00248635_ERZ508505 | MGnify/ENA primary metagenome ERZ508505 (study PRJEB26176, sample SAMN06267871) | marine metagenome | isolation source: Saanich Inlet, British Columbia, Canada | place: Pacific...
ATTGTAGACTATATGTTTAATGAATATGAAAAAGGACGCACACCAAATCCAGATGTTTTATGCAATAGAGAAATAAAGTTCGATGTTTTCATGAAAATTGCTTTAGACCTTGGTGCAGATTATGTTGCGACTGGTCATTACTGTAGAAAAGGGACAATTGAAAAAGACGGTAAAGAAGTGTTTCAATTATTGGCAGGAAAAGATAATAATAAAGACCAATCTTATTTTCTATGCCAATTATCACAAGAACAATTAGCCAAAGCATTGTTTCCAATTGGAGAGCTTCAAAAACCAGAAGTACGTGATATTGCAGCAAAAGCAGACTTAATTACTGCAGATAAAAAAGATTCTCAAGGGCTTTGTTTTATAGGTAAAGTACGTTTGCCAGATTTCCTTCAACAACAATTAAAACCAAAAGAAGGTGTAATAGTTGAAATTCCAAAGAATAATTTTAATTACACAAACACTAAAAAGTCTTTCAATACAAAAACTGAGGAGCTTCAATATTTGAGTAGAAAAGCAGAATATGCAATAGCGGATGGTGAAGTTGTAGGTAAGCATCAAGGTGCACATTATTTTACAAAAGGTCAACGTAAAGGTTTGTCTGTTGGAGGAAAGGTAGAGCCTTTATTTGTTATCGATACTGATGTCAAGGAAAACGTTATTTATACAGGACAAGGCAAAAATCATCCTGGTTTATATAAACGCGCTTTATTTGTCTCTAATGAAGAATTGCATTGGGTAAGACCAGATTTAGCATTAAAGACAGATGAGACCATGAGTGTTTTAGCCCGAATTCGCTATAGACAACCATTAGACAAAGCAACATTATACAAAGTAGATTCTGGTTTGTATGTTGAATTCGAAAATTTACAATCTGCGATTACTGAAGGTCAATTTGTGGCTTGGTATTTAGAAGACGAGTTGGTTGGTTCTGGAGTAATTTCTTAAAATATTAAAGTATCATTTATGTCACGCTAAGCTTGAATAAGCATTTTACAAACTAATATTATGCAAAATAAAATAACATCACTTTTTAAAATACAACACCCAATTATACAAGCAGGAATGATTTGGAATTCTGGTTGGCGATTAGCTTCTGCAGCAAGTAATTCTGGAATTCTTGGTCTTATTGGTGCAGGAAGTATGTATCCTCATATACTTAGAGAACACATTCAAAAATGTAAAGCAGCTACTAATAAACCTTTTGGTGTAAATGTACCTATGCTATATCCAAACATTACAGAGATTATGGATATTATTGTAGAGGAAGGTGTTAAAATTGTATTTACATCAGCAGGAAATCCAAAAACATGGACAAAATGGTTGCAAGATAAAGGTATAACAGTTGTACATGTTGTAAGTAGTGTAAAGTTTGCATTAAAAGCACAAGAAGCAGGAGTTGATGCTGTAGTTGCCGAAGGTTTTGAAGCTGGAGGACACAATGGTCGTGACGAAACTACAACACTAACCTTAATACCAATGGTAAAAGAGCAATTGCAAATACCGTTAATTGCAGCTGGTGGTATTGCTACAGGAAAAGCCATGTTAGCTTGTATGGTTCTTGGAGCAGACGGAGTTCAAGTTGGAAGTCGTTTTGTAGCGAGTGAAGAATCTTCGGCACACCAAGCATTTAAGCAAGTTGTAGTAGATGCTAAAGAAGGCGATACACAACTCACTTTAAAAGAATTAGCTCCAGTTAGACTTATTAAGAATAAATTCTACAACCAGTTACAAGAACTTTACAAAACAGCACCAACTCCAGAACAATTAAAAGAACTATTAGGAAGAGCAAGAGCAAAACGAGGGATGTTTGAAGGCGATTTAGAAGATGGCGAATTAGAAATTGGTCAAATTGCAGGATTAATACACGATATTAAGTCTGTTAAGGATATTGTTGCCGAAATGGTTGAAGAGTTTGAAGCGGCTAAGGTTTCTGTATCTAAATTATAGCTTCACATTAAGGTCTACTAAGATGTTTTATCTTCTTAACACAATATTTTATCAGTTTTTATGAAAAGGCTTTTACTTTTATTTCTTGCGGTTTTGAATCTGTCTTTTCAATCTAAAGATAACTTAAATAGCGTTTTAAATAATTGTTTGATTTCTGATACAGAAAGCAATATTGCCAGAATAAATCCTATAATAGTCACAGAAATTGATGAAGCAAATAATAGGATTAAAACAAATTACAAGGCATTAACAAACCTATTAATTAAAGCCACAGATAATCAAGTCTGGTTTATCACGCAAAGTGAAGAAGCCAGTAATATGGTAGAAATTATAAGTGTAGATGAAGATTCTGGTTGGATAACACTTGGAGAAACATATGCAGGTTTTTTTAATATGGACGAAGGTGAAACCTTAGAGTTCTTTAATCCGTTTATTAATTATAAAATTATTAATAATAAGCCCTTATTTAAAGACTACCCAACACATATAGAAGAGGAGTATATTAATTATATCCAATCTGGAGGTATATTAAAAGAGCAGAAAACGATTATGTATTATTAATACCAGTTGTTTTTGGAGCTCACGAAAAAAGAGCTATTTATCATGCAACAAGTCCAGATTTAGAAAACTGGATATTTCAAGAAAAAAAGTTATTGAGTACAGATCAGATTCCGTTTGCCAAGAGAACAGGAAATGTATTTAGTACTGGAAATCCTTTAGAATTACAAGATGGTACTTTTTTGGTGCTTCTAGGAGTAGAGCAGCCTAATGGGAACTTTACATCAGCTTACATGATTATTAATAAAGTACTTGAAATTGTTAAACAACCTCAAGAAATACAAATTCCCGAATGGCATGGTGCTTCACAAAACAGTTTCCCGTTAGCTGTTACAAAACATAATGGTTTATATAGAGTATTATTACATAGAAGGAGTTCTAATTTTATTGAGTCTGAAATTCATGAAATCACAACAAAAAACATTCTAGAATTGTTTAATACTAATAATGGTGTTTTGTCGTCTCAAGTTATTCATAAAGCAAAAAATGAAACAGGCTATCTGCATGGTAAAGCAGATGATGTAAGTTATATATCGTATAATTCTAAACTTTATATTTTAATTGGTAGCGAAGAACTACCGTCAGAATATTTAACCTCGTTTAATAGAGAGTATGGACTAATGTCTTTAGAAGACAAGCAATGGATTCATGATGAACGAAGTCCTTTAATTGTAAATCCTGTAAATATTTATAATAAATATCCTGAATTTGAGTGGACCTCAGACCATTTAGGAGGATTTATTTCACCACTAATTCGTGATGATTATTTGTATCTGTTTTTAACTTTTGGAACTGATAATCCAGATTACCTTATCTCTGGTATTAAGATTAAATTGGAATAAAAATTTACTTCGTTATTTTATTAGATTTCTAAAAACTCTCAAAATAAAATTCGTAAACCAATAACCTAAGCACTACTTTTGCCAAATGGTTTTAAGCAACTACACTAAAGAGTTTAAATACAATTGGAAACTAGCAGCACCAGTAATGTTAGGTATGCTTGGTCATACCTTTGTTAGCTTTGTAGACAATATTATGGTTGGCCAATTAGGTACAGCAGAATTAGCTGCAGTATCACTGGGAAACAGTTTTATGTTTATTGCTATGTCTCTTGGTATTGGTTTTAGTACAGCCATAACGCCTTTGGTAGCAGAAGCAGATGCTGCAAAGGATTTTGCAGGAGGAAAATCGGCATTAAAGCATGGTATCTTTCTGTGTTCGGTTTTAGGTGTTTTATTATTCTTACTCTTATTTTTTGCAAAGCCTTTAATGTATTTAATGAAACAACCTATTGAAGTTGTAGAATTAGCCATGCCATATTTAGATTTGGTTGCGTTTTCTTTAATTCCGTTAATTATTTTTCAAGCGTTTAAACAATTTAGTGATGGTTTGTCTATGACAAAGTATCCTATGTATGCTACAATTTTAGCGAATGTTATAAATGTAGCTTTAAACTATGTACTAATTTTTGGAAAACTTGGTTTTCCAGAATTAGGAATTGTTGGTGCAGCTTATGGAACTTTAGTATCACGATTTGTTATGTTGTGGTATTTGTGGTATTTATTAAAGAAAAAAGAGAAGTCTAAAGCTTTTGTAACTAACATTAAATTATTTGTTTTAGATACTTTAATGCTAAGGAAAATTATAAATTTAGGAGCACCAAGTGCCATGCAAATGTATTTTGAAGTCGCCATTTTTACAGCAGCGATTTGGTTAAGTGGTTTGCTAGGTAAAAATCCACAGGCTGCAAACCAAATAGCTTTAAACTTAAGTTCTATGACTTTTATGGTCGCTATGGGAATAGGTGTTGCGTCTATGATTAGAGTAGGTAATCAAAAAGGTTTAAAAAAATACCATGAGTTACGTCGTATAGCTTTCTCTTTATTTTTATTGGGTACTATTTTCGCTATTGGCTTTGCTATTTTGTTTGCCATATTTCATAATTATTTACCAAGAATTTATGTAGATTTTGACGATGTTGTTAATTTTGATGATAATATGGAAGTGGTAAGTATTGCCTCAAAATTATTATTGGCAGCCGCTGTTTTTCAAATAAGTGATAGTATTCAAGTTGTAGTTTTAGGTGCATTACGTGGTTTACAAGATGTAAAAATTCCTACATTAATAACTTTTATTTCTTATTGGTTAGTTGGTTTTCCTATCAGTTGGTTTTTAGGTAAAGAAAACGCTTATGCTAGTTTTGGTATTTGGTTAGGATTATTAGCTGGTTTAACAACAGCTTCAATTTTATTGTATTTAAGATTCAATTATCTCACGAAAAAGTTAATTTTACAAAAACAAAACAACTAAAAATGACACTTCCAAAATTCATACTAGGCGATAATACCGATTTTCCAAACGCTATTTTTGTAATCCATACAGAGTTTCCAATGTTTATCATAAACTTAGAAGACGATGAGGTGGAATGGTTAGAGGACTTTGACCAGCATGATCAAAAAGAGTTAGAAATGGAAACAGAAAATTTGATAAAAGAAGCCACAGCTTTTTACGATAGAGAAGTTACGCGTTACGATGAATAATACAGTTGTCTTTGCAAGCCGCTTTTATAGACAAATTGTAATCTCAATAAATAATAACTAAATTTAATGGTAGACCAATTAGTAGCACTTGATCACGAATTATTTCTTTACCTAAACAATTTGGGTACAGAAACTTGGGATGGTTTCTGGCTGTTTTATACAGATAAAAAACACTGGATTCCTTTTTATGCAATTTTAGCCTACTTAACCTATAAACGGTTAGATACTAAAATGTTTATTCTAACTATAATAGTTATTGCATTAATGATTTTAGTTACAGATCAAGTTACAAATTTATTTAAAAAAGTATTGTTTATGCGTTTGCGACCTTGCCATAATGCAGATTTAATAGACCATATGCGTTTAGTAAAATCATGGTGTGGTGGACAATTTGGTTACTTTTCAGGACACGCAAGTAATTCTATGGCAGTTGCTGTATTTGCAGGCTTAATGCTAAGAGACCGTTATAAGTATCTTATTTTTATGTTACTTTTTTGGGCAGCATTAATGGGTTACAGTCGTATCTATATTGGAGTTCATTTTCCATTAGATGTTGTTAGTGGCTTTGTTTTTGGAGCACTCTCTGGTTTTACCTTTTATAAGTTAGATAAATACTTACAAAAAAGATTTAGCTATAACAAAGTAGAGTAGTGTTATTATTTCTTTTCAAGAATATAAAATATACTTTTTAAACGTGGATTGTTTTGATTTGAAGTACTTCTAAAGTGATTTAAATCGTATTCTCCAAGTGCTTTCATGTTATATTTAGAACGTATTTCGTCTTCATTTTCAGGACTCATAGCATTCACAAGTATTCCAAACCTTTTATCGTTAGGAAAAATATAAGCTTTATCTTTTCGTTCAATTTCTGGAATAACAGCTCCATAATCCCAAATGGTTTCTGGAGCGATATAGTTTATAGCATAAAGTTTAATGTCACGCTTTTGGTTTTCTTCATTTAAAGTAGAAAGACTTTTAAAAGTTTCATTTTTAAATGCTTCGGAAAGCGGCATAACAAAAACCAAAGCCGAAACAAAAAAGAGAACTGTGAGTAGAAAAACACTTTTAATATTTTTTGATTTTAACTGAAATAAAATTAAAACACCAATGGTAAATAATACTATTGATGCTAAAATAAAATTAAAAAGATGGTCTTGTAATTCGGTTTTAAACATCAGATACATAGCTATTGGAAACACAACACCTAAAAGCCCAATTAAACCAAAATTAAAATAAACAGGAACAGTTTCGCGTTTGTCTTTTAGCGTTTTAAATTTTCTAAATAAATATTCGATATAAAAACCAATATTAAAAGCCAAAGGAATTAATACAGGCATTAAATAGCGCGACTTCTTCATTGGTATTAACGATAGTAAAATAACAGCAGTAATAGTCCAAAGAAAACTAAATTTATAGGCTTTATAATGGCTTACACGTTTTTTTAAGTAAGGATATAACAAGGAAATAAAGGCAGGAATAGTCCAAATACCACTTTGTGTAAAGAAACTCCAATAATAGTAAAACGGTCTGGTGTTATAGCCTGTCCAAGTGCTTGTTTCACGAGTTGTAATAGCATCCAATGTACTGGAATCTTGTAGCTTAACGTATAAATACCAAGAGCCTCCAATGGCTAGGCCTAATAGAATAGCACTAATGATGTGCAACGCTTTCTGTTTTATATTTTTGTATTTAAAGCTAAAGCCATAAGCTATTAAAAATGGAAGTAATAACGCGTAAATAGAAATTGGACCTTTTGCGAGTATTGAGAAACCTAAGAAAGTACCAGCCAACAAAGCATGTTTCCATGCTTTACTCTTTTTACTTAACAGTTTAAAGAAGTAGTAAATAGCTACCAACATAAATGCATGTGTAAAAATATCTGAAGGAGCCTCAAAAGTAATACCAATAACATAAAAAGAGGTGATAAGAATAAGCGCATTAAAAAGGCTATGCGTTCTTCCTTTTAAAATAGTTCGCGATAAATAATACATAAAACTACCAGAAAGCATCACCATTAAAACGGCTGGTAAACGCATGGAAAATAGACTTTTTTCGCCAAATAAAATACCACTAAACGCAGAAAACCAAGCAGGTAAAGGTGGTTTTTGGTAACGCGCTACATTGTTCATTGTGGTTAATAGCCAATGGTCGTAAGTAAGCATTTCTCGCGCTGTGATAAAATTTCGCGCTTCCATAATAGAGACTTGTAATAACTCTAAATTAGGCAATAGCATAACTGCTACAAGCAAACAAATGGCAGGTATTGGATATTTTTTCAGCGTGTTAAGCATTTTGATTTTTTAGAATAATTAGATTTCTAATGTATATTATAGTTCCTAAAATATGACCTGTAAAAAGCACTGGGTCCTTTCTAAAAATAGCATACGTTAAAATTAGAATTGATCCTATTAAACTTAAAGCCCAAAAGCCAAAAGGCAGCGCTGAGTCTTTTTGTTTTTCAGAATATAACCATTGGTAAACAAAACGTAGAGTGAAAATAACCTGCGAGATAATACCTAATAATAATAGCCAAAATGGAATATCTTCGTTTTTAAAGAAAATAGTAACATCTATTCTGTTATTGTTAAAATAGAATACACCAACAAAAAGAGGCATAAATAGTAGAATGTAGCGCAAAATAACAGGAATTTTTTTCCACTGATTTTGAAGCTGTAAATTTCTAATGTATATAAAATAAGTTAAAGCTTGACCAAGCATAATAGCAAAATCGTCTCTTAAATAACCGTAAATAAAAAGTAAAAACGAGGCTATTAAACTTAAGGTCCAAAACAAAGTTGGTGTGACCACTTTTTTTGTTTTTTCGCTTGAAATCCATTGTATAATTAGACGAGACGAAAATAAAATTTGAGCTAAAAACCCAATGCTATATATTAACCAGTCGCTCATTAGTCTTTTTTAGCAACCTCATAATTAATATACTTTTTTTTCATCCATAGATAAGCAAAACAATCCATTAAAGGACCAAGTAATCTATTCCAAACACCAAATTTTGCCTCACCAGCAACTCTAGGGAAATGTTGTACTGGAATTTGCTTAACGGTTCCGTTTTGTAGTAAAATCATGGCAGGTAAAAAGCGATGTAAACCTTTAAACATAGGAATGCGCTTAGCAAAATCAGTTTTAATAACCTTTAATGGACAACCTGTATCATCCATACCATCGTGTGTAAAACTACGACGAATACCATTGGCTATTTTAGAACTCATGTTTTTAACAAAACTATCTTTTCTATTGGCACGAACACCTGTTACCAAATCGTTAGGTCCAATGTGTTCTAGAAGTAAGTTAAAATCGTTTGGAGCCGTTTGTAAGTCGCTATCAATATAACCTACAAGTTCGGTTTCTGTATAATCAAAACCAGCTTTTATAGCAGCACTTAAACCACGATTATCTTTAAAAGCGATAAAAGAAAACTCAGGATTTCTAGTGCAAATATCTTCAATAATTTGTTGACTTTTGTCTTTAGAACCATCGTTAACAAATAATATTTTAGTTGTTCTAGTCGCTATTTTTGTGTAGGCTAAAAGTTCAGTTTCAACACGTAATAAGTTGTCTTCTTCATTATAAACAGGAACAACGATGGTAAATTGGTAACTCATAAATTACTTTTAAAGTACTGCAAATGTATTGCTTTTTTAAGAATAAAATATGTTTCTTTGTAATACAACAAACAAGAATATGAAGATTTTAGTAACAGGAGCAGCAGGTTTTATAGGTTCTCACACTTGCGAACGTTTAAAAAGTTTAGGTCATGAGGTTATTGGTTTAGATAATTTTAACGATTATTATAGTTTAGAACTTAAGCATTTAAACGAGAAAGCACTTAACAATAAAGGTGTGTCTATTATAAAAAGTGATTTGCGTGATAACGCTTTCGCGGAATTGCTCCCAAAGGACATTAACTATATTTTTCATTTTGCAGCACAGCCTGGTATTTCGGCTTCCTCAACGTTTGAAGATTATTTTACCAATAACATTATTGCTACTAAAAATTTAATTGATTATGCTTTAATGTTACCCAATTTAAAACTGATGGTAAACATTGGGACTTCTTCAATTTATGGATTAGAAGCAACCTTTCCAGAAAGTATTGCACCACAACCAGCTTCTCATTATGGAGTAACCAAGTTGGCAGCAGAGCAGTTGGTCTTACAAAAAAGTAGAGAGAAATTGCTGCAGTCCTGTTCTTTGCGTTTGTATTCTGTAATTGGTCCAAGAGAACGTCCAGAAAAAATGTACACTAAACTAATTATGTGTGCTTTTAACAATACCGAGTTTCCATTGTATCAAGGCAGTGCTTCTCACTTAAGAAGTTTTACTTATGTTGGCGATATTGTAGATGGAATTGTAAGCGTTATTGGTAATGAAGCTAAAGTTAATGGAGAAATTATTAATCTAGGAACAGAGGTCGAGCACACCACACAAGATGGTATAGATGCTGTAGAACAAGTTATTGGGCAATCTATAAAAATAAACCATGTTGCAGCTAGAGCAGGAGATCAATTGCGTACTAAAGCGAATATAGATAAAGCTAGAAAGTTGTTAAATTACAATCCGCAAACCACATTATTAGAAGGTGTAAAAGCCCAAGTGGAGTGGTATAAGGCTAATTTTTTGTAGATTTTTTTAGATTTTTGGAAAAGTTCGTTTAATGCATTGATAAAAAAGCGTTTCAATGTTTTTTACAGTGTTAAACGAATTTAGATTATTTTTTTGAGAAAGTCAAATAAAGCTTAACACTGTAAAATAGATTAAAACCTATAATTCTTATGCTTTTACATCGCGTCCACGAGGTGCATTACCTTCTATCAATACCTTATCAGAATGTAATAAATCTACAGCTTTAGCAGAGTCTTTTACCTTTTTAGCGCTACGTTTTAGCATTTCGGCTTCAAACTTAGTTAACACACTTTTTCTTATTCCTTTTGCTCTCCATTGCGATAATGGTCTACATCCACGAGATATTCCTCGCGCCAAAGCCAATGCATCTAATAAGGCTTGGTTTGCACCTTGTCCTTTAAAAGGGCTCATAGGATGTGCTGCATCACCTAATAGTGTTACAGCGCCTTTGTTTTCTAACCATTCAGCTTGTAATAATTTACGATCGTAAACAGGATAGCCTGAGATTTTTAAATCTTCTGTTGCTTCTAAAATTTGTGGTATAGGTTCGTGCCACTGTGTTCTTTTATAGGCTTCCTTTTTAAGTGCTTTTGGTCCTTGCTTACTTAAAACTATTGCCTTTTTTTCATTCATAGGAAAGCTTAACTGCCACATTATGGTTTCAGCGTCATAAGGCATCATATAAATACGTTCGTTACCATTTGCGGTTTGAAATACGGTTTCAGAATCTAAAAGAGTCGTGTCAATGTCTTTCTCAATGTTTTTTAAAGGACATATACCTAAAATTACAATACAATCTAGATAACGTAAAGGTGTAACAGTTTCACCAAAGAGTAATTTTCTTACAGTACTTCTAATGCCATCAGCTCCTACGATAAGGTCTGCTTTTACGTTTTTAATAGTATTATCAACTTTAAATTGTATGGAAAGCCCATCAGTTTTATGTGTTTTAAAATCGATTAGTTGATGATTCCATTGTACAGTATTATGCGCGCCAAGTTGTTCAAGTAATGCTAAGCGTAGAGACTGTCTAGCGATATGTATATTGGTTTTCTTGTTAGTTTTTTCGGTCTCAGTTGGTACCCATTTTCTTTTTCCCCATTCACCAATCACTTTGCCATCTGTATTATGTACAATATGTTTTGTTGAAACTACACCTTTTTCTAAAGAGTGAATACCAAAGCCTTTTAAGGCTGTACTTGCTTGCTGTAGCGTTAACCCATAACCTTGAGAACGTGCTTTAAAATGGCTATCGCGTTCAAAAAGTGTAAACGGAATGCAACGATGTAAACAGGCAACAGCTAAAGCAGTGCCACCAATTCCACCTCCAATAATGGCAACATGTGGTAAGTGTTCTGTATCTGCAATGGGATGGTTTTTAGCACTAATTAATCCAGAACCATTACAATTTGAGCAATTGTATAATTGGCCTTTAGGACGCATAGGAGCCTCTATTTTGGTATTCGATTTTTCGAATATGTCTAATGCTATTTTATATTGAAGTCTTACTTTTTTACGAAGTTTTCGTCTTTTCTTTCCAAGTCCTTGGCATTCTTGGCAAATAGTCCAGGAAGACATTTCGTTTTTCATCTTTTTGACTGCTTCTTAATTTATTTTATACTTAATAAGTACTCAGCAGCAACAAAAGGCGTCGTTTCGTTATTTTCTATGAGTTGTAGCTGTTTTTGTAGAGCTATTTTTATTTTAGGATTACTAAAGAAATCACTTTTAAGTTGTTCTTCTATAGTTTGAATAAGCCAAAACTTGTTCTGTTCGTTTCGTTTAGAATAAAAGTAGTTGTTACTAACTGTAAGCTCAAGATATTTAGCAATCATAGTATAAATAGCTTCAATACCATCATTTTTAATTGCGCTACAAGTCACTACTTTTGGTTGCCAATTTGAAGCCTTAATAGGATACATATGTAATGCACGATTAAATTCTACTTTTGCCATTTTTGCACGCTTAGCATTGTCTCCATCTGCTTTATTAATAGCAATAGCATCTGCCATTTCAATTATTCCACGCTTAATTCCTTGAAGTTCGTCTCCTGCACCAGCAAGTTTTAATAATAAAAAGAAATCCACCATACTATGAACTGCAGTTTCACTTTGGCCAACACCAACGGTTTCAATAATTATGGTATCGAATCCTGCGGCTTCACATAAAATTATAGATTCGCGTGTTTTTCTTGCTACACCACCAAGCGATGTTCCAGAAGGACTTGGTCTAATAAAAGCGTTCTTGTCTTTTACCAAATCTTCCATTCTGGTTTTATCTCCTAAAATACTGCCTTTTGTAAGCGAGCTACTTGGATCTACTGCCAAAACAGCAACTTTTTTACCAATGCCAGTAAGATAACTACCAAAAGATTCGATAAAAGTGCTTTTTCCAACACCTGGAACTCCTGTAATTCCTATACGAACCGATTGGTTAGCGTGTGGTAAACAGGCCTTTATAATGTTGTTGGCTTGCTCTAAATGTTTGGTGTTTTTACTTTCTACTAGAGTAATAGCTTGACTTAAAGCTGTAATATTACCTTTTAAAATGGCACTTACTAAATCGAGTGTTGATTTTTTTTGCTTTCTACGCTCTTTAATTTTTAAAATAGCATTATTGCTAGTAATTTCTGGAGCAGAAACACCTTCGCTTTCTTTTAATGCAGATTTTTTTGAGTTTGATTTCAAAATTAAAGATTCAATTTTTAAGTGTTCGAGTTAAACAACTCAATACCTTATTACCTGAGAGGAACCACAACTTTTGCAACATCCCAAGCCAAAGTTAAAGATAGGTTATCTGTAGAATTATCAAAGGCTATTGTAAATTGCTCTACAGGATTCTCTAAATTTTGTACTGGAGCAGTATAGGTAACCACATCAAACTCTGGAATACGCATAGGTTTCATGGTTTCGTCAACTCCCCATTTATATTGTTTGGCATTAAACATTACGTTCCAAGACGTGTCGTTTGGTATCGTCCATAAGGTGTATTTACCAGCTGGAAGCGAGTCGTTTCCAATTTTTAAAGCTTTATTCGTTTCAAAAGCAGTAGCCTCGTTTGCACCAGTTCTCCAGACTTCGTTAAAAGGCACTAAAGCACCAAAAACTTCTCGGTTACGTTTTGATGGTCTGTTATAAAAAATTTCTAATTTTAAATCGTCTACAGTAAAAACTACAGTTTTCTTCGGACTCTTACGTTCTACAAATATGCCAGTTTTAGTAAAGTAGAAATAGCCAAGTGCTGCAATAATGACTATTAATAAAAAAACGATAAATCGTTTCATAAGGTTATTAATTAGGGTTAATTTTAAAAAAAAATAAAGATACTCTAAAAGTAAAGGCTAGTCAATACTATAGCGCATTTTTAATATTTTTTGTTTCTTAAATTTAAAAAAAGTGTAACATTTTTGCAACATCTTATTTTTTGTGTCGTCTTTATAATGAGTTCAAAACAAACTAACCAAAAACCAAAAAGTGAAAGTCGTTCAATTAGATCTTATTGAATTGTGTAAACAAAACAATCGCAAAGCGCAATTGAAATTGTACAACCAGTATTGCGATGGTATGTATAGTATAGCGAAACGTTTTGTAAACCACACTGCAGAAGCAGAAGATGTTGTACAAGAGTCTTTTATTAAAGCCTTTTCAAAACTGCAGTTTAATAACAAAACAGTAAGCAATAAAAAAATTGATAATTTTCCTAATTCTACAAGTAGTAACAATACCATTGTAATTAATGCAAAGTATAGCAATGTAATTGCTGAATAAATTTTATTTTTGAATTCAATAGCGATTTCCGGATTAAGGAAAAAATAATATGAATTCAACACAACTTAAATCATTTTTAGCAACTTTAACAAAAGAAGTTTTTGTTATTGATGCTTCTATTTCTAAAACAGACTACACGCCAATCGATTTATCTCAAGCCAATACTGCTCTAGATACTATCGATAGTTCTTCTTCTAAAGCGTGGGATATTTATATTACCAACTACCTTAAAACAAAAAATAAAAAAGTAGCCTTTGGAGGTTATTTAGAGCGACGTGGTATTTATAATCGTAGCGCTTATTTTAACAATCAAAATCCAGAAACCGAACGTAATATTCACTTAGGATTAGACTTATGGATAGAAGCTGGAACTTCTGTTTTAGCAGCTTTTAAGGGCGAAATACATAGCTTTAAAGACAATACTAACTTTGGAGATTATGGGCCAACCATTATCCTAAAACATAAGTTAGATACTATTGAGTTTTATACGCTTTATGGACATTTATCTCGAGAATCTTTAAGTAACTTAAAAGTAGGAGAGCAAATAGCTCAAGGCGATACTATTGGATATTTAGGTAAAGCCGAAGTAAATGGTGATTATGCGCCACATTTACATTTTCAAATAATTAAAGATTTACAAGGAAATTTTGGTGATTATCCTGGTGTGTGTTCTAAAATCGATTTAGAATTTTATAAGGCAAATACAGTTAACCCTGAGGCTGTTTTGAAATTATAGTTTATCAATAATTTCTTCAATAAGTTCTGAAGTAGAACCATAACTCAAACCTTCTTCTTTAGCAATTTCAATTGCTTCTTTTGCTTTTTTTAGTGCTTTAGTATAATTTCCTGTTTTATACAATAATGCTGCATTTGTATCTACATTATAATAAGTTGCTTGTATTGCGATAGAGCGTTCAACAATTTTAATGGCTTTTAATAAGCTATCGATGTCATTATGTTCTTGGTATGTGTGTCAAGCTAAAGAGTTTAGCTTAGTACTGCTATTTTTAATTTTATCAATAGTAGTGTCGCTATATTCATCAGAATCTCCATGTTTAGCTGTAGCATCATAAAATTCTGTTTCTGTGCTTTCTATTACAGTTTCTTCAATTTCTGAATCATTCATGTGTTTTTCTATTAACGAAACCATTTTAGATTTGCTCATAGCGCCTTCAATTTGCTCTAAATTACTACTATTTTTAATAAACAAATAGGTAGGCATAGCAGTAATACCTAAAGCATCATCAACTGTGTTCTTATCTACATCTATTTTGTAAAAATTTACGCGACCTTCATATTCATTAGCAAGTTATTTTAAAATAGGATCCATGCGTTTACAAGGGCCACACCATGTTGCATAAAAGTCTAAAACAATAAGGGTGTCATCATTTATTAAAAGTTTAGGATCAGCATTTGCATCTGTTAATTCAGTTTGAGAGAATCCAAAAAAGGCACAGAAGAAAATAAATAGAATTGGTAAAAGAGTTTTCATGAATACGTATTTAATTATTAATTTAAGCGAGTTACAAAATACAGATTATATCGATTTATTTCAAAAGATTTTTAAAATAAATAAAATTCTGAATTGTTTTTACACCAATAATAACTCTAAAGTTGTCCTTTTATTAGTTTTTTGACAGGAATATGGATCAAGATTTGGTTAAATATGGTATTGACTTATTAAAAATAATCAATTAAAAACATTGCGCTGTGCTAACAATTTTCCTATAAAAAATCCAGCGATAACAAATAGTCCATCTGCAAGTCTAAACCAAAGCTCTTTAGGTAATGCAAATATGTTGTAAAAAGTCGCTAAAATCATTATGGCTCCAACAATATAAGCAGGAATTAAACTTGTTTTAGAAATTAAACCAGCAATATACATTCCAGCAATTGGTCCCATAAAATGCCCAAAAACAACAAATAGTTTTGCTCCCAATGGAATAGTACTTATATTTGCTTTTAGCCATTCCATATCCATTGGGTTTGCATTTTCAGGTAAAGGAAATAGGCTTTGGCCAATTAGGGTTTCGAATATGAAAACTACTATACCTGCGACAAAAAAGCCCACAAGAGTTGCGAGTATATTTCTAAGCATGATTAAATGTTTTATTGGTTAATTTAATAAAATTACGAAATAAAAACGAATACTTCATTTCTAGACGTGACGAAAGAACGACTTGGAAATCTGTAGCTTCTCGATACAATTTGCTCATGCTTCCCAAATCACCAGAAGTGACAGCGTATATGGTTGTTTTATGTTTGTTAGTTCAAGTTGAGCTTGAAAGCGCGAAGTATCGAAAACTATTTGAATATACTTCTCAACACAAATTGTTTCGTACCTTAACCATTCACTTAAAGTGACCATATTTTGTGTAATAAATAAAAAAATCCCAAAGCGATTAGCTTTAGGATTTCAATTTGTAAGATTCCAGCGTTAGCAGGAAACTGTTTAGTCATTTACAATAACCCATTCACCTTTAGCAATTAAAGGCTCTGCTTGTTTGTATTTAACGGTTTTATTTTCACCACTCATTACATGTTTAATAGTCACGCGATCGTTACGTCCAATTTTTGGAGCATCACGAACAATAGTTTCTACTACTTGTTGTTGACGTTGTGTGTTTCCAGCTTGACGGTTTTGCGCAGAACGCTCATCGAGATTAGGAATTTCGTCTTTTTGAGTTTTTAAATTATCTTTTTTATTAGGCTGTCTAGCTTCACTTATAGCATTTGTGTTTTCGCTTGGCAATTCACCTTTAAACAAAAATGAGATAACATCCTTGTTTACAGAGTCTATCATGGTTTTAAATAACTCAAACGCCTCAAACTTATAAATTAATAATGGATCTTTTTGCTCATGTACTGCTAATTGAACCGATTGTTTTAACTCATCCATTTTGCGTAAATGGGTTTTCCAAGCATCGTCAATAATAGCAAGTGTTATGTTTTTTTCAAAATCTGTTACTAATTCTTTTCCTTTAGATTCGTATGCACGTTGTAAATCTGTAACAACCTGTAACGTTTTAACACCATCGGTAAATGGAACAACAATACGTTTGTACTTATCGCCTTGATTTTCGAAAACATCTTTAATTACAGGAAATGCCACTTCAGCATTTCTAGTCATTTTTGCTTTATAATGGTCGAAAGCTGAGTTGTAAATGCGTTTTGCTAATTCTGTAGCAGATAATTTATTGAATTCTTCTTCTTTAATTGGAGATGGCATTGAGAAATAACGAATCAATTCGAATTCGAAATTTTTAAAATCACTTGCTCCTTTATTTGTTTCTGCAATACCTTCCGAAGTATCGAAAATCATATTTGCTAAATCTACACGTAAACGTTCTCCATTTAAGGCGTTGAAACGACGTTTGTAAACCACTTCACGTTGCGAATTCATTACATCATCATACTCTAATAAACGTTTTCTTACACCAAAGTTATTTTCTTCAACTTTTTTCTGTGCACGCTCAATAGACTTAGAAATCATAGAATGCTGAATCACTTCGCCTTCTTTTAATCCCATTTTATCCATCATTTTAGCTATACGCTCACTACCAAATAATCGCATTAAATTATCTTCTAACGATACGTAAAACTGAGAACTTCCTGGATCTCCTTGACGTCCAGAACGACCTCTTAACTGTCTATCGACACGTCTAGAATCGTGACGCTCTGTACCAACAATGGCTAAACCACCTGCTGCTTTTACAGCTTCACTTAATTTAATGTCTGTACCACGACCAGCCATGTTTGTAGCAATAGTTACTTGTCCTGCATTACCAGCTTGTGCTACAATATCTGCTTCTTTTTTATGTTGTTTTGCGTTTAAGACGTTGTGGTCTATTTTACGAATACTTAACATTTTACCAAGCAATTCTGAAATTTCAACATTGGTTGTACCAATTAATACTGGACGACCTTGTTGCGATAAATTAGTTACTTCGTCAATAACTGCGTTGTATTTTTCGCGTTTTGTTTTGTAAACTAAATCTTCTTTATCGTGTCTTGCAATAGGTCTGTTAGTTGGGATTTCGACTACATCTAATTTGTAGATTTCCCATAATTCTCCAGCTTCTGTTACAGCAGTACCAGTCATACCAGACAATTTACGATACATTCTAAAGTAATTTTGAAGTGTTACTGTTGCAAAAGTTTGCGTTGCATCTTCAATTTTTACATTTTCTTTGGCTTCAATCGCTTGGTGTAACCCATCGCTATAACGACGACCATCCATAATACGACCAGTTTGCTCATCTACAATCATTACTTTATTCTCCATAACAACATATTGGTTGTCTTTTTCGAATAAAGCGTAGGCTTTTAGTAACTGGTTTAAGGTGTGAATACGTTCAGATTTTATACCAAAGTCTCTAAACAAATCTTCTTTTAAGTTGGCCTCTTCTTCTGATGATAAGCCTTTAGCTTCAATTTTAGCAATCTCAATTCCAATTTCTGGCATAACAAAGAAATCTGGATTGTCTTTACCAGAAATGTATTCTACACCTTTATCGGTTAATTCAATTTGATTGTTTTTTTCTTCAATAACGTAGTATAAAGCTTCGTCAACCTTTGGCATCTCACGATTGTTGTCTGCCATGTATTGGTTTTCGGTTTTTTGAAGGATTTGTTTTACGCCTTCTTCACTTAAAAACTTTATTAAAGCTTTGTTTTTAGGAATACCTCTATACACTCTTAATAGCTGAAAACCACCTTCTTTAGTGTCTCCTGCTGCTATTAGTTTTTTAGCTTCTACTAAAGTTTGTGTTAACTGCTTACGTTGTACAGAAACAATATCTTCTACTTTAGGTTTTAAAGCATCAAATTCATGCTCGTTTCCTTTTGGTATTGGACCAGAAATTATTAATGGTGTTCTAGCATCATCAACAAGAACAGAATCTACTTCATCTACAATGGCAAAGTGGTGGCGACGTTGTACTAAATCGTCTGGCGAATTTGCCATATTATCACGTAGGTAGTCAAAACCAAATTCGTTATTTGTACCATAGGTAATATCAGAGTTGTAAGCTTTTCTTCTGCCATCACTGTTTGGTTTATGGTAGTCAATACAATCTATAGTCATACCATGGAATTGGAAAATTGGAGCCATCCATGCCATATCTCGTTTTGCTAGGTAATCGTTTACGGTTACTAAATGCACACCTTTTTCGGCTAAAGCATTTAAGTAAACAGGTAAGGTAGCTACTAAGGTTTTACCTTCACCAGTTTGCATTTCGGCAATTTTACCTTGGTGCATTGCAATACCACCAATAAGTTGCACATCGTAATGGATCATGTCCCAAGTAATTGGTTTACCTACGGCATCCCAAGAATTGGACCATGTGGCTTGATCTCCATCTAATGTTACATAATCTCCCATTCCAGAAACTTCTCTATCAAAAGGACTTGCAGTTACTGTAATTTCTGTATTATTTGTAAAACGTTTTGCTGTTTCTTTTACTACAGCAAAGGCTTCTGGTAAAATGTCGTTTAGTGTTTGCTCGACAGCTTCGTAAGATTCGTCTTCAATTTTATCAATTTCTTGGTAAATATCTTCACGTCTGTCTATATCTTCGGTAGCCTCTGCTTCTTCTTTTAATTTGTCTTTTCGCTCGTTAAAAGGTTTACGTGTTTCTGCAATAATGGCTTTGAATTCTGCTGTTTTGGCTCTTAACTCATCATGAGATAAAGACTCAAGTGCAGCTTCAAAAGTTTTAATTTTATCTACTAAAGGTGAGATGGCTTGTACATCTTGTTTGGATTTGTCTCCAACAAATACTTTTAGTATGGAATCTAAAAAACTCATAATTTTATGTTTATATTTTGGTTGTTACATTTAGATACAGCTAAATGCGACTTTATTTTATTTTTTATTGAAATTCTTCGCTGTGCTCAGAACAACCTATTTTTAGCCTTTTTAAAAAGGGCTTAAATATACGTTTTGTTGTTGTGCTTTTCTAAATTTTGAAGCACAAAAAAAGCCTCGAATAGAGACTTTTTTCTTTGTTTTTTATTCAAACGTTAAAACAACGTTTGTGTTAATACTCATCCTCGTTCCAGAGGTAGTCTTCATCTGTTGGGTAATCTGGCCAGATTTCTTCGATAGAATCGTAAGAATCTCCTTCGTCTTCAATTGCTTGTAAATTTTCAGTAACTTCTAAAGGCGCTCCTGTTCTAATAGCATAATCTATTAGTTCGTCTTTAGTCGCTGGCCAAGGTGCATCACTTAAATGAGATGCTAATTCTAATGTCCAATACATTTCTTAATGTGTTTATTTTTTTGCAAAAATAATTTTTTAGTTTTAATAGTCAAGAAAAAAGTGAATTATTTTTCAGTAATAAAAAAGAACGTCGTTTTTCACTGAAACTATTTGAGCCTAAATCTTTTGCAGTGTTATTAAATCGCTAGACTCAAAAATGTTTTCCTGTATAGCTTTAATGCTTTTCAGGTATCCATTTTACTTCGTCTGCTTGTAAGTCATGAGACAACTTTCGTGCCAATACAAAAAGGTAGTCAGATAGACGGTTTAAATAGATTAGAGCTTCTGGTAAAAAAGGCTCTAATTCGTTTAATGCACTCGCTAAACGCTCTGCTCTTCTGCACACACAACGTGCTATGTGACAGAATGACACCGTTTGATGTCCTCCTGGTAATACAAAATGAGTCATTGGTGGTAAGGCTTCGTTCATGGTATCCATCTCTCGTTCTAGAATCTTAATATCTTCGTTAGAAATTTTATTAATGTTTAAACGCTCTTTTCCATTTTTCAAAATCATTTTTTCTGGGTCTGTTGCTAAAATAGCACCAACAGTAAAAAGTTTGTTTTGTATACTTATTAAAATGTTTTTGTATTGCTGATTTATATTTTGGTCGCGAATAAGTCCAATATGCGAGTTTAATTCATCTACAGTACCATAGCTATCTATACGAATATGGTGTTTTGGTACACGTGTGCCACCAAATAAAGCTGTTGTACCATTGTCTCCTGTTTTTGTATATATTTTCATGCGCCTTTTTTGTTTTTTTTGTTGGTAAGCAGCTGCTTCCATTTATTCATTTTTTTAATTTAAAGCTTGCTTTATGGAAGTTTCGCGAAACGAAGTTAAAAGTTATCTGTTGAAAGTTAAAAGTTTTAACTTAATATTAGATGAATTATAATTTACAAATTATCGTTTAAACTTTTATTATTAATTAAAACCAATAATAATTGCAATAATAAGCCAAGGTAATATTAATGTTTATTGTCTTTTTTTCTTTTTTCTTGGAATACTTGCAAAAACAATTATTAATATAGTAAAACTATTAAAATTGAAATTATATTAGATTCTTATTGTAAAATGCTCTTTTGCTTGTTCTTTTCGAAAAAAAATGATGCCCCAAAAAAAAGTGTCTATGGTTACTGTAACTTGTGGATGGTTTTTAATAATGTTCCAAGCTTCGGTCATGTCTTTAGACCAGTAAATGTCATCAAATATAAAAACCGAATCGTTTGTTGCAGTTGGAAGTAAGGTTTTAAAATAGTCAATTGTAGCTTGTTTTTGGTGATTGCCATCAAAGTAAATTAAATCGTAATTATTTGAGGTTAGTGGTTTAATAATATCTTTAAAATCACCAGTTAATATTTCAATATTTTTTAAGTTAAATTGCTTAAACGTTCCTTTTGTAAAATTAGAAATATTAGTACAGCCTTCTATGGTTGTAATTTTAGCTTCTAGATTTCCAAGATGCAAGGCATGTGTAGCAATACCTAAAGAAGTGCCTAACTCGAGGATAGTTTGAGATTGAAAATAGTTAACTAAGCGATATAAGAGTTTAGTTTCTTTTTGAGTTGAACCAACATTTTTAGCCATTTTAGAAACAGAACGTTTATTAGAATTAAAAACACGACTACCAGAGCCTAAATCTTTAACTTCTAATGCTTGCTTATTTGTTTTTAAATGTTTTCGAAATGTGCTTATTAATCGATAAGAATTATAGTTTGTTTTATCGTAAAAGCATGCAGTAATTAAATTATATACAAATGGAGAATGCACTCCATGTTGGTTTGTGGAACGCATTAAAAATTTTAGATATGATACTATACTGTGAAGCATTTAGCCTTCCATTTTTTCTGTAAGCTCTAACCAACGCATTTCTTTTTCTTCAATACTATTAATTATAACTTGTAGTGTGCTAGAAAGTTTATTTATTTCATCTGGAGATAGGTCTGGATTTAAGAATTTTTTCTCCATCTCCAATTTATCAAATTCTAAAGATTTTATCTTGCTTTCTAGGTTTTTATACTCTTTTTGCTCGTTATAAGATAGTTTTACATTACTATCTTTTTTCCAGTTTTTCTTTTCTTTTTTATCGTCTTCAAGTGTTTCTGTAATTACAAGTTTGCTATCGTCGTAAGCTCTAAAATCGCTATAATTACCAGGAAAATCTTCAACAACACCTTCGCCTCTAAAAATAAATAAATGATCGACTATTTTATCCATAAAATAGCGATCGTGAGACACTACTAACAGGCAACCAGGAAAATCTAACAAAAAACTTTCTAATACATTTAAGGTAACAATATCTAAATCATTAGTAGGTTCATCAAGAATTAAAAAATTAGGATTTTGTATTAAAACGGTACACAAATACAAGCGTTTTCGTTCTCCACCACTAAGTTTTTCTACAAAATCGTATTGTTTTTTTCTATCGAATAAAAAACGTTCTAATAATTGCTGTGCGCTAATTTGTTTTCCTTTTTTTAAAGGAATATAATCACCAAATTCGCGTACAATGTCTATTACTTTTTGGTTGGGTTTTGGTGTAATTCCGCTTTGTGTATAATATCCAAATTTAACAGTCTCACCAATAATTATTTTTCCGGTGTCTGGTTGTGCAGTTTGTGTTAAAATATTTAAAAAGGTAGATTTACCGGTTCCGTTTTTACCAATAATACCAACACGCTCACCTTTTTGAAACATATAATTAAAGTCTTGTAAAATAACTTTGTCTTTGTAAGATTTTGAAACTTTTTTTAATTCCACAATCTTACTGCCTAAGCGTTCCATGTTTAATTCTAATTGAATTTCATGGTCTTTTCTACGTTGGCTAGCTTTATGTTTAATTTCGGTAAAATCGTCTATTCTAGACTTAGACTTGGTTGTACGTGCTTTAGGTTGACGACGCATCCAGGTTAACTCTTTTTTATACAGCTGTTTAGCCTTTCCTGTTTCAACATTTTGTTGTTCTATTCTGGCTTCTTTCTTTTCTAGGTAATAAGAGTAATTGCCTTTGTACGAAAATAGTTCGCCATGATCGAGTTCTATAATTTCATTACACACACGTTCTAGAAAATAACGATCGTGCGTGACCATAAATAAAGTGATGTTTTCTTTGGCAAAAAAATCTTCCAGCCATTCAATCATTTCTAAGTCTAAATGATTGGTTGGCTCATCTAGTACTAAAAGGTCTGGTTTGTTAATTAAAGCATTGGCTAAAGAGAGGCGTTTTTTTTGTCCTCCAGACATACTGCTTACCTTTTGTTGTAAGTTGTCAAGCTTTAGTTTAAAGAGTATTTGTTTGTATTGTGTTTCAAAATCCCAAGCATTTTGAATATCCATTTGCTCGAACGCAGCTTGATAAGCATCTTCATCTTCAGGATTTAAAAGGGCTTTTTCATAATTTTTAATAACATCAAGAATAGGATTGTCGCTATTAAATATAGTGTCTTCAACAGTAAGTTCGCTATTTAAATAAGGCTCCTGAGGTAAAAAAGAGACTTTAATATCTTTTCTAAAAATAACATTACCAGTATCTGGTTCGTCGGTTTTTTCAAGAATATTTAGAATGGAGGTTTTGCCAGTACCATTTTTAGCAACAAACGCTACTTTTTGATCTTTATGGATACTGAACGAAATATTTTCGAAAAGTGTGAGCTCTCCATAAGATTTCGATATATTTTCAACTGTTAAATAATTCAAAGTGGGATTTTTTTACAAATAACGGATAAAAAACCAAAAAATCCGATAAGAGTTTTGTTATTCACGACGAAAGGCTATATTTGTGATAAACCAAAGCGCCCAAAAATGAATAAACTTATAGTAGCCATTGCTATACTATTCAGTGTATTATGCTCTTCATGTATCACTAATAAAGATGTAGTTTATCTACAAGACAAAGGTACGGTTGTTAACGATTCTTTATTGCTTAAAGAAATGGGAAAACCTTATCGTGTTCAAATTAATGATATTCTTAGTATTAATATTAAATCTACAAACAAAGAAATTACAGAGTTACTAGCTATTTTTCAACCTGTAGAAAATAATAATTCCACAGTTCAAAATCAATCGTTATACTTTTTAGTAGAAACAATAAAAATAAACTCTATTTAGCCTACAGACGTATTTTTGACATTTTGCTTTCTGTTTTAGGAATTTTATGTGCATTACTCGTTTTACCATTTATAGCTATTGGAAACGCTATAGGCAATAAAGGGCCATTGTTATATTCTCAAGATCGTATTGGAAAAAATGGAAAATCTTTTAAGATTTATAAATTTAGAAGTATGGTCACAAATGCTGAATCAAATGGCGCAGTTTGGGCTAAAAAAAATGACTCTAGAGTTACAACCTTTGGTCGCTTTTTAAGAACAACAAGGCTT
>ENA-OUOG01001755-OUOG01001755.1-marine-metagenome-genome-assembly--contig:-NODE-1755-length-24095-cov-4.072029_pt1 | contig 24095 bp, 26 predicted proteins | sample MGYA00248635_ERZ508505 | MGnify/ENA primary metagenome ERZ508505 (study PRJEB26176, sample SAMN06267871) | marine metagenome | isolation source: Saanich Inlet, British Columbia, Canada | place: Pacific...
TAACTCAGGTGACCCGAAATAGTTACTTGTTTAAACATTAGTATTCTCTATCATATTGATGGTTATAGAGTTTTCAATGTTAAGTGCTTAAGTGATTAGTTGTGGGGATTGTGATGAAAAGAATTTACATATTGATTTTAAGTGTATTGGTTTTTGCAAGTGTGTCTCGTGCTGATGAAATCTCTGTAAATGGTACTGATTGGGGAGGCTTATCACTGCCAGAAATGCCATACGGAGTAGAAATTGACTACTGGTGGGGATATTTAGATACTGATACAGGTGAAGTTACGCCAGAATATACTCAGAGTTTTTTGGAAGCGTTCCCAGACTCTGTTAATGGCGCTGTTAGTTATGTTAACCTAATAAAAGGGAAAGCATATGATTTTGCGGTTATTGATGAAAGAAATCCTTATTATCCCTATTTTGGCTCAACGGGTACTGCCTATAGAACCTATGATATCTCTAATACCCCTGAGCCTTTAGAAGGATGGGAATTAGTAGAGGGAATATATCTTACTGACTATGATAGCCCACCTATTCTTAAAGGAAATACCCTTACTTCGTCCAACGGTGATGCAGCATTAAGTGTTGATGATACTGACGGTACGATAAAAGTCGCCAGCGCAGCTCTCTCTGATGCTAGTGGTACTAATATGATTTCCCTTGCGGATGACGGCGCTGTTTCGCTTGGTGGCAACAATATGTTGGTTATAAATAATGAAAGTATTAGGTTAGAAGGTAGTCAGCTCATTGCAAAAAAGAAAGAAGATGGAGCTATCCACATTGGCGAGAACTCTCTGATAACAATAGAACAAGATGGTGTTCAGAAACTTTATGCTAGAGATGCTAATGGTGAAGCGATAGATATTGATATTACTAATGGGTCAGACTTACTTATCAATGGCGTAAGCGTTGCAGAAAGATTAAACAGCAATAAGATTTATACAGATATTATTGCAAATAAATTGGCTGACGGCATAGAAGACAGCAATGCTATGAGTGCGGCTTTATCAGCACTGCCTAATACGGCTCCAGATGCAGAATCCTATTGCGGCGGTGGCCTTGGGTCTTACGGAGAATCGCAGGCATTCTCTCTGGGTTGTGCTTCAAATATTAATGACAACTTAACGGTCAACTTTGGTGCCTCAAAGCTAGCAAGTGGAGGCGCAAGCATTGGTAATAGAGAATTTGATGATTATTCTTTAAAGGCAGGCTTCATTTATAAGATTGGCTACAAACCTTCTAAGGGCAGTAAACCTAATACAGCTAGACTGGAAACAGAGCTATACAGACAGCAAGCGAGCTTGAGAGCCATTGCCGAAAAAGAAAACTATAAGGACACCAAGATAGCAGAATATGAAAGCAGGCTGGCTAAATTAGAAGAACAGAGAGCAATTGAAACCGCCGAATACAAACATAAGTTTACAAAGCTAGAAGAACAGCTAGAAGAACTCAAGGTCGCTATGTTGGCTGGCAATAAGGAGTTCGCATCACTGTCTAACTAGTTTAGGAATGAATAAATGTCTAATGTTGAAATATTCATGAACTATCTTTTTGAAGATAAAGAGAAAGCCAAGTCTTTAGGAGCTCGGTGGTATGGCGACTCCAAGGAATGGCATATGCCCGCAGGTCTGGATACTAGGCTGCTTGAGAAAGGGATATAAGAATTGGTTGAGCTAGTTAATAATCTTTCACGTTTGTTGTATGCGATGGTTGACGACCCTATTAGTCGGGTTTTTATGCTAGCCATTTTTGCTACTTTTATTTTTGGTTTTCTATGGATGAACTCCAAGAGTGAGAAGAAAAAAGCACTGGTAGCAATGGTACCTCAAACTTTGACTACCCTTGGTATTTTAGGAACGTTTACAGGAATTGTAATTGGTTTGCTTGACTTTGATGTTCGCATACCAAATTCCGTAACTGATTTGCTGACTGGCCTAAAAATCGCATTCGGCACTTCGATAATGGGATTAGGCTCTAGTATTATTTTTAGGCTTGCCACTCCTTTTGTTAGCAAAAATCCACTAGAAGATGAAATTGGTGCCGCCGATATCGTTTCAGAACTTAAAAATATAACTCTGGCTCTTACAGGTGATGGCGAGAACAGTTTGTCTAGTGAACTACAGAAACTTAGGGCTCAAGCCGCTGATGCCGCCATAAACTCGAGAGAGGGCTTTGAATATTTAGGTCGAAAATTTGATGAGTTCTCGGAGACGATGTCGGAAGCATTTTCAAAGGCTATAATTGAGGAGCTAAATAAAGTCATTCGTGATTTTAATGAAAACCTTACCGAACAGTTTGGAGATAATTTTAAACAGCTAAATGCAGCTGTAGAAAAATTAGTCCAGTGGCAAGAGAATTATAGAGTGCAGATGGATGAGTTAGAGTTAACTCTTCAGAAGGCTCTTGCAGCCATTGAAACTTCGAACATAAGTATCAGTCAAATTGAGCGTGCCACTGAAGTTATTCCGAGGCATCTAGAAAACCTACCGGAGATATATGACCGCTTCAAAACTGAGTTTGATGGTCTTGAGCAGGCGATGAGCGCTTTTGCTCAAACTAAGGATAAAGCTTCAGAGGCTTTTCCAGAAATTGAGCGCAATGTCTTAGCACTGACAGAGAATTTCCGCAAATCTACAGACGAACAAGGTCGCCTTCAGAAAGAAATGCTTGATGGCTTACAGCGGTCTTTCAATGAGACAGTTTCTAATGCAAATAATGCCATGTCTGACGCAATCAGTCAGCTTGATAAATCAATCGAGGAAGAGATTGAGCGTGTTATTAACCTAATGGCTACAAATTTGTCGGGAATAACTCAGCAGTTTGTGAACGATTATCAGCCACTCCTTGAAGCCCACAAACGCCTTATCGAAATTAATAATACAGGCTCATCGAACTGATGTCTTTTTTGGGTAGTAAAGCTAAAACGGATGAAACTTGGATGTCGGCTTCAGACATGATGGCTGGCCTGATGATGGTATTTATTCTCATCACTGTTACTTATTCGCAGACTGTTGAAAAAGAAGCTAGCAAAACGCAGAGCCTAGTGGCTGAGTGGCAAAATTTGGAAGACGCTATTCATTTGGCTCTGGAACGTGAATTCAGGTCTGACCTTGAAAAGTGGCAGGCAGAAATTGATAGAGAAACATTGACAATTCGATTTATGGCTCCTGAAATTTTATTTCCTCCTAACCAGGCAGAAATTCAACCGTTTTTTAAGGAAATACTCTTAGATTTTTTGCCTCGTTATATCGAAATACTCGAGGGTCGTTTTTCTCAGGATATTGAGGAAGTGCGAATAGAAGGTCATACATCTACTGAATTTGGTGATAAAGGACCTGCAGAAGCGTTCATAAGAAATATGGATTTATCGCAGCGCAGAACAAGAAATGTTTTTGAGTTTGCAATGAAAATGCCTGCTCTAGAAAATAAGACACCGTGGATGATACAAACCTTAAGCGCTAATGGGCTGTCTTCTTCAAAGCTGATTTATAAAAATGGATTAGAAGACCGAAAAAAATCTAGAAGGGTAGAATTTACTGTTCGAACCAAAACTAAAGACCAACTAAATAAAATCCTTGGCGAGGGCTTCTTCAGAACACGCAAAGGAATTTAAAGGATTATGAAACTAAATGTAGATTTTAGTGGTATTGTTAGGGCGAGAGAAAGTATAGGCGCCCCGCTGGGTATGAAGCTGGACTTTAGGCGGATTGAAGAGCAATTATCTCCAATAAAGTTGGCTTTTTTGGAGACGGGCTATGTTCTATTAAGTGCAGATGAGCTAAGAGACAAATTAGTTTTTGTCGGAGGAGTTCCGTCTATTGAGAACCAACCAGTTACTCTGCACATCTATCAACCACATTCGGACATAGATGAGCTTCAGTCTGCGCCTTGTGTTGATGGGCCCAAATACCACTTCTATGATTGCAAGACACTAGAGAATATGAGGTCGGGTGGGCGATTCAATCGATACGTAGCCACCGCAAGAACTGAAGGGGTATTTGCAGTTCAGCCTAAAAATAAAATTAATAATAAATGGGGAGATGAAATAAATGCCAAACTACTGCCGTGCCGAAATTGCATATCATCCGTGAACTATAATAATTACAGTGGAATGTCTAGTCAGGCTAAAATCCAGTTAGTGCAGAACTTTCCAGTCGATGAAATGCTGGAATCATTTAAGCCTATTTTTAGGTGCATGCCACTTTATGATACAGCTTTAATGCCACAAGCAAACTATTCAAATGATTGGCCGAAGATTAGTATACAAACCCGTCAGAATGCAAAGTGGTTTTGCGATTGTTGTGGTGTTCGTCTGGAAGAAAAAATAGGTAAAGGTTTGCTTCATGTCCACCATAGGGATGGTATCAGGGGAAATAATCGACCATCGAATTTACGAGTTCTGTGCGCAGAATGTCATAAGCAACAACCATTTCATGGGCATATGCATCTTCTAGCTTCTGATTTGAGTTATTTGCTTAAAAAGCGTGAAGAACAAGGACTGAAAACTAAATGTGTTGCGTGTAGTTAGGATATTATATTTGCACTTAACCTTTATCACTTCTTGTTAGGCAGGGGGATGCTTTAATCATAAACAGTCGCACTGTTTAACGTATCATAAAAAATTAATAATTGAATGATGACCTTATATTCAAGCATCAGTTAATATTGTTTCAGGTCTTAAGGTTATTAATAATATTTTTCCGCTGCTTTTATCCGTAAATATTTTTTTTGAACAATCCTTTGCTGTATGCAACTAATCATTGGGGTTAGCTGAGCCGACAGTTTCACGAATTTCATCGTAAATATAAACGCCCATTTCCAAATAACTCCGTAAAGTTCATGCCACCAACTTACGTTAGGTCACCAAGTTTATTCAAATATTTGAGTTATTGAAGCCGAACCATTCTTCCTTGAGAGCAACAAAATTTTCTCTCCCTTAATTTCAAAGACACGACCAATCTCGCTACAGCCGTCGCAAAGTTTAGTTGCGGGTACAAGCGTCTGACTTTCCATAACAAACTCGCTGCTACTGCATGTATGCGGACTAATGTTATTATTATTTACTGAATTTAACAGCTGTATAGTGTCTCCATCTGTGAGGCTACTATAAGATACAAATATGAGACTTTTGTGGCAAAAAGTTCTTAAAACACCTGACGCTGCTTTATCAAGTGAAATAGATGGAACACTAAATTGTCCTATTAAATCTCCTGCTCTCGAAGATTTAACAGAAAATATTAGCACTGACACTAATGATACAGTGAGCAATAATTTATTTAGATTTGAGTTTTTTATCATATGCACTAAGGTCCAAGGATTAAAGGGAGTTTTAAAATGTATAAATTTGTAATGACACTAGTTGTTTTCGTTGGATTAGCAACTGTTTCTAATGCGGCTCATGCAGCAAACCCATACTCAGATTGCGGAATAGGAGCAGCAATTTTTCCTAATAACCCTGCTCTCGCCGCAAGTTCCAATGCTATATGGGACCTAGGTTCAACAGCCATAACATCTGCAACAGCATCTGAAGAAACCTGCACTAATGTGCAAAACAATACTGCTTCATTTATACTTGAGACAATGCCTCAATTAGAAACCGAATTGGCCTTAGGTGCTGGCGAACACCTTGATGCTTTAGCTGGTTTATTGCAGTGTGAGAGTCCTTCAGCTGTAATATTTGCATCACAAAAGTATGAAGACTTTATTGCCACTGTTGAGTATTTGACTGCATCAGATGTTGAGAAAGCTTCAGCTTTATATAACTCACTTAAAACTGCAAAAGTTGATAGCTGTCAAATAGCTCTGTAAATGTGTAACTGGACCCGCTTCATTTAATGAGGCGGGTTACTTACGTTTTGTTACAATTAATCTTCATTTTATTAATATCATTTTTGCCAATTAAAGTATTAGCGGCAAATGAAATGGCGCACTTAAATTCCGAGTGGTTGGCACTGAATTATTATGTCCAATACAAAGGAAAATGGACTAGTGAAATACAAAACCCTGATTTTTTTGTTGCTCCAGATGGCTTTCAAAACCCTGAAAGCGAATTTATAGAATTTCGTACTATAGTATTAAAAGCTGCCTCTGATAGAGTCATGCGTGAAAAAGCATGTCTTTATCCAGCAAGATTGAGTTTTCTTGAAACTATTTTATCTCTTAACTTCACATGTGAAAACACTCGAATTGGCACTGTGGGGGAGGTAAAATCAGTTAGCCTAATATTTGCCAATGGATACTTTGGAAATCCAGCATCATATTATGGCCATGTACTGCTAAAGCTAAACTCAAATGAAATAGCGACACATACAAGGGGATTGCTTGATACAAGTGTGAACTACGGGGCCAGAATTCCTGATAATACGAATGCTTTTAAATATATATTTAAGGGTGTATTTGGATTTTATAGAGGGAGGTATCAAAAGAATAATTTTTTTATAAATAATGTTCAGTATGCAGATAACGAGTCTCGAGATATTTGGATATACGACTTAAATTTATCTCCAACGCAATCGATGAAGCTTCACAAGCGAATGGTTGAGTTAGAAAGAGCGGAATTTAAATATTACTTTTTTGGCGACAATTGCGCTCACAAAATAGGAGATATTATTGAGCAGATATCTAATGTGGATTTAAATATTAATAAAATGCCATGGATGATGCCCATTCAACTTATTAACAGTGTCTCTTCTGCTCAGATAGATAACCACCTGCCGCTAGTTTCTGATATTCGATATTTTCCAGCTAGTCACACCCAATTTTTAAACAGAATACAGACTATGAGTAAAAAAGAGCTCACTGCTCTTGAGGCTATCTTGGATGGTATTTCCTTAAATGATATCGATTTAGATAATACATCTTACAAATCAGTTCTTGTCGCCGCCGATTTATTTTTGCGACGTCAGCTTCTTGAAATGGAAAATCAAAAAATAACTGATAGCTTAAAAATAGAACAAACAAAAAAGATACGGCAAAAAATTTTAGCAGAGTTAAGAAGTCTTCGAAATATAAAAGAAAGTTATAGGGAAACTAGCGGGATGCCGCCTGCTCCACATACTGGTGGTCGTAATGGTTCATCTATTGGCTTCAGTCATATAAGTCATAGTGAATATGGTTCTGCAGCAGAAATAAACTTCACTCCTGCTTACTCCGATAAACTCTCACCTAATATTGGTAAAATCCATAACAGTACCCTTCATATGGGTAAGCTTGTCTTAATAGGAGATGAGAGAAATCTAAGGCTTAAGGAGTTAACTTTTTTTGAAGTTCAGAATCTTAAAACTGCTCAGGTGAAACAACGTTTCGAGCCCGGAAGAGTCTGGCAAATATCGGTTGGCCTAAAGCGAATGGGTCTAAATCCGTCAAATCTATTGATACCCTTTGTCAATGGAGGCATCGGAGTTGACTTTGATATAATTAAGACTGTGGATGCTTATGCCATGGCATCCATTACCGTTTCTGAACCTAACAGCTTAAACGCTATGATTGTGCCTACTCTAACAACTGGCGTAATTTTTACTCCCACCACTAGTAGCAGATTGTCAATTCATACAAATTTGGACCAACGTCGCAATGGTAAGATTCGGCTATCTAGCGAAGTAAGTCTTAGGGTTTATTTGACACGTAGCGTGGACTTAAATTTTTCCTATCTCGACCAATCAGACAATGGAGATATGTTGCGTATTGGTATGTCTCGCCATTTCTAATAAACATCAAGAATCTATAATTCAGCCAAAGCTGGTCTTTTCAATATCCTTTAATAGACCGTAACTTAACTCTAGCGTATAGCCGCTGCCATATCTACTCCCAACATTGTTGGCCGACCAACCACCTAGCTGGTCAATCATCTCAGTTGGGCAATCAACCGCTCGTAGTCTGTCTCTAAACGCATGTCTGAAGCCGTGGACAACTGCATCTCTGCTGAAATTAACTTTAAGCCACTTATTGAGTGCAGCACTGGCAGAGTTTCCATTGCAGCTTTCAGCATTTGTGTAACGTGGGAAGCACCACTGTCCTTCCACTTCTGAGACAAGCCTATGAGCAGCCCATAGAGCTGCACCAACCAGCGGTATTTGTCTTTCACTTGATTGTGTCTTGAGCCGCCGCCAGGGGTGTGGCCTAACGTTGATATGCGGCACGTCATGTTCCAAACAAACGTCTGCCATCGCCAAGCCTGCTGCCTCAGAGAGCCGCAGACCCGTGTCGCTTAACAGCCCTACCAACCAACGCAAATCATCGTCCAGCTCACAGCAAGCGGCTTGTATCTCTCGAATAGTTTCAATCGGAATAGGTATGCGTTTTATTCGGATAGATTGCGGCATATGAACCAACGCAAATGGGTTCTTCATATCCAAACCATATTCAGCAATACCAAAATGGAAGACAGCGTTAACAGTTGCAAACATGCGCCGCACAGACAGGACAGCTAACCCTTGTGATAGCAATGCATCCCTAACCTTGCCTGCCTCAAGCGTGGTGTAGTGAGTGAGTTTTAAGTCGCCAATCTGGTCTATAACGGCCTGAATATTGCGTATAGCGGCTCGTTTAAAGGTTTTAGGCTTACCAATACCCCTTATCTTAAGATAGCTGTCTCGTGCTTCTGAGAGCCTTGGCTCACGCTTTCTTGGCTCCAACTTTGCCACTAAAACATCCAAGTTGCTTGGTATGAGCTTGTCTTCACTCCAAAGCATGTCGAGCTTTGCGGTCAAAGCATGCGACAGGCTCAAGCCTTCATTTAAGGACTTTGTACCCAACGAGACAACAATCCGCTTCTTGCCATAGATGGCCCGCATATTGGGCGGTATACGGCGAGAATAGTAATAGACATCTCGCTTGGTAAATAAATAAGAAGGTGACTGGTCTACCATATGGTCTACCCTTTCTTGCATCGAAGCCATTTTAACTTCAATTACATAGGGTTAACCATAAGGCTAAAAAGAGATGGTGCGGCCGAGAAGACTCGAACTTCCACGGGTGTTACCCCACAGCGACCTCAACGCTGCGCGTCTACCAATTCCGCCACGGCCGCACGACATTAACGAGCTAGGGGTTTAGCAAATACTGAACAAACAAACAAGCAAAAGGAACGTGCACGCACAATCTAAATGCGTGTAGTCTAAATGCCATCACCATTGACATTTATATGAATGCCGCACTCATCTTTATCGGTTCCAGCCCAGCGCCCCGAACGATAATCCGCATCACTTGTTGCACGTGATGTGCATGGCATACAACCTATTGATAAATAGCCATCTTTTACCAATGGGTGACGCGGAAGATCATGCGTCTCAATATAATTGCGGAGCTGCTCGAGGTCCCAATTTGCCAGAGGATTTAAACGATATTTTCCATCCCCGTGCAGTTCGAGCACCTCCATATCCGTGCGCTGCGCTGTTTGAAAGCGCTTGCGACCAGTTATAATTGCGTCAAACGGCGCTGTCGCACGCGCTTGCGGCAAAACCTTACGAATATGACAGCATTGGTCTAGATCACGCCCCCAGAGGTTTCCTTTGGGATCCTGCTCTTGTAAATCTTGAGGTGACGGTCCAACACTACGAACATCCATAAGTCCCAGCGTGTCTTGCAAGCGATCTCGATAGCGCATCGTCTCGCCAAATAATTTACCCGTATTCAGAAAAATCACCGGCGTATTAGGATGCACTTGTGAGATCAAGTGAAGTAAAATCACAGACTCGGCACCAAATGAGGAAACAATACAAAGTCGATCCGGAAATAATTCAGTTGCCGCATAATCAATCACATCTATCGGCGACATAGCCATCAGTGTTGAATTGATAGCGGCAATATCGTCAATATCATGTGTTGTCTCGGCAGATGTCTTATTAAGATTGAGCATCATTTTAACCATTTCATTTTATCAATAAGCGCATTGGTTTTATCAATTAACGCTTTAAAATTATCACCACTCGCGCGCCATTTTTCACGTTCTTGCGAGATAAAATCCAAACGCTCCGACCATTCCGCGGGATAATTCGCTTCCAGATCAGCCTTCAAGCGCCGCGCTAAACCAGGAGACTTGCCCCCTGTTGATGCCGTAAGCAAAAGATCGCCGCGCCGAACAAGCGCCGGCACATGAAAATCACAAAGGGGACGAACATCTTCAACATTAACTAAGGTTTTATGCGCACGCGCAACGCTAACAAGTCGCTCAGCCGTCATATCATCAATATTTGCAATATAAATAATGTTAAAGCTCGATACTTCTTCATCGCTTGGTAGCCGCGCGATCAAGCGGTCACCAGCGAGATCTAACATGTCCTGACTGGCCTCAGGCGCATACACACTTACAAAAGATGCTCCAGCAGCATCGATCATCTCCAGGCGTCGTTGCGCCTGTAACCCGCCACCAATGACGGCCACTTTAAAATATGTCAGATCAATTATAACCGGTAACATGCGTTTGCTCCTTTATTTATCACTTATGGCGCACCCACAAATATTTAGCAACAATTTTATGTATATTAAATATTTATACAATAATTTTATGTTATATATGATTTTAGGTGCATGATATGAGTTCCTATGCCTGAAATAATTTTTGCTGAAAAACCCGTCGCTTACCCAGAAGCACTCCGCTTCATGGAAGATCGCGTGGCAAGAATCGCTCATGGGGAAGCAAATGAGTGTTTATGGTTTCTCGAGCACCCGCCCCTCTATACGGCGGGCACCAGTGCTAAGGACCAGGACCTATTAAAAGCTGATCAATTTCCTGTCTATCAAGCCGGGCGCGGCGGGCAATATACCTATCACGGGCCTGGACAGCGCGTTGTCTACATCATGCTTGACCTTAATAAACGCGGACGTGATGTGCGATGCTTTGTGCGACAAATCGAAAACTGGATCATCGCAACACTCAATTGCTTTAGTATAGAGGCCCAGACCATAAACGACCGTGTGGGTGTATGGGTTAAACGGCCGGAGCTTGGCCCTCAGCGTACAGACAAAATCGCAGCGATTGGCGTCAGAGTTAGACGATGGGTAACTTTTCACGGTCTAAGCATCAACTTAGAGCCCGACTTAAATCACTTCGCCGGTATTGTCCCTTGCGGCATAACTGACCAAACCGTCACAAGTATTCTGGACCTTGGTCATATTGTTAGCATGGATGAGTTGGACCAAGCATTGCTTCGATGTTTTGAAAGTGACTTTAATTTGCCTATTCAAACTCAATCATAACATCATCGACCGCCAGCTTATCTCCAACCGCGCATAATATTTTACCCACTTTAACGTCTCGTTCCGCACGCAAAATATTTTCCATTTTCATGGCCTCAACAACGCCAAGTGCTTCGCCTGCTTTGACCTCTTGGCCTTCAACGACATTAATAGCAATCACCATCCCCGGCATTGGGCATAGCAATTCTTTTTCGCTAGCGCCGTCGCTTTTCTCGGGCATGTAGCTCATCAATTGTTGCGCACGCAGGCTGCGAATCTGAACCTCAACCTTACGCCCCGCACCAACAAACAAAAACCCTTCGGCAATGCGATCGACAGCAACCACGATATGTTCATCATCCACATGTGCTTCACAGAATAAATCACCTGGTTGCCAAGCATAGGCAACAGAAATAGGAACGCCATCTACGGCACAACCATCTTCATGGCCGGTAATTGCAAATACCTGATCTTCGATTTGAACAGCACGGTCCTCAGCCAGAACAATTTCATGACCCGACAAACTCTGGGTGATTTGACTTGCCCGCCAACGCATATCAGCATCAAGAACGTAACCAATCGCAGCAAGTTTCTTTGCCCGCGCATCACTCAGCGGTGCACCCTCAAACCCATCTGGATATTCTTCGGCAATAAAGGCCGTTGTAATAACCCCAGACTTAAATTTATCATGGGCCATAATTGCGGCAACAAAGTCGATATTGTGACGAATGCCATCAATGCGAAATGCATCAAGGGCCGATGACATAGCGGCAATGGACTGATCTCGATCTTGTCCATGCGTCACTAATTTAGCGATCATCGGATCATAGAAAATAGAGATCTCGCCACCTTCAAAGACACCGGTATCATTACGAACGGTTACGCCGTCATAAACGCCCTCCTCAGGCGGACGATAACGCACAAGACGTCCTGTCGATGGCAAAAACCCGCGATAAGGATCCTCGGCATAAATTCGGCTTTCCATTGCCCAGCCTGTTAATGTCACATCTTCCTGCTTGATCGAGAGCTTTTCACCCGAAGCGACGCGGATCATTTGCTCAACAAGATCGATGCCAGTGATTAGCTCCGTAACTGGATGCTCCACCTGCAAGCGCGTATTCATTTCGAGAAAATAAAAATTACGATCCCCATCAACGATAAACTCAACAGTCCCTGCAGAGCAGTAATTGACAGCCTTGGATAAAGCAACGGCTTGCTCACCCATCTTACGGCGCGTCTCTTCATCCAAGAATGGACTTGGCGCCTCTTCGATAACTTTTTGATTCCGGCGCTGAATGGAGCATTCACGCTCACCAAGATAAATCACATTTCCATGCTGATCACCTAGGACCTGAATTTCAATATGACGTGGTTGAGTTACAAATTTCTCGATAAATATACGGTCATCGCCAAAGCTTGCCGCCGCTTCATTCTTAGATGATTGAAAGCCTTCACGCGCATCTTGATCATTAAAGGCAATTCGCATGCCCTTGCCGCCGCCACCTGCTGAGGCTTTAATCATTACGGGATAGCCAATTTGGTTAGCAATCTTCACTGCTTCGTCGGCATCCTCAATCAAGCCCATATGGCCTGGAACTGTGCTCACACCTGCTTCAGATGCAAGTTTTTTTGACGTGATTTTATCACCCATTGCTTCGATCGCGCTCGCAGGTGGACCAATAAACACCACACCAGCTTTTTCGAGTGCTTCGGCAAAAAGCTTATTTTCACTTAAAAACCCATAACCAGGATGCACTGCATCAGCACCTGATTGTTTGATCGCATCTAGAATTTTATCCATGACCAAATAACTTTGGTTGGCAGGTGCTGGCCCAATATGAATGGCCTCATCCGCCATAACAGTGTGTAATGCGCCATCATCGGCATCGGAGTAAACCGCAACTGTTTTAATGCCCATCGCACGCGCCGTCTTGATAACCCGACACGCTATTTCGCCTCTATTGGCGATTAGAATTTTCTTAATCATGTCTTAGCCTCACAACGGTATGTTATCGTGTTTTTTCCAGGGATTCTCGAGCTTCTTATTTCGTAATAGTGCCAAAGATCTCGCAATTCGACGCCGAGTATTATGCGGCTGAATAACCTCATCAATGTAGCCCCGCTCGGCGGCAACAAATGGATTTAAGAACTTGTCTTCATACTCAGCGGTCCGCCGCGCAATTTCTTCATCATCCCCCAAAGACTTACGGAAGATAATTTCAACAGCGCCCTTGGCGCCCATAACAGCAATCTCAGCAGTCGGCCAGGCATAGTTAACGTCACCTCGCAAATGCTTTGACGCCATCACATCATAAGCACCGCCATAAGCTTTACGCGTAATCAAAGTAATTTTTGGCACGGTCGCTTCGGCATATGCAAAAAGCAGTTTCGCCCCATGCTTAATGAGGCCCCCATATTCTTGTGAAGTTCCAGGCAAGAAACCAGGCACATCTACTAATGTAATAACTGGAATTTCAAAGCAATCACAAAACCGAACAAACCGCGCAGCTTTTCGGCTGGCATCGCTATCTAGAACACCCGCGAGTGTCATTGGCTGATTGGCAACAACACCAACGGTTCGTCCCTCCATACGGCCAAAGCCTGTGATAATATTTTTTGCAAAATCAGGCTGAATATCAAAAAAGTCACCCTCATCAACTAGTTTGAGAACGAGTTCTTTCATATCATAAGGCATATTTGGATTAGCAGGAATGAGCGTATCAAGCGAGAGCTCTTTACGATCAAATGGGTCATGCGTTGGCAACTCTGGAACACCGCTTTTATTCGACAGAGGAAGGAAGTCGATTAAACGACGAAGCTGTGTTAAGGCCTCAACATCATTATCAAAAGCGCCATCCGCAACAGATGATTTGCTTGTATGAACCTTAGCCCCACCAAGTTCTTCGGCTGTCACCTCTTCATTTGTGACCGTTTTCACGACATCTGGACCTGTCACAAACATATATGAACTTTTACGGACCATGAAAATGAAGTCGGTAATTGCAGGCGAATAAACGTCACCACCTGCGCAAGGCCCCATAATCATTGTAATTTGAGGAATAACACCCGAAGCTAGTGTATTGCGCTGGAAAACCTCAGCATAACCACCAAGGGCGTCCACACCTTCTTGAATACGCGCCCCACCGGCATCTAGGATGCCAATAATAGGTGTCCCATTTTTAAGGGCCATGTCTTGAACTTTATTAATTTTGCGAGAATGGGCGCGAGATAAAGACCCACCAAAAACGGTAAAATCTTTTGCGTAAACATAGATAGGCCGACCATTAACCGTGCCCCATCCTGTAACAACGCCATCGCCTGGAATTTTTTGATTCTCCATACCAAATTCATGGCAGTCATGCTCAACGAACATATCTATTTCTTCAAAAGAGTCATCATCAAGCAATAAATCAATGCGTTCTCGAGCCGTCAGCTTACCGCGTGCATGCTGTGCATCAATGCGCTCTTGACCTCCGCCCAAGCGGGCAATGCGCCGTCGTTCTTCTAACTCAGCAACAATGTTTCTCATAACCCCTCCACAAGTGCCCAAATCCCAATATAGGCAAAAATTACGCGCTTTATTAAATATGTTTTAGTGCTCGAAAGTAGCTGTTTAAAGCGCTAAGTTCCAGAAAAATATTATCTAATTTCTGTCGCTCGCCCTCATCTTCCCCCCAAACCTCGAGCTGAAACAAATTATCCAAACACGATAGTTCAAAAGCTCGTTGTTCATCAATATGACTTTCATATAGCGCCAAAGCTAAGACCGCAGATCCTGTAACCGCCGTCGCATGAACCATTGAGGTCAGCACAAACACATCAGAGGAAACAGCTTGGGACAATCGCGCAATTGTTTCCTCGGGTTGAGGAATCGGCATCAACGCATCTGTGACCGCAAATGAAACATCATAGCGCGCAGCTGCCCATGCGAGGATAGGATCCCATTCAGCGACCTGTCGGTCTGCCAATGCTTTCTGCCCTGAGCCGCGATAGCATAGTAAGTCGCTACTAACATAATTCTTGAACTCTCCGAGTGTATCATCAAATCGATCAGATACGCGGTCAATTGCTGTTGCCGATAGTCGCATGCTTGGCATTGAACGCGGATCAACTTTTTCTTCTTGCGCGCGCCATTCTTCCGCAATGAGTTCGGCCAGAGTTAGATTAGGAAGCGCTAATTGACGTTTAGAGGGTGTTTTGAGTTCGTGTGCATCCAGCAAAATGACATAGCCATCATCGCGCATCTCTACATGCACTTGCTCATAAAACCGTTTCATTAGGAAATAAATACGTTTAAAGATCGATTAAGCTCTTCAGGTGTTCGCACAATTTCTTGCGCACCCGACTCTTCAAGCTCTTCAACTGTTTGATAACCCCACGCAACACCAATGGTATAAGCACCTGCGGCGCGTGCCATCATCATATCAAAACTCGTATCACCCACCATGACTGTTTTTTGAGGGTCAACACCAACAGCAGACATACAATCCAGCAAAAGATCTGGCGCAGGTTTGCCTGGCCCATCATCTGCACTTTTGAGAACCTGAAAATGGTCGCGAATTCCATAAGCATCGACAACCCGATTGAGCCCGCGGCGTGACTTCATAGTCACAATGCCCATAACAACGGCTTCCATACCACCCAACCATGAAATGGTCTCATACATGCCGGGAAACATAATTTGACCGCGATCCTCTTGTTGTGCAAGACGCAGGCTTTCGCGTCTATAAACATCAAGCATCCGCTCAATGGCGGCAGAATCTGCATCCGGTACATGGCGTTGCATAATAGTCTCAAGCGGTAAGCCAACAGACGATAAAATCTTTTGGCGCTCAGGCACAGGTAAGCCCTCCGAACGCAATGCAAATTCGGTCGCCGCAACTATTGCATGCTGGCTGTCTACGAGCGTACCATCACAATCAAAAACCACTAAATGCACGTCATGCCTCTTCAAAAGGGTCGTTACCCTCACTTATATCAAAACCAAAATGCTGCCAACTGGCTTTCATGTGCCCTTCTAACGGTGCTTCTACTTTCAAGATAGCGCCGGTTCGCGGATGCCGCAGATTAACCGATCTCGCGTGCAAATGAAGCTTTTTTTCAACAATGCCGCCATATTCCGTATCATTATTCTCAATTCGATATTTGGGGTCACCAACAATAGGGGTGCCGACCGCGACCATATGAGCCCGCAATTGGTGTGTGCGGCCCGTGAGCGGACGCAATGCCAACCATGAAAACCGCTGACCAGCGCGGGAAATTTCAGCATAGTCTGTTTTTGCGCGCAACGCGTCAGGGTCACCTTTTTCTGCAGGTAACATGCGCTCCCCGCCAAATTTAGCAGGGCGTTTACTTAAGGCTAGGTCTATGTGCCCCTTGGATGGGCGCGGAACGCCATGTACAAGCGCCCAATATATTTTCTCAACATCTCTTTGCGCAAATGCGCGTGTAAGCCCCTGTGCCGCAGTGCGATTTCGCGCAAGCAGCAATATGCCAGACGTATCACGATCTAAGCGATGGACAAGCCTTGGTGCCTCCTCCGCATCAAACTTTAAAAAAGGTAAGGCGCCATCAATATGCTGCTCAGTATTGGTTCCACCTTGAACAGCCAAGCCGCTTGGTTTGTTAAGAACCATAATATCTTTATCGCGATAAATAACCGCCGCCTCGAGCAAACGAATAAGCTCTGGCTTTACGCGCTTCGGTGTTGGATTTTTACTTGCCTTTGCAGCTAGGACCTCTGGTGGAACCCGCAAAGACTGACCAACGCCGAGTCGCGCATTTGGCTTAACACGCCCCCCATCCACACGAATGGACCCTTTGCGGCACAGCTTTTCAAGTAAACCATGCCCAAGAGCTGGAAAATGCGCCTTAAACCAACGGTCTAAGCGCATGCCTTCTTCATCTCGCTGAACCACAAGGATTTGCGCACTCATCTTATATTTGCTTTCAAAATACGATCTCCGCGCAACACCTCTATGCTTGATACACGCGCAAAAGCATCGCTCATAGCTAGTAGGTCAGAAACAGAAGAAATCTCAGTTTCATCAACCCGCTTTATAATATCGCCCATACGCAAACCAAACCTTGCGGCAGGACTATTTCGCGTAACCGAGAGCACAATAAGACCGCTTAGGTCCATCTGCAACCTCAGCTCGTCGCTCAAAGCCGGGTTAATATTAGCAACATTTGCCCCCGATAAGACGCCCATATTTGCAAGTACAGTCTGACGACGGGGCGGCACTTCCGGCGCGGGTATAAGCTTGACCTTTTTGACCAGACGTCGCCCATCCCGCATGATACCAAGCTGAACAGTGCCACCCACATCGCGTGTCGCAATTTGATAACGCAGCGCAGCATCATTCTCTACCTGAACATTATCAATTTCTAAAATAACATCGCCAACCTCTAATCGCGCTACTTTGAGCGGGCTAAGCGGGTGTAAGCTCGTCAAGAGCGCTCCATAGGGGCGCTCTAGCCTTAACGTATTAACAAGCTCGTTTGATACGCGCTGAAGTGACACGCCTAACCAAGGCCGAACAATATCTTCCCCCTTTTGTGCAGCCCGAATGATCTGCCCGACCATATTTGCAGGAATAGCAAAGCCAATACCAACTGAGCCGCCCGAACGCGAAAAAATAGCAGTGTTCACACCAATAAGTAGACCATCCGTCCCAACCAGTGCACCGCCCGAATTACCTGGATTAATCGCCGCATCAGTTTGAATAAAGGACTGGTAGTCCGTAATACCGACTTGCGTACGAGCAAGTGCAGAAATAATCCCGCTTGTAACTGTTTGTCCAACCCCAAAGGGATTACCAATCGCCAAGACCAAATCACCAACCGACACATCATCGCTATCTCTTAACCTGATCGCTTTTAAATCATCTGGCGGGGAGACTAATTCTAAAATGGATAAGTCTGTTCTTTCGTCATCAACAACAACTTTTGCTTTAAACTCTCGCCGATCAGCCAAAATAACGGTCAACTCTTCAGCATTTTTAATGACATGGTGATTGGTCACAATCAGGCCTCTATCATCCACGATGACACCTGATCCCAACGATTCTTGTTCACGTTGTGCGCCCGGTCCTAGGCGCGAGCCAAACCCTTCTCCGAAAAATTGTTTAAAGAAGGGATCATCAAACAATCCACGCTGGCGCTCACGAACAAATCGTTTTGCATAGACATTCACAACAGAGGGGGCAACCGCATCAACAACAGGAGAAAAAGAATAGAGAATCTCAGCGCGTGACTGCGGCACACTGACGGAGCCCGCCACCAATGGCTCAGCTAAACCACGCTCAGTCGACAAAACTAAAGCAATACAAAACAAAAAAAGGTACGCGACTGACAGCCCGTACCTTTTTAATGTCGACGAAATTGTCACGATATTAAGCTGTGGCAGCCACATCCTCAGCATCGTCAACCATGACAGGGCCACTATCTTGACCTCGTGCTTCAGGATCACGATCCACAAATTCAATCACTGCAAGCGGTGCATTATCGCCATAACGAAAGCCTGCTTTAAGCACACGCGTATAACCACCGGCACGCTCAGCGTAGCGTGGTCCAAGTGTATCAAAAAGTTTTTTCACCCATTGCTCTTCAGGAAGCTGCGCACTTGCCTGACGGCGCGCATGAAGATCACCGCGCTTGCCCAATGTGATCAATTTTTCAACAACCGGGCGCAATTCCTTTGCCTTTGGCAAAGTTGTTACGATTTGCTCGTGCTTGATCAGGGCAACAGCCATATTCGCAAGCATTGCTTTGCGATGTGAACTGGTCCGATTTAGCTTGCGGCCTGCTTTGGCGTGGCGCATATCTCTCTCCTGTAGACGTTATGGCAAATGCCAATAATTAGTAACTTTCTTCAAACCGCTTTGCGAGATCTTCAATATTCTCAGGCGGCCAATTCGGCACATCCATACCCAAATGCAGACCCATTTCTGACAATACTTCTTTGATTTCATTCAAAGATTTACGGCCAAAATTAGGTGTGCGGAGCATTTCGTTTTCTGATTTCTGAATAAGATCGCCAATATAAACGATATTATCATTTTTCAAGCAATTCGCTGAACGAACAGAAAGCTCAAGCTCATCAACTTTTTTGAGCAATGCAGCAGAGAAACCTGTTTCTTCAATAGAAGAAGGCTCTTCAACAACAATTTCTGGCTCTTCAAAATTCACAAATGTTTGCAGCTGGTCTTGAAGAATACGCGCTGAAAATGCGAGCGCATCTTCAGGTGATACAGTGCCATTTGTTTCAATGTCTAAAGTCAATTTGTCATAATCAAGCACTTGTCCTTCACGTGTATTTTCAACATTATAGGACACGCGACGAACAGGGCTATAGAGAGAATCAATCGGGATAATGCCGATGGCAGCATCTTCATCACGATTTTTTTCTGCTGGCACATAACCTTTACCGGTGCTTACAGTAAATTCCATACGTACTTCACCGCCCTCATCAAGCGTACAGAGCACGAGATCAGGATTATGAATTTCAAGGTCAGCGATTTCTTCAATGTCACCAGCTGTGACAACACCAGGACCTTTTTTGCTTAAAACAACTCGTTTTGTGCCTTCGCTGTGAAGCGACAATGCCATTTTCTTAATATTCAAAACGATATCTGTAACATCCTCACGGACACCAGGAATAGATGAGAACTCGTGTAATACGCCGTCAATTTTAACAGCAGTTACAGCCGCGCCCTGAACTGAAGACAGTAACACACGACGCAACGCATTTCCGAGCGTTAGACCGAAACCACGCTCAAGTGGCTCAGCAATAACGCGCGCGTGGCGTTTGTCATCTGCACCTTGAACAATTTCAAGTTTATTTGGTTTAATCAGTTCTTGCCAATTGTTTTGAAACACAACGTTATCCTTTAGTTACTTTTGAAACCCGTATTAGACGCGACGACGCTTAGGTGGACGACACCCATTATGCGCAATCGGCGTTACATCACGGATTGTTGTGATTGAGAAGCCAACTGATTGCAAAGCACGCAAAGCGCTCTCACGACCAGAACCAGGCCCCTGCACTTGAACTTCAAGTGTTTTCATGCCGTGATCCATGGCTTTTTTTCCTGCGTCCTCAGCAGCAAGCTGAGCAGCATAAGGTGTTGACTTACGTGAGCCTTTAAAACCCATTAAGCCTGAAGACGACCAAGAGATCGTATTACCCTGTGCATCAGCAATGGTAACCATTGTATTGTTAAACGTAGAATTTACGTGAGCGACACCTGAAACGATATTCTTACGTTCACGACGACGCATGCGATTTTTTTCTGCTGCCATATTCTTTTATCTCCGGTCGCTCTATTTCTTCTTGCCAGCAATAGCTTTAGCTGGCCCTTTACGCGTACGCGCATTTGTATGAGTACGCTGACCGCGCACAGGCAAGTTACGACGATGGCGCAATCCGCGATATAAACCAAGGTCCAACAAGCGCTTGATGTTCATAGAAACTTCGCGACGAAGATCACCTTCAACCATATAATCAGCGTCAATGGTCTCGCGAATTTTAATTACATCAGCATCGCTCAATTCATTAACGCGCGTTGCGGCAGGAATGCCGATCTTTGCGCAAATTTCTTGAGCTTTTTTATTGCCAATCCCATGAATATAGGTCAACGCAATGACAACCCTTTTCCCAGTTGGGATATTTACACCAGCAATACGAGCCACTTGCTTCTCCTTGCGATGGCCTCTCGGCCGTTATGAAAAAATCAGTTATTTTTCAGATATTTAAACTCTGTCGGGTTGAATAATTCGGAACATCAAAGAAACCACGACCCAAGCCGCGGATTATATGATTTTTCCTTTGTCAGTCAACCACTAAACCGATGTCCTCCGATTAATTTACACCCAATGTTGCCTTGATTGCCTCAGTCACCTGATCAATCTCTTGCATACCATCAACCTCTTTCAAAACACCTTTTCCAGCATAATATGCCGAAACCGGTGCCGTCTGCTCCTCATAAACACGCAAACGATGTGTAAGCGCCTCTTGAGTATCATCTTCTCTCGGTCCGCCTGCGCTTTCTTCAGCACGTTTTAAAATCCGACCAATTAAAATCTCACTATTCACTTTGAGCTCGATAACACCGTCAAGTGTAAGCCCCTTCTCATCCAGCATCACATTAAGCGCTTCAGCTTGCGCTACATTTCTTGGAAATCCGTCGAGAATAAAACCATTGGCACAATCCGCTTCGTCAATACGATCTGCAATAATGCCGACAACAACCTCATCAGGAACAAGATCCCCACGAGCCATAATATCCTGAGCAACCAAACCTACCGGTGTTTTTGCAGCAACTGCGGCGCGCAACATGTCTCCGGTGGATAATTGTTTAATATTTAAAAACGACTCAATACGCTGAGCCTGCGTGCCTTTACCCGCACCTGGAGGGCCCAAGAAAATTAATCTCATCGTGGACCTCCCTTAAGGCGTGACTTCTTAATCAAACCTTCATATTGGTGGGCAAATAAATGACTTTGCACTTGGGCAACTGTGTCCATGGTAACGTTAACAACAATAAGAAGTGACGTACCACCAAAATAAAAGGGAACACTATAAGCGTTAATGAGAAACTCAGGGAGCAAACACACAAGCGTCAGGTAGATAGCGCCTATCGTTGTCAAACGCGTCAATATTGTATCTATATATTCTGCTGTGCGAGGCCCTGGACGAATACCAGGAATAAAGCCGCCTTGACGCTTCAAATTATCTGCAGTTTCTGTTGGGTTGAATACAATAGAAGTGTAGAAAAAACAGAAAAAGATAATACCACTCGCATATAACGCCATATAAAGCGGCTGACCTTGGCCAAGCATCGCTGTTACTGTTGTTAGCCAGCCACCAGCACCATCACCACTAAAATTTGCAACTGTAATGGGAAGCAAAAGAAGAGAAGATGCAAAAATGGGCGGTATAACCCCTGCAGTGTTTAATTTTAGAGGCAAATGTGACGAGTCACCACCCATCATTTTATTGCCCATTTGCCGTTTTGGATATTGCACCAAAAGGCGTCTTTGCGCTCGTTCCATGAAAACGATAAACGCAATCACAGCAACAATCATGATCATTAAAGCGAGGATGATAAATGTAGACAATGCACCTTGGCGTCCAAGCTCGAGCGTTCCAGCAAGCGCACTTGGTAACTCAGCAACAATACCAGCAAAGATAATAAGAGAGATGCCATTACCAACACCCCGAGCGGTAATTTGCTCACCCAACCACATGAGGAAAACCGTACCACCAACCAGCGTAATGACGGCGCTTAGACGGAAAAACAGGCCCGGATCTGTGACGACGCCCTCGGCGCCCTCAAGACCAACAGCAATGCCATATCCTTGAAAAGTTGCTAATAAAACAGTGCCGTAGCGCGTGTATTGGTTAATCTGTTTGCGCCCCTGCTCACCCTCTTTTTTAAGCTGTTCCAAATGTGGCACAACAGAGGTCAGTAGCTGGATAACAATCGACGCTGTAATATAAGGCATGATGTTAAGGGCAAAAATAGCCATACGGCCAACTGCGCCGCCCGCAAACATGTTAAACATGCCAATAATGCCTGATTGGTTTTGATCAAAGACAGACTTAAGAGCCGTCGCATCGATACCTGGCAATGGAATATAGGTTCCCAAACGGTAAACAAGCAAAGCAATAAGCGTAAACCAGATACGCTTTTTAAGCTCGCTGGCCGAACGAAATGCCGAGAAGCTTAGATTTGCTGCAAGCTGTTCTGCCGCGGATGCCATTATTTTACTCGCTTACTCAGCTTCAACAGCCGGTTCAGAGGCTTTAGCCGGTGTAGTGACTGTTACTTTACCACCAAGTTTTTCAACAATGGCAAGTGCTGCTTTACTCATGCCAGCAACTTCAAAATCGAGTTTGTCTTTCAACTCGCCTTTTGCCAAAATACGGACACCATCTAATGGACGACGAATAACGCCAGCCGCCACAAGAGCTTGAGAGCTTACAACACTCCCGGCTGTTAATTTTCCAGCATCCACAGCTTGCTGTAAACGACCGAGATTGACAGCATTTAATTTCTTGGCATTTGGCTTATTAAATCCACGTTTTGGAAGACGCATATGCAAAGGCATCTGTCCACCTTCAAAACCCTTGATCGCCACACCAGAACGCGAGGTCTGACCCTTCACACCGCGGCCACCAGTTTTACCTTTGCCCGAAGATGTACCCCGACCAACTCGCATACGAGCTTTTGTAGCTCCTAGATTATCGCGCAATTCATTTAATTTCATCGTTCTATCCCCAAAAAGGTAGCTTTATTTCTCGTCGACTATCCGCACGAGATGTTTGACTTTTTCAACCATACCGCGAACTGAAGGCGTATCCTCAAGCTCACGGCGACGGCCAATGCGCGTTAACCCCAATCCAAGCAAAGTTGCGCGTTGGTCTTTTTTGCGACCAAATCTGCTCGACGTTTGCTCGACTATTAATGTTTTCTTGGCAGCCATGATGTGTAACCCTCTTAGTTAGCGATCGCTGTATCTTCATCAGCTGCCGCATCTTCTTTGCGACGACCAATAATATCAGCCACTTTTTTACCACGACGTGCCGCAACCATTCGCGGGCTACCTTGACGTGATAAAGCATCAAAAGTCGCATGGATCATGTTATATGGATTTGAAGACCCGATGGACTTCGCCACAACATCCTGCATGCCGAGCACCTCAAAAATTGCGCGCATTGGGCCACCCGCAATAATCCCTGTTCCGGGAGGGGCTGCACGAAGCTGAACACGACCGGCGCCATGGCGACCAGCAATATCATGGTGCAACGTCCGGCCTTCGCGTAGCGGAACACGCACAAGCTTACGCTTTGCATTTTCCGTCGCCTTACGGATTGCCTCAGGCACCTCACGGGCCTTACCGTGACCAAAGCC
>ENA-OUOG01001757-OUOG01001757.1-marine-metagenome-genome-assembly--contig:-NODE-1757-length-24082-cov-11.135014_pt1 | contig 24082 bp, 31 predicted proteins | sample MGYA00248635_ERZ508505 | MGnify/ENA primary metagenome ERZ508505 (study PRJEB26176, sample SAMN06267871) | marine metagenome | isolation source: Saanich Inlet, British Columbia, Canada | place: Pacific...
CCAGCAAGCGCAGATGTAGGGTCGCTAGGTAAAGCACTTGTAAGTGAACTGGCCGGATCATTTAAAAGATCTGATTGGTCTCCTAAAACAGCATCTGATTGGCCAGCTGCTGCAGCTACTCCACCGGCGATAATACCTCCAAGCAAAGATTGTCTACCAGTTAAACCTTCAACCCCAGGAACATTAAATTTTAAACCTGCCGCGGCCTTTGCCGTGGGATCTGTAATTGAAGCACCAATAAAACTATCAATGTCTGGCAACGCTCCGCCAAATTTTTCTTTTATTCCAGCGACGGCTTCAGCCATTGCAGTTCCTGATAAACCGTTTAAGCCGGCTAGTTTTTCTTGTAAATTTTCAGGTTTAGGAATTTGAGATTTTAAATTCCCTTCTATGAAACCCAATTGAGCATCTGCCTTTGCAGCCAAATCATCTAGAGCACCTAGACCGCCCTTCAATTGAGCCTTTATACCATCAGACTGGCCTTTCAGCGCAGTGACACTTTCATTTTTTCCACATAAAGCCATTTACGTACCCTTAATTTGGTGTAGATGTTTCAGCACCATCACCCTCTTCTGTGTGTGTATGACCGTTTCCGCTAATGCCATTCGATACGTGATCTATTGAAGCACTTGAAGTTCCAGTAATATTTACGTTATTTTTAATGTCTGTTTTTTCAGCTTCTGTTGTTTGTACTCCGGTAATAGTTTCTGTCATGGCACCTTCTACAATTACAATCATATCATCTTTTATAGATAGATTCATATCATCTCTGGCAGTAATATTTACATCTTGTAAAGTCGTTAATGAATAACTTTCGCCGGCGAAAATACTATATTCTCCAGCTGTAGCAATAATTCCAATAGACTTTGCAACTGTAAGAGAATCACTATCACCTATAGTTACGTTTCTGAAACCATCAGTAATTCTTGTTTCACCACCACCCACTCTTTGGCTATAGTTTTCATTTACGTTAGATGCAAACTCTTGACCAATTTCAATTTGATCGTTATTGTTGATATTTGTTTGTCTACTTCCTTTTACATTTATTGTGTAATCTTTTTCAACTTCTAAATGGTAATTTCCTTTTATAAGATGACGCATATCTCCATCTACGGTAAAATTAACATTTCCTTTTACATAAATATTGTCATTACCAAAAACTACAGTATAATTATCACCAACAACCGACATTGTTTGATCGCCATTATCTAATACTTCCCAGTTTGTACCGCTATTATGAAATTGTGAAATGCGTTCACCACCGGGCGTATCATCTACTTCGAATACATGACCGCTTTCAGTCTCGTGCACCTTATTGTATGGATATACAGGCGCGCTTCCACCGTGCACCTCAGGTGATGTCCATGTCGGCCTTTCATAATAACTATCGGCTTTTGGAATACCAACAGTTTCTAATTTTGGTGGTATAGCTTCTTCTACTTTTTCTTGGCGTAGATCTACTTTTGTGATATAAGATGGATGATCGTCGAAAGTACTTTCTCTAGCGCTATAAGGTGTATCTACTTCAACACTACGAACTGGGTGTACACCACTTGGATCGTAAAAACCTTTATCTTCTTTTTTTACATATGGATTTGATGGTATTGTACCTAAAACAAATGGTTGTTGTAAATTATCACCATCCAAATAATAACCAATCACCCAGGAACCTTGAACTATACCAGTAGCTGATTGACCAATTCCAGCTAAAGATGCTGACGTAACCGGCATTAATACCTGTGCCCAGGGAAGTGATTCAGTAGGAATTTTTGTTTTATCGTCAGTGTGAAAACCAAAGGCTCGTACTTTCACACGGCCCATTTCTTCTGGGTCATTTCGGTCTTCTACTACACCTATGAACCAATAAAAATCGCCTTTACCAATATCCATTATAAACCATCCTTAATTAAATCGAGTGATGAAACAATTTTATCTTTGTCATATTTGTCTCGTTTACCAACAATCATATAAACACCATCATAAATTTCATCTGGTTTATCTTGTTCTGCTGGGTCTACTTTAGGAACCTTTAATCTAATATTTTGACCTAAATCGAGAGATTGATTACCCATAACAACGATAGTCACCATACCGGCATGCGGGAATATTTGACTGTTTTTCATCTGTGATACTTCTATAAGAGCATTATCTGGATAATTTCCATCTACATTAAATCTTAATCTACCAGGTCCATAATTATCTTCGTCATAGAATTTTCCTTTATTGTAATATGATGAGTTAGCATCTGAAAAATAGTTATATTCTTGTTGCGATAAACTCTTATCATATACGTTAATGTTAACATTTTTTGAAGAAATCACTCCTTGTCTGATTGCATTTATGATATCCATACTATCGCCATGATACATTGAAAGTACTGATGTCATATCGCTCGAAGTATTTGGAGTATCACCACCGATATTGTCTTGTCTTCTTACATCTTTGCGTATAGTGTATTCTATTGAAGGTTTTGAATAAATTTCATTGAACAATTCTAGAGGTAAAAAATTATATTTACCTTTACTATCCTGATAAAATTTAAATCTTGTATTTGTTTGACTATACTTAGCCCTTTTTGCTAACCAGGTCATGGTTTTTTGTGGGCTCCAATTAGGTATGATTACACTCTGTTTATTATCTGATGGATGAAAAATTCCAATTTTTTCGCCACCACCATATTCTTCCCAAATAGAATTTGCAACATCTGTAACTAAACCAGAATATGCCTTTGATATTTTTTTATATTGAGATTCAAATGCAAATTGAGAAATACATTCTACGACATATAAGCGTGATGTTTCAAGAGATTTTATATCACGAATTTTTGCAACTTTCATCTTATATTTTTGACCATCGCCGTTGAAGTCAAGTGATATTTCTACATCTTGACCACCCATGAAAGGTACAGATGTGAGTAGTCCGCGACCATCATTTACAATAATTTTTATCACGTTAGTTGTATCCATAATAGATGAGAAAACATTAATCTCATTTACCATATTTGTGATATCATTATTTGCTATTTTAACGTATGATAGTTTATATCTACCAGCGTATTGTTCAAAGCTATCAGTCATTTAATATGTCTCGTATTTCGCTTACAATCCTATCCACAATAATCTTCTTTGGTATGATTATTTTTCTTTTTCCTTCGTTAAGATTGCTTTCATAATCATAAATAGAGACAGGAGTTGTTGTATCATAAATTTCACTATTGCCGTGAGCATCAACCAAATTTGTATTATTCACTATGGCATCATATGAAAATTGAACTTTATCCGAAGTAATGAAGTGATGTGGTTTCATTCTTACAGTTGTACCATCTAAAAATTCTGTAAAGTCATTGTCTGGGCTACCAGCAAATTGTGTATATGTAATAGATTGAGACCTTGTTAAAGTGACAGTAGAACCATCACTATCTAATACAGTCTTATATTTTTGATATATGTATTCATTGAACTGTGATAAATCAAGAGGCCAATCTCCATAAAAGTTTACAATATCATTTGCCAGCATTATAACCCAATGGTATGTTGGATCGCCGTAGAATTTATTTGATATGTGATCTGGAGCTTCACCTTCTGCAACGTTATAAAATTCAAAATTTACAGAATTAGACAATATTTCTTTTCGAATCATTGGACGTACAGAAAGATCTGTGATGATTCTTTGAACGTTATCCGGATACTGATAAATTATCCTATCAAAGTTTTTAAAATATGACATTAGGATAGATTCCTAGGTGGATTAAAACTATCATTGATAGTTTCTCTGTAAAGCGGTTCAATTTCAACGAATGAAAGTGCTACAGTTGTTTGTATGGGAGAACCATCGCTATGTAAATTATTTGTAGCATCACCGCCATATGTTACATTCGCGCTTTGTAAAAAACATGACCTTGGTTGTAAATGGAAATCAAGTGGATTTCCTTTTCTTAAATATTCAATTTTCCATTGTACTGGAATTTGTAAAAAATGAAAATCTTGTTCTTGACCACGACCTGGAAGCATGTAGAAATAAAACATATTCACAATGTCTTTTACTACTTTAGATTCTGATGCATTTCTTGAGATGAGAGTAAAACTATAATCAAAAGTTCTATGCTGAACACCATTAAAAATAGAATATGAAAATGGATTTGCAACTCTACCCGCTCCGATAGCACCAGCGCTGCGCAATGGTCCAGATTTAGTCAGATCTGATAAAGCACCTTTTACCAAATTTTCTACACCGCCTGCGCCTTCAATTGAACTCAATCCAGATTTTAGTCCTTGTGCAACAACTGTATTAACTGCCGCGGCACCAACTGCACCAATTTGTTCTTGTGAATAATCTACACCTAAATTAGCACTTAGTTCATTGGGTAAATATAGTGAAATAGATCCATTATCAAATAGTCTGTCTGGGTTTGTTTCGATACCGGCGCTTAAAATAAAATCACCAACTCTTACTTTTCCCTTAATTACTTTACCAAGCTTTGTTGCCGCTGAAGTGAAATTAGATGAAGTAAATACATCACCAATTTGATTTACACTGTCAATTGCTGCATCTGAAATGTTTCTAATAGTTCCACCAATTTGTTCTGATAATTGTGAAAAAGGACCATTTCTTCCGCCTTTAGCATTTTTTGGATTTTTAACACCATTGGGTGTATCAATATTGGTTGCACCATATTGAACACTCTGTGGTCTGAATGTTATATAGTTTGGGACTTCTGCAGATCCAAGATTTCCTGGAAACCTTAGAGATGAAAAATTGCCTACAGTTGACATGAATAAATACCTTATGAATATAGGTTATTTATTTTAGCATGCCAACATATAAAGGCAAATTCACAACCATTAAGAATCCATTAAAATATGTAGGTGATATCAGTAAAATTACTTATCGTTCTTTATGGGAAAGAAATGTGATGCGCTGGTGTGATGAAAGTCACGATGTATTAGAATGGGCAAGCGAAGAAATTGCAATTCCTTATATTAATCCACTCACCGGAAAAAGAGCACGTTACTATCCAGATTTTTATATTAAAATGAAAGATGGAACACTTAAAGTTGTTGAAGTAAAACCTAAAAAACAAACTAGACCGCCTATCCCACCAACAAGAAAATCAAAAAAGTTTATTGAAGAACAAGCGGTGTTTGCTTTAAATGCAGAAAAATGGCAAAACGCGTATGCATCTTGTGTGAAAAATGGTATGGAATTTGAAGTGTGGACAGAAGATACTTTAAAAGCAATGGGAATACTTAGTTTCGAAGCTGATAAAACTTTATTGGCCGCAGAAAGAAAAGCTATGCCTACTAGTAAATACAATAAATCGCGAAGAAAACCTAATCCTAAAGTTGGACCTCCTAAAAGAAGGTCTTAATGACCAACTGTTGCGTATGCAGATGATATGCCAGCTTGTGGCATAAGTGGTGCAACTGTAACTTCTGTATTATTATTAATAGTTGGTGCATTAGTAGTTGTCACTACGGTTGTACCACTCGCTTGTCCAGCGGCTTCTCTTGCAAGTTCAGCATCTGTTTTTTGTACAGCATTTTCACCAAGCGACTCATTTGCTAAAGCTAAAAATTTCTCTTCTCCAGGTGATTTTGTAATTCTTTCATCCGCTTTTTCTTTTTCAAGTTTTTGTGATTCTTTTTCGGCGGCCATTTCTTTATCAATTCTGGCTTGTACCTTAGCAACTTCATCACCGCCTTCAAGAAGAGGAACTCTAAAATCTGGTCTGAATGGATATGGAATCATTTCAATCAAACCATTAATGAAAGTAGCAATAGAATTTACAAAGTTTACAAAACCATCTTTGAGTTTAGCAACTGCTAAGTCCATAAGATTTCCAATACCACCAACTTTATCAGCGGCGCTTTTTATGGCAAGTACTATTAAACCAATAGGAATTGCAAATGCTGCGACTGCTACGATAAAAGGTAAAAATGGCGCAAGAAAAGCGGTAGCAGCGGCCATAACAGGTGCTAAAGCTGCCATCATCGATGTGCCGATTGCTACAACCGTAGGAACTACTGAAGTGAGCATAAATACTCTTAAAGCAGATAAAACCTTTCCTGTTGTTTGCAAAGCGCCAAGAACTTTACTTGGACCAAGATATAGCACTAATAAAGCTAACATTTTTAGATAATCACCAAGAACTGAAAATAGACCATCTGCTCCATCTTCAGTGCGATCTCTTAAACCAATAATGCGGCCAAAGGAATTTGCAATACTCGTTACAATACCAGTAAATACTTCGAAGTATCCAGCCAGTGTTTCTGCAATTCCTTTAGCTTGCTCATCACTAATTCCAGTAAATGCTTGAACAATGCCAGCAATTCCAGCCGCAATCTTTTCACCTAAGCTTGCGTTTTCGCCAAAGTAATCGGTTGCTTTTTCCCAACCAGATAGAAAACCTTGTAAACCTACTAAACCACCAACAAGTAAAAGTCCGGCTTTAATAATATCAAAGAAAGAACCAATTCCATCTTCAATAGCTTTTACACCTGGTATATTTTTAAAACCTGCAGAGATATTATTTCCAATATCAGCAATTTTTTTAAACTTATCTTTGAAATCACCTGCAGTACCAAAGTAACCACTAAAAAATTTCTTAGATTTTTCTGATGCTATTTGATAAGCATTTTCAAGCCTAAAGCCAAGACTCTCAATAACTTCTTTGTTTTTTGCATCACTGATTTGCGCGTTTATTTGATTTTTCTCTTGTTCACCTATAAGTTCATCGATTCTTTTGCTGTTGGCAGCTCTTTGTTCTTTTAGTTCTTTTTGCAACCCAACATTACCTGCATTAATGGCTTCCGCCATTAATTTACCTAATTTCTTTTGTTCATCATTTGTACGCGTTATTTCATCAGCAACACGTTCATCTTGGGCTCTAGCCTCTTTTTGATATGCTATAATCTCTTTAATTTGTGAACTAGTAATAGTTTTTGGAGATGTGGTGTTTTTAGCCATTTAACTTCTCAATTTTTGATTTTGTTGCCGCACTTTTTCATTTTCTTCATCTACATGCATTTTTAATAATCCCACATAGATTTCCCTTTCCCAAGGATACATATTTTCTATTTCATCTAAACTCCATTGATGATGTTGTTTCATATTAAAGTTTAGTCTATAGTACGTCGCCAAGTCAATATGAGAAAGGGCTATTAAAAAAAATTTTGCATGCCTTCCAATGTATGAATATTCTCAGCTTCACATTCTTGACAAGTAAAAGAAATCTCTTTTTGTAGCTTCGGCATAGTTTCAAAGAATGCTCGTATTTTCTCAAACTGTTGAGAACTCATATCATTCAATAAATCTACCATGTCTGAGATTTCTGCTTTTCCAACTGCAATAGTATCTTCATTAAAGTATACTGTTTTCACTGAATGTGCAACCAAGTCTAAAACACTATCTGTATCTTTAGTGTCGATCTTAAATATTTCATCAATGTGTGCATATTTCATTTCAAAGCCTAATTTATCGTCAATTCTAATCATATTTGTGTGATTTTCGTCTTTTTTCACTTCAACTGACGTCAAATCAACCAAAACTTCGTTACTTTTATCACAATTTTCACATTTTATGCCAATTTTTGAAGTTTCACCAACAGAAATTGCTCTTAATTTCAAAAAAAGATATTCTAGGTCAAAAGATGCAATTTCATCGACGTTAATTGGGTCTACATTTTTAGAAATGATAGATTTTAGTGTTTTTGCCATCTGTTTTCCGTTCCCGGTTTCAGAAGCAATTAGCAATGCTTTCTCATCGCCAACCCTAAATGGTTTTAATGTTACAGGGGTTTCTGTAGAAGGCACAACATCATCATACGTTGGTGTTGTGATAATAATATTTTTTAATTCGCTCATTTTTTAATCAATTCTCTCATAATTACGATATTTGAACTGTATAGACAGTTTCAAGATTGTATCCGCTTCATTATCAAGCGCTAATGCACCAACATTTGTCGGATACACTTCGTTAAATCTATACTTTGCAGTAATTTCTGAAAATCCTGCATTATATTTAATCACATCTAGCCTGGAAATATAGTCATCGTAATATCCAACAGAAACATCATCTCTATTGTAAACTATATCTTGCCATCTTTCGAAAAAATCACGCTCTACCATGGATTCTGTGCAGTAATAATCAACTGATAAATTACCATGTGAATGCATGAATGCGATCGATCTTACTTCACCACCAGTATTATATTCAGTTTCTTGTAAATCTCTTGCTGGAATTTCTACTCCAGCGCAAAAAAGATTTAACAATTGAGTTTCTTCATTCATATTACTCAGCGAATATCCTAGTGGTGGAATTTCTGGATTAAAACCAACATTGACATTACCTAAATTTACATTCAAATTGTTAACTTGATCGACTGCTCGATCGAGTGCACCAAAAATAGGCAAGTTAACTTCTACTTTATTGCCACCGCCCAAAAGATTACCAATTTGTTTACCTAAAGCTGTCATTCCTCTTGGTGGAAATATTTGGCATACCCATTTACTGCTTCTTGCAATACCGGTTTTTGACATCATTTGTGTTTTGAATTCTTGTAACATTACTTGACTTTTCTCCAGACTGATGTAGAAGTACTTTTTTGAAAGTTTTCAAATGGAAGCTGTATTGCAATTTCCCAATCTTTTTTAGGAATTATTTTTGGTCTTGATTTCATTTGTGTTGCAATATATTTTTTAAGAGCAAATTTTCCATAATCAGATTGTGTAAATTTTTTAGCAATAGCTACACCATTCATTCTATTAATATTCAGTTCTGAAAGAATCTTAGAGCGTATTACTGGTGGTAAATAATGTAAATTTAAACCATACCAACCATTATTCGTAAAACTTAGTATAATAACTAAAGGAAACTTATCCCATAGGGGTAATTTATCAGCATTTTTTGGTAAATATTCGTATGCGTATAAGCCGCCAATTTCAATGCGTTTTGTCTTGAGTCCTTCGGTGACTCTGTCAAGATTTTTAATTTGGCGGTCTTTTCTTATGGTTTTTCTAAACCATTCTAGACTTTCCCGTGTACCGCGTGTCACACCTGCGGCTTGAGCTCGTTTGTCATATCTTTGATAAATAGTTTGAACCATAAAGTATTTATTACTCGTGGTATAATTGTATAGAGAGGACACTAACAAATGTATTCAAATAAAGTTTTGATTGCTGCTAAAAAATCATGGGAAAGATTATCATATATTCTAGACGATGAAAACGCGACCAAATTCGAATCATTAGAAGACTTTGATAAGTTTTATTCGGTTCTCATAGACAGATTATATGATAAGGACAATGATGAAGAGGCATAATAATGACTAAGCGAAAAGAAGAAGATGGTTATTTTTGGGATGAAGAAATGGAACAATGGTATCCTATCGGTTCAGAGGAAGATAGCACCGGTGGAAAAGCAACGACTGTAATTGGTGGTACATCCATGGACTCCGGTAAATTGCCTGAAGGCTTTAAAGATACTCTACGTGAAATGAAAAAAATTCATCCGCATGGAAAAGGCGCGGATCACTTACTATGAGTTTAAGAACTAAAGATAAAGAATTTCTTCAATCTACCCTAGAACTAATAAGAGATAAAATCGATTTACTTAGCGATGATGGCGATATCTCTTTTACTCTGCCACAACCGCGTGATATTTATGATTATTTAAATGAATATGTTGTTGGTCAAGATAGAGCTAAAAAGTTACTTTCTGTAGCAGCTCATAATCATTATAAAAGATTGCTTATTTACAAAGATAGCAACTTTGAAGAATCGAGCAAAATTGATAAAACAAATATTATGTTAATTGGACCAACTGGCTCAGGTAAAACATATTTGGTAAAACATCTAGCAAAAATGTTAAATGTTCCATACTTCGTTGCAGACGCCACTACACTTACATCTGCAGGATATGTTGGTAAAGATGTAGATTCCTTAGTTGAAGGTTTGATAAATGCATCAGGCGATAAGTATGACGCAGCTGCAACTGGAATTATTTTTATTGATGAATTTGATAAGCTTGCAAAAAGAAACGATGGAACTGGAAGAAGAGATGTTGGTGGTGAAGGTGTTCAGCAAGCTTTACTGAAACTGCTTGAAGGAACTACTGTAGAAATTGAGAGAAGCAATGGCTTCGGTAAAATGAGGTTTTCAATAGACACTAGTAATATTTTCTTTATTGTAGGCGGTGCTTTTCCAGGTCTAGAAGAAATTATTGCTAGTAAGCAACAGAAGAATGAATCAAGCATAGGTTTCAACAAGAACATTGTGAAGACCAAAGCTGAAAAAAATCTTATTCATAATGTAACTACTGAAATGCTAGAGTCTTTTGGTTTTATACCTGAAATTTTAGGTCGCATTCCACTCATAGCAACATTAGACGAATTAACAAAGGATGAATTGAAATACATTTTAACTAATGTAAAAAACAATCTTGTAGACCAATACACAAGACTTTTCAATTATTCAAAGATTGATTTAAAAATTGAAGATGATGCAATTGACATCATTGCAGAAGAAGCAATTAAAAGACAAATCGGTGCCCGCGGGCTACGCGCGCTTATGGAAGAACTTCTTTTAGAATACATGTTTGAATTGCATTCAGCAGTTATCGATAAAACTGAAGCTGAAAGAATTTTATTAAAGGATAAAGATAATGAGACCATTTAGAGTAATTCAAATTTTGGCATTTATTTTAGGACCAATTTTTCTAATTGCATACTTTAATCCACTATATGTTGTGTATGCAGCAATTTTTTCATGGTTTATTTCAAGTATTGCCGATGCAACATACCATCGTTGTTGGGCTCATAAAATGTATGAACCTAAAAATAGATTTACAAAATGGTTAATGATATTTCTTGGTTCCTATACAACATGGGGAAGTATATTAGAATGGGCTTTACTTCACAGAGTTCATCATAAATGGCCAGACACCGATGTTGATCCGCATAGTGTAAAACTACATGGATGGTTCAATGTGTGGACTTTGAATTGGTGGAATGTAGAACATTTAAAACAAAGAAAATATGTAAAGTTCGTAACAGATCTTTTGAGAGATAAAGATGTTGTGTGGCAAAATAAGTGGCACAATTATACAGTTCTTTTTTGGCCTGTGCTATTAGGTTCTATTGCATTTTATTATCAGTCAATGGAATTTTTCGTGTACACATACATCGTACCACAATTTTTTGCTAACTTTGCATCAGGTATGTTGAATGTTCTTGGTCATACACATCCACATTGGAAATGGGTTGGTTTCGTTACTGCGGGTCATGGTGACCATGAAAAACATCATGAAAATCAAAGTCTAGCAAAGTATAGTAAAACAGACTTTACTTATTACTGGACTCGTTTATTTGGAAAGAATTTTAAACAAGATATGGTATAACTATAATATGTTTACACACATTAAAATGGAAAAGCTGTCGCTCAATAGAATTGATGGCGAAAATAGTAGAAAATATGAAACACCTAATGGCGAAAAGTATCCAAGCATTACGCATGTTTTGGGAGAAACTTCTGATAAGTCTGCACTATTTGCATGGAAAAAGCGTGTTGGCGAAGAGAAAGCTGCAGCCATATCTTTGGCAGCTACTACTCGCGGTACAGCAATGCATCAACTATGTGAGGATTACCTATCAAACGAACCCCTATCTGATGATAACGTGGCTGGCAACTTTATGTTCCTTGGAATTCGTCCTGCTCTTGATCGTATTGATAATGTAAGACTATTAGAAGCATCACTTTATAGTGATGCTTTGAAGGTTGCTGGAACAGTAGATTGTATCGCTGAAATTGATGGTAAATTATCAGTAATTGATTTTAAAACATCGCGTAAACCAAAAAACCCAGATTGGATTGAAGACTATTTTATGCAAGCCGCATTTTATGCAGTTGCATATCATGAAAGATATAATGAGTTGCCTAAACAATTAGCAATTATGATTTCAATTCAAGATGGCTCATACCAAGAATTTATTATTGAAGGTAAAGATATTATAACGTGGGTTGAAAAATTAAAAACGCGTATAGCTATGTATTATAATAAAGTGGAGGAAAGGAAATTAGGATGAATGAATTAGTAGGACCATTTGAAGTAGAGAAACTTCTAAAAGATATTACAATTTATTGGAAAGAAAGTACCGCTGATGAAAAAGATAAGCGCCGTATTTTGCAATTACTTTTAGAATATTATGAAGCTCGAAACATTACTGAATTAGATGTAGTCGTTGGTAATCTTATCAGAGGTGTTTTAGCTCAAGAACAACAATTGGAGTTATTTAATGAGAAGAATTAGTGACAGTGACTTTGGAGTACAAGTCAAAAAAATACCAGAAGAAATTGAAGGTTATGTGAAGGCAAGTGGATTAACATATATCGAAGCTGTACTTAGTATCTGTGAAAAGTATGATATTGAGCCTGAGAGTATGAAACAAATTCTGCCTAAAGCAATTAAAGAGAAAATTGAGCGAGATGCTTTGACGCTCAATATGTTGAAATATAAAATTAACACTGTAGCATAAATGACACGATTTGGATATGAGGTATATCAATTATACCTTGCGATGCAAAGACACTTTTCAACAGACTATGACTTTTTCAAATACAATGGAAAGGTTAATGCTTCTACTGATGCTTATCAAAAGCGTAGTGATATGTATAGTTTTGAAAAGATTACAAAAATCATAGAAAGAAAAGATTTAGAAGACTTTTTTCTTTCTCATTTTCTTGAAGATCCGAAATGTTGGATTCGCAACATGTCAAAAATTAAGATGGAACAATATAAAGCTCATATCAAAAATATGCCATCTAAATTCAGAGAAGATTGCTATACAATAAAAAGGAGTGGACCAGGCGAATGTATGAAAGTGTCTAACAATTCCATTCCACTCATTCATAAAAAATGTATTGATGGCGAAATAAACATAGAAAGTTTGGTATTATTAAATCAGCTGTATAGTTTCATTTCACAACATGAAGCTTTAGTCGATCTACCATTTGTATGGCCAGATCATTTAAGAAAATTAAAGAATTATAGTCCGTTTGTTTTAAAGAAATTGGACTATAAATATTATGAAGACATCGCTCGTGATGTATTCATGTCTTAGGAAGACTATAAACTCAACTTACGCGAAACGGAGAAACAATGAAAGAAAACTCTAATGCTCGTTGTAGCTGAACCAAGAAGTGGTGCTACTAAATTTTGTCAAGACTTGGCAAAAAAGCATAACCTCAAAATCCCTGAAAACGAACTAGCAGCATATCACATCAAAGATTTACACTTTGATGGCAAACATGATATAAAAATGTTTCATGAGGCAGGTCAGTTTGGATTCTTAGATTGGCAAACATTTAATGATATGCATGCAAATATGGATGACTATGTTGTTCTTATGAATGCTTGTCAAAATATGTTTGGGTTTGATAGAGCAGAACACTTCATCTTAAGAAAATCAAGTAGTGATTCATTGATTAGTTGGGTAAATTACAATTTAAAATTGTATCATTTATCTACTGGTAATGAGCCACGCGGATTAGGTACACAACATTTATCATATTTACGTAAAACAAATATGATAGTGGTACGGACAACTTACTTAATTGCAAATTACTGTTTGCATAATAGTATAACTCCTATATGGTATGAAGATCTAGAGTATGCAAAACCTGTAAACTCTAATTACATTGATAAACTTATGAATGATGATGAAGTGTATGAATCTATAAACCAACTTGTTGATTCAGCAAAAATTGAAAGTATCAAAAAGCAACTACAGGAGAAACAAAATGTCGTTTGATGATTATCTAAAAAACCGAACAAGCCAATTCGATAAACTGGCACAATCACTAAAACAAAATACCGAAAATAAATCATATGATGATGATCGTATCTGGAAAGCCCGTATGGGTAAAGATGGTACTGGTTATGCAGTCGTTCGATTCTTACCTGGTAAAGATTCAAGTAAAACACCATGGGTAACTATTTATGACCATGGTTTTCAAGGTCCTACTGGAAAATGGTATATTGAAAACTCATTGACTACAATCAATGAACAAGACCCCGTATCAGAATATAATAGCAAACTATGGAATTCTGGTATTGAATCAAATAAAGATGTAGCACGTAAACAAAAGCGTCGTACAGCATACTATGCAAATGTTCTAGTTTTACAAGATCCGCAAGATCCTTCAAATGAAGGTAAAGTAAAAATCTTTAAGTTTGGTCAGAAGATCTTTGAAAAACTTATGTCTTCGATGCAACCAGAGTTTGCTGATGAAGACCCAATCAATCCCTTTGATTTGATTGATGGTGCTAACTTCCGAATCAAAATTAAAATGGTAGCTGGTTATTGGAATTATGATGCATCAGCTTTCGAAAAATCAGCGCCTATGAGTGAGTCAGAAGATAAACTCCGGGCCGTGTTTGAAGCTCAGCATGATGTGCATGATTTGATTGCAAAAGATAAATTTAAGCCATATGATGAACTAAAAGAAAAACTTATTCAAGTTCTAGGTGATGATTATCAAGGCGATCAAACAGCAGAAGTAAGAGCACCGAAAGTTGCGGCACCAACTGCTGAAACATCTACTGCAGCAGATAATGATTTTGCAGAAGTGTTTGAAACTAAAACTGAAACAACTTCATCTTCAAATGATGATGATGATTTAGAAGATTACTTTAAATCTTTAGCTGCAGATTAATCTCAGCTTTAAAAAGTGAAAAAGGGAGGCATTGCCTCCCTTTTTTTATTTGTCTTTAGACATTGCAGCAAATCCCATGAAGGCACCTGCTACACCGGCTGCCGCTATAAAATATGTAGGAGCAATATCAGTTAAGAGTTTAGCAGAATTATCTAAACCAACTACTTCACACATCATAATTGCAAACGGATAGCTTATCATACCAATAAGAGAATACCAAGCCATAAATCTTTGCTGACGTTGTTTTCTATCAGCGCGCTCTATCGATTCCATTTCTTTATACATTTCCATTTCTTCATCAGTTACGATGCCATCGCCATCAACATCATATTTTTCGAATATACTACCTTTTTCTAATTTCTTCTGTGACATTTTTTATCCTTTTTGGTTTGTAAATGGTAATAAGATCATCTTTACCTTTTACCTTAATTTCACCTATGACCTCAGTTTCGATATTTACTAATCTTTCTTTCGTAAAACTTGAAATGATTGTCTTATGGTCAATGTACTCGCCTCTAGCAGCGGTTGCTTCTAATCTTGCCGCCAGGTTTACGGCATCACCAATTACTGAATAATCAAATCTTGTTTCAGAACCCATGTTTCCGACAATACAATCACCCGTGTTGATTCCAGTACCAACATTAATATCAGGAAGGCCACGTTCGCTATAAAGCTCTTTAAGTTCATTTGTTTTTTCCTCAATTTCCATAGCAGATAAAACCGCCATTTCGGCATGATTTTCACAAGGTAATGGTGCATTCCAAAACGCCATAATACAATCACCCATATATTTATCTATTGTACCGCCGTTCTTTAAAATGATTTTTGTCATTTCATTAAGATACTCATTAATAAGATTTACCAATCCTTCAGGATCGTCATTGTTTTTGTAGTGTTCGCTTATTGGTGTAAAGCCACATATATCCATAAATAAGAAGGTCATTTCTCTACGATCACCACCAAGCTTCATGAGAGATGGGTCTTTTACGAGAATATCCACCATATCCGGGCTCAGATAAGTTCCAAATTGTCCTTTAATCATTTGCTTTTGTTTGAAGTTATTATAGAATTGAACAAAGCTCGCATGAGAAAAAATCAATATAAAAGTAAGAATTGGAAATATTGGGTCAAGTAACACATAGCTTGTGGCAAAGAAATAAGTTGCTGCCACAAATGTTGATACTATTAAAGCAATTGAAATTATTGCACCAAGAATGATAGGCACATATAGTAGAATTCCTATAATGAGTAAACTCACGACAAATGAAATAGCCAATTCATAAAACAAAAATTCTGGTTTTCTTGTAATTGTAATTCCATCAATCATAGTTTTCAAAAGATTTGCTTGGATATCATGTGGATACATTGAACCTAATGGGGTTGATAATATAGTAGAACCTGCAAAGGTTGCACCCACGATCACGATCGAATTCTCAGGCACATCTTCTAATTGAGTAAAGGAATATCTTTTGAATTCATTCCAAAAGGCTATATTCACATTACTTTGATTGTCAGTGTCTATTACTTTGAATTTTGGAATACGTACAAACTGCACACCATATTCATCTGTTTTTGTTTGATAAGAAATATCTCCCGCGGCCACGCGGAGAATATCTAATGCAAATGCTGGATAGAAGTTATTTTCAAAGTTTGTTATGAGTGCAGTTCTTCTCACAATGCCATCAACATCCTTTTCAGAAGAAATTGTACCATAACCAACAAGTGAGTTCATGATTTCAGGACGAGCAAATAACATTCCTGGAACTGAAGGTAACGCTTGTGTTACTTCTAATTCTCCAAACTGAGCAAGGCCTGGTTTTTGAGGCCTGAAGTCGGTATTTGTTCTATGTGTGGGGGCGATTGCAACTAAAGCATTCATATCAAATAGAATATCTGAAAAATACTTGTCTCCACCAGATCTATCAGGTTCAGAGAAAAGTATGTTGAATGCTACTATCGAATGATTCAGAATACTTACTTCGTCAGCAATTATTTTTCTTGGAAAAGGATATTGTCCAAACTTATCTAAAGTCTTTTCATCAATATCTACAAGAACTATTTGTTCAGATGTTACGGGTTCTTGTTCTCTTTGCAAATAATCAAAGAAACTTAAACGTGAACTTTCTAAGAGAAAAGGATCTGAAATTCTCAGAGCTATAAGTAACGCAAGGGTTACAAGTGTATGCCACATCTTCATTGTGATATATTTATAGCGGTGTCTTGCCCATTGATTTGAATTGGGTCAAGCTCTTTGCCATCCTGCTGGAGGTTGATTGTGGTTTCAGCAGACGAGTCAACACTAATTACAACAGTTGATGTTAAAATTCTCTGAAGCAAAACCTTTTCGCCGTCAACTACTGTCGCGACCTGAGTTGTTGTGTCGTAACCTTCTTCTGTTCCGCTGATATCAATTTCACCAGTCTTTTGTTCTTCTGTTAACAACTCAGTATCAAGATCAGAATAAGTATCTAACATATTTTCCAAAAGGTTTACATCAAGATAGTTGATATCAAGCTCAGTGAATTGTAACTGGTCACCTTCCTTATCTAACTCATCCTGTAACAGATCTTCATCTAGGAAATCAACATCAAGTGGATTAATATTGCTCTTGCCGACAGATGTATAAAACTCATCAACCGTTTGTCTTTCCTTAGGAGGATTGATAATGAGGATGTTGTTTAACATATCAAGCGTCAAATCAAGAATAGCTGGCGCACTTGGTGGCATCTCTGATACAGAAGTTGTGGTGGATTGGAATGGTTTGTTCAATGTGACTTCACCAGTCATCGTAGCTACAATAATCTCACCTGATGAAATGCCATTCACGTCTGGAAGTAGAACAATAAGTGTTCTTCCAAATTCATCTACAGTTACAGTGAAATCTGTGCCACGAATACCGATCGAAGCCGTGGGTGTTTTTAGTCGTATGTTTTCTTTATTGATGGACCCTAGTTTGCCTGTTACAAATCTTGCAGTACCTTGTGCAAAGGTCATTGCAAGATCAGACTTACTAGGGTCTTCATCAAAAACTACATTATCAATAACAATTCTAGTATGTTCCGTCATTCTTAATTTGGAATCATCTACAAACCTCACTTCCAATCGACCTTCGCCAGTGCGAATATCGTCATCAGAAATGACGTCCGAACCTATATCCGGCTGAACTGTAACTTCGCCTCTTTTTATTTCTCGCCATCCAGTTGCTTTATCAACTGAACCAATGTCATTACTATGGGCAACCTGTGGCTGAACCAGAGTCAGACTGAGAAATACAAATAGAAGAAGGTACTTGACTGGTGCCCGAACCTGTAACATCTACTTTTAAAACATCCTTTTGCAATGTTGATTGTTGGTCAATTACAATTGTGTTGTAATTGCCAGTGTTTGTCAACTCAAATTCATGACCATCGAAACCGTCCGCATCGTATGTGAGATTAAGATAATCACCTACTGCTGTGATTGTAGATATTGCTGAGTTTACATCAACATCATAATCAAACGTATTGTAGTCACCGGTGATATCCCATGTCAAAACAACACCGTCTGCGGCATCCTCTGAACCAACATCTAGGTCAAACGTGTTACCGCTACCTAATATGTTTGTTGTGAATGTCCCATTTGCTGCACCATATACATTATCTTTATCGACATCAAAGTTGAAAATATTATTTGAACCATCAATGTCCAAATCAACAGTTGTTGAGTCACCTATAATTGCACCAATCAATGAGTTTGTATCTCCAACTATATTAGCATTGAAGTTCATTGAGTTACCATTAAGTTCCATTTTTGTTGCCGAACCTGCAGCACCCCGTATTGTGTTACCTGACCCATCTTGTGTAATGTCTATTTCACTATTCGATCCAATTTGATCGATGTAAATAGCGTTGTCTGCCCAAACAGGGCTCAATAATATTGCAGTACTCATAGCCAAAATTCTAAAATTTTGCAAGCTATTCATTTGCTTTCTCCGTTAAACGTCCAGAACCCTTTTTGATTACCTCTTAATATGAGTTCTAGAACACCTGCTTCTATTGCTCTCTGTGTAGCTATAGAAACACTTTCGTTTGTGGCAATTCCTGATTCAATCTCAATCAGTTCAGTGCCACTTTCTATAAATTTAAATACATCTCCACCAAATGCGGTAGATAGTATCGTCTTACTAGATATTACATCTAAAAGAACTTCGCCAGTCGCTACTGATACCAATCTAAGATTGATTGTAACAGTGTCACGACTATACTCTCTACTTGAACCGATGCCAAGATATCTAGCACCAGCTCCGCCTGATTCAGTGGCAGAATCATAACCTACAATTCCACCTGTAATAATCATACCAGCAAAAGTCAATGCTGGTAATTTTTTAGCGCCACTACCGTCATAAGACTCTCTTGTTTGTCTTATGAGTTGTCGCTCTTTGGTCAATGAGTCAAGAACTTGACGATCGATTACTTTAAAAAAGTTTCCATCTGCTGCCCTTGTCATTGCCCTAATGAGATAAACATCTGGTGCCTGCGTAACTGCAGAACTAAAAGAAGTTCCACCATTACTATTTTGTTTTTTCTGCCCTGTCTGATCAGTAAACTCATATATAGCAACTGATGGTTTTCTAATGGGCGGTTGAATATCTCTCAGCTCCTGTTCAAGCAAAGTATATTGAACCTTTGGTCCTTCTACTATTGGGATCTGGAAATTTCCATCTCCCATACTTGCACAACTAGATACCAAAATCGCCGATAGGAACAGTAATGACAGTCGTGCTACCATCTTCATCTGTTATTGTTAACTCCACGTTACCGCCATCTTTGACGTATTGTATTCCAGTTCCTTCGATATCAAAAGAACCTGAGTCACTTGGATTTTCTCCAAACATTTCATCAACTATTTGTCTAGACAATGTTGAGTATATTCTGCTTTCTACATTACGAATAAACTTTGCAAGTGTGGTGTTTTTTGCATCGCGTTCAATCTGATCTTGCAAATCATCTATTTCTTGTTGAAGAGCCTCTTTACGGCTCGTTTCTTGATTCTCAATCGTAAGATAATGTGAAGACTGATTCACTCCATTAAACGATGGAGACTTAAACTGATATTCAATGGGTGCACCATTTGCAGTTGCCATAAGAATCATACCACAACAAATACCCACTACAAACCATAATGCAATATCTTGCCAGATAATCTGATGACCAGTCGACTTCTTCATCATCTTCCAAGAAATCTGTTCTAATTCACTTCTCTTCATTGTTCTTTTCTTTCATCTCAATCGCCGTATCGAGTTTTTGTTGAAGTCTTATAATGTCATTATCTAACATTCTAATACGATCAATCAATCCGATTAATGTTGTACTTGCTTCACCTAACTTCACTTCGATTTGTTCAGTAATAGTTTTCCAAACAAAGTAAATCATGTATAGCATACCAACGGCAGCCACAATAGGAAAACCAAAATCTTTAATTGCTGCTACAATATCCATTTACATTAATCTCTTCTAGCGTCGTTCTTACCGTCAGCTCTTGATATACGATCTAGGTCAGGACGTATTCCTAACACAACACACATAGTTGTGTCTATACGAATCATATCATGATTCATTGTTTTGACACGATTATCAAGAGCACCAATAATTCCGTGCAGGGAAGACACTTGTCCAATCACTCCTTGCATTATGTACTTCAAGGTTAAGAACATGAAAAAACCGCCGATCAAAGCTGCGGCTATCGGAAATCCTAATTCAGATATAATCGAAAATGTTTCTTGCATAACTCTATTGAGTTATTGAGCGCCAGTTTTCTTTTTCTTCCGCCACGAACCTTCAGGAAGTTGCTCCATTACATCATCTGGAATGTCTACAACATCTTCAACTTCAGGTGCACCACCCATAACTTCAGCCACTTTTGTGAAAAAGTCGGGGGTAGAATTCATAATATCTTCGAAACTCTGTGGCTCAACAACCACTTCACTTTCTATTTGTTTTCTATTGCGCTTAATGATATCATTCCAAGCAACTAAGAGAGCAACTGCGAGTGGGTCAAATACTATAACTAAAAGTATAATAACCCATCTTACAGCATCTTCTAGAATAGTACGATTGGTTTCGCCGTATATTAATTCTGCTATATACTTGATAGGACCAACTTCTGCTTCAATGAGAATTTGGTCTTTACTTAGTATAAGTTTTTCTTCTTCTAAACTATCAATGCTTTTTTCGGCATTAGAGATTGTTAATGCGAGTTCATCCCTCTCAGGCTTTTGAGCAGTTCGAGTAGCAATACTTCCCGAACGGCCTCTGATCCGATCGTTGTCGATGAGGACTTGCACGGCTTGATCGAGCTGTCCGATAACTCGCTCTGCGTCTGTGATTGCTCTTTGTTCTCTTGCGATTCTTCCGTCAAGTCTGGCAATCTGCACGCTGTTATCTCCGCTTGAGATTCCTTGTTCAATGTGGGCTTTTGAGAGGAATCCGAAGATTCCCATTGAAGTGATGAACATGAGGAAAGCAACAGCGAAAATAAGATAACCACGAAGAAGCTTTGGAGCTTCTTCCCAATATCTATGTAAGTATGTAACTGCAACCAGTTTACCTGTTTCAAGAACACCTCCCATTATGATTACCGGAATTGCTGCAGCAGCGAATATTGCTGCTAACCCAGCGATAGAGTACCATGCTGCGACAGCTGATACACTTAGTGCTGTTATAAGTAGTAACCATTTCATACACTATTTATTAATTACAGGCTTGGGGGAGGCGGTAAGCCACCAATCTTCTTTTTCTTTGGAGGTGGAGGTGGAGGTGGTTTTAAAGATACTGGAGCCGGCTCTAACGCAATCGATTCAGTATTAATACCCCTTAATTTATATTCTTCTTTAAATGCAATCCTCAACATTTTTTCTGTAGGTAACTTTGCATGGCCATTTTCAATATATCCCATCCATGGAATACCTACTATATGTTTTCCAATTTCTAACTGAAGCATCATATCCTTAGATTTGAGTGCACCGTGTTTTGTTTGTTCAGCCAATGCCGATCTCCTGATATCCCACACTTGCTGAGGTGTCAATAAGTCTTTAAAGATTACATTTTCCTGGCCAGAAATTTGTCTCTCAATTACTGCTTTCTCATCATCAGGATTTAGACTATATGCATTTACTTTATCTTCACCAGTAATTTCTTTAATATCTACAAGTTCAGCATCATTATGCAAATGGTCCATTAAGTTTTCGAAAGTAATTTGATGAAAATTATCAAAGCCAATAAGGCGTGGTGGTGACTTGCCTTCGAAAGGATTCACGTGATAGAATTCAGTATTAGGAAACTGATTAATAATCCATTGATATCGTCTTTGCCAATTTCTAAATGTAGGGGCACCATTCTTTGTATCTTCAGATTGTGGTGGTTTTGCGTAATGCTTTTCACCTTCATAAAGATTATTCATAATGCCATTCATATCTGGATTGTTAATATCTACCTCAGAACCAAAACCAAAGAAGTCCATGCCTATAAGAAAAATCTTCGGTGATTCGTACGTAGATGCCGCAATGTATGTCGCAGATGGACCAGCAGCAAACTTTTCTGGTGTAGGAATCTTTTTAGCACCTGTTCCAGGTTTAGGAAACCATGTATAAAACCAATTGCGGCGAGAATAAGTTTCATGTAGTTTGAGAATACTTTTTGTAATAGGTTCATCTGATGCAATCAAAACATGAGGTCTAAAATCTTTTTTGAAAAACCAATTACACGCAAAAAGGATACCGTAATCCATAAGTTCTTTAATTGGTTTGTCTTTACGTGACGTGCCATTACCTATGATAAACGCGTATTGTTGTTTCGGTAGTTTTGGCTTTTCACCAGGTGGCTTTTTAATCTTTAGTTTTCTCATTCATCCATTCCTCAAATTCCTTATTTTGAAATCTTTCTAACTTTGTATTGTGAACACGATCTTCATAAGTTTGAACCCACATATCATACCATTCATCATCATGTAAGCTTTTTAATCTTCTCAGTTCATCAGTAAAAACACTGAGACGATGATCAGGATCTGTAATAGTATCATACCCATGATCGATATAATTGTCAAAAAATTTCCAACCTTTTTCTTTCAGTTTAGCAACATGAAACGGTTGAGCCCAATAAACAGAAAGCTGACCAAGTCTTAAAGCCCTGAAAGTTTTTTCGCTAGCGAAGGGACCAACATCCATTGGTACTCGTGTTTCTGACACAATGTCTAGATAATATCTATTGCGAGCTTTTACTTCTGGATGATTTGCACCATTCACACCACTATCAATTCCAACAGGAGTATTTGCTATAAATGTTTTTGCTAAATTGTAATACTTCATAGAATGTTCTAATCTGCCATACACGTGTCCAGGTTTAATCTCATCTTCCCATATGTGTGGACATACAATATCACTTGTTCGCAATATTCCTTTTTCATACATTTTGTCAAGTAATTGAACACGCCATGGATGATGTCTTCTCATCCACGAATACATATACAAATATCTGCTATTCATATCAGTTTGATGAATTCCAATATTCTCATCAATAAATCTTTTCCAATAAGGAACATATATCCAATTGTCTGGCAGTTGATCTGAGATGACACCTGTCCAATGGGTTATTTGTTCAGGTAGATTATAATCTAACCAGCGTGTAACCCATGGTTCTAAGGCGTGATTTAAAATGAAGATTGCATCTTTTTCTAAATGTGGATAAAAGAATTCCTTGATGTCCGCGATTCTATCATCCGGATCACCAAAGAATTCCCAATAGTAAATATCTTTTTTAGAATATTTTTCAAGCTTTCTTAAAGAATCAAACCACATTGTTTGATTGTTTGAATGCTCACTGTGTGCGTGTATCGCCATAATGTATTACTCGTATATCATCTCTATTTGTTTTATATTGTCTAGACACATCAACAATAATACTACAAGGTGCCCAATCATCTTCAGTTACACCAAAGCCATAGAGATATACTGATGGAACTGCAGAGACGTGCTCATACTGAACATCATCAATAAAGGAACCAACCAATGTAAATGGAGAACCATCTTCAAGTTGAGTTTCTTTTTTGAAGTTGCGATTCATAATTACAACCGGCATATTAAATTGCGATAGGAAATCTGCCATGTTTTTGGCTTGCATATCACGGGCTTTCATAATCTCTGCAAACAAATCATAACCAAGGTCAAGATCTTGAGCGAGTTTACGTAAGGCAATATTATCACGTGGATGACATGGTCCACCATCACCCATACCAGGTTTCATATACATTGGACTCATGATTCGATATGTTGAGTTTGCTAAAGCCATAGCAACATTCTCTGAATTGATATTACCAACTTTATGAGCAACATCTTGAATCAT
>ENA-OUOG01001759-OUOG01001759.1-marine-metagenome-genome-assembly--contig:-NODE-1759-length-24066-cov-4.984868_pt1 | contig 24066 bp, 21 predicted proteins | sample MGYA00248635_ERZ508505 | MGnify/ENA primary metagenome ERZ508505 (study PRJEB26176, sample SAMN06267871) | marine metagenome | isolation source: Saanich Inlet, British Columbia, Canada | place: Pacific...
GGATGGATAACCAGCATATTCTCGCCCTCATAGAAACAATCGACGGGGCATACCTCAACACAATCAGTATATTTGCATTTGATACATGCTTCAGTAACAACATAGGTCATTTATATTTATCCTTCACCTGCTTCATTATTGGCAACTATGCGTCTCTCGCGGCTTGCCGCGCGTGGGCGCTGTCTTTATCTGAGACATGTATAAGGCCCGAAATACGTCGTAGCAAGTTCGCTTCATAATCATCGACAATACCATCAGCATCTACAACCTGCCAGAGCAGTTGGATGAGGTGCAGTTTATGTTCATATTCAAATTGGCTGTTAATGATATTTGTCCATTGGAATAAATCATTGGCATTTTCAGCGTTATTTTTGGCCAATTCCATAAGACCTTCGGCCTCTTCATCCGATAAGCCAAATGCTGGTCCGGCAATACGTTTCAAAACTGCATTTTCATGCGCGTCTAGCGTGCCATCCACCTGTGCCGCATAAGCGAGTAGAACGGCGGCTGCCATATGCGCCAAATCAAAAGATGGCTCTGGTGGCGCGGTTTCAACATTTGAAAATAATTCTTTTATTCGATCTAACATGAGATATTCCTTAGTTAAGCTTCACCCAGAAGGCAAGCCCCCTTTCTTAAATTGCTCTATTTGGCGCCGTTGTTTTTTGCTTGGTCGGCCCTCTCCGCGGGGACGCTGCGCATGGTCTTTGCGGTCGGATAGACTTTGTGGCGGCGATAACTCTTCGTATAATAAGCGGGCCTCGGGCGCGGGCCCGCGTCTGTCGCTGAGTTGGGCAATTTTAATTATGTGCATTCGTTCGTGAACAGCAAACCCGATTTCATCGCCGATCCGTATTTTTGCGCTGGCTTTATCTAGTTTTGTGCCGTTCAAACGAACTTTGCCCCCCGTTAAAAGCGTCTGCGCGAGGCCGCGCGTTTTAACAAACCTGGCATGCCAGAGCCATTTGTCGAGGCGCATTGAAGGAGTGTCGTTCATTTATTTTTTGTTTTGGTTTGCGATTTTTGAAGTTGGGCCAAGGCGGCGAATGGATTATCGGGGTCGATCTTTTTCTCTGGGCGCTGACCACGCCCTTGGTTTTTGGGAGGCCTTTTCGCTTTAGCGAAGCGCGACGTATTCCCCGATGGCACATGCGACTTTTCTTTGTGCTGTTTTTTGCTGCCAGACGGTTGCAGTTTATGTCCGCGATTGGATTTTTGTCCATTTGCGCGCATTGATTTGCGAACCCAAATAACCGCCCGTGCGTCGTCTATTTTCGTGTTAGCCGGTTTCTCATGGGCAATGATCTCCGCGTCAACAGCCGCGGCTTTTTCCGCTGTTTCGGCTGGTTCTTGATGCTTTTTTATTGGCGTTTGATTGAGCCCTTCTTCATAACCCAGTTCGCGCAAAATACCTGAAAGTTCATCGACACTACACCCCATAATAGAGAGCATAGCGTCGCTAATGCGAAAGCCTTTGATACTTGTATCAGCGGCCACGGCCGCTCTTATCATATCAGCTAGGCGCTCGAGCATATCAACCCTAATGACCCGCGTACCGAAGGCTTGATAACCAGCCGCCCTGTATAGCGCAGGGGGAAGGGCGCTTTCGCGCGTGGCCGACGTTAAACCAGCGCGCGGCAGAAAATGAAGATCGGGTTGAGGGTCACGCTTTAGACTAATGCTCGTGCATAAAGCTAAAAAATGTGCTGCTGCGGGTTTTAAAAGCTCCGGGATGAAAATATTATAGGCTCCGAACCGAACCCCTATTTTTCTCAGGCTGGCACGGGCTGGTTGGTCCAGTTCAGATAGTAAGCTGGCAATTTCGGATCGGGGTAGGCTGCCTTTAGCTTCTAAAAGCCTGAAGGCCAAGCCACGTGCAAGTCCGTCTAATGTCTCATCGCTGCCCATTCTGGATAAGGCCGACAGTTTAACGGTTGCGAAGTCGCGGATCCATTTTTGAACTCGGGTCTCAACGGTTTGGCGTGACGGACCATTTAACATTTCGTCGCAAATCAAAGCTACTTGTGGTTGTAAGAAATTAATGCCCTTTAGATCATCCGAGGGATCATTAGGGTTCGTGTCCAACTTAACTTTTGCAATTGGGGCACCCTCCCAAATAATATTGCCGCGCAGATCAATGCTAAAGCCTTGATCCTCAGCAGAGGCGATGGCCTGCGCCCGCACTTGGATGGTGGCACCTGCTAATAGCTCAACGGCGCGCCGTGCGGCTCCGGTTGCAGCCCCTTTAAGACGTGGGTCGCGTTGCAGGGTCAGGCCGTTAAGACGCCCTGTAAATTCGCCTTCTATCGTAATGTCACCGTTCTCATCTATTTCAGCTGAGACATCTTCTCTACCCTTAAGGCGCCGCATGAGAGTAGACGACTTACCATCTACAAATTGTTTGGTTAAGCCTTGATGCAGAGCGTCAGACAAGCGGTCTTCAACTTCTCGGCAGCGCTCTTGCCAAAGTTTTGGATCGTCCAACCAATCGTTTTTATGCGCGACATAGTTCCAGGTACGAATATGTGCGATACGTGTCGACAGCGTGTCGAGATCACCATCATAGCGCTCACAATGGTTGATACGCGTTTCAAGCCAATTGGGATCAATGCGACCCTCGGTCTTGGATAAGAAAAGAAAAATTTCTCCTAACAAGCTGGCGTGATCTCCCGCCATTGTTTTCCGAAAATCAGGAATTTGAGCGACATCCCATAAGAGCCTGACGCGATCTGAACTTTGTGTTCGGTCCGTAATATCTGGCTGACGTCTCATGAAGGTTAAGGCAGCGACGTCATCGGCAATTGGTGCGCGCACCAATCCTTGAGTGGACGAAGGTGCCTCGAGAGATAATAGCAAGCTGTCGGGTGAGGCAAAGTCTAGATCTGTGTTGCGCCACATCAGTAATTTGACTGGATCAAACTCATGGTTTTCAATCCGAGCAATTTGTTCGTCTTCAAACTCAGCAACATCACCGGTGACGCCAAAACTTCCATCGCTGGTGTGTCGTCCCGCGCGCCCTGCAATTTGGGCTAATTCGGCGGGGGTTAAGGCGCGATGGCTGCGACCGTCAAATTTTCGTGTTTGGGCAAATGTAACATGGTCGATATCCATGTTGAGCCCCATGCCAATGGCATCCGTCGCGACAAGAAAGTCTACTTCACCTGATTGATAAAGTTCGACTTGGGCGTTTCGTGTTCGCGGGCTGAGCGCACCCATAACGACGGCGGCCCCGCCTTTTTGTTGCCTGATAACTTCGGCAATCGCATAGACATTCTCAACTGAAAATGCCGCAATCGCTGTGCGCCTTGGCAGTCTAGAGAGTTTTTTAGCACCCGCCCAACGTAGGGCAGAAAAACGACTACGGGTTTCAATCTGTGCTTTTGGAAGTAATAATTGAATGATAGGGCGCATGGTCTCGGCCCCCAGGATCATTGTCTCAAGGTCGCCACGCGCGTGTAATAAGCGGTCGGTAAATATGTGCCCGCGCTCGGGATCTGTCGCCAGTTGAATTTCATCAATGGCGAGAAATTCAACAGCGCGTGATACTGGCATCGCCTCTACGGTGCATATAAAATAACGTGCTTTGGGTGGAATAATTTTTTCTTCCCCAGTGATCAGGGCAATGTCAGCCGAATGGACGGTTCCAAAGTCTCCTTTGAGCAGGCGATCGTAAACTTCGCGCGCTAAAAGGCGAAGAGGTAAGCCTATCATGCCCGATGAGTAGCCAAGCATTCTCTCCATTGCGAGATGCGTTTTGCCGGTATTGGTCGGACCCAAAACAATGCGAACATCACTTTGGGATGCAGTTTTTGAGGTGGCGTAAGACATGGAGCTAAAATTGCGCTTTTTCATGGGGCTAATTTGGTTTGATCGGGGCCATTAGGCAAGGGTGATTTACAAACTATCACGAGAATAGTCATTCGGCTCATTAAGTCTATCCGAAGCGCATTGCTAAGCACGACGTCTATAAAGCGCGCCATCGAATCGCTTCGTGAGAACGTGGCATGAACAGAGAGTGTACGAATCACTGACATAGTATCTTTTCATGCTTCGTTCCCTACGAGATGTAGTATTTTTGGGGCAAGGTGCAGAAAACTTTACAGCGAGTGGCAAGATGTATTTCGCTTTTTTCAATGCGTGCTAACATAAGGTCATATTTTAGAGGGAGCAGTTTATGGATCTTGAAATTCCAGAAGATATTAAGCGTTATTTATCCGTTTTGGATGCATTTATTGAAAAAGAGATTAAACCACTCGAGGCTGAAGACGATAATATTCGTTTTTTCGACCATCGCCGCGAGCATGCGCGTACCGATTGGGATAATGGCGGGCTTCCGCGCGAAGATTGGGAGGAGTTACTGGGCGAAATGCGTCGGCGCGCTGATGCGGCAGGGCATTTAAGGTTTGGTTTGCCAAAAGAATATGGCGGCCAAGATGGCAGCAACCTTGCGATGGCTGTTATTCGCGAGCATTTGGCTGAGAAAGGCCTCGGGTTGCATAATGATTTGCAAAATGAGAGCTCTATTGTCGGCAATATGCCTCAAATATTGATGTTCCGTGATTTTGGAACCGACTCTCAGAAAGATGAGTTCATTAACGGCATGCTTCAGGGCACACACCGCGTTGGTTTTGGGCTGACGGAGCCCGAGCATGGCTCAGATGCAACGTGGATGGAAACTAAGGCTGTGCGTGAAACACGCGATGGTGTCGATGGGTGGCTCATTAATGGCGAGAAAATGTGGAATACAGGTCTCCATGTGGCCAATTATGACATGATTTTTGCGCGCACCTCGGGGGAAGATGGCAATGCGCGCGGCATAAGCTGCTTTTTAGTGCCGACTGACGCTGAGGGCTTTAAAATTGAAGAGTATTTGTGGACTTTTAACATGCCGACAGATCATCCTCGAATCTCATTGACGAATGTATGGGTCCCTGAGACAGCTCTTTTTGGTCCCATTGATGGTGGCTTAATGCTTGCGCAACATTTCGTGCATGAAAATCGTATTCGGCAGGCTGCATCAGGTGTTGGCGCGGCGCAATATTGCATTAATGAGAGTGTTGCCTATGCCAAGCATAGAAAGCCTTTCGGTAAGCCACTATCAGCCAATCAAGCCATCCAGTTCCCATTGGTTGAATTGCACACTGAGTGCGAGATGATCCGTAATTTGGTCTATAAAACCGCTGCACAAATGGACACAATGACGAAGCCAGAAGTGGCCAAGCGGCTTTCAGATAAGGTTTCTATGTGTAATTACCGTGCCAATAGGCTGGTTTGTGAGGCAGCGGACCGTGCTATGCAAGTTCATGGCGGGATTGGCTATTCGCGTCATAAGCCGTTTGAGCATATTTACCGCCACCACCGACGCTATCGCATCACTGAAGGATCAGAGGAAATTCAAATCCGCAAAGTTGGAGGCGTGCTCTTCGGCTTTATTAACCAATAAGTCGGGTTTTCATGTCTATGTCCCTCTTGACGCCGGGCCATCGGCTTTATATAAGCAAGCCTTCTATAGACAAGCGCGACAAATGCTTGTTTTAGGTTTTCGCGGATAAGCATTTGCTAAGGCCATGAAAGCTATGAGACTTAAACAGGCAGCCAGTTAGGCTGAAAGATTGAACGGAGATCGTTATGTCACGCGTATGCGAACTAAGCGGAAAAAGTGTAATGAGCGGCAATAATGTTAGCCACGCAATGAACAGAACGCGTCGTAAGTTTTTGCCAAACCTTCAGCAAGTAAGCTTGCCAAGTGAAACGCTCGGTCGTTCATTGCGTTTGCGCGTAACGACATCAGCTGTTCGTTCGGTTGAGCATGTTGGCGGTATTGATAAGTTTTTACTTAAAGCACGCGACAGTGTTTTGTCCCCACGTGCCATTAAGTATAAAAAAGAAATTAGTGGCAAAACCGTTTAAAGGTTAACACTTAAAAATTGTAAAAAGCGCGCGCGGGTTCCCCTCGGGCGCTTTTTTATACCGCTTGCGCCAGGCCTATTTTGTGCCAGAGTAAGATAAAGCCCGACTGACCCCATAAATAAGTTTATTTTAGTTGATTGTGGTTAAGACTGCCGAGCCGCTTTGCTCGCTTTTATGCCTTGCGTCAAAGCACCTGTTCCGCCCGATAAAGCACTTTTGGGGTTTGCTGTTTGAGTTTCGTCAAATAGCTCAGCTAATTTATCTGTCATCGCGCCACCTAACTGCTCGGCGTCTATAATCGTGACGGCGCGGCGATAATAACGCGTGACATCATGCCCTATACCAATGGCAATTAGTTCAACAGGTGAGCGTGTCTCAATATCTTCAATAACATTTCGCAAATGCTTCTCGAGATAATTTCCGGCATTCACAGATAAAGTACTATCATCTACCGGCGCACCATCCGAGATAACCATCAGAATACGCCTTTGTTCAGGGCGCGCGAGTAATCTGTTATGCGCCCAAATAAGGGCTTCGCCATCAATGTTTTCTTTGAGCAACCCTTCACGCATCATTAGTCCCAAATTGCGGCGCGCGCGGCGCCACGGCGTGTCAGCACTTTTATATATAATGTGGCGTATATCATTTAGGCGCCCGGGATAAGCTGGCTTGCCTGCTGACATCCACGACTCGCGTGCTTGCCCGCCTTTCCAGGCGCGCGTCGTAAAACCCAAAAGCTCTGTCTTCACATTGCAGCGTTCTAATGTGCGCGCCAAAATATCTGCAGACATTGCCGCCACCGTTATTGGGCGCCCGCGCATGGAGCCGGAATTATCGATTAAAATCGTGACCACAGTGTCGCGAAATTTAGTGTCTTGCTCTTGCTTGAAAGATAGGGGCTGCGTTGGGTCGATTACAATGCGCGTTAAGCGCGCCGGATCAAGATAGCCTTCCTCAAGATCAAAATCCCATGACCTATTTTGCTTTGCTTGAAGGCGCCTTTGAAGCCTGTTTGCCAGTCTTGCGACAACGCCCTGTAGGTTTTGCAATTGCTGGTCTAGATAAGCGCGCAAGCGCGCCAATTCCTCTGCATCGCATAACTCCTCAGCCTCAATGGTTTCATCAAACTGGCTGGTGTATATCGCATAAGCGGACTTCTCAGGTGCAAGCGGACCAGTTTGTTGATTGGCCTCCATTGTCTCGCCGCCTTCTTCACCTTCCATGTCGCCTTCAACGTCATCACCATCCATTTGCATGGACTCGCTTTCGCCTTGATCAGCGTCGCCCTCGCCCATTTCCATGTCTTCATCCGACATGCCGTCTTGCTGACTGGCTTCACCATTCTCGCCATCTTGCGGTGTGTCGTCACCATCCTGACCGTCGGCGTCATCTCCATCTTGGTCAGACTTATCGCCTTCCTCTAAAAGCTCAAGATCGACGAGGATATCCTGTGAGATCCGCCCGAATTGCTCTTGATCGGAAATAGCATCGCTGAGCTTGGCTAAGTTATCGCCGGCGCGGGTGTTAATCCAATCGCGCCAGGCGTCAACGACACCGCGCGCGGCGTCTGGTATGTCGCGATTGCTCAATTGAGCACGGATAATAAAGCCTAAAGCTTCTGATAAAGGTGCTTCTTCTCGCGTCATTGCGCTCTGATAGCCTAGTTTCCTGCACCGTTCGGAATGCATTTCGTCGAGGTTGTGCGCGACCCCCAACATGTTTCGTGCGCCTATTGCTTCACAACGTGCGGTTTCTGCTGCATCAAAAGCAAGGCGCGCAGAACTATCGCGCGGGGCATGTTTTAGAGAGAGTATTTCATCATGATGCGCAACCCGCAACGCAAGCGAGTCACTTTGTCCGCGCACGAGCATACGTTCTGCCACGGGCAGATCGCGCGCCGGTTGTGAGACCCGCGCTTTGAGGCCATTTAAACTTGGTGTTTCAGCGCCGAATGCAACCGATAATTCTGGTTCTTCCGCAATCGACCGCATCGTCTGAACGACAGCGCGTTTGAAACGGTCAAGGTCCGTCTCACTCATGGCAGTCTAGCTCCTTAGGATGCGAGAACACTTATAGCAGATTGTGGTAAGTCTTGACCCATGCAGCGTTGGTAAAACTCCGCAACTGTTGGGCGTTCTAACTCATCGCATTTGTTTAAGAATGTCACCTGAAAGGCAAACCCAATGTCACCTAATATTGTGGCATTTTCTGCCCAAGTCAGCACGGTACGCGGGCTCATGACAGTTGAAATATCGCCATTAATAAAGGCAGAGCGCGTGAGGTCGGCAACCCGCACCATCGACGCGATGGTCTCACGACCCTCAGGGCTGTCATAGCCGGCGGCTTTTGAATGCACGATGCTGGTTTCTTGGTCATGCGGCAAGTAATTCAGCGATGTTACAATATTCCAACGGTCCATTTGTCCTTGGTTGATTTGCTGTGTTCCATGGTAAAGGCCTGATGTGTCGCCTAAACCAATTGTATTGGTGGTCGCGAATAAGCGGAAAAACGGGTGTGGGCGAATAACTTTGCTTTGGTCTAAGAGTGTTAGTTTGCCTGCAACTTCTAACACACGCTGAATAACAAACATCACGTCCGGACGACCGGCATCATACTCATCAAACACGAGAGCGACTGGGTTTTGTAGGGCCCAAGGTAATATACCCTCTTGAAATTCTGTAATTTGCTTACCGTCTTTGAGGACGATTGCGTCCTTACCAACAAGGTCGATACGGCTCACATGGCTGTCCAAGTTAACGCGAACACACGGCCAATTCAGGCGTGCCGCGATTTGCTCAATATGGGTGGATTTACCGGTTCCATGGTAGCCTTGCACCATGACGCGGCGGTTATGGCTGAAGCCTGCGAGAAGCGCAAGCGTTGTTTGCTGATCGAATAAGTAATTAGGATCAATATCAGGCACATATTCACTGGAAACCGAGAAGGCTGGTACTTGCATGTCAATATCGACATCAAAAACCTCTCGCGCAGAAACGGTAGTATCGGGTTCATTTGGCATTGCGCCGGCAAGATGAGTTCTATCAGTCATTATTTTCTCCACGGCCTCTTAAATAGCCTTTTACGCGATAATCAATAATTAATACTTAGTGCAAACTGTTAGCAAATAAAGTGATTTAACAAAAGCCCGAGGCTTTTAAGAATTGGTAAGACTTGATAACACGGTGTAAGCGTTCTTCAAAACTGCGATCGCCCCCATTTGCATCGGGGTGAAATTTCTTTACCAGCTCTTTATAGCGCTGACGAACGAGTTTGGCGTCGGCAGTTTCGTCAAGGTCCAAGACGTCTAATGCGCGGCTCTGTCCAGAAGATACGCGTTTTCCTTTGCGTACCGGGTCATCGGCAATGCCATTATCTTTCATGATTTCCAGTGGGTCCTGAAATTGCCAATCTCCAGCCACGTGCCCCCGCGCGCGCCTCGCACCCAAAGACCAAGTGGGTCGATGTCCCACGCCCGCTCCTCGTCGATAAGCATCTGCGTCTTCGTCGCTCATGCCCTCGAAAAAGTTATAATTGCGGTTATAATCGCCAATATGCCCTTTGCAAAAAAACCTTTTATCGCTGCTGCGCGGCCCCGCTGGCGCAGGAAATGTTCCAAAATCTTTACAGTCTGGCCAAGCGCAAGCCACACGCGTATCCGCCTTGATCTCGGTCGGACGATGAATGCGTATCATGTCAAAATATTTGGATTGTAATTTCATATTCTCTATCGTGCCATTTTTCCGGGCGGGCTTCTATAGCTAGATGTATAAATCTGGCTCATGGACTGCGTCTTTTTGCCTTGGGTTGCTCCGTCGAGCCATGCTAATGGTGTTGTCGTAAATAATGGGTGAAACATGTCTGTCATAAACCGAATAGAAACTAAACTGAATGAGGCATTTGAGCCAGTTCATATTAATGTCATTGACGAGTCGCATAAACATGCCGGCCATAGTGGCGCGCCTGAGGGTGGGGAGAGCCACTTCCGTGTCGAGGTTGTTAGTTCGCATTTTGATGGTTTGAACCGCATCGCCCGCCAGCGTGCTATTTACAGCGTATTAAAACAAGAGCTCGAGACAAAGGTTCATGCTTTGGCACTGCGCGCGTTAACGCCAAACGAATATTCCCCAGATTAGGTTAACATTAGTCGTTAGTTGTGTGCTTGGTAGATGTTGGGGACATTCTAAGCGATAAAATTTGATTACGTTGTCGCGCAATAACGCGGAACCGGAAGCCATAAAAATCAAATATTTGTCCGGCTTCGGGGATCGCGCGCGCTTCGTGGATAACCAAACCGGCAATCGTTGTTGCCTCTTCGTCAGGGAGGTTCCAGCCCATATCCCGATTGAGGTCGCGAATACTCATGGAACCAGTGACCTCTATAGAGCCCCCCGAAAGGCGTTTTATGCCACGCTCCGGCTCATCATGTTCATCATGAATATGGCCGACAATTTCTTCCAATATATCTTCCATGGTCACGAGCCCCATTAAGGCGCCATATTCATCAACAACTAAAGCAAAATGGGCTTTGCGTTTACGGAAGGCAGCGAGTTGTTCCGACAGCGGCGTTGTTTCAGGGATAAACCACGGGGTCGACATAACGTCGTCCAAGTTAATGTTAGCCCCCGATTGCGCCGCTGCTCGCCACATGTCTTTGGCGTGAACGACACCGATAATATTATCTTGGTCGTCACGCCAAAGCGGGATGCGCGTGTAAGGGCTGTCCAAAATATTCTTAACAATTTCACTGCTAGGCTGATCTGCGTCAAACATAAGCATATGTTTGCGGTGAACCATAACTTCGCCAACAGTGATTTGGGCCAAGTCTAGAATGCCCCCCAGCATATCACGATCTTGTTTGACGACACCCCCTTCGCGATGGTGTAGATCGATGGCACTACGGATTTCTTCATGCGGCGCAAGAAAGTTACCGGCGTTTTCTTCGCGAAAACCAGCCAGCCTAAGTGTAAACCGCGAAATGGCCTGTAAAAGTTTAGAAAATGGTGTGAGGATCCACATAATGGTGCGCAATAAGCCCGATACGCGCAAGGCCGTATCATCGGGTGTTAATATTGCATATGTTTTGGGAAGTACTTCTGCAAATACGACAACGATGGCGGTCATGACCAAGGTTGCATAGATTAAACCGTTTTCCCCGAAGACTTGAAGGAAGAGGTTGGTTGCTAAAACCGAAGCAAGAATATTGACCAAGTTATTGCAGAGCAAAATTGCGCTTATCAGTTGCTCCTTGCGTTCGAGCAAATAGTTAACCCATCGTGCAGCACGAAGGCCCTCACTCTCAAGTGTATTCATACGCGCACGGGACGCTGCTGTAAGTGCTGTTTCTGACCCGGATAAAATAGCAGAGCAAATGATAAGCAAGAATATAATCCCACCTGTCACCCACACCTCATTACTTAACACGACCATCATTATTCAGTCGCTCCTTCGCTTATTAAAAAAGAGCGTAACAAGTTGGGCGTGACGTCTTTGCTGATGAAGGCTTCGCCAATTTGGCGTGCTAAAATAAAGCGCATTGTTCCAGCAACAACCTTTTTGTCTTGGCCCATAACATTTATTAGATCATCCGCATTAAAACGACCTATAGCCTCAATATAAGCAGGAAGCCCAATACGATCAATCAGAGTGGAAACACGCGATGCATCCTCGGCGCTGCATAAATTTAGGTCACGGGATAAGTTGAACGCCATCGCCATGCCAAGCGCAACGGCTTCACCGTGAAGAAGCCTGTCCCCATAACCCGTAAGTGCCTCGAAAGCGTGAGCAAATGTATGCCCTAAATTAAGTAATGCGCGATCTCCAGCTTCTCGTTCATCGCGAGCGACAATTTCGGCCTTCATCTCACAACTTCTTTTGACGGCATGCGTGATTGCCTCAGGTTTGAGACCTATGACGTCGTCGCCATTTTTCTCAAGCCACTTAAAAAAACTATTATCGCCAAGTGCGCCATATTTTATGATTTCAGCAAAACCAGCGAGCAATTGTCGACGAGGCAAAGTGCTAAGTGCTCGCGTATCGGCGAGCACGAGGTCGGGTTGGTGGAAAGCGCCAATAAGGTTTTTACCATGCGTGACGTTTATGCCGGTTTTCCCGCCGACACTCGAATCGACCTGGGCTAATAGGGTGGTTGGAATTTGGACGAACCGCGTGCCGCGCTTTAAAATAGCTGCCGCAAAACCTGTTAAGTCTCCAATCACGCCACCGCCAAGCGCAATGATAATATCACTGCGCTCAACTTTCTCTTCTAAGAGCCAATCGCAAACAAGACCGAGTGACGCGAATGACTTTGTTCCCTCTCCCGGCCTAAGGATTTTGTGAGCGACGTCTATCTTAGCTTGTTCAAGGCTGTTTATGAGTGTCTCGAGATGGTGTGTGGCGACGTCGCTATCTGTAATGATCCAGCAGCGCGGCCGTTCCAACATAGGCGATATAAATTGAGCTGCATTCTCAATCAGGCCGTCACCTATGAAAATGTCATAGCTTCGTCCCTCGAGCGCGACTTTTATTTTTTCAGAACTAATTTTAATGTCTGTCATATAATGGGATTACGAAACCTTACTCTTTTTGTCTAGGGTTAGCTTAAATACCGGCCTGCTGGTTTTTTAAAAATACGATGATGCTGTCGACGATTGCTTCATGGTCACTGTTTTCACTGTCAATAATATGATCCGCCAGTTCGTAAAAAGGTGCGCGCTCATTGAGCAGTTTAGAGATTTTCTCCTTCACTTTTCCGCCCTTTAAAAGTGGGCGTTTATTTGGTTTACGTTTTACCCGTCTCACCAATTCGTCAAGCGGTGCGCGCAACCAAATAGATAGACCTTCTTGGCTTATGGTTTTACGCGTTTCTTCGGCCATAAATGCGCCGCCACCGGTAGCGATAATGCATGGTCCATTGTTGATGAGACGTGCAATAACGCGGCGTTCACCGTCGCGAAAGTAGGTTTCGCCATGCTGCTCAAAAATCTCTGGAATCGAGAGCTGCGCCGCTTTCTCTATCTCATCATCAGCATCCCAAAAAGGAATATCTAAGGCCATAGCGAGACGGCTGCCAATTGATGTTTTCCCAGCTCCCATCATGCCAACAAGTACAATCGGCTTGGTTACAATCGAGCCGGTTGTAATGAGGGCCTGTTTATCAGAGTCGGTATCATGAGGGTTCATTATTGGTTTAATATTCTCTATAAATTGGGCGCTTTCATGTAAAAGCAGTTAATTCCCCGTTTTTGCCGCAATTTGTGTAGAATATACAATTGACTCAGTATTGGACAGTCTAGTAGAGGAAAAAATATGATCGCTAAACCTTATCTTATCGCTCTTATTGTCGCGACCGTTTTATTGGGCGCTATAATATTCCTTGCTAATGGTGTTACACCCGATCGCGAGACAGTGGTCGATGTAATTGAAGCGCCCAGCGGACGCTAAGTTATAAGCATGCCAAAACAATGTTTTAACCAAAGCGAAATGATGCGAGCAGGAGTTAAACGTTAATGGACAGAAGTCTGGCACGTGCGTTTATAGCGTCTATGATTGTCTTTGCGACGATTTGGCCAATGGTGAGTTTTGCCCAAGGGCGTGCTTTTGGTAATGAGCGGTTGGGCGTTCAGGGCGCTCCGATTGTTATAGTACCTGATAGCGTATTGTATGGGCTAACAGCATCGCAACGCCAAGAGGCTGGTTGGGACGGTGCGGGCCCTATGGCGCGTCAGACTGTCCGCCCCGCACCTTTGCAAGTTGATCGTTTAGGTGCGATTGAAACGGGCCCGATCGGGCTTGAGGATGGTTATGGCCCTGCGGTCTGGCGCGGCAGTAGGCTGACCTATGTTATTCCACAGTTAAGCCGTTTACCCCAAAACCCGAGCAGTTATGTCTTGCGTCAAATGGAACTTGCAATATTACGTGGGCGCGCTCCAGAGCCAAAAGGTGCTGCGCCATCGGGCACGAGCTGGTTCGAAGCGCGGCTTAAGCGCCTTTACGAACTTGGGGATCTCCAGTCTGTCATGCAATTTATGGCGCTAACCGGCGCGCAAGAGCGCGACGGTGCCATTGCCAAAATAAATATTCTGGCCTTACTAGACTCTGGCGATATTTTAAGCAGCTGTCTTATTCCGATGTCGGGGCGCTTCGCCAAGACAGATTTGTTTTTTACGCAGCATAAAATTTTATGCGCTCTCAACCGGGGTGATCGTGCCGAGGCATCTTTAACGATTGAGCTCAATCGCGAGATGCTATCGCAAGACCCGTTTTTTGAAGCTCTTTCCTTTATGATGGCACTTGATGCCCCTGAGACGCCACCCGCATCGCCCGCGCTTATTGACAGTTTAGACTATGCCCTCATTAAAATCGCCAATGTGCCTATGGGGAATCGCATTCGGGCACATCGTGTGTCTCGCTACTTCCAATTGGCGAATGATTATGATGTTGATGCAACGCTGCAATTGGAAGCCGTTAAGCGCGCCTTAGAATTGGGGTTAATGAAGCCAAAGGCAATCCGCGAGGTGGCGCGCTTGGTGCCTGTAAACTCACGTGGAGTGGAGGCTGAGCCAGTAATTTTGTCGGATGATGGGGATGCCAAGCCAATGCCAGAAGTGGCGCCGTTAACGGTAGATACTGAGCTCGAGGGTGAAGTTGAAGTACTCTCCCCAGAAGCCCAAATGGTTTTTGGTGGGGATGATTTGATCGGGTTGATAAAAAATTATCAACTCATCTTGTCTTCAGCCTATTCCCTAACACAGGATGATGTCGAGGCTTTTTTGTTTTCGGGGTTGCGATCTGATAGCTGGCAATTGGCGGTCACGCTTTTGGCGCCACGTATTATAGTTTTAGCGGAAAGTCCCGATGTTACGCCAAGTGACGCGCTTGCGCTTGCCGCTTTAACGCTTGGTCGGATTGATCTCGCGGAGGTTTTTTTACCCCCGCGCGGCCAGCGCCCGAATGTGCAGCCAACGCATAATAACATTTATGATGTTATCGACTTTGAAGCTGGACGATTGGATGTTTTTCCGGACAGTGTGCCTGAACAAGCGCGCGGGCAATTACTGGCTGTGGAGCCGACACTTATTGAACGTTTGCTCAGGTCGCTTGCCGAGCCTAAAATCATTTTAGACGACGTATCGTTATCAAATGATATGGTTGCGCGGGCGCTCCGCCTAAGCAATGAGGGGCGATTGGGGGATCTTATTTTGCATTTCCAAGAGGTCGTGGGAAGTAAGCCAATAACTTCTTGGAGCAGCAATGAAGTCGTTATGGTGGTGGCATCTCTGGCTTATTTGGGTCTTAATGAAGAGGCTAAGTTGATTGCTGATGAGGTGGTTTTGCATTTGGCTATCGCGGCGCAGCTCACCGAGCTTGCTTCTAGCAAGCCGCCCTTTTCGTTTTCAAAGCCTGAAAAGGACCTAAGTGAAGCGCCTCTCGCAGAATATAGTCCTGTCGAACTGATCATAGAATAATGTTAGGTGAGAAACATTTAGTTGCTCTTTTTTTGGACATGATGGTCGCCGAGCGAGGTGTGGCTGGTAATACGGTATCCGCTTATCGGCGTGATCTTGAACTGCTCGAGAAATATTTAAGTGAACAGGGCAAAACAATGTCTGGGGCAGACACGCATGATTTGACGCAGCATATGCAGGTTTTATACGGTCGCCAAATGGCGGCACCCACTGTTGCGCGTCATTTATCTGCCGTCCGAGCATTTTATAAGTTTTTGGTCACTGAGGGCATTTGCTCGACTAATCCTGCGCTTGAGATCCAGCGCCCCAAATTAACACGGCCATTGCCAAAAGCAATCGTGGCTCGTGATGTTGATAAGCTGTTTGAAACTGCCTACGCGATGGTAGCTAAAACGCCGCCCCAAATTGAAAAGCGTGCCCGGCTTATTTGCGGCATCGAGGTGCTTTATGCCAGTGGAATGCGAATTAGCGAATTGGTGGGGCTTAACCGTAAAATGGTAAATGATACGCGTGCTTATGTGCATGTAGTTGGCAAAGGCGGGCGTGAGCGCATTGTTCCGCTTAGTCTTCCAGCGATAGCGGCACTCAAGTCTTGGCTCGAGATACGCGACGAGAAGTATAGAGATAATGTTTTCGTTTTTCCAAGCGCGGGTGCGTCTGGTCATATTACGCGTCAGCGTTTTTGGCAAATTTTGTCCGATCTGGCGCATCAGGCTGGATTAGCCCATCTTAAATTGTCGCCCCATGGCTTGCGACATGCATTTGCAACGCACCTTGTGGAAAATGGTGCCGATTTGCGTTCGGTTCAGCAAATGCTTGGGCATGCGGATATTTCAACGACGCAGATTTATACACATGTTGCACAAGATCATAAAAGACGCATTATAGAGGAAGCGCATCCGTTAGCAGGCGCCGCGTTGAAAAAATTGTGATAAGGTTATCGTAAGATATTGCGTGCGCGGGATTGACCTCAACCTATGTTTTGGGGCACTTATGAACGACGAAAATGAATGACAAAAAGCACTTAAAATCTAGAGGCTTAGGATAATATTCTAGATGTTTTAAGACAGGGGAACTTTGTGATGCAGGTCTATCTTGATTTCGAAAAATCCATTGCCGAGCTTGAAGGAAAAATCAAGGAATTGCGAACGATGGGCAAGTCAGGGGTTGATATTGCCGATGAGATCGGAAAACTCGAGCAAAAAGCCCGCCAACAAATTTTAAAAGTTTATCAAGGGCTGAACCCTTGGCAAAAAACACAAGTTGCGCGGCATCCCGCGCGCCCCCATTTTACCGATTACATCGAGGCGCTGGTGGAAGATTTTACCCCACTTGCGGGCGACCGTTTATATTCAGAAGATCATGCAATAATCGGCGGCATTGGGCGCTGGCAAGGTCAGCGTGTCGCCATTATTGGGCAAGAAAAAGGCAATACAACGCAAACCCGTATAAAACACAATTTTGGTATGGCGCGGCCGGAGGGATATAGAAAGGCGATCCGTATTATGGACCTTGCTGAGCGTTTTAATTTACCTGTTGTTGCGCTGGTTGATACGGCAGGTGCTTATCCTGGTATCGGCGCCGAAGAGCGTGGCCAAGCCGAAGCAATCGCTAGATGCACTGATAAATGCTTATCACTCGGCGTGCCAATGGTGTCTTTGGTGATCGGCGAAGGTGGTTCAGGGGGGGCTTTAGCGCTGGCGACGGCCAATAGAATTTTAATGCTCGAGCATTCAATCTATACGGTGGCTTCGCCCGAGGCTTGCGCTTCAATTTTGTGGCGAACCTCGGAGCGTGCAGATGTTGCCGCAACGGCTCTAAAAGTGACCGCTCAATCCTTGGCTGAACTTAAGGTAATAGACCGCATCATTGCCGAACCTGAGGGTGGCGCGCATCGCGATCGAGATGAAACTATTCGTTCGGTTGGTCAGGCGATCAGCGAAGAGCTGGCGCAGCTCTCTGGTATTGACGCTAAGCAGCTAAAATCTGACCGTCGCAAAAAATTTCTAGCCATGGGCCGCGAGGGTATCGCTTAATTATTTAGCGAATGGCCCCGTGGCAATGTTTGAACTTCTTGCCTGAACCGCAAGGGCATGGCGCGTTGCGTGGCACTTTGACCTCGCCGGCTGGGTCAGGGTGTGACGGGTCTGCGAGATCGGGCACTTCGAGGGCAGGTGGCTGTGTATCCATTTCAACGCGGCTCACAAAACGACACACATCTTCGCGTAGTTGTGTGAGTAAGTCCGCAAACAGCGTGAAGGCTTCAAGCTTGAACTCGTTTAAAGGGTCGCGCTGTCCATAACCGCGTATGCCGACAATCTGACGTAAATGTTCGAGCAATAGTAAATGTTCGCGCCAACGTTGATCCATGGTTTGGAGAAGAATCGATTTTTCAACTTGTCGCATCAGGTCAGGGCCAATTTTGGTTGCCTTTGCTGCTGCTTGTTCATCGAGCAATCGTGTCAAACGCTCGCGCATTTCTTGGTCGGCAATTCCTTCTTCTGTGGCCCATTCTTTAACTGGCGTCTCGGCGTTGAAGAGGTCAATGACGCGCTCATTTAAACTCTCTATGTCCCACTGATCCGCATAAGCTTTCGCAGGAATATGGGTTTCTATCAGGTCATCGACAACATCATGTCGCATATCTGCGATGATTTCATTAACGCTCTCAGCACGCATAAAGTCGATACGCTGCTCAAATACTGTTTTCCGCTGATCGTTCATGACGTCGTCATATTTTAATATATTTTTACGGATGTCGAAATTACGAGCCTCAACTTTCTTTTGGGCTCGCTCCAACGCTTTATTAATCCATGGGTGAACAATCGACTCGCCTTCTTTGAGGCCCAGCCGCTGTAACATGCCGTCCATGCGATCGGTTCCAAATATGCGCATTAAGTCATCCTCAAGACTTAAGAAGAACCGTGACTGTCCAGGGTCGCCTTGTCGACCAGAACGACCGCGCAACTGATTGTCGATGCGTCTGCTTTCGTGGCGCTCTGTGCCGATCACACATAAGCCACCTGCTTTAAGGGCTTCTGATTTTAGCGCCTCGACTTCGGCGCGAATGTGCGCCTCGACTTCAGCTCTTTTAGTATCGCTCATATCGTCGGTGAGTTCGATCTCAAGGCGCATATCTAGATTGCCGCCCAGCTGAATGTCGGTGCCGCGTCCGGCCATATTCGTGGCTATTGTGACCGCCCCTGGGACACCCGCTTGTGCGATAATTTGTGCTTCCTGTGTGTGATAGCGCGCATTTAGAACATTATGATCTATATTGCGTTTTTTAAGTAAGCCTGACAGTGTTTCTGACTTTTCAATGCTTGTCGTGCCGACAAGAATCGGCTGTTTTCGTTGCTTACATTCTGCGATCATATTAATAATTGCATTAAACTTTTCTTCTTCCGTCCTGAACACTTCATCATCATCGTCAATACGCGTCACCGGTGTGTTAGTCGGAACTTCGGCGACGTCGAGCGCGTAAATATCTAAAAACTCCTCAGCCTCTGTTAATGCGGTCCCGGTCATGCCTGATAATTTGTCATATAGGCGGAAATAGTTTTGGAACGTGACCGACGCCAAGGTTTGGTTCTCGGGCTGAATGGGCACAGACTCTTTTGCTTCTAATGCCTGGTGCAGACCATCCGAGTATCGCCGCCCCTCCATCATACGTCCTGTGAATTCGTCAATAATGACCACACTTCCTGCATCCCCAGCGCCTTTAACAATGTAGTCGCGATCTTTGGCAAAAACAGTATGAGCACGTAGCGCATTTGTGACGTGGTGAACGAGAGTGACATTTTGAATGTCATAAATTGAGCTGTCGTCTTCGAGCAAATTGATTTCTTTTAAAAGAGCTTCCACGCGCTCATTACCGTCGTCTGTTAGCGACACTTGACGCGTTTTTTCATCAATTTCAAAATCATCGGGGCTTAACTTCGGGATGATAGCGTCCACTTGAACATATAAATGTGTCTTGTCTTCAAGCGGACCTGAAATAATCAGTGGTGTCCGCGCTTCGTCGATCAAGATGCTATCGACTTCATCCACAATTGCGAAGGCATGGCCGCGCTGAACCATTTGATCAAGGCTATATTTCATATTATCGCGGAGATAATCAAAGCCTAATTCATTATTTGTGGCATAGGTAATGTCGCAGGCATATGCCTGAATGCGCGCCTCATCGTCCATATCATTAACAATACAGCTGACGCTAAGGCCGAGAAAATTATGTACGCGGGACATCCATGCGGCATCGCGTTGGGCGAGATAGTCATTGACGGTGACGACATGAACGGGTTCGCCGGAGAGAGCTTGTAAGTAACATGGCAGTGTGGCGACAAGTGTTTTACCTTCGCCTGTTTTCATCTCCGCAATGCGTCCGTCAAAAAGTACCATGCCGCCAATAAGCTGAACATCATAATGACGCTGACCTAATGTGCGTCTTGCAGCCTCACGCACGGTCGCAAATGCTGGCTCGAGCAACTCATCCAAGCTCGCGCCATCTTTTACGCGCTGTCTAAACTCATCCGTCTTTGCGCGAAGCGCGTCGTCGCTCAAGGCGCGCATGCTGTCTTCAAGCGCATTAATGCGTGCAACGCGCGCTAGGTATGGTTTTAGCTTCCGTTCATTGGTGGAGCCGAATATCTTCTGCAGGATGCGGTTGGCGCCAAGCATGGAACTTCCTCTCATACGCCGCCACGTTGGGCGCGTTTAGTGTAAAAATCGATTGGCCATTCGCAAAATGGCTAAAATGATGTAAGCATCAGGCCAATGAGTGTCAATTGCGCACATTGTTAAAAGACGCGATATAATGACGAAATTATAGCATAATGAGCACTTATGTGTGCCTGAGGAGCTGTTAGGAGTTAAAAATGCAGAAATATGCGAATATCACCAAAAAATTAGCAGCTTTCGCGCTGATAATCTCCATTTGCCAGAGCGTCACCGCGTTTCGCGCGATTGCGCAGAATACATCTTTAGATCAAGTGATCGCGACGGTGAATGGCAAAAAGATCAGCGTCGGTGACGTGGTTCTGGCGGAAGAAGAAATTTTCGCGATGATCGGTGATATGCCCGAAGACCAGCGCATGCAGGCGCTTGTTGGTTTTTTGGTCGACCGTGCTCTTGCAGCAGAAGCCGCAGCAGCAGCAGGCATATCTGTAAATGATCCCGATGTTCAAGTAAGACTGGCCTTTTATACTAAAAAAGCGCTTCAAGAAATATATGTAGAACGCCAGATGGCAGGTGCGGTGACCGATGAAAAAGTATCAGCTTTTTATCAAGTAGAAATCGCGAGCAAGAAACCTGTTGAGGAAGTGCGCGCGCGCCATATTTTGGTTGCCAACGAGGCCGCTGCTGAGGCCATTATTGCAGAACTTAACAATGGTGCAGACTTTGAGGCGCTCGCTAAGGAAAAATCGACAGGTCCCAGTGGGCCCTCAGGCGGCGATCTAGGCTATTTTACAGCCAACCAAATGGTTGCCGAATTTAGCGAAGCCAGCTTTAAGCTTAAGCCAGGTAGCGTTTCGGCGCCCGTTAAAACCCAGTTCGGCTGGCATATCATTAAGGTTGAAGATAAGCGCACCCAGCCAATCCCTGCGCTTAGCGAGGTCGCGCCTCAGATAACAGATCACTTGATGCGGCAAGTTCAAACTCAAATTTATGAGGCGCTTCGAGAGACAGCTGATATTGAGTTTATGAAGCCCGCGAATGCCGAGTAAAGTCGTTAACAAACCCCTAAGCCCCTAAGGAGGTTCACTATGGTCGGTAAAAAAATCCCTCGGTCGCCTTTGGCGCCAGAGCATTTTCCAAAGCTCGCCGAAATTGCCGAGCTTGGTTTGAATGTATTTGAGACAGGGTCGCGCTATCGAGGTCGCGATGATCTGCTTGTTATCACATTACCGGCAAAAGCGAGTATTGCAGGTGTTTTCACCAAGTCTTCAATGCCTTCTGCTGCTGTAGACTTGTGCAAAGAGCATTTGTCGCAAAGCAAAGGGCGCGTGCGCGCAATCATTATTAATGCCGGTATCGCAAATGCTTTTACTGGCAAGCAAGGCCAGGCCAGCGCGGAGACAGTGACAGCGGCTTGTGCTTCTTTATTGGGTGTTGAGCCCCATCACGTTTATATGGCCTCGACGGGTGTGATTGGTGAAGACCTCGACCCGTCCCCGCTCGTTTCCGCGATGATGTCTGGCCTTGATAAATCTGAAGATAACCAGGATTGGCTATCAGCGGCTGAGGCTATCTGCACGACCGACACGTTTGCGAAAGGGGCAACTGGTGCGGCTAAATTTGGTAAACATAGGGTAAGCATAAATGTCATTGCTAAAGGGTCAGGTATGGTTGCGCCAGATATGGCAACGATGTTGGCATTTGGTTTTACCGATGCGGCGATCCCTGCCGGACTTCTCCAGAAAATTATTCGCGATATAAATGAAGAGAGCTTCAATGCCATTACGGTTGATGGTGATACATCTACTTCAGATACTCTGTTGTTTTGTGCAACGGGCGAAAAACCTCTGGGTGGTGCGGCCTTGCGGTCGGTCAATGATCCGCGCTTAGCGGCATTTAAAAAAGAATTGAAACGCATCATGCAAGATGCCGCCATTCAAGTGGCGAGCGATGGTGAAGGTGCGTCCAAGTTAATGACCATCGAGGTTAGTGGCGCCGCCAATGACGCTTCAGCGCGAAAAATAGCTTTGGCGATCGGCAATTCGCCTTTGGTTAAGACCGCGGTCGCTGGTGAGGATGCAAATTGGGGGCGGATCGTTATGGCTGTTGGTAAGTCCGGAGAGCGTGCCGATCGCGATCTATTAAATATTAAAATTGGTGGCCATCATGTTGCTAGAAAAGGGCGGGCTATTAATGGCTATGACGAAACCTTAGTTGCGGCACATATGCGAGAAGCAAGAATTAAGCTTGAGATCAATGTTGGTGTTGGTAAGGGGCGTGCCCGTGTGTGGGCTTGCGATTTAACGCATGGATATATTTCGATCAATGCCGATTACAGAAGTTAACCCCATCCTTTTAGTGGCCGCATGCGCTTTGGTAGACGTTGAACGCCAGATCTTAGTGGCTGAGCGCCCGCCCGGAAAGGCGATGGCTGGCCTGTGGGAATTTCCTGGAGGTAAAGTTGAGCCCAATGAGACGCCGGAGCAATGCCTAATACGCGAGCTTAAAGAGGAGCTCGATATTGATGTGACGGAATCTTGCTTGGCGCCGCTCACATTTGCTAGCCATAGCTATGAGAAGTTTCATTTGCTGATGCCGCTTTATGTATGCCGCAAATGGTCTGGCTTTATTCAGCCGCAAGAAGGGCAAAGAGTGAAATGGTGCGCGATAAAAGAATTGCCATTGTTAGATATGCCACCTGCGGACCGACCATTGGTGGCGATGCTCCGTGACATGATTTAGACTGCGCTTGTTGAGAAACTTATCTTACCAGATGCACTATTCAGGAAGTTTAATTTCAGTCGTATTCAAGGCATCTGCAAGACGGTGTTTTGCACTCCCGGGCCTCAAGGGTTTTTGCTGGCTCTCATGGGGCGCCCAGCCCGTTGCGTAAAGTAAATCAAAGGGCGCAAATATTCGACTGTCAGGATCGCTGAAATTATTTTTATAATGGTCACGCATAACCAAAATGGTGTCTCGACGCAAACCAGTTTTTCCGCGCTGAATAAGGCAGTTTCCTTCCCCCATATTCTGAATATCGCGCAGCAAAAAGAGAGCGTCATCATAACGGACCCGAATATTATCGCAGTCGACGACAGGCAATGCAAAGCCCGCGCGCTGCATTAAACTCGCGAGGTCTTGCAATGTAGTAAAAGGGTGGACGCGCGGTATGGCTCCGTTTAGTGTTTGGCTATCGGCAATCAAAAAGCTTTGGCGCAGAGGCGCCAGCGTGTCTCCACCTGGCAAACAAGTTAAAAACAATCCGTCAGGTTTAAGTGCATTCAATATTTGGCGCAGGCTGCCAGGCACATCATTTACACAATGTAACTCCCAGTGAACAATGATGAGGTCGTAGGACTGATTTGTAAATTGCCAGTTTTCCGGGTCTGGTGCGTCAGGGTCGTGCGAAGCCTGAAAGTTTAGTGTCGTTATTTTATCGGCAAGAGAAGATGTGAATAAGTCGCTCAAAAACGCTGGCGCAAAAATAAAGGCCGTTTCGAAATCACGGGTCATGCCGCATACGCGGTCGATAATGTCTTCTCCTGATCTACGCAAAAGGAAGTCATGGTCGCCTGCGCTTAACTTGCGGCGCTGGTGTCGACGCTGTTGCGGGTCAAAAATTTTTGGAACAGAAGCATTCATTGGCGGCACTCATCGTTAGGCGTAACCATTTGCGGTACGCATTAATTTCGGGCACTATGGCGTAACTGCTACAAGAAATAAATATAAAGAAAAAAACAATGGTATTTACTACTTTAGCGTCCACCGCCATCGATATTTTATGGCCGCCGTGCTGCCTCGGATGCGCTTGCCCGACATCGCGTAAGTTGGCTTTATGCGCGTCTTGTTGGGGGCAAATACGCTGGATCACGGATCCGGTTTGTGCGGTTTCGGGACAACCGTTGCCCTATGATATGGGCCTTGATGGCATCAGTCCGGCTATTTTGAGAGAACCCCCTGATTATGATTGGGCGCGATCAGCCTGTTTTTATGATGGGGTCGTGTCGCAGCTCATTCG
>ENA-OUOG01001760-OUOG01001760.1-marine-metagenome-genome-assembly--contig:-NODE-1760-length-24063-cov-4.545360_pt1 | contig 24063 bp, 21 predicted proteins | sample MGYA00248635_ERZ508505 | MGnify/ENA primary metagenome ERZ508505 (study PRJEB26176, sample SAMN06267871) | marine metagenome | isolation source: Saanich Inlet, British Columbia, Canada | place: Pacific...
ATAATTAAAGTACGAGGAGATTGGTTTTGGAAAACGGTCAAAAATGGCGCCCGCGCACACAAATGGTTCATAGCGGTCAAACACGCTCGCAATTTGGCGAAACAAGTGAGGCTCTATTTTTAACCTCGGGCTATGTCTATGACAGCGCCGAGCAAGCAGAGGCGCGTTTTAAGGGCGAAGATGGTGGCTTTATCTACTCGCGCTTTGGAAACCCAACCGTACGTATGTTCGAAGAACGCATGATTGCCCTGGAGGGCGCGGATGACGCCCGCGCCACCGCAACAGGCATGGCTGCTGTAACGGCTTGTATGTTGTCGCAATTACAGGCGGGCGATCATGTTGTTTCAGCCCGCGCCTTGTTTGGCTCTTGTCGTTATGTTGTTGAGACGCTTCTGCCACGCTTTGGCATTGATGTAACGCTGATTGACGGTAGAGACTTGTTCGCCTGGGAAAACGCGATTACCCCGAAAACGAAGCTCTTCTTTTTAGAAACGCCTTCAAACCCGATTTTAGAAGTAATCGATATAACGGAACTGAGCAAAATCGCCACTACGCATGGCATACGCTTGGTGGTGGACAATGTATTCGCGACACCGGTTCTCCAGCGCCCATTCGAATGCGGTGCTGATATTGTAATCTATAGCGCAACCAAACACATTGACGGACAAGGGCGTTGCCTCGGTGGTATTATATTGGGCAAGCAAGATTATATTGATAATGAACTCGCGAATTTTGTACGCCAAACAGGTCCATCTTTAAGTCCATTTAACGCATGGGTAATGCTAAAGTCTTTAGAGACCCTGCCTTTGCGTGTGCACGCTCATTGTGACAACGCGGAACACCTAGCAGATCTCTTGGGCGCACACCCGCAAGTCGAGCGTATTTACTACCCAGGGCGCAAAGATCACCCGCAGTTCGAGATTGCTCAAAAGCAAATGGAGCGTGGGAGTAACCTCATCGCGATTGACCTAAAAGGTGGCAAAAAAGATGCATTTAGCCTGCTAAATGCGCTCGAAATTGCAAAAATTTCAAATAATTTAGGCGACGCCAAAACACTGGTGACGCATCCTGCAACAACAACACACCAGAAACTATCAGCCGATATACAAGCTGAGTTGGGCATATTACCAGGCAGTGTCAGGATATCGGTTGGGCTTGAAGACCCGAATGACCTTGTGAACGACTTCGCACGCGCCCTCGATCAACTGGATAAGTAGCTAACCTAATATGTTTGATGCTCGCACAAAAGATATAGTTGTTTCGGTAGAGGCTAAGTTCTTAGAAAACGAGTCTGAGCCCGATGACCAATATTACGTATGGGCCTATCATATTACCATAACCAACGAAGGTGAAGACACAGTTCAGCTACTTTCTAGACATTGGATAATTACCGATGGATTAGGGCGTATTCAAGAAGTAAGGGGCGATGGTGTAGTCGGCGAACAACCGATATTGGCACCTGGCGGTTCATATTCTTATACATCGGGCACACCACTCACGACGCCAACCGGCATGATGCAAGGCACCTATACTATGGCCCAAAAAAGTGGAGATCGCCTAGAGGTTAAGATCCCACTTTTTTCTCTTGATAGCGATTATGCAAAAAAGATTCTGCATTAATGGTCGTTATAAATGAGTAAAAACCGTACAGTTTATTTGATTATTGGCTACCTATTAGGTGCGCTCGCCATTGGTATGATACCACCACTTCTCCTGGACTTCGCGCAGGGGTCTAATAATTGGCAAAGTTTCATGGCCTCGGCTGGAATCACTGCATTCGTGGCAATCTCTTTAATTCTGACAAATCGAGGGGATTTAGCACCACTCACTGTCAAACACGCCTTCCTCCTCACGAATTGGGCGTGGATAGCATTGGTGACCTTCTCTGCGTTGCCCTTAATGCTTGGCGAGAACCAGCTTTCATTCACAGACGCATTTTTTGAAGCTATGTCTGGTCTAACAACGACAGGCTCTACAGTTCTCAGCGGATTAGACGAGATGGCCTCAGGAACGCTTTTATGGCGCGCCATGCTGAATTGGTTCGGAGGCATTGGGATTATTGTGATGGCCATTTCCGTATTGCCCATGCTCAATATTGGCGGCATGCAATTATTTCGCATGGAAAGCTCAGATACATCCGAGAAAATATTACCGCGCGCACGTGAAATTGCAGGCGGAATTTTACGCATATATTTGTTTATGACATTTACTTGTATGATTGCTTATTGGATCGCGGGCATGAGTTTCTTCGATGCATTGGCCCACGCCATGACAACAATTTCAACAGCTGGCTTTTCAACACATGATGAAAGTTTTGGCTTTTTTAACAGCACCAGCATAAATTTGGTGGCCTTCGTTTTTATACTCGCATCCTCTTTGCCATTTACCAGCTACTTGTTTTTAACATCCAATCGCCTGAACTTATTTTGGCAAGACAGCCAGATACGCGTCTTTCTGCTTACAGTACTTTCTGCTCTCGCCGCTATGTTTATTTTAGTTCAGCCCGATATTGGGTGGTCACATGTTCTCCTCAATACCGCCTCTATTATCTCGGGGACGGGTTACACCTCTTCCGACTATAGCCAATGGGGTGGCCTCGCAATCGCCTTGTTCTTTGTTTTAACTTTCCTCGGCGGATGCGCCGGATCGGCAACCTGCGCACTCAAAACTTTTCGGTTGCAGGTCTTATTTCTAATTTGCCGCAAACATGTACGACAGCTTGCAGTTCCGCATGGGGTTTTCAGCCTGAAATATAATGGCAAACACTTACCCGATCAGGTGGCCTACGCGGTGGTATCATTTACCCTAATATATTTTGCAACGTTTACAGTCTTCTCACTGGCACTCAGTTTTGTCGGCCTAGATATGCTTACTGCAATGTCAGCAGCCGCGACAGCAATCGCGAATGTTGGCCCCGGCCTTGGCGAAACAATTGGGCCTAATGGTAATTTCGCCAGCTTATCAGACAGCGCAAAATGGATATTGAGCGCAGCCATGCTACTGGGGCGTTTAGAGTTCTTAACCGTTCTTGTGATGCTATCACCCAGTTTCTGGGCGCGCGCTTAACGCACCTATTTATTATTCGGCGGCAGCCTTCCGCCGGTCAGAACTGCGCCGACGCATCCTACTGAAATCCTGTTTGATTCCTAATATTGTTGGCACAAGAATAAGCACAATAAGTGTGGCAAATGCCAAACCCCAAGCAATTGTAATCACCATTGGTAAAAGAAATTGAGCTTGAACACTCGTCTCAAACAACAGAGGCGCTAGCCCCAGAACCGTTGTCAAAGAAGTTAGGGTAACCGCGCGGAAGCGATCTATAATGCCGTTAATGACAGCATCGCGCTCGCCTTCGCCGGCGGCGAGACGCTCCTCGATCCGGCTAATCAAAATAATAGAATTATTAACCAAAATGCCAGAAAGCCCTAAGAGACCAATAAGTGATAGGAATGTCAGATCAAAACCTTGCACGAAATGCCCAATAAGTGTGCCGACAAAACCAAAAGGGATGACGGACATAATAATCAATGGCAATGCGTAGCTGGCAAAAACGAAAGCTAGTATGAGATAAATCATCATCAAGGCTATGCCTGTCCCCGACAATAGACGGCCCATGGTTTCCGTTTGATCTTTGGTCCGGCCACCGAATGAGTAATCAATATTATATGTTGATATAATCGTCGGCAAGATATCCGCCTTCATAGCCTCGAGAACGCTATTAGGATTTCCCGCAGCGGCGTCAAAATCGGCGGTAACAGAGACAGTAATTTTACCATCAGCACGGCGGATGGTCGAAAAACCGGGCTGCTCAATTATGTCAACCACATCTATGAGCGGGACATAGCGCGCGGGTCGGCTACCAGGCACTTGCAGGTCAATATCTTCTAATTGCCTTGCGCGCTCTCCATGAACAGGCTGTAAAACCCGGACGGTAACCTCCTCGTCTTCTCGCGCAAACCGCTTGGCAATTGCACCTTGCAAATTATTTCGCGCGGCTGCACCAATAATTTGATTATTAAACCCTAGCGCAGCACCGTGGCTATTCACCTCCAGCAACAGCTCCTGTTTACTATAGTAAAGATTATCATTGACCTGACCGACTCCTGGGAACCGCTTAAGTGCCTCCGTGACGTCGAGGGCAGCAGCTTTTAAAACCTTCGGATTAGTACCTTCCAGCCTAATATCAATATCATTGCTTGGCGGTCCGCCCCGTCGCTCGCGAATAAATATCATCCGCAATTCTTTTAGTTCAGGAAGAGAGGCTTCCCAGGTTTTTACAACCTCGCGCGTGCGCACGTCTCGGTCCTCACTCGCGGCCAACTCGACCATAACATGACCACGCTCATCGCCAAGAGAGGAACCTGAGCGTCCGATTTGGGTAAACACGGTCTTGATAATTCCGCCTTCACCATTTGTGAGTTTTTTCTCTGTCTCATAAAGCGCCAGCTCGACTTGGCGAACGCCTTTCATTGTCTCTTCGCGAGGCGTTCCTGGCTGAAAGAAAACATAAGCGTTAACGACCTCACCCTCAGGCGATGGGAAAAAACGAAATGAAACACGGCCACTCGACAGCAGGCCAATACATACCAACAAAATACCAAGACCAGCGGCAAGGGTTGTATAGCGATTATCATAGCTTGCCTCGACAAAACGACGAAAGCGGCCATTTTTGAACTTCTCAAAACCATCAAGAAATTTGCGCTTAAATCCAACTGGTTGCTTTTGTTCTGCACTCAAGGCATGGCGCAAGTGTGATGGCAAAATCAAAAAACATTCAGCAAGGCTTGCCAATAAAACCGCCAATAAGACCAAAGGTATAGGGCGCGTAATGTCGCCAAAATTATTATCTATGACGAGCATCGGTAAAAACGCGGCTAAAGTCGTGAGCGAAGACGCGACGATAGGCGTCGCCATATGATGCGCTCCCTTTTCAGCCGCTGTCTGGCCATCCAGCCCTTGACCCGCTAACGTTGCGCTATGCTCGCCAACAACAATGGCATCATCAACAATAATGCCGACGGTCATAATAAGCGCAAACATGGAGAGCATATTAATGCTCATACCAAACGACCACATAAAACCAAATGTCGCGAGCATTGAAACGGGAATACCCAAGGCAACCCAAAAGGCAAGACGGGCATTAAGGAACATAAACAATGTGAGCAAGACAAGCGCCATACCGCCAGCGCCATTAACCACGAGAACATTAATTCGCTGGACAATTTTGTCCGATACAACATTAAACGTTTCGACTTTTAAATTCGGTGGCAATGTCGGTCGTAACTTGTCGACATAGGCTTCTACTGTCCGCGATGACTCGATCGCATCAGTCGTGACTGTGCGTAAAACCTTCAGCCGAATGGCTCTATTCTCGCCCTGCCAGCCCGTGGACTCGTTAACATCGAAAGTTTCCGAAACCTCCGCAACATCGCGCACCAATAAACGGCCACCATCGGGGGAGGAACGAAGTTCAATCTCACCGACTTCGCGCGCGGTCATCGCGAGACCAACGGCACGCACTTGCCGCTCGACATCACCACGCAAAATTCCGCCCGGGACATCAAGGCTCGAGCTCGCAATACGTTGCGCAATTGCACCCGAGTCCAAATCGTAACGCCGAAGTTGTGACGGCCTTACCGAAACCCAAATTTCTTCCTCACGAAGCCCCTCAAAAACAACGCGGTCGATACCCGCATTTAAAAGTCCGTTACGTATGTCCTTGGCGTAAGATTTGATTGCACGCTCATCAAATGGCCCAGACACAAGGACGCTGACGACATCTTCATAAAATGTCTGCTGCATAATAACAGGGCGCTCACTGTCTTTGGGTAACGTCGTTATTTGGCTTACTGCTGCTTCAATGTCCGACTTTGCTTTTTGCATATTTGTACTGCGATGAAACTCGGCCGACATGGTCGCGAAACCTGATCGCGACTGAGATGTAAGTTCTTTAACACCCTCAATAAACCGGACTTCGGCTTGAATGGTTTCTACAATGTTTTTGTCAATATCTTCAGCAGAGGCGCCCGGCCAGGCAACTGAAATTGAAATAGCATTGACCGTCATGGTCGGAAAAAATTGAGTATTCAGCCGGCTAAGGCCGAAAATGCCGAAAATAACCATACTGATCAGTAACAAGTTCGCTGCATTTCGGTGGCGTGTAAATAGATGGATAATGCCGCCTGATGGTTTTTCGTCACCCATTAATTCAGAACCTTTACAGCCACTTCGGGGGCGGCTTCATTAAAGCGCGTTAATAAAACTTGCTCACCATCAACCAAGCCGCTACCAACAATTTTTGTCGTGTCCGTTTCGCCAACGATTTCAACCTCGCGCTGAACCAGCTTCCCGTCTTCAATCACATATAACATATTGGAGCCATAAAAAGCGTCACGCTTAACGGCCACAACATTGTCAACTTCGCTTCCGGTTACAATAACCCTTACGAAAGCGCCGGAGCGCAAGGATGCTGGGATGTCGCCCTCAATATGGGCAAAAGCATCTACACCCCGTGTGTCTTGAGAAATACGCGCACCGACTTGCGATAGGCGCGCCTGAAGTTTGACCTCGCGGCCGCCAACACTCCAAATCACATCGACCAATTGGCCAACCAGTTCAGTGCCTGTTTCGAGGAACCGACCATATTGGGCATCAGATAGATTAAAGCGCACTTCATAAGATTCCGCGTCACTCAATGTCGCTACCTGGTCATTTAATCCCACAAGGCGTCCTTTGCGGGCATTTAAACCGCTCAAGTGGCCTGCGAATGGCGCTCTTAAAACTGAATTGGAAAGGTCACGCTCAGCCCGTAAAACCTGCACTTTCAAACGATCTACAGCGGCATCTTGCTGTGTAAAACGCGACTTCGCGATCGTTAAATCGAGGCTGCGATCGTCGACATATTTTTGCGCGACATTACCTTTTTGAAACAATGTTTCAGCGCGTTGAAATTCAACTTTAGCAAGCTCTAGGCTCGCCTGGCGCTCGTCCAGCAATGCTTTGCCACCGCGCAATTGGGCGCGCGCATCATTAAGGGCATTATCATAATTAAATGGGTCAAGCCGCAACAATTCTTCGCCTGCTTCGACACGCGCACCTTCTTCAAATTTATCACTTGTCGAAATAACCTCGCCAGCAACCAGAACGCGCAAATTAACCTCACGCCGCGAAGCAAGTTCGCCAAAGGCCTCAACCCTAGGCCGCACCGAGCCGCGCGAAACAGTTTGAGATTTAACCGACCAAACACGTTGTGTTGCTTCCACTGGCTTGGTTTCTGGCTTTGTCGCCATCAGTATAACAAAGAGAAAAACAAAGCCAGACATGACCGCAACGGGTAAGAAAAATTTTCTCGCGCGTAATTTTTGCCAAAACTTCACTAAAACTTGTTTCACAACCGACTTCCTAAGCTACGCCTTATTTTGGTAACGCCTTGCGCTAAACGCAAAACCACCATCAATTACATATATAACGATAACAACAGACAATCACTGTCATTTTTGCAGATTTAGTTCATTTTCTGTCGACGGCGCTAGCGGCAGGCTCACGGTGTATACCGTGCTGCAAAATTCGCACTTAATAACCGTCTCTGGATCTTCCGCCATTTCGTCCTGATCTGTTTGCGGCAAAGACCGCAACATATCTTTAACCCGTTGCAAACTGCAAGAACACCCGAACGTAACAGAACGGGGGCTCATCACTCTTACGCCATCTTCATTGAACAGGCGGTAAGCTAATTCACCCTCATCTAATTGCGTGTCCAAGAGCTCTTCATCAGAAGCTGTTGCCACCAATAAGCCTAAGCGTGTCCAATCATCTTCACTCACGTGCGTCGCGTCAATTCCGCCTTCGGCTGCTGTTTGCTGGATCATTATGCCACCCGCTCGCCACTGCGTAATACCGCCTGGTTTATGAAGTGACCCAGCTGCCAACTTAATATGGGTAGGGATTTGCTCCGAACGATCAAAATAGCCCAAAGCAACATCGCGAATAGATTGCCCCTCAATCGGCACAATGCCCTGATAACGCTCCATATCTGGACCTTGATCCACTGAAAAAGCAATATAGCCCTTACCAACCAGAGCCTCAAAGTCCACAACCCCATCCATCGTCTTAAGGCGCTCATCGTCAAATTGGGCATAGGCACGCATCTCACCATCGCCCGTATAATCGGCCACGAGCATCGAGACAGGACCATCACCCTTCGTTTGAATAACAAATCGACCATCAAATTTCAGCATACTGCCCATAATTGCAACCAAGGCTAAGGCCTCGCCCAATAAGTTAGCGATCGCAACCGGATAATCGTGACGCCCTAAAATATCGGTCGTGACATTTTCCAGCCTTACGATACGCCCGCCAATCTTCTGATTTTCGATGAAAATTGGGACAATACGATCAGCGCAGACTGCCTCTGCCGTTATCTCTACTTCACTAACCACGGGACTGACCCAAACAATAAGTCAGAATTGCTTTTTGCGCATGTAGCCTGTTTTCGGCTTCATCAAAAATAACTGAGCGTGGGCCATCTATAACCTCTTCGCTCACTTCTTTACCCCGATAAGCAGGCAAACAATGCATAAAAATAGGGTCATCACCGCGCGCCATTAAATCATCGGTAATACGAAAATGCTCAAAGGCTGCCATCCTTGTTGCCGCTGTTTCTGGATCATCGGCCATCGACACCCAACAATCGGTCACCAGAGCTGATGCGCCCTCGGCCGCGGCATTAAGATCTTGAGTTACATTAATCCGGCCTCCTTGGGCCCGCGCCCAAGCCAGCACACTCTCAGGTACCATAAAAGCCTCCGGCATGGCCAAAGCCAAATCGAAGTCGAACAAAACCGCCGCATGAACAAAAGAAACAGCAACATTATTACCATCGCCGAACCATGCAATTTTCTTACCCGTAACAGCGCCCTTATGCTCTTCAAATGTCTGGATATCAGCCATGATCTGGCATGGATGACTGAACGATGTCAGGCCATTTATGACAGGGATTGACGCGTGCTTAGCAAACTCCTCAATGCCTTGGTGGCTACCCGTACGGATCATAACGGCGTCACTAAAACGCGATAAAACACGCGCGGTATCAGCGATACTCTCGCCACGCCCCAATTGGCTTTCCGATTGATTAAGCATCATCGTCTGACCTCCCAATTGGCGCATTGCAAGATCGAAAGATAAGCGCGTCCGCGTTGAAGGCATATCGAATAACATTGCCAGCATGTGGCCGCTCAATGGTGCGTCGTGATCCGCTTGAGCGCTCGGGAGGCCCGAGCGGGCGGCTTTCCTTGCATGCGCCTCATCGATGATGGCGCGCGCATCTGGCTTGGTGAGCGCTGATAAATCTAGAAAATCGTGGTTCATTTATTCTTTTCCTAATCTCTTCGCGTCTATCACGCGGCGGTGAGCTTTTGACATGTTCTTTCGAGCGCACCTAAGGCGACATCAATTTCATCTTGCTTGACATTTAACGGCGGAACCCAACGAACCGTATTATCGCCAGCCCCAACAGTTAGTAAATGCTCTGCCCGCAAACCAGCAACAAGCTCGGCAGTTTCTCCCACACAATGTAGGCCGACCATAAGGCCTTCGCCGCGAATGCCATCGATCACTGTCGGGTAAAGGGTTAAGAGGCGCGCAAGCCCTTGGCGCAAGTATGCCGCTTTTTCACACACATTAGCGATGAAGCCCGGCTCACTTACAATATCAATTACCGCTTGGGCCACCGACATTGCCAATGGGTTGCCACCGTATGTCGACCCATGCGTGCCAGCCACCATGCCGCTACCAGCATGCGTGCTGGCCAAAAACGCACCAACCGGAAAACCGCCCCCCAAACCCTTAGCTATCGCCATAATGTCAGGCTCGACGTCGTAAAGCTGGTGTGCAAATAAGGCGCCAGTGCGCGCAATACCACATTGTACCTCGTCAAAGGCAAGCAAGAGGCCATGCGCGTCTGCCAGCGCGCGCAATTCACGTAAAAAAACGGGTCCAACAGTGCGGATACCACCCTCGCCTTGAATGGGTTCAATTAAAATTGCTGCCGTTTCATCGTCTATGGCCGCTTTGACGCGGTCAATATCAAAGCCATCTACTTGTGTGAAACCTGGTAGCGCAGGACCGAACCCATCAAGATAAGTCGCATTTCCTGTTGCCGCGAGAGCACCCAAAGTGCGTCCATGAAACGCGCCCGTAAACGTGATAATTTTATGTCTTTGCGGATGTCCAATATGGGAAAAATATTTCCGTATCGTTTTGATGACACCCTCAATGGCTTCTGTTCCCGAATTACAGAAAAAGACCAAGTCTGCAAAACTGTGTGCGCATAGGGTATCCGCTAGTTTTTCTTGCGCGGGTATCGTGAATATATTTGAGACATGCCATAGCTTATGCGCCTGTTTTTCAAGTGCATCAACAAGTGCGGGATGGTTGTGACCAAGTGTCGTGACCGCAATCCCCGATCCAAAATCGAGATAGCGTTCGCCATCCTCGGTGATGAGCCAACTGCCCTCCCCGCGATCAAAACGTAAATCTGCACGCCGATAGGTTGGCATGACATGTTTAGACATGATGAACTCTCCGATTGCCTGCTTAATCATGCGTTTTAGCAAGGCATTCACGCAAAAATTAAAAAGGCCGCCCAACACGGACGGCCAAGGTTTTATAATAGCATTTTTACCACAAGCGGCAATAGCTTAACTTTTTATGCGGTAGCCTTTGCGCAGCAGAACATAACTAACAATCCAGAAAATAATATTAAGCACAACCAACGTTGTCCCACCGATCAATAAATTGCCTTCGCTATGGCCAGTTAGGCTGTAGCGAAAGCCATCAATCATGAAGAAAAACGGGTTAAACTGCGTAAAGGTATGGGCGAGCGGCGGTAATTGCTCAACCGAATAAAAAGTGCCCGATAGAAATGACAGAGGCGTAATCACAAAATTAGTGATAGTCGCCAGATGATCAAACTTTTCTGCCCAGATACCGCCAAGAAGTCCAATTAAGGCCATTAGAAGTGAGGCGTTAAAGGCATAAAAAATGACCGCCCAAATATCATGAACTTGAAAAGGAATAATAAATAACATCCCCAAATAGGTGCCCAGACCAACAAAAACACCCCGCGTCATGCCACCCATGGCGATACCAATGGTTAACTCGCCGGGCGATAAAGGCGGCATTAAAATATCAACAATATTGCCCTGTACTTTAGCCACCAACAGGGATGACGAACTATTAGCAAAGGCGTTTTGCACGATTGCCATCATGACAAGACCGGGCGCCAAAAAAGACGCAAAGGGAACACCGTTAATATCGGGCCTTAAACCGCCTAAGGCGACAGTAAAAATTACTAAAAAAAGGAGCGTCGTGATGATGGGCGCCGCCAAAGTCTGCATCGCGACTTTCCAAAAACGCTTTACCTCTTTGAGGTAAAGAGTCCAAACACCCAACCAATTCACCGCCCCAAAATGACGCTCACCATAAGCATTAATTGGGTTACTAAAAATCTGATTATCTAACTGTTTATCTGACATTTGGGCAGATTAGACTTTTTTTATGCCGACGCAAGCACCGTTTTAACTGCTTAACCCTGCAAAATCACGAGTTAGCAGGGGAAAACTTGCCGTTTTTGTGGATAAGCCAAGCCGACGTCTTTCCTTCGGCCATCTATATCTCGTAGACATAATAGGGCAAACCACAACATGTGGGCGGCCTTAAGTGATTCTACGACCAGTAGAGCAAAGGACTTAAAACCGCAGATTTAACGATGGAGGTGAAAATGGCTTGGACAGAAGAACGCGTGGAATTACTACGTAAATTATGGACTGAAGGGCTGAGCGCGAGCCAGATTGCGCGACAAATGGGCGGCGTTACGCGCAATGCCGTGATTGGCAAAGTGCATCGCCTCGGGCTATCGGGACGCGCCACGCCAGCGCGTGTATCAACAGCGCGCATAAGCGCCCAGACGCGCAGTCGTGACACACTCGATACGAGCAACGCGACAACAAGCTATAAAAGCGATAATCTAGATACGTTTAAAGAAACAATTGAGGCACCTCAGCCAATACTTAGCGCCGAAGAGCGCGCCAGTGTGTTGCATTTGACGGAGCATACCTGCAAATGGCCCATTGGCGATCCTGGACAGCGCGATTTCCATTTTTGTGGCGCAAGAGCTGGCCATAGTAGCCCGTATTGCGCAACACACGCAGCGCTCGCTTATCAACCGCTCGACCGTCGCCGCCGCAAGACTATCGCCGGCGAATAGACCCAACATATGTCTCCACGCGCGGGCTTCTAGAAAAAGACTTGCCAGCCTCCGGCAAAGTTGCTTTCTAATGTGCTAGCAATTGCATCCTTTATGGTTTGCAACCACAAAAAGTATGGGAGAGACATAATGAGCTATTTCAAAGATAAAGTTTGCGTGATCACAGGCGCCGGCAGTGGTATTGGTCGGGCAACCGCCATCAAGCTAGCCGCGCAGGGCGCTATCGTGGTTGCGAGTGATCTCCACAAAGAAACAATTGGCGAAACTCAGAAGCGCATCGAAGCTAATGGCAATACATGTGTGAGCTATATTGTGGATGTCACAGACCGTGATGCTGTCTTTGATCTTGCGGCGCAAGTTGTGAAAGACCATGGGCACGCTGATCTAATCTTAAACAATGCTGGCATTGCCAATATTGCAAGCGTCGAAGAGCTTACAGCTGAAACCCTGAAATTAATTATGGATGTGGACTTTTGGGGCGTCGTTAATGGCACTCAAGCCTTCCTTCCTTATATGCGGCAGAGCAACTTTGGGCATATTGCAAATGTATCTTCCATTTTTGGTTGGATTGGGGTCCCCCAACAAGCCGCTTATAATGCGGCTAAATTTGCGGTGCATGGGTTTACAGAAGCATTGCGCCAGGAAATGTATGGAACAAATATTAAAGTCTCCTGCATTCACCCGGGAGGTGTGGACACTCAGATCGCACGCAATGCAGAGCTGCCACAAGGTCAAGACAATGATGCGCGGCGAGAAGAAATTGCACAAAACTTCAAGAAGGTCGTGAAGAGCACACCTGAAAAGGCCGCGAATACAATTATTTCAGGCATCGAAAAAGGTAAGGCGCGTATTCTCATTGGGCGAGATGCGCATATGGTTGATATCGTACGTCGCATTTTTCCCGTGCGATATGGTCAAATACTGGGCTTTGGCAAGGAAATTGAACTAAACTCCTAAACAAATGAAAACGCCCCGAGCTAACTCGGGGCGTAATCGCGCGCGGGGGGAGAAACGCGCTTTTTAAGTTCTGGCTAAGCGTTGGTGAATTCAGGATAAGCTTCCATACCAAGTTCAGATTTGTCTAAACCAGCCAATTCATCTTCTTCGCTTGCGCGCAGGCCAATCACGGCTTTGATGATCAACCAAACAACTGCGCTAGAGACAACAACAAAGGCGCCGATTGCAGCGACACCGAGGAGTTGACTGCCAAATGAGGTGCCAGAATTGGTTAATGGTACAGCAAGAGTACCCCAGATACCGCAGACAAGGTGAGCTGGGATTGCACCAACAACATCATCAATTTTTAGCTTGTCGAGCGCGATAACGGCGATTGGCACGAGAATACCACCTACACCACCGATTAAGATCGCCTCGATACCTGTTGGTGTAAGAGGCTCAGCAGTGATAGAAACAAGACCACCAATGGCGCCATTGAGCACAATAGTAAGATCAACTTTTCCGAAGAAAATTTGGGTAACAACCAGCGCTGCCACTACACCGCCTGCTGCGGCCATATTGGTGTTGATGAAGATTTGTGAAATCGCAACGGCATTTTCTGCTGACGCAAGTGCAAGCTGAGAACCACCGTTAAAACCAAACCAACCGAGCCATAGAATAAAAGTACCCAAAGTCGCGAGCGGCATTGAAGAGCCCGGCATAGGTACGCTACCTGATGATGTGAAACGGCCAGTACGCGCGCCCAATATTAGGGCACCTACAAGTGCGGCCCAACCACCGACGGAATGCACGAGTGTTGATCCAGCAAAATCTGAGAAACCAGCTTCAGCCAACCAGCCGCCGCCCCACTGCCAGCTACCTTGAATCGGATAGATGAACGCACTAAGCACCACAACAAACGCTAAGAAAGGCCAGAGTTTAATGCGCTCAGCTAGAGTGCCGGATACGATAGAGGCTGCAGTTGCAACAAATACCATTTGAAAGAACCAGTCAGAGCCGGCAGCATAAGTATCATTTTCACCAAACTCAGGTGTTTCAGATAAAAAGGCAGTATCGTCTGGCGACCAAATTGAAAGTGAACCCAAATAGCCACCTTCAGAGACGCTATACATGAGCTGGTATCCGACAAGGTAAAAGACGATGCCAGCAATCGCAAACAGCGTAATATTTTTGACGCAAATGGTCGCGACGTTTTTTGATCGCACCATGCCAGACTCGAGCATGGCAAAACCGGCCGCCATCCACATCACGAGAAAACCCATGACGAGGAATAATAATGTGTTGAAAATAAAGGCGGTTTCACCGTCAACGGCGGCGAAAGCCGGACTTGCCATCGCTGTTCCGACCAGCGCCAGCGGGAGTGATTTTGAGAGAAGCTTTAACATTTTAATCTCCTAAAGTGTGGGGTGAGGCTATAGAGCCGCGTCGCCGGTTTCACCGGTACGAATGCGCGTGGCAGCGTCAACAGGGATAACAAAAATTTTGCCATCGCCTATTTTGTCGGTCTTCGCTGCTGATAAAATCGCTTCACAGACGGGTTCGACTTGGTCGTCTGAGAGCACGAGCTCCAGGCGAATTTTGGGAAGAAAATTGACAGAATATTCAGCGCCGCGATAGATTTCTGTTTGGCCCTTTTGTCGACCAAAGCCTTTGGCTTCGCTTACCGTCAAGCCCTCTACGCCCGTCGCTGTAATGGCTTCACGAACGGCATCAAGCTTAAACGGTTTGATGATTGCTATAATCATTTTCATGGTGTGGTCCTTTCTAAGGGAGGGGTTTCTATACGAGGGGCGGCGGGAGGAAGAGCCACCCCTCTGAGAGTAAAGCTAATTAGAAGCTTTTGCCGTAAGACAAGACGAACTTCGTGTCATCATCCGCGGTCACATCGCTTGTGCCGATTACGGCAAGGCTGAAGTCACCTCGGCCTATCGTGAAACCATAGTCTTGTTGTGCTTCGGCGGCGCCTTCAATGTCGTAATACCCATAGTGTAGGCTCGCTGAGTATGTTTCACCTACTGGCAGTTCATATCCCACTGATGTGTAAGTAGTGTCCGTGCTGTACGAATCGGCGCTATCCGCAACCTGGTACGAATAGGAAATTGAGGCGGGACCGTAACCGACAGAGGCATATACTTCGCCAAAGTCATATTCTTTTACGCCTGCATCTGGGTAGATATAAGCAATGTAGCCAAGATCATATGAGAAGCCATTCGCTTCAAAAGCATAACCAGCATACACATCGATTTCATTATCGGCTTCGTCGCCAAAATTAATGCTTGAACCCCAAACACCAGCATAGAAACCGCTTTCGTCTTCAAGGTCAAAACCCGCACTAATCGCGAGTTCATTGTCGTTTTGCGTCATACCGCGCCACATGTAATTTGATGTGATACCGGCATTACCAGAAACCTCAAAAGCCTGAGCGGGTAAGGCCACAGCAATCAAGCACGATGACACGAGACCAATTTTTTTTACGTTAGAAACAATATTTAAAGACATAACACTCTCCTATGTTGTGATTGTTGTCCCACACTATATACAGAGGCCGTGCCAAGTTTTTTTTGTGGCTCCCCGAAGGTCGACGCTCGGACCAACTGGTATATTTGATTAAATTTTAATCATAATTTTATCTATTGAATTATTTTGATTAATTATTAATCAAATTTCATAGTTTTGGCGCAAAACAGCGCATATACGCCTTCCATTCTCTTCCGCGTTGCGTAGAACCCAAAAAGAAGGCAAAGTTACGCATCATGTAAAATCACTCAGGAGAGCAAATAATGAGCGAAGAAATTATCATAAGCCGCGAAGACGGCGTCATGACCATTACAATGAACCGCCCACAGGCAAAAAATGCGATGAATAAGAATATGTCGGAGCATATTGCAGCAGCGTTAGATGAACTCGATGCGAGCAATGAGCTTCGGGTTGCCATTCTTACGGGTGCTGGCGGAACCTTTTGTTCAGGCATGGACCTCAAAGGTTTTCTTGCTGGCGAAACACCAGCCGTAAAAGGACGCGGTTTTGGCGGTTTGACTGAGAAGCCACCGGCCAAGCCACTTATCGCCGCCATTGAAGGCTACGCCCTCGCCGGCGGCTTTGAACTTGCCATTACATGCGACATGATTGTTGCTGCCTCTACATCTAAATTCGGTATTCCAGAGGTGAAACGCGGTCTCGTGGCTGGCGCTGGTGGACTTATCCGCCTTCCCGACCAAATTAATACGCGGCTTGCAATGGAACTCGCCCTCACAGGTGACTTTGTCTCAGCTCAGCGCGCCTACGATATCGGTCTAATCAATCAAGTCGTTGACGAGGGTAAAGCGCTCGAAGGCGCTTTAACCTTAGCGCAAAAAATTGCCGCAAACGGGCCACTCGCCGTCGCGGCCTCTAAAAAAATCATCGCAGATTATGCATCATGGCCACATGATGAGCGCTGGAAACGTCAAGGCGAAATGATGGGTCCCGTATTTGCCTCATCAGACGCACGCGAAGGCGCCGCGGCATTTGCAGAAAAACGCGCACCAAACTGGCAGGGAAAATAATTAGCCCGCGAGTTGTTCAAAGAAATTGAGCACAAAGATTAAGCTACCGGCGGATAAGAGGGTCGTTAATACAATAGTGACCGAGGCTTCGTCGGTAGCCACTTTGTAGTTTTCCGCAAACATAGACGTAAAAATGCCAGAAGGCATAGCCGCTAAAACCGTAATGACCCCAACCCATAACGGGGGCAAACCAAAAACATAGTGCCCAAACATAAAAACCAATGCCGGATGCACAATTAACTTTATGAAGCCGATATAGATACCGGCATCTATGGATGTTCGAAACTGCACATTTGCCAAAGTGGCGCCCGTCATGATGAGCGCCGCCGGAATGGTCGAACTGCCCAGCATGTTCAGAAAGTCATCAATGAATGGCGGAAAACCAAACCCCGTCGCTCCATATAAAACGCCGGCCATGAGCGCAATAAGCACATTTTGACTGGATAAAGACTTTAAGACCTCGCGCAAGACGCGCGTCACCTCTGCGCCTTCGGGCCTTGAAAACTCCATCATCACCGTCGTTGACGTGATAAAAATAAGACCATGAAACGCCAATATCAAAAATAATGGTACAGCGCCATCAGGCCCAAAGAACGTTAGGATAATTGGAATACCCAACATCACAGTATTCGAAAATGAAGCCCCAAACCCCATAATAATACGCCCGGATATTGACATTGATGGCGCAAAAACTCTGCTCAGCTGACTTCCAATAATGAAACAAACAACCATCGCACCGTAATAGCTTATCCATAAACCAAGCGGTAGCGTATCAGGGAAATCGGTTTCCGCCGTGTTACGAAAAAGCAATGCGGGTGCTGCAAAATAGAATACATATTTGTTTAAATGCTGCGCGAAACCCTTGCCAACCATATTGCGACGCACAGCCAGATAACCCAGCCCGATGAGCATAATAATTGGTAAAATGGCACTCACGGCAACCGGCATCGTTCATTCCTTTAGGGGCATCAGGCTCGAGAGCGCTCGCATGGCTTGCCGAGCCTCCTTACTGGGCCAAAAAAATCTTCAGCCTAATCGACGTGTTAACAAATTTAGTTTGCCTCAACCAACGCGGTCTCAATCGCTTTTTTAAACTTGGACGAACTTGGGTTGGTCGTCGACACAAAATAATCAAGCAACCGCCCATCGCGGCCGACAATATACTTATGGAAGTTCCAACGCGGGCGCGCGCGTGCACCCAGCTCATCTGTTGCCCACTTGTAAAATGGATGCGCGTTATCACCGACGACTTCCGTTTTTTCGGTCATCGGAAAATCAATATTAAAATTAGCCGAGCAAAACTCTTTTATGTCTTCATTGGAACCAGGCTCTTGCCCACCAAATTGATTACTGGGCACACCCAAAACAACTAAACCGCGCGGCCCGTAGTTTTCCCAAAGAGCTTGCAAATCATCATACTGGTTGGTGAACCCGCATTGTGATGCAGTATTTACCACAACCACAACCTTGCCCCGATATTGCTCAAGCCCCATAAGCTCTCCATCAATATCGACAAATGAAAAATCATAAGCTGACTTGGATGACATTTTATTCTCCGCGAATGCTGGGCGCGTCATCGATAACGCCGCCACGCCAACAAGCAAGGCAAGACTGGTAAAGATCAAGCGCCAAGACTTAGTAGATTCATTCATTTTCAATCCCCTTTTAGAGCCGCCAAAGGGCAAGCTAGACGCATCTTATACTAAATATCAGAGGACTGCTACAATACGTGACCACAACCAAAAACTCGCAATAATACCAACAAAGCCCGCACACCAATTAACGCTCGAGACTGCGAGGCGGTCTCTTAGCTCAGCTTTGACGTAATGCGGGCCCAACATGGCACCCACCATAGAACCCAATGCGGTAATACCAAAACATCCCGCAAGAAAGATAATCTGGCCAACCTCTACACCGATATTAAAAGCTGCTAAAGCCATGATTAAATCACTCTGCGGCAGACCAATTTCTTTTAAAACGCTGGCAAACCCGAACCCATGAATAAGCCCAAAAAATAGCGTTATCCAAAATGGGTGCTGCCAGACAAGCGTATCCCTACGCGGACGCATAATTTCAGCAGCTAGGAAAATAATACTCAATGCAATCAGCACTTCGATCGCGGGCACGGACACGCTTACATAATCTAGGGCGGACAAACACAAGGTCAGAGAGTGTGACACAGTAAACCCCGTTACCGTCAGAATAAGAGATCGCCGCGCGATAAAAATAAGCAGCACTAAAAATAAAAGGTGGTCAAATCCAATAAGAATATGCTGCACGCCAAGATAGCCATAATTAAAAAGCGTCTGTGATAAAGTGACCCGGCTCCCAGAGCGCCATTCCATTTCTGCAGGCCCCAGGGTAACAATCGATTGTTGCCCATCTACGCGCACATAATTAATAACACTCGACAAAGCTGGGTTATAATCTGGGTAATCAATACTTAAAACAAAAACCACGCGTTCACGACAATCAAAGCGCTGATCAAGACGCGGACAATCGAGCGTCACGTCCGGCTTATTATCAGCTGCAACGCTCGGAGGTATGTTTACCTTAAGACGCAAGATACCATCAAGTTGTTCTTGAACAGAAATATGTAATGGCCGACTGTCATGCGCTAGTAACGGATCTGCATTAAAACATATATATAAGAGGCTTAAACTTAAAATAATAAAGCGCGGACATTTTAGCATTAGCGGCTCTGATGATTGATATCTATATCGATTTCAATTTCATAGCTTGCACGCAAGCGCGCCATAACGCCTTCAAGTTTCCTCTGCTTTTCTTCTGTCATCCAGGCCAGAGAAACACGCCCTCTAATCGCATCTAATGTCGGGACATAGCCCGCTTGCCGCGCTGACACATAAACCAAATGCGTGCCGTGGGGAGAGCTCAAAGGGCCAAGCCATTGACGTAGTGGCACTTGCGGGTCAAAAAGCTGATCCGTAAAAGCCTTCCCAAAGTGAGCAAGCACGAGATCACGCGGCCGGTCGGCATAAGCCAATTGATAAGCAAACAGGTCTGAAAACTCAACACTATTTTGCGGTGTTAAACCTTGCCGAATAAGATCAAGGTTGAGATCGCTATTTTCCTTAAAGACGTGAACGAAGCTGATGCGACCCGCTTCAGCAAAGTCATTTTTTCTTTTCTCAAAAAAGGATTCTAAATCATTCTCAGAGGGTGACGGGACATCAACCAAAGCATCGTTCATAAATTCGAGTTTTTGCGCCATACGGCGGCGGATAACATAATCCGTCTCATCCATCTTTAACTGCTTCGCTTCGCGATATAAGATTTCTTCACTTAAAAAATCATTGACGAGAGCTTTGCGCTCTATATCCGACATATCGTCTAAAATTTTCTCAGCGGCCGCAACGTCGAACGCCCTCACGCGATACTGAATAAACTCCAATAAGGTTGCCCTATCGACCGTAATTTTGCGGTCGGAAGCCGGCGGCGGAGAGAGAAAACTAACGCCTGCAAATATTAATCCGCCCAACACAATGAGGGTGTATAAAGGGTCAATCCGCATTCAAAAACCTATGTGATGGCATTCTAATGGGCGTATTGCTAGTTAGACGGATTATACCAAATCGGAGAACTATAGGCACGCTCTTGGATCTCGGTCGGATAGCGCGATGGGTGTTCTGTTTGCATCGCAACGGCATCAAAAACGCTATGACGCGGCGTCTTAATTTCCAAAACACGCGCATAATAAAAAGCGTTTTCTGCAGCATTAAAATCAGGGTCAGACCATTTGGCTGATAACTGCACCGCACCGACATCATTTGTATAAGTCGCGTGCTCAGCGTCCACCGTCGAGCCGATCGGCTGGCTTATCAGTGCACCCTTAGCGGCACGCTGATCAGACAAGACAACGTCATAAACGCGCTCGTATGATTGTCCTGAAGCATCGACCCACCCTTTAACAACTTGTATCCGCTCTATGTTAGCGCCAATCGGATCCTTGGCGGCGTGGATGATAAAGCTCGGCGCCTGATTATTAGGCGCAGGGGGCAGGTCGCCGCCCATCGGCACACCCTTTTGATAACCACGTTCCGCAAAGGCTGCTGACTTTGCATCGTTCTCAGAGAATGACCAACCACCAAAAAACCTCAGCTGAATGCGCGGCCCAGAGGTTCCATAAACTTCCTTACGACGAAACGCCTCATAAACGCCATCACGCGTGTTTTCATCGGCCCAAATCGCGGCCAAACCCTGCGCGCTCATATCAACACCGTAAGCATTTGGCGTGAGCTGCTGATTGAACTTCATACTTGGGATGCCATCGATTGGGTATTTTCCGCCAAAATTGTCTTCTTCGGCCGAAGACATACCTGTGTGCATATCTGTTGCACCAATAAAACCAAACTTATATGGGTTCTCTCCCGCTGTTTTCTCAATTTCAAGACCTCGGCGCAATGCATCGCGCGCGTAATTACCGCGAACACCTGTTCCGCCTTCAACTTTGCGCGTAAAATCCATTACTTTTTCATAGAGCTCGAAGCCAGCAAACGGGTCTTCGGGCGAAAGTTTGGGATGGGTCTCGGATGTCCCTTTAACCTGAACCATCTCAATGACAGGCTCCCACTTCATGCGCAATTCTGCATAGGCGGCATCGATTGGCGACCCATCGGATTTAACGTCTGAAAACATGCGGCCAAGCGAAATGTTTGAATTATGCGGGATAGAGACAAAGCGCGCATTATGGGCTGCACTTGTTTTATCCAACCAGTTCCATAAGCCCTCAGGGCGATTATCGGCCAGGGATGAAAATGGCAAATATTGCCCCGCTAATTTAGCGTCATCAGGCGTGAACACAATCCGGTGCAAGTTAGCGCCCTGCGGCATTGAAGACCACTCCCAACCAATCAGAGCCGTAAACGTTCCCGGCTTATTATGACGATCGGCCGCCGAGGTAATAATATCCCAAATAGGCTTGCGAATTTCTGTCGTGAGCAGCTCTTTCATTGGCGCATCATTATTTAATGAACTTGCCAACAGCGCGAAACTTTTACGCAACTCACCTTTATCTCGATTCTCAAGCAAAATGCGGCCAATTTCGGATCTGGCGAGCTCTTCCGAATTATTCTCAACGAGCTGCATGACCCCCATATATTCGGCGTGGTCGGTCACCACCAAAAAATCGAGCGGTGTTTTTAACTGCATACGCGCTTTTGAAAAAGCATGCGCCACCGGCTCACCCTTGGCAAAACGATAGGCATCATCGGGAGTAACAGACCAATTCCTCAATGCATACGCATCGCCCGAGTATTTCGTATGTAAGTGCGTATCACCCCAAAGCAAGACACGGTTACTTTTGGTTTCCGCTGATGCTTGACTAAAGCCAGCAGACAAAAAATGCGCACCCAGCAGTAATGCAGCACATAAAACGCTACCTGTTGAAAAGCGATGACTAACCATGACCTTTACCTCATCTTATACCAAACTTATCTGAGCGGGTTTCGAACCTGCGCATATAGAACATTAAAATGCCGTTATTTTTCTGAATGTCAATCAGCCTGTTGAGCTTATGAAGGCCCTTTGCCTATCACTTTAATCTTGCGATATAGGCCCTGCACAGTGTTAGATAGGTGTCTTAAAACCCGTTATCTTAGGAAAGTAAATATGTCATCTTCAAAACTTCTCGCGTCGTCACTCTCTTTTCAAAACGGCTCTTCCATGCCCAATCGCTTCATGTTGGCGCCTCTTACGAACCTGCAAAGCCATGATGACGGTGTTTTATCGGATGATGAGTATCAATGGCTAACCATGCGAGCAGAAGGAGGCTTTGGCATGACCATGACTTGCGCCGCCTCAATTTTAGAGAGTGGGCTTGGCTTTCCTGGTCAATTAGGCGCTCATGCTGACCGCCATAATGATGGTTTAAAACGGTTCGCGGATGGCATTAAACAACATAATAGTATGGCGATTGTGCAATTACACCACGCCGGCATGCGGTCAATGAAAGAAGTGATCAAGGGCACGCCGCTCTGCCCTTCCGATGATGAAGAAACCGGCGCCAAAGCAATGACCCTGGCCCAAGTTCATGAAGCACGAGATGCCTTTATCACATCGGCTAAACGCGCTGAAGAGGCCGGCTTTGACGGCGTCGAAATACACGGCGCTCATGGCTATTTACTTGGACAATTTATCAGCCCAGAAATAAATAAACGTGATGACGCCTATGGCGGTAGTCTCGACAACCGCACGCGCCTCATTGACGAAATTATTGACGGTATTCGCGCAACCTGTCGTAAAGATTTTTGCGTCGGCATTCGTCTTTCGCCTGAGCGTTTCGGCATCAGAATGGACGAAACAATTGCTTATTTCGACAGGCTCGCAGCCAGTGGAAAAATTGATTTTATCGATATGTCGCTCTGGGATATTAACAAAGAGCCTGAGGAAGAGGCCTATAAAGGGCAGTCTCTGCTGGCGCTTTTTGCAAATTTACCGCGCTATAAAACGCGCCTGACTGTGGCCGGAAAAATTATGAACAGTGATGACATTCAAACCTGCATGGATGCAGGCATCGATTTTGTTGCACTCGGCCGCGCCGCGATTTTGCACCATGACTTACCCAAACAAATGCTCAAAGCCGGCACCTTTACGCCGATTGAACTTCCAGCATCGCGCGCGCACCTCACCAAAGAGGGATTGGGACCTAAATTCCTAGACTATATGGCAACGTGGAAGGGCTTTGTCGCTGATTAGTAAAAGACGCCTCAACGGCGACGATGTAAGGATAAATGTAAGGATAGATGTAAGGATAAATGAGGGAGAGTCACATGGGACGGTTAACAGGCAAAATCGCTTATATTACAGGCGGCGCCAAAGGTTTGGGCGCCGATATGGCGCGCTGCTTCAGCGATGAAGGAGCACAAGTTATGGTATCAGATGTTCTTGAACGTGAAGGCGAAGCTTTAGCCTCTGAAAATGCCAATATCGGCTTTATTCAGCATGATGTCGCGCAAGAAGGCGACTGGGTCCGCGCAATAGGTGCTATTGAAGAACGCTTTGGCGGCCTCGATATACTTGTGAATAATGCTGGTATCGCGCAAGTACCAAGCATGATTGAAGAGTTAAGCCTAGAAGGCTGGCGTCGCGTCATCTCCATAGACCTCGATTCCGTTTTCCTCGGCTGCAAACACGGCATTGGACTTATGAAGAAAAAAAATGGTGGTAGCATTATCAATGTTTCATCAATTTTAGGGATTGTCGGCACCGGCATGGGGCAGTCGAGCTACAATGCGGCTAAGGGCGGTGTCCGTACATTGTCTAAGTCTGTTGCACTTG
>ENA-OUOG01001763-OUOG01001763.1-marine-metagenome-genome-assembly--contig:-NODE-1763-length-24028-cov-4.809069_pt1 | contig 24028 bp, 25 predicted proteins | sample MGYA00248635_ERZ508505 | MGnify/ENA primary metagenome ERZ508505 (study PRJEB26176, sample SAMN06267871) | marine metagenome | isolation source: Saanich Inlet, British Columbia, Canada | place: Pacific...
AACAATGATTGCCCGGTTGCAGGCAACTTTAACAGTAAACAACAACGAAAAACAAGCACAGGACATGCCTGTGACATAATAATTACATGGAAAAGAAAATAGCAGTTATCGGATTAGGATACGTGGGTTTGCCGCTCGCAGTTGAGTTTGCGAAACAATATCCAACCGTAGGATTTGATATCAACGGTCCCCGTGTAGACGAATTGATGAACGGTCATGATCGTACGCTGGAGGTTGAGGATGATAATTTGAAAAAAGTTATAGCATCGGATTTAATCTCAACCGAGAAAAATGGGAAGGGACTCTATTGTACAACAGCGGTTGGAGATATTGAATCTTCAAACTTTTATGTGGTTACGGTTCCAACCCCAACTGATAAAAATAAACGCCCAGTGCTTACGCCGCTTATTAAAGCTTCAGAGAGCGTAGGTAAAGTCTTGAAAAAAGGGGATTACGTTATCTATGAAAGTACCGTGTATCCAGGAGTAACAGAAGATGAGTGTGTTCCTGTCCTTGAACAGGTCTCAGGGTTAAAGTTCAACGAGGACTTCTTTGTGGGGTATTCGCCAGAGCGAATCAATCCAGGGGATAAAGAACGTACGGTAACCAAGATCTTAAAGGTTACCTCAGGATCCACACCAGAGGCCGCGAAAGAGATAGATGATCTGTATAAGTCAGTGATTACTGCTGGGACGCATCTTGCTCCGACCATTAAGGTTGCCGAGGCCGCTAAAGTTATTGAGAACAGTCAACGCGATATCAATATTGCTTTCGTTAATGAGTTGGCTAAGATTTTCAATAAGCTTGATATCGATACCCATTCTGTTTTAGAAGCCGCAGGTACCAAATGGAATTTCCTTCCGTTCAAACCAGGGTTAGTTGGTGGGCACTGTATAGGGGTGGACCCGTATTATCTAGCTCAAAAAGCTCAAGAAGCAGGTTATCATCCAGAAATTATCTTAAGCGGCCGCCGACTGAATGACGATATGGGTAAATATGTAGCCGGTGAAGTAGTGAAACTTATGATGAAGCGTTCTCTTCCCGTTCTCGGATCCAATGTCCTGATGCTTGGTATCACATTCAAGGAGAACTGTCCTGATATAAGAAATACACGCGCCATAGATGTTTATGAAGAGCTTAAATCTTACAATGTGAACGTTGATGTATATGACCCATGGGCAGATTCGAATGAGGTGAAAGAGGAATTTGGATTTGATCTAATTGATAACCCGAATAAAACATACCATGCAGTTATTTTAACTGTGGCACATAAGGAATTTTTAAGCGAAGAATTACGAACCCAGTTGGTTGAAGGTGGAATTCTATATGATGTTAAGGGAATTCTAGATATTGATACTGTAGATGCGCGTTTATAATGGATAAAAAAATCAATTTATTAATTACCGGTGGGGCCGGATTCATAGGTTCAAACCTGGTAGAACATTTTCTTGAGGATGACCGTGTAGGTTTGGTAAGAGTTTTGGACAATCTTAGCAACGGGTACATTGAGAATATTCAAGAGTTTTTTGATCATCCTCGTTTTGAGTTCATCCAAGGAGATATAAGAGATTATGACACATGCCTCAAAGCGTGTGAAGGAATTCATAAGATATCGCATCAGGCTGCATTAGGATCAGTCCCAAGAAGTATTGAAAACCCAATGCAGAGTACAGAGGTAAATATTTTAGGAACTGTGAATCTTATGTATGCAGCTGTCCAACAAAATGTCGAAAGAATTATTTTTGCTTTCAGCTCAAGTACATACGGTGATCATCCAGACCTACCTAAAGTTGAGGAAAATATAGGGAACCCACTGAGTCCTTATGCCGTTACAAAAGCAGCCATAGAACAGTTTGCAGACGTGTTTGGAAAAACATATGGTCTGAAATGGGTTGGCTTACGCTATTTCAATGTTTTTGGTCCCAAACAAAACCCAGATAACCCATATGCCGCTGTAATTCCAATTTTTTTCAAGGCGGCATTAAATGACCAAACTTTATTTATTAACGGTGATGGCCATACATCTAGGGACTTTACGTTCGTTGATAACGCCGTGCGCATGAATGATTTGTCACTTTTTAGTGATAATTCAGAAGCAATGAATCGAGTTTATAATTGTGCTTGTTCCGAACAGACAAGCTTAAATGATATGGTTCAACTTCTTTCAGAGATTTTAGGTAAGAATTTGAGAGTAGAGTACAGAGCAGAGAGACAAGGAGACGTAAAACATAGCTTAGCTGATATAACAAAAGCAGTTAATTACTTAAACTACAGTCCAGTAGTTCGATTTAATGAAGGTTTAAAAAAAGCATTTAAATATTATGAGCAAAATATCTGATTTTTGGAGGGATAAGTCCGTGCTTATTACTGGCGGCACTGGTTCTTTAGGTAAAAAATTAACTTCACACATCCTAAAACACTATCCTGAGGTTCGAAGAATTATAATTTATAGCCGAGATGAACAGAAGCAATTCATTATGGCCCAGGAGTTTCCAGAAAAAAAATATCCCCAACTTAGATATTTTATTGGTGACGTTCGCGATTACAATAGATTGGAGCGGGCTTTAAATGGTGTAGATTACGTAATACATGCAGCAGCAATGAAGCATGTGCATATTGCAGAGTACAATCCAGATGAGTGCGTTAAAACGAATGTACATGGTGCACAGAATTTAATCGAAGCGTGCATCAAAACATCTGTTTCACGAGTGGTGGCCTTGTCTACAGATAAAGCATGTGCTCCTATCAACCTATACGGCGCAACGAAATTGGCATCTGATAAACTCTTCGTCGCTGCAAATAATTTTAGAGGAAGAAACTCGATTCGATTTAGTGTTGTTAGATATGGAAACGTCATGGGATCTAATGGCTCTGTAATACCATTCTTTATTAATAAGAAGAAAGAAGGGAAACTTCCTATTACTAGTGAAAAAATGACTCGTTTCAACATTAGTCTTCAGGGTGGGGTAGACATGGTAATGCATGCATTAGAGCATGCATGGGGTAGTGAGCTGTTTGTACCGAAAATCCCGAGTTATAGAATTTTGGATGTCGCAGAAGCTATTGGACCTGAATGCGAAAAGCCAGTAGTAGGTATCCGACCTGGTGAAAAGATTCATGAAGAGATGATTACCCCTTCTGATTCTTATAATACGTATGACCTAGGAAAATACTATACGATTCTTCCAACGGTTACACCATGGGATTTAGAGGAATTCAAAACTGCTCATAATGCCAAGCAAGTTCCGGAAGGCTTTAGCTATAATTCAGGTGATAACGAAGAATGGGAAACAGTGGATTCATTGAGAGAGCTCATTTCAAAACATGTAGATCCAACATTTAAGGTATAATGAATCCAATTCCTTACGGTAAGCAAAATATCACTCAAGCAGATATTGATGCGGTTGTTGAAGTTCTGAAAGCAGACTATTTGACCCAAGGTCCAAAGATCAAAGAGTTTGAGGATGCTTTCGCAGCTTATGTAGATGCTAAATATGCCGTAGCTGTTTCTAACGGCACAGCAGCCTTACATCTTTGCGCGTTGGCTCTAAATGTTTGTGAGGGTCATAAGGTAATCACTACTCCGATAACCTTCGCTGCAAGTGCGAACTGTGTTAGGTATTGTGGTGGTGAAGTAGTCTTTGGGGATATAGATCCTGAAACATATCTCCTAGATATAAATTCAGTACGTGAGCTTCTGGAAGCATCACCTAAAGGGACGTATTCGGGCATTATCCCTGTCGACTTTGCTGGACGTGCAGTTGATCTTGAGGCTTACAGAAAACTCGCGGATGACTATGGGCTTTGGATTATAGAGGATGCTTGTCATGCGCCTGGGGGGTCTTTTGAAAAGTCCAGTGGTCAGATGTCTAAATGTGGCTCAGGCGAATTTGCACACCTTGCTATTTTCTCATTCCACCCGGTTAAACATATCGCATCTGGTGAGGGTGGTATGATTACTACAAATGATGAAGCTCTGTACAATCGGCTACTTGCGCTAAGAACCCATGGAATTGTAAAAGATGAAGCTTTGTATACCAACAGTAAAACTTTTGCATCTGGTATAGAAAATGCGGGATCCTATCCATCATGGTATATGGAAATGCAAGAGTTGGGGTATAATTACCGTCTAACAGACTTCCAAGCCGCTTTAGGATTAAGCCAGCTTGAAAGAGCTGATGAAGGCATTAATCGTAGAAGAGAAATTGCAAGTACATATGAGAAAGCTTTCAAGAACAACGACTTTATTAAAGGGCAATCAGGAGTAGTTGCTGGGCATGCCTATCATCTTTATATTATTGAAGTGGGGGATAGATTGGGTTTGTATAGTTATTTAAAGGAAAACCATGTTTACGCTCAGATTCATTATATACCTTGTCATCTATTCCCATATTACAGAGATCTAGGGTGGAAAGAGGGTGATCGACTCAATGCAGAGAACTATTATAGGCATTGTATAAGCCTTCCAATGTATCCAACTCTTTCAGTAGAAGAGCAAATGATGGTTATCAATCTAATTGATTCTTATTATGCTTGATGCTCTTTGTATAATTCCAGCTAGAGGAGGAAGCAAGAGAATCCCGAAGAAGAATATAAAGCCGTTTCATGGTAAACCAATTATTGCATATTCAATAAATGTTGCATTGAAATCCGGTTTGTTCAAGGAGGTCATGGTCTCCACTGATTGTGAAGAAATAAGACGAACTAGTCAGATGTATGGCGCAGAGGTTCCTTTTCTAAGAAGTAAAAATAATTCGAATGATTTCGCAACAACGGTGGACGTAGTGAATGAGGTTGTAGAAGCTTATCGCAAAATGGATCGAACATTTGACGAGATATGTGTGCTTTATCCATGCGCTCCTTTCGTCAATGCGGCGGATCTAACGAAAGCAAAGCGTATGTTAGAAAAGTATGATTGCGTTATTCCAGTTGTGCGATTTGATTTCCCCCCTTTCCGGAGTTTTGAAATATACGAATCAAAATTACGCTACAAATGGCCTGAATATGAGAAATCGAGGTCACAAGATTCAGAAGAATTATTCCATGATGCTGGACAATGGTATTTTTTTAGAAATGAAGAGCAGTATCATGAATCTTTAGTCAAGAACTCAACTTCACCGCTTATTTTGGAACCCCATAAGGTTCAAGATATTGATACTATTTCTGATTGGAAATTAGCAGAGCTAAAATTTCAGATGTTGAATGAGGGAGTATAAAGCATTGACACAGCAGACATACAAGAATGATGAATTTAAGATTGTTCCCATTAGATTCGAGGATAGGTTCGAAATAATGAAATGGCGAAATGAGCAGATTTATCATTTGCGTCAGAGTGAACTTTTAACAGTCGAGAAACAAGAAAATTACTTCAATACTACAGTTGCGTCACTATTTAATGAAGAAAGGCCAAATCAGATTCTTTTCAGTTTTCTCGAAGGAAATAAATGCATTGGTTACGGAGGCCTGGTTCATATAAATTGGATCGACCGGAATGCAGAAGTTTCTTTTATCATGAACACACGACTTGAAGAGGCGTCATTTTCTAAAAATTGGTCAATGTTCTTGAATTGTCTCGAACAGGCAGCGTTTGGTGAACTAGGGTTCCATAAAATCTTCATCTACGCTTTTGATTTACGTCCCCATCTTTATGATGTGCTTGAATTCAATGGATACTTTAAGGACGCTAGACTTAAAGATCACTGCTTTTTTCAGGGTGATTTTAAAGATGTATTGATTTATTCCAAGTTAATGAATTAATGAATATAGCATTGTTTGTTAGCGGAGGTTTAGGATTCAAAATGCTGGATCATTTAAAGGAGACTAAGCATTCAATAAGATGTGTGTTCACAGATTCAAACTCTAAGAGTATTATTGAAAAAGCTAAAGACAATCACCTACCGATATTCACAGGTAATCCTCGTAATGAGACGGCACTTAGGTTCATTGATGCCTATGAAATTGATATAATTCTGTCTGTTAATTACCTTTTCTTAATTGAGCGTTCATTATTCTCAAGGGCTGAGCTTGCTGTAAATATTCATGGTTCACTCTTGCCCAAATATCGTGGTAGAACACCTCATGTATGGGCAATTATTAATAATGAACCTAAGACGGGAGTTACAGCTCATCTTCTTGACGATGGGTGTGATACAGGGGATATTATAAAACAAAAAGAGGTCATAATCGACGATACCGATACTGGTGCCGATATTCTCGAGAAGTTCAATAAACTTTACGTTCCTCTGGTTGATGAGATACTTTCTGATTTTGAGCGAGGGAGCATTAAGCCTTTACCCCAAAATAATAACAATGCAACCTTCTTCGGGAAACGTACTCCTGAGGACGGGAGAATAAATTGGGGTTGGCAAAAGGAGAGAATAAGAAATTGGGTTCGTGCGCAGGCCTATCCATACCCCGGAGCTTTTACGTATTATGAAGGTCTAGAAGAAAAAGTAATCATAGACGAGGTTGTTTTTAGCGATAGAGGGTTTAAAGAAACCGATCGAAACGGCTTGATTGTTTCGTTAGATCCTATTTGTGTAAAAACACCAAATGGCGTTTTAGAACTTAGAAATATTAGAAACCTTGAGAGTTTAAGCTTTCTTGAGGTAGGACAAAAATTAGTTTGATGATAATACAGGATTTTGATTTTAATAAAGATAACTCTGTGTTTGTTATAGCTGAGTTATCAGCAAACCATAATGGTAGTCTAGAAACAGCGCTGGAAACCATTCGAGCTGCTAAGCGTACTGGTGCTAATGCAATTAAGCTTCAAACCTATACAGCTGACACATTAACCATCCAATGTGATAAAGATGATTTCATTATTAAGTCTGGTTCAATCTGGGATGGTAAGACATTTTATGACTTGTATAAAAGTGCTTATACCCCATGGGAGTGGCATGAGGAGTTGTTTCAATGTGCAAAAGAAGAAGGATTAATATGTTTTTCTTCTCCTTTTGATAAATCAGCTGTTGATTTCCTTGAGAACTTAAATGTACCTGCATATAAGATTGCAAGCTTTGAGATTACGGATATTCCTCTGATTGAATATGTGGCGTCAAAAGGGAAACCAGTAATTCTGTCCACTGGAATTGCAACTTCTGAGGACATTGAATTAGCTCTTGACGCTTGCCATAGAATGGGGAATCATAACATCGCTTTACTGAAATGTACCTCGAGTTATCCAGCTCCTATTGAAGAAGCAAATATGGCTATGATACCTGATTTCAAAGAAAGATTCGATGTTATCCCGGGTTTATCTGATCATACCTTAGGAAGTACAGTGCCAATTGTTGCAACTACTTTAGGGGCAAGAATCATTGAAAAGCACTTTATTCTGGATAGATCAATTGGCGGTCCGGACGCTTCGTTTTCAATGAATGAAAAAGAGTTTGCTGAGATGGTAAAATCTGTAAGAGAGGCAGAAAAGGCAGTAGGTGTTGTAAGTTACGAACCAACCGAAAAACAAATAAAAGGAAGAGCATTTAGTAGATCTCTCTATGTTGTGCAGGACATTAAAAAAGGTGAGATTATCTCGGAAAAAAACGTGAGGAGTATTCGTCCTGGGTTTAGTTTGGCACCGAAATACTTGAATACTTTAATTGGTAAGAAGGCTAACAAATCTTTGGAAAAAGGAGATAGGTTAACCGAAAATCTTTTAGATGATTAAATATTGTAAGACCTGTTTGTCTCCAGATACTAGGCCTGGAGGTGAATTTGCTGATGGCAATTGTCTTCCTTGCTACTACAGTAATACGAATCAAGAAGTCAACTTTCCTGTTAAATTAGAATTACTTAAAAAAGTATATCAGAACTCTCGTAAAGGTCAGAAAAACAAAGGTGCGTATGACTGTATAGTAGGAGTTAGCGGAGGAAAAGATAGTACAAGACAAGCCCAGTGGGTAAGAGATCGTTTAGGTTTACGGCCGCTATTGGTTTGTGTTGCATATCCTCCTCGCCAAATGTCGTCAATTGGGGCTCGAAACCTTTCCAACCTAATTGATATGGGCTTTGATATCATTACAGTTACTCCTGCTCCAGATTCATCCCGAAAACTTTCGAAGGAAAGCTTTTATAAGTTTGGCAATGTCAGTAAGGCGTCTGAAAAAGCTCTATATAGTACGGTTCCAAGGGTTGCAATAGATCTTGGAATTAATTCGATTTTCTGGGGCGAAAACAATGCTTTACAAGTTGGCGAGAAAACTGTTCTTGGCGAGGATGAATTTGACGCAAATAATTTAAGAAACATGAACACTTTGTCAGCAGGGGGTGATGATTGGATAACTAAATATATTGGGCATAACAAAGGCAATCATTACGTATATCCTAATGAGATAGAATTCGAAAAACAAAAGATAAATATCTTTTACTTAGGGCCGGCATGGGACGATTGGTCAAATCAAAATAATTCGGCCTATGCAGCCTTGCATGGACTCACACTAAGACCCGGAGAAGAAGAAATTACAGGTGATATTTCTAATGCATCTATGCTTGACGAAGAATTCACAAACATCAACATGATGATCAAGTATTACAAGTTTGGCTTTGGTAGGACAACGGATATCGTCAATGAGTCTATTAGGCTTGGCGAAATATCGAGAGATGAGGGCATCCGCCTGGTAGAACAGTACGACGGGGTATGTGACGACACAATAATTGATAGCTACTGCAAATACATAAATATTTCAAGGGCAGAATTTTGGTCTGTGGTTCACTCATATACGAATAAGGATCTATTTGATATAATTGAGAAGACTGAACGTCCGCAAAGAAAATTCAGTATTGGGTGATGGTAGGAGTAATTGATATAGGATTAGGAAACATAAAGTCCATCACGAATTGGCTGGACCGTTGCGTTGTCCCTTGGAAGTTGATCCATTCACCGAAAGATTCTTTCGAGTACAACTTGATCATTCTTCCTGGTGTTGGATCTGTTCTTGAATTTATGACCAAGCTCGAGCAGTTGCGCTTTGTGGACTATATACAGACAAAATCGCATCAGGGCCAGAGGATACTGGGCATATGTTTAGGCGCGCATGTGCTGTTTAATCACTCCGAAGAAGACGGTGGCGTGCGCGGATTAGGTCTAATTAAAGGAACGGTTCGTCACATCCCTTTGAATAGTAGCAATACGGGTTGGCTTCCTTGTTCATTCGATAAAAGAATAATGAATGAAATATGGAAAAGTCAAAAACAGAATGTATCGCGAAAACAAAGGGTGCATGGACGGGTATTTTTTAATCATAACTATGGAATACAGTTAGAAGAAGCTGCGGATATTGACTTAAAAATCCAATTAAAGGAGTTGTCAGAATTCTCAGCTTTGGTAAACAAGAACAATCTAATCGCTTGCCAATTCCATCCGGAAAAGAGTCAGTCAATGGGAGAGTTACTATTAAAAATGATTCTGTAATGCGTATTGGAACGACATTATTATTTCAAGACGGGTATTGTTACCAGTCTTATGGCTGGAATATGTTAAGACCACTTGGAACTTTACAAAACGCTCTAAATCATTTAGATAAATACGAGCTTGATGAAATTTCCATTATAAGGCCTGTGCGTGATAATGACTACTACTACAAAAAAGATCTTCAGCGCTTGAAAAAAGCAAAATCGTCCACGCCACTTGCTTTTGGTGGAGGTATAAGAAGCCTTGATGATATCATGATATTAGAAGGCCTTCCTGTGGAAAGGTTTATACTGTCTTCTGTATTGTTTGATAAGGACTTAAGTGTTATTAAAAGACTGCATTCTAAATACGGTGAGCAGTCCATTGTAGGCTTTATTCCTTTTTCATTTAAAAATCAGTTTGAGGTATTCAATTCTCGGAAAAATTGTTTTCAAAGTGCTCATTCTATAAATGAATCCGCATTACAATTATGTGATGAAGTGGTTTTGCACGACTGTGATGCAGAAGGCCGAAATATAGGTTTTAATGCAGGTGTTGTGAGTAACCTAGAGATTAATAGTAATAATTTGATTTTCTCCGGCGGCGTTTCAGAAATAGTAAGAAATGGAGAGTCGATTGGAATTGAGCCCAAATCCATTTTGATAGAGAATAAGATTCTTCACAGAGAAAATTCTAAGAAGACATATTATGGCGCAATGTAAAGCCTGTTTATATACAACTGATCACCCATTCGGCCTCACTCTTACTGATGGGTTATGCTCAGGGTGTATAACCCACAGAGAGAAATATAGTATAAACTGGGACAATAAATATCAAGAACTAGAGAGCATTGCTAATTGGGCTAAGGGTAGGTCAAAATCGTATGACTGTATAGTTCCTGTTATTGGCGATGCTGAGGATTATTACGTAGTATCTAAAGTTCTAGAGCTCGATTTGAATCCATTAATTGTATCAGTAAATTCTTATTTTCTAAATGATATCGGTTGGGCAAACTTACAGAATTTGATAACCTATTTTGATCTAGATAGTTGGATTCATAATCCTGAGATTTACACATATAAAGAGCTTATAAAAACTTCGCTGAGGAAGTACAATCATATGTATCTACCTTGGCTGCAGCTCCATACTAGTTTTCCAGTACACGTAGCTAAAGAAAAGAAAATTCCCCTGATTGTTTGGGGGGCAAATCAAGCGGTGGAACAAGTCGGTAAATTTTCACATCATGACAAGGCAGAGATGTCTTCTTGGTCGAGAGTTGAGCACGACCTATTTGGAAATGATATTGAAGCTTTGATGGGCAATGGAGCTCAGGTTAATGAGCGCAAGATTAATTATTATCGCTATCCTTCGATTACTAATCTCGGTAAAAACATAAGAGGTATTTATTTGAGTAATTATATGCACTGGGACCCTATAAAACAAAACCATTCAACATTAGCATTTGGTTTTATTCCAGAATCAAATCGCTATACGTTTGATCCATATGAAAGGGCAGGATCTTCCGTGTATTACGGGGTGCACGACTTGTTGAAGTATGAACGACTAGGTTACAAGAAAATCAAAGATCATATCACACGCGATTTACGGCATGGTAGAATTCAGTTTGCTGAAAGCGAGCATTTACTGCGATTGTATATGGCGCAAAAAACAAGTCTTTTTCAGTTCAAGGCCTTTTTTGATTGGCTACAAGTCTCCGACAGTGGTTTTGAATGGTACCTAGGTCATAAAATACTTCGTTCAAAAGAGCTACTAGCACCTGAATGTAGTGAAAGGATATTGATCTCTGAGTTACCTTCGGGATTGCAAGAATTAGTGTCTCCTGGGCAAGAACCCAGCGAGTTATATCTTAAGTTTTATAAAGGAATTCATATTTAATTGACGAATGCAGACATTTTTGGAAAAAACGACATTTACTGAACTTAATTTACGTGGTAACCGACCAATTGTTCTTTTTGGAGCTGGAAACATTGCCACGAAAACGTTACGAAAGATTGATTCAAGCCGCGTTGCCTTCATTGTTGATAATTCTAGGAATTTGCAAGGAACACAGTTTGCTAATTTTGACATTCTTGAACCAGAAAAAATTCAAGAAGGTTCATTGATTATCATTTGTTCTACAGCAATTGCAGATATCTCTTCTCAGTTGGATTCTTTGGGATATTCAGCCAATAAAGATTATGTAATCTCTCCGGTTCTAAACGATTTATTGGCAATAGATGAACTCGAGCGCTTGGAGCAAACACTTTATTTCACGAGTGGCACGGTTCCCAATGGAGCGTTTGGTGGTGGACTATATCAGTTGGATATAAAAGGTGAACAGTTGGAAATCAAAAGAATTTATGCAGGACCTTGTTACGGCCTTATTAAAATGAAGGAAGAAATTTTATTTATAGACACTGACAAGGGTATAATGTCCTATGATCCCGATACACAAGAGTTTAGCCATAAGGCAAAAACACCCGTTGGATCGAGGGCTCATGGTATATCGTTCAACTCAGATAATAAGAGGTTCTATGTAACTTGTAGTTATTTAGACGCTGTTATTGAGTACGATCGAAATTTTATTGAATTAAGACGTTTTCACCTGTCCAAAAAGACAGAATATTATAAGGAGCCGATGCATCATTGTAATGATAACTGCGCGATCGGAAATAGTCTTTTTGTAACCATGTTCTCGTCAACGGGAAATTGGAAAATAGATTCTTTTGATGGATGTATCGCGGAATTTGATTTAGAAACAGGAGAGCGAAAGACAGATATTAAGCAAGGATTGTACATGCCACATAACATTCTTTCGATTGAAGGTTCGCTTCATGTTTTAGACTCATTACCTGGTCATCTTCGTGTCCAAAACTTTTCAGTTCAGGGAACTTTCCCTGCGTTCACCAGGGGTTTAGGTTATTCAAATGGTTTATACTTTATTGGGCAGAGTAAGAATCGAAATTTTTCAAAGGTACAAGGCTTATCTAACAATATTTCAATTGATTGCGGAATAATAGTTTGGCATCCTGAGCGTAAGGTTTCGCGGTTTATTCCTATATCAATGCGTATTGGAGAAGTTCACTCTATCATAGCAGCGTAATCCTCATAATGTCAGTTTTTCGGCACATTCTTAAATTAAGTATAGGATATGTCTCACTAGGATTGTTGGGTCAGGTAGGCTCAATGATCGTAATTAGTCAGATTTCAAAAACTGTTAGTGAAGTAGAATTCGCATTATTAGTTACCTATAATGCACTTTTTGATGGCACATTAATATTGGTTGGATATGGGACTGCGCAATCCCTTATTAAAGAAACTAAAAATAGTTCATTCGCAACCTTAGAAACAAAAATTTCTGCAATAAGGCCGTTTGTATTTATAAACTTTTTATTCCTGCTTATTTTTAGCGGTTTTCTTTATTTCGTTTATGATTACTGGTTTCTGTTTTTACTAGCACTTTTCAATAGTTTTGTGTATTATAATTATAACATTATAACACAAGCATATCACTGGTATAATTTCTTTGAAAAATATGCGTTTTCTGTGTTGCTGTTAACGGTATTATACCCTGTAACTGCTTATGTATTACTCCTCAAAGGTTTGGGGATATATGCTAGGATTTATGGGTATTTAATAGCAGTTTTATTATCAAGCATATTTTTAAGGGAGAAACAGCATTACGTATTTCTAAGATTTAGTAATATAAAACTACATTTAGTTTCTTACATCCAGAAAATTAGGGAACTAAGTATATATTTCTTTTCGGTTGGTCTAAAATGGTTGCAGAAAAACATAGAAGTATTGATAATACCAATTGTATTTGATTTTAAATTACTCGCAGTCTATGGAGCGTCGAGAATTTTAGTACGCCCTCTAACGTTTTTAGTCAGTAATATAGGGCAGGCATTTCGATCTTACCTTTTTGATTCGCTTAGAAATGGACGGGGTACTATGGCTCGTACTCTGATATTGGTTATTATACTAGGATCTATTTTGATTGGTTTGTTGTACTGGATTTTATTAGGATATTTTGCACATTATTTAATTCAGAATGAAGCTTTGATTGACGGGAAAATCTTAATATGGGTTTTAATCTCAGGTGTAACCGCAAGTCTCGGAGTCTTGGTCAAGCCTTTATTGCTCTTCAAAAGTCTTGTATCAAGTGTGGTGAAATTGGATTTAATTGCGTTCCTTATTACTACAATTGTTTTGGTAATTTTTAAAAACTTTTTCTTTTTTCTGATTGGTAAGGTTGTTATTGATTTAATAATATTTATACTACAATTAAGCTTGTTTTTGTGGAGAAAATAGAAAACATTCTTGAAGAGATAAAAGTTTTAAGTAAAGTAACAAGTTTATTGGAATTGACTCTTTTGGATATAGATGTATGGCCAATACTGAAACGGGATGTATATGTAGATGGCATACGTAAAATACGCGGAAAAAAGGGCACTTCTAAACGGGTTAAATTGCTTTTGATTAGGAAACTAATAGATGGCGTAGCTTCGTTTACTCTTTGGATATTCAGCAAACGAAAGCACCAAGGTCTTATATTGAGTTACAGCACATTTAACCGTAGTATGGTTAATGGTTTGTGGACGGATCCTTATACAGAGTATTTTACTCGTATTGAAAATGGGTGGCAGAGACTTGAGGTTGCCCAACGTGGCATTAGGAAAAAACCTACTGTTAATAGTGTCAAGGTTCCAAATAGTCTTTTTCTTCTTTGCAAGTTATTATCTCCTTTGGTAAGATTGGCTGTCGTTAATATTTATCCAAAAGAAGTCAAAGTTATAAAGTCCATTAGTCCAAGGACTATAAACTCGATAATAGACATATTTTTATACGGGCTCTTTTGGAAACAAGTATTAAAGTGGCGAAAAATCCAAAAGGTTGGTCTTGTCGGTTGGAACCAGAATATATCCGTAGGTCTGAACTATGCAGCAGTTAGCTTAAATATACCTGTTTTTGAGGTTGTACATGGAAAGGTGTGGAAAGGAAAGCCAATGTCAACTGGATTTAAGCATTACTTTAATTGTTTGCCAAATGAGTTAATAGTCAGTGATGAGATTCAGGGAAGAATCGTGACCGATTCTAATGCTCATTTAAAAGCGCGGATTCAATTAAATATTTATAAATTACTAATTGACAATGATTCCGGCTATGATATTGCTAGCAGGGAGGCCTTGAAGAATCTAACGGGTAAACAGCAATTTTTAACGGTTTGTCTTGGTCACGATGATTTACCACTCCATTTAGTGAGGGCCTTCAAAAGTCTTAGTGGATACAAAGTTTTGCTTAGGCCTCATCCTGGCTTTGGGAATATTGGTGAGTATAAGAATTTTCAAAATATTCAAGAGTTACTTAAATCTAAAGAAGTGAGAATAGTTGACGTTTCTACAATTAGCTTAAACAGCATGTTAGGAAGCACGAAATATTTATTTGCTTTTGGTAGTACTACTTTGATTGATGCTGTAAGTGCTGACGTTCCTGCTATTCTTATGGATGAGATTTATGAGATTCAGTTTAAAGATTATATAGACGCTGGATTAATCTTTGTTCTAAAAAGAGAAGACAGTTTAAAATCCATCTTAGATAAATTGGCATGAAAATATTGATACAAGCAAGAATGGGATCAAAGCGTTTGCCCGGAAAAATGCTCATGGAAATTAATGGCGAGCCTTTAATCCTTTTTTTACTTAAACGTTTATGCCGAAGATTTGATAAAAAAAATATTTATGTTTTAACCTCAGATCTAGGAATAGATGATATTCTCGCAAGGACTTGTATGGATTCAAATTTTTCTGTTTTTCGCGGTGACGAAAAGGATGTTTTCGGAAGATTTAAGGCTTTTGTCGATCAGCACGGATTGAAGAATGAAACGCTGATTAGATTAACTGGTGACAATGTGTTAATTGATCTCAATTTGATTAATAATGTACTAGAACACCACGCTTCCAGAAATTCATTGTTTACTTCCACTCGTTATATAAGTTTGAACAGAACTATAGAGCGCTTTTTGCCTAAAGGTCAAAGTATAGACATTTTCAATTCATCGGTATTTGACAAGATAAATTGTGCAGAACTAGATGATTTCGATAAAGAGCATGTTATACCAGCCTTTTATCGCCAACTACCGTATGAATTGTATAAGAGTTCAACCGATGAAAATTATATAAGTTGTAGTATAGATACGGAGAGAGATTTAAAACAGCTAAAAGGACTTATTAAAAAATGAAGCTTTCGATTTACATAGTCTCACACAATTATAAAGAATACATAAAGCAATGTTTAGATTCAGTAATTAGATCTACAGAAGAATTCAGAAGCCAATTACAATTAGCAATAATTGACGACTGTAGCGATGACGGGTCGAAAGAGATTATCCATGAGTACAGAAATTGTTTTGATTTAATTGTTTTAAATGATAAAAATCTGGGTTTAATTAAATCGTGTAATAAAATAATCAATCAGCTAACAGGGGATTATGTTGTAAGAGTAGATGCTGATGATTATGTTGAGGACAATTTTATCTCTGAATTTTTGCAAGTTGTTTCGTTGGAAAATTACGATTTAATATATCCTAATTATTTTTTGGTTGACCAATCTGGAAAGACAATTGCACTCTACGAAAGAAATATTAAATCTAATATACCTAGTTTTAATCGTCCTTTTCATGGTGCATTTACGTTTATCAAGCGAAAATTTCTAAATGAAATAGGTGGATATAATGAATCCTTTTCAAGGCAGGATGGATACTTCTTATGGCTTCAAGGGATTCTAAATAAAGCCAAGGTATTTCATCATCCGGTCCCAATGTTTTGTTATCGTCAACATCGTGGTAGCTTAAGCAGTAACAAGAGAAAGTTATTTGATACACGATATAATATAAATGAGTATTACTTAAAAAGTAATTATTACTTAAGAAAAGTTACTGTATTAATTCCAATTGAAACGGATGCTCTAATTGAAAAAAGGATGGAAATAATTCGTGATATCGACTTCACCGATTTTCATGTTATTTGTTTGGTTAATGGTATTGCCTTGAATAAATACGAAAAAGAGCTGGTATCGTTGGGTTTCGATCTTTATAACAGAGAAACATCAGCTAGTCTTACATATATTGATGACATAGCCAGTTGTGTCGAATACTATGACTTAGATGATTTTGTAATTTTCGAGCCAGAGTATCCATTTATAAACCCTAAGGCCATTATGGATACAGTTTTAACATCCCTGTTCTTTGATTTTGATATTTGTAATTCGGTATTACTCGAAACATCAACTTGTTTTGTTCAGGATGAATTGAGTTTTAAAAGATTTAACCATTCGACAAAAACAAGAAGCGAAAGAAATGAAGTATTTAGGCTAGCGGGAGGAATTAAATATTTTAGAAACAAATTAGCCTTTTCAGAATATGTGATAAGGGGTCGAGAGGATATTTCCGTTGGACATGTAGAAATTGATAGTCTATCTGCCATTAGATTAATTGATGTCGAGAATTTAATTAAAATTTACAATGAAAAGAAGATTAATTGCTGAGATAGGAGGTAACCACGAGGGAGATTTCGCTGTGGCAAAAGAATTACTTTATTCTGCTTTGAATACAGAATGTGAGGTTATCAAGTTTCAAATTTATACAGGTGATACGCTAGTTAATCCAAAGCTCTCTCCAAATCGTAATAAGCATTTCAAAAAATTTGAATTGTCTGTTGATCAGTACCATGAACTTGCAGAGATTACCGAGGCGCACGGAAAAGAATTTAATGCGTCTATATGGGATAAAAACTTGTTTGAAGAATTTAAGAAGTACTTGAAATTTATAAAGATAGGTTCAGGGGATATGACCAACTATCCTCTCTTGAAACAGATGGCAGCCACAGAATTACCAATTGTGCTCTCAACAGGCCTATCTACATTCGTTGAGGTAAACGATGCCATAGCTTTCTTGAAGAAGGAAAATGCTATTTATAAGAGCAAGGAGAATTTATGTGTTCTCCAATGCACGAGTATGTACCCGATACCAAATTCTGAAGCTAATCTGAATGTACTCAATGCCTACGAATCTTTGAATGTCGAAGTAGGTTATTCAGATCATACAATAGGAAATAAGGCTTTGTCCGTGGCCTACGCGCGTGGCGCTTCTACCTTAGAGTTTCACTTCACTCTTGAACGTCTCAAGAGCAGAGAATTCAGAGATCACAAAGTTTCTTTAATTGCGCGAGATGTTAACAGTCTTGTCGAAGAGCTTAACGATATTGATGATTTATTGGGTAGTCGAATTAAATCTCCAACCAAGAGTGAGTTAGAAAGTGGACATAGATCAACTTTCCGTAGAGCAGTATTTTTAAACAAATCGAAGAATAGAGGAGAGATAATTAATTTGAATGATTTAACTTTTTTAAGACCCGAAATAGGTGTGCCGGCAAAAGACTATTCCTTGATTTTGGGCAAAAAATGTAATAGAGATATAGATAAACTCGATCCGTTGGATCTGAAATATTTTGATTAGTGTTGGAAATCAGAGATAAATATGTAAGTAAAATTCTAAACTTAGACTCTGTATTGTACGACAAATTTGCTTACAAAAGAATTTATCTTTGGCCCTATTGTAGGCAGTATTTATATAAGTTGATTCAACCACATGGTACGAGAACCGTAACTAACAAAAGAAAATTGTTGTTAAATGTGTTTCGAATACTTAGATCGCACATTAAATTACGCAAAGCGGATAATCTTTACTTAATTTCGAATCGAAATCAAATTTTTGAACTTATAAATCAATTCAATAAGGATCAAAATGTATTTGGTTCTAAGCTTATTATGTTTCAAATAGGTCACGAATCTCCTCGAAGGTCTGATGCAGTTTTCACGGATATGCCAAAAATCGTAATAAGATTTCTTGCGCGAATAGTTAAACCAGAAAGGCTTTCGACTAGAATGCGTTTTGTTTTTTACGAGGCATTGGTTCAGTACTATTATTTTAAAATAGTTTATTTCATTGTGAGACCTAAAACGGTATACTTCATTAACTGGTATGACTTTTATCCAGCACTAGTGGCGTTACCTAAGTCTATCAAGTCTGTTGAAATTCAACACGGAATAATACATGATCTGCATCTAGGATACAATTTTGGAAATATAAATCCGTTGTTTCTTAGAGTCCCGGATGTCCTTGCGTTGTGGGATCTGAAAAATTATAATAACATTAAACTTAAACACAACCCTGTCCTTGTGAAATACAAGAATAGGAAAATCTCGCAGTCAGCTGATATTATAACAGAGGGTAAAAAATTTATTATTATCTCCCAACATTCAATTCGATTGAAAATTGAGTCAAGGTTGCCAGAATTGTTGGAAGAGTATCAGGGGTTCTCTGAATATATCTATAGACTTCATCCAAAAGATAATTATCGGATTAAAGAAATAGAAAAGTCGTTAACTACATTGCCTAGTTTAAAGGTTGAAACAAGCGAAGGCGATAATTTTAGCCAGTACTTATCTGATAATAATTTATTCTGTGGGGTGTATTCAACCTTATTCTTGGACTTGATTACGGCTGGCTATAATTGCGTGGTTTTAAACCTTTCTGAAACTAATAGAATAAAGGGGTTATTAGATTCACATAATGTCACACTATTTTGAAGAACATTGCGATAGCTCTTGCCCTTTTTTATACTTGGACAGTAAGCTTTAGTTTAGGGAATTTATTGCTACTATTAATCCTGTTTTTAAGCGGGTATAGCGTAAAAAATATTCGAGGGGATACAACTATTTTAGTGTTAATTCTTGTCATGGCATATATGAATGTGCTGGCGGGTTTTTTTACAACTAAAATAATTGATTCAGGATCGAGTATTTTTCAGTTGTACTTTCCATATTTGGGATTATTATTAATTGCGCGGATATTAGCCGATCACATCAATGTGCAAGTTATTAATATACTCCTATGGTTGATTGTTTTGGAGTGTTTTGCGGTTATTTATCAGTATTCATTTGGATTAACAGGTTTCGGATATAACAGCTATGAGGCTAATGATCAATTAAAGGATATGCTGTATTACACGCGACCTAATGGTTTGTCCACTAATAGCAGTATTGTTGGACAAAAACTATTATTTGCGGTGTGGACTTTACTGAATTTAAAAAAATCAAGGGTAAGGTTACGATATTTCATTTGGGCTGCTATTATGGCTGGAATGATTCTAGTTTTCAACAGGACTGTGTTTGTTGCTTTAGCACTTAGTTTATTCTTCAGTAGAAGTATATTGAGCCTTAAAACGAGGTTAGTAGTTTTTGCTGTGATTGGATTAATGCTGGGCTTATTTAGAGATCATGTCATGCGCCAATTTCTAAGGGGTGCGGATAGTTTAAGTTTGAAGGATTTGACTCGATATCGAGTATATAATAACGGGTTAGAATACATTGTAGAAAATCCAATATTGGGAAACAATAGCGTGAAATATTTTTATATAGAAAACGGAAGGTTTTTCCACTTACATAATAGTTTTCTTGAAACAGCTGCGTCGAATGGTTTAATTATATTTGGAATACTTCTGTTTCTTTTAATACGCCTAATGTTTCGAGGGAACTTGTATGTATTACCTTTGTTGTTTTATTCGTTATTACAATTTGGAATTTTTTGGGGCGTTAGTTTTTTTGACATATTATTATTCGTAAAACATGAAAAATATAGCAAGGAAGATTCGAAATCACTTTTATAAACTATTAAACCGTTTGTTCAATAATTCAAACTTCAGTAAGTCAAATGATTTACTGACTAGATCAGTATACAATACTACGGTGGGTAGTTACAACTATTTAGGTAAAGGTGTTATTATTAACAACACAGTCATGGGTAACTATTGTTCAGTGGCGGCATATACGCAAATTGGAGGTATGGAACATAACATTTACGCCATAACCACGAGTACGAAAGTTAGTAAACCATTAAAGTCTGAGCCGGTTAGAATAGGGGATGATGTATGGATAGGGGCTGGGGTATATGTTAAATCGGGTGTTTCTTTAGGTAGAGGTTCTGTTATTGGAGCCGGGGCCGTTGTTCTTACTGATGTTCCGGCTTACACAATAGTAGGCGGTGTTCCTGCTAGAAAACTTAGAGATCGATTTAGTTCTGAAATAAAAGCATCCGTTATGGGGTTGAGCTTCTCAGTTGAACCGAAAAGTTTAAAAGAAATAAATGAAGATTTTAGTAATAGGAGGTGATAACTTTCAAGCACTTAGATTAGTAAGAGACTTGGGTAGAAGAAATTCTGTATCAGTTGCAGGTTATTCTAAATTACGAACGCTTGCTTCCCTTAGTCGATATAGTGATGACCATATTGATTTTGACGAGTTCGATATGAACAGTATGGAGGTGGTTATTCAATATATCAGAGAGCAAGGAGTGGATCTTGTTATACCCACAACTGAAAGAAGCTGTATTATAGTTAATAATTATCGTGAGGTTATTGAAAAACAAGAATGTAACATAGCTTGCAGTAGAATGGACAAGTTAGAGGTTGCATTTAATAAGAGACTCACGTTTGAGTTTTGTTCATTATATGGTATTCCAACCCCAAAAGTATTTGATAAAGTAGATTTAAGTGTAAGGCCACAATTATTAGTCAGAAAGCCGATTAGTAGTAATAAGCAAAATAGTGACGGGACATTAGTTCGCACTGGTTCTCCTAGTTATTACAAGACATGGGACGAACTTCCAGATTTTAATCCAGAATATATAGTTCAAGAATTTATTGAAGGTGAATCCATTGGCTTTTTTGCACTGTGTGCTAACGGAATTATTCAGACATCATATTCTCACCAAAGGATACTGGATACAAATCCATCCGGATCAGGTAGTTGCGTGCGAAAATCAATTACCGCGCCTGACGATAGTTTGAGTTATTTATCGGGAAAAATATTAAAAAACCTAAAGTGGGATGGCCCGGTAATGCTTGAGTTTTTGTTGGATAAGAATGGTAAACTTTATCTTTTAGAGATAAATGGTAGGCTCTGGGGATCCTTTTGTCTCGCTCCTTTCTCCGGTATTCCATTTTCAAATATGCTAGTTTCTCATTATGCTAAGTCCGAATGGCGTGCTGAAATGAAGGAAAATTTAGGCGATATTATTGTAGTGAATGAAATTCTTTTGGTCTCTAGATGGCTACAAATTTTGAGAGGAAAGCCCGTTCATAGCTCAACTAAATTTCCGAAAAGATTTTCTATAATCTATGAATTGAGATACATGTTAAAGAAGAAAGAAATCATAAGCGATATGGATCCGCTACCTCTGTTTAGATTTTTATGGAAAAAGTAATTTTGCATGCACATAGTTGCTGGTCTCATGATAGTTCAATTGAACTAAAAGAATGGCGTAATTTTATAGTTGCAAAAGGTATTTCTAAGTTATATCTAACTGAACATGAAGAATCGGGTTGGGATGATCGTCGATATCAGGAATATAAGTTAGAGTGCGAAAGCTTTTCGTGTAAACATCACAAAATTATTGCTGGATTAGAATTGAACATAAGAGGTTATCATATTCTTGCGCCAGGTTTAAGAAATTACAGTAACCGCCCAACTGATCTGGATTTAGATTCTTTGAAAAAATGGGTTGATGCAAGGGGCTCTTTTTTAATCGCGGCACACCCCGATAAGTACCATTCTCACGATAAAGAGATATTAGCGCTTTGTACTGGGATAGAATTAATCAATACAAAGCATCAATATAATTGGGTTATTGCTAGCCCTACACGTAGGGCCTATGAATTGATGCAACAATATAATTTACAGCCATTTTTAGGTCAGGACATTCATCGTTTAACCCAGTTCAGGAAAGCAGGCTTATTATTTAATGACACTCCTGATCTACGGAGAGCACGGTCGCCATATTGCCAACGTCAACCATCACGTGTATCCGAGTTACTAATTGTTGGAAAGAATACTTTATTAAGAGTATATGTAAAACTGAAGAAAACATGGAAAGAAAAGATGTAATACTTTTTCATGATATCACATTAGATTCAGGTTTTCAAACACCTGGAGCATTAAAATATAAGATTACTTCAAAAATGTTTTGGCGTATTATTGAAGTATTCAAGGACTTGGATATTACAAAAAGGCCAATAATAACGTTCGACGATGGTGGAAACTCGGTAAATATGAAACTATTGGAGCAAATAATACCTTACTTTAAAATTGTTCTATTTATTCCTACTAATTACATTGGAAGAGTCGGTTTTCTATCCGAGAACGAAATTAGTGAATTACACGAAATGGGTGTTGTAATAGGAAGTCATTCGCACTATCATAACGATGGTAGGGAAATGGACGCCCTCAGTTTTAAAGCGGATTGGAACTATTCTAAACAAATCCTAGAGGATATTACGGAATCAAAAATTGATTGTTGCTCAATACCATATGGAAAATATTCTTTTGATCAGCTAGGTGTTTTACTTCGCTTGGGGTTTGAAAATATATTTACAAGTGATAATGATCCGCATCTAATAGATTCTACCCTAGGGATAGAATCAATTTCGCGATTATCCATTGACTCGAGGTTCTGGGCTTTGGAAATATATTTTCTTAAAGTATTGGGTATATCATATCTTCGATTCAGATCGCGGTTAATTAAAATTTTATTACGATGTCTTTAGTCTCGATTATTACACCCATTAAAAATGGGAGCAATCTTTTCCGCAGTACATATGAATCAGTTATATACCAAACTTATAGAAATTTTGAGTGGTTTATAATCGATGATGGGTCATCGGCCGAAGAAAAAGAAAATATTGAATCAATTCTTGTAGATGACAGAGCGTCATATATTACTGGAGGTCAAGGCAATGGACCTGGAAAGGCGAGAAATATTGGTTTAAAATTAATTGCGGGAGATTATGTTTCATTCATAGACTCTGATGATTTATGGGATCAAGATTTTCTCATAAAATCGATTAGCGAATTAAAGAAACAAAAAGTTTCTTTTGTTTTTGCTGGTTATAAGCGCTTAATCCTGTCAAGCGGTGTTTATTTGGATGATTTTTTACCAACACGAAAAGTTACACAAGCATCTATTTTAGCGGGATCTGATATTTCTTGTTTAACTGCATTGATGTCGCGGTCTCTATTGACGGACAATACGACATTTGGGGAAATTCCAGCAAGAAATGATTTAGTATTTTTCTACCGAGTCTTAGGTTCAGGTGATGCGTTCCCAATTTCTGAATCGCTTGCAACTTATCGTTTAAAGAAAACATCAGTAAGTTCAAATAAGTTAAGAGCTTTGAAATATCAGTTTATAGTTAATCGAAAGTTTGCAAAAAAAACTTTGATTATATCCGTAGTTAACGTTACCAAATGGGTTTTTTACGGGTTACGAAAATATAAATCGTAAAAATTATATAAACATACTTGAGCTGTTAATTACTGTGGGAAAACCCAACCTTTCTGGACTTGTCTTCTTTTGAAATCGTGATTAAGATTGGAGTAAGAATCTTAAAAACAGAATGTTATGGGAAAGTTTACTTCAGAAACTGCACGGATTGCAGGTCAAAAGAGTAAAAGAGGAAGAGCCAAACGAGACCCAATTGTTCATGATGCTATGGAAATCCTATTGACTGAAGGAATGGC
>ENA-OUOG01001771-OUOG01001771.1-marine-metagenome-genome-assembly--contig:-NODE-1771-length-23985-cov-5.664004_pt1 | contig 23985 bp, 26 predicted proteins | sample MGYA00248635_ERZ508505 | MGnify/ENA primary metagenome ERZ508505 (study PRJEB26176, sample SAMN06267871) | marine metagenome | isolation source: Saanich Inlet, British Columbia, Canada | place: Pacific...
ACAAGCGACTACTGGTTTACAGTAGAATACAGAGAACCAACTACTGATGAAAAGAAAACAATGAGAGCGCATTTTACGCTAAAAAGATAAAACCAGAAAATCTATATTAATAATAACAAAAAACGCCCGAACGAAAGTTTAGGCGTTTTTTGTTAATGTAGAAGTAATAATTAATTCACTTCAAAAGTGATTTTTAAGTTTACTCTAAAATCTGTTACTTCACCATCCTTAACGCTAGCGCTTTGGTCTTGAACATAAACAGAACGTATATTTTTTACACTTTTAGAAGCATGCTTTACTGCTTTTTTAGTAGCATCTTCCCAACTTTTTTCAGAGTTAGATAATCCTTCAATAACTTTTAATACTGCCATAATTTTTATGTTTTAAATTTATAATTATTATAAAATTAAAAAATATTATAGGAAGTAATATTTTCAAATAATATAAATATGGATATTACGACAAAAAGCTTTTTTTAAAGATTAACCGTTAATTGCTTCAACAGTATTTACTTTTCCTTTTAGCATTTCTTTTAACATGTTTTCTATACCATTTTTTAAAGTAAATGTCGAAGAAGGACAGCCACTACAAGCACCTTGTAATATTACTTTTACAGTTTTAGTTTTTTCATCGTAAGAGTCGAATTGAATATTACCACCATCGCTTGCAACAGCAGGTTTTATATATTCTTCAAGAATATTTACAATTTCTTTCGAAATATCATCTAATGTTTCAAAATGTGCTTCTACTTTTTCGGTAGATTTTTCAATTACTTCAGGAGCATTAGCAGAAATAATCTCTTTGCCATTTTCAATATAGGCCCTAATAAATTCACGTAATTCATTTGTAATGTCATTCCATTCAGCTACATCATATTTAGTTACAGATATGTAATTTTCATCTATAAAAACACCTTTAACAAAAGGAAAATGAAATAATTCTGTAGCTAACGGAGATGATTTAGCCGTATCTATAGAAGTAAATTCGAAAGCTGCATTAGCAATTTTTTTATTTGCAACAAATTTAATAACTCCAGGATTTGGTGTGCTTTCTGCATAGACAGTTACCGGTGTTTTTTTTGGAGCAATATCTTGATTTATGACTACGTTGCCATTATTTAAGTACTCCTCAATTTGTTGAGAAACTTCGTTTTGGACATCTTGCCATTTAACAATACTAAAACGCTCTATAGCTATAAAATTACTCGTTATGTATACTTTTTTTACAAAAGGCAAATAGAATAGTTGTTGAGCAAGAGGAGAAGCTTTTGCTTCATCTATATTACTAAATTCGAAACTTTGATGTTGAGTAATAAATTGATTGACTTCAAATTTTAGTATTTTAGAATTTGAAGTTTCTTGAGTTGTAACTTTAAAAGAATTCATTTTGTAACTTTTTTTTTGCAAAAATACTAAAAGTATGTTCAGTTATCGATATATTTGGTACTTTAAAGATTTATCCATTAATCATAAAAGTTTAGTTTTTTTGCTAAATCCTTTTTATATTGGAGGCTTTAACTTTTGATACCTAAATAATACAAAGTAAATTTATATATTTGGCTCTGATATAATTTAATCGGAAAACGAGAGTTATTAAAGCGAGAGCTATGCATTTTGAACCAACATCTACCTTGAAAATAGAGATTATGAGAATACAAAGGTTATTAATATTGGCAGTTATAGTGTTTTTTAGTAGTCAATTTGCTAATGCACAAGAAGGACTTCCTGTATATTCAGATTACTTAACAGACAATTATTACTTAATTCACCCTTCTATGGCTGGTGTAGCAAATTGTTCTAAAATAAGAGTTACTGGTCGTCAACAATGGTTTGGGGAAGATGATGCTCCAGCTTTATTAACAGCAAGTATTAATGGTAGAATTGGAGAAAGTCAATCTGGAGTTGGAGCGATTGTTTATTCCGATAAAAATGGTTTCCACTCACAAAGTGGTGTTTATTTAACCTATGCTCATCACCTTATGTTTTCAAGAAGCACATCAGATTTAAATATGCTTTCTTTTGGTTTAAGCGCTGGAGCTATTCAATATAAATTAGACGAAACTTCGTTTTTATTTGATGGACCAGATCCAATTATTGGAGGTATCGAGCAATCTGCAACCAATTTTAATGTTGATTTTGGTTTCTCATACCACTTATATGATTTTTATGCACATGCTACGGTAAAGAACTTACTAAAAAATGAAGGTGTAAATTTTAACGAACAAGGTTTAAGTTATGATAATTTAAGAACTTACATTGTCTCTGCTGGAAACACATTTAGTAGTTATAATAACGATTGGAGTTTTGAACCTTCAGTTATGTTTATGTACAGAGATGCAACAGAAGAGGCTTCTTTCGATGTTAACCTTAAAGCATACAAGACAATGGATTTTGGTAAAGTTTGGGGAGGAATATCTTACAGAAGAAGTTTAGATGGTGCAGAATTTGTAGATGGCTCAGGAGTAAGCAGCCAAAAATTACAATACATTACGCCATTACTAGGAGTTAACTTAGATGAGTTTATGTTTGCTTACACATACAGTTACCAAGCAAACTCTGTTGTTTTTAATAATGGTGGTTTTCATCAAATTACTTTAGGCTATAATTTTGGTTGTGCTAAAGAACGTTACAGTTGTAATTGTCCAGCAATTAACTAAATAGATTATACACAGATATAAAAAAGCCTTCTAAATTTAGAAGGCTTTTTTTATGTAATACAGTTTATGTGTTAATTAGATATTATTTCCAAGAATAGTTTTTTACTTTGGCTTGAGATTTTATCGCTTTAATCATAGCGTTTTCTAATCCGTTGGTATTTTCTTTATTAGTTTTTAAAATATACTCTTTGCGTTTAGAATTAAGTTCTTGGATTCTATTTTGAATTATTACACGTTCGTTCTTTTTACTAGAAATATATGTCTTGATCTCTGAAACACTTTTGTTTTTAAGTTCTTGAGGTAAATCGTTTTGATTTAAAGAATCATAATTAAATGTTTTGTCTTTTGAAGCATCTATTAAATCCCAAGTAGAGTTTTTGTAAAGATGAGAACTTTTGCTAACGGTAATATTAAAAAACGTGTGTCTATTTTAAACGAAATGTATAAAGATAAGGTTGATGTTTTTATAGACGAATTACATAAAGAACAAACAGAAAGCGATACAGGAACTATAGTTGTAGTGACTTTGAAAAAAGATTAATATGAAGGTTAAAATTTTAATATTATTAATTTTTATTTCACTTATTAATTGTAAGTCAGTTGAAAAAACACCTATGGTAAATTATAATATTAAGCTTTCAGATTATATTAAAATGTATTCTGAGCAAGGTTTGATTTCAGAAGACCCCCTTAATTATTGTTAATTCAAAACCATATAAATTATATTCAGAATTGAATGAAGATGATAAAGACTTAATGGAACAGTCTGCAAGAAGCTACAGTTATATTTAGCAAAAGAGTAAATATTTTCTAGAGAAATTAGGAGCAAGAGCATATGGTGGAATTGTCCATATTAAAAAGGTAATAGTTTTGTATTGTGGAATTTCTTACAAAAGAGATTATTTAATCAACGGTAAACTTTCGACATTTGAAGAGTTTAACAAGCTTTTTTTTATTGAAAGAAATTATAAATATTACAATAGCATTGATAGATTAGAATTAGGTGAAAATAAATATATTTCAATATCTATTATAGAAACTAAATAAATCACCAGAAAATGAAACTAAACGCAATAATAGTAGAAGACGAACAAGCAAGCAGAGACATTCTTAAAAACTATCTTAAAAAATACTGTCCAAATGTAACTATTCTTGGAGAAGCTGCAAACATAAACGAAGGTTTAGAGCTCATTAGAAATAACGAGTTAGATTTAGTATTTTTAGATGTAGAAATGCCTTATGGTAATGCTTTCGATTTGCTAGATAAAGTAGGAGATAGAGACTTCGAAACCGTTTTTGTAACAGCTTATAATAATTATGCAATAGAAGCTTTAAATGCACACGCTAGTTATTATTTAATGAAACCAATTGCTATTGACGATTTAATTAAAGCAGTAGATTATGTTATAGAAATAAAAACAAAAGAAAATGCACTTCAAGACCAAGTTTCAGTGCCAAAAACGAGTAATAATGTAGCTGGAAAAATAACTATTCCACAACAAAATGGTTTTGAAGTCATTAGCACAGCAGATATTTTATTCTGTAAAGCCGATGACAATTACACAGAAATTTACCTAAATAACAACAAAAAGAAAGTAGTAAGTAAAACACTTAAATATTTTGAAGAAGCCATACAAGACTCAAACTTTGCTAGAGTACATAAAAGCTATTTGGTTAATGTAAACGAAGTTGTAAAATATGTAAAAGGAAAAGGCGGAAGTGTAATCTTAAGTAACGGAAAGGAAGTAATGGTGTCGCCTTCTAGAAAATCTGAATTACTATCTTATTTTAAATAAAATTAAAAATATGCCAATAATAAAACCAGTAAACGGAAAAAGTCCACAACTACCAGAAGATTGTTACATTGCAGAAAACGCAACTATTGTTGGAGACGTACAAGTAGGAGACCAATGCAGTATTTGGTTTAATGCCGTTTTGCGAGGCGACGTACACTATATAAAACTAGGCAATAAGGTAAATGTACAAGATGGAGCAGTGGTGCATTGCACCTATCAAAAATACCCAACAACCATTGGTAATAATGTGTCTATTGGCCACAATGCTATAGTGCATGGTTGTACTATTCACGATAATGTGCTTATTGGTATGGGAAGTATAGTTATGGATAATTGTATTGTAGAAAGTAATAGTATTGTTGCAGCAGGTGCAGTAGTTACCCAAAATACAATTGTAGAATCTGGAAGCATTTATGCAGGAGTTCCAGCCAAAAAAGTAAAAGATATAAGCAAAGAACTTATTAATGGTGAAATAAACCGTATTGCAGAGAATTATGTAAAATATTCTAGTTGGTTTAAAGAGTAATTGTCAATGTTATTGGGAGAAGAGACGAAGTAATGACATGGCAATATCATTATCTTCTCGTGTATTTAAAACTCTAAATAATCAACATTAAAAGGTTTTCCTAAAAGCGATTGCATCACTTCTGTATTCTTCAAATTAATATAAAACTCATTTTTAGGTTTTAGCACTTCTGTATTTAATAAATCAAGCTGCTCTAAAACAGATTTAGTCTGCTTGGCAACTGCTAAACCAGAATCAATAATTTTAACGTGTTTAGGAAGCAGTTTAATAAGCTTAGGAATAAGATAAGGATAATGTGTGCAACCCAACACAAGATAATCTATATTGGCTTTAAGCATTGGTTTTAAGTAACTTTTAAGCAATAATTCCATTTCTAATGAATCAAGACTCCCGTTTTCTATAAGTTGAACAATACCTTCTCCTATTTGTTCTATAATGGTTATTCCGTTAGAGTATAAGCTAGAAGTGTTGTGAAATAGTGCGCTAGATAATGTACCTTTTGTTGCTAAAATACCAATAGCTTTTGTTTTTGTGTTTAATGCCGCAGGCTTAATGGCTGGTTCAATACCAATAAATGGAACATTGTATTTTTCTCTTAAAATACTAATAGCATTTGTTGTGGCAGTATTGCAAGCCACAACTATAATTTTGCAGTTTTTTTCTAAAAGGAATTCTGTATTTTTTATGCTAAGTTCTATAATTTTCCTAGTACCTTTTGGTCCATAAGGTGCATTAATACTATCGGCTAAATAAATAGAATTTTCGTTTGGTAATACGTTACGTATTTCCTTCCAAATGGAAGTGCCACCAACACCAGAATCGAATATGCCAATAGGTTGTTTACTCATAAGTTTTATTCACTTTATAAAAATACAAAAGCCGACTTAATAAGTCGGCTTTAGATACTATTTGTTTAAGATATTTTATTTAATACCTAATTCTTTTTTTACGTCTTCAAGTAAGTTTTTACCTTCTGCCATAAGTACACCTCCACCTTGAGCAGAGTTTAATACATAATCAAAACCTTGAGCTTTTGCTACTTTTAAAATAGCTGCTTGTGCTTTTTCTGTAATAGGCTTTAAATATTCCATTTCTTTTTTTTGTAAAGTTTGGTCAGCATTATATGCATACTCTTGAAGTGCTTGTTCGTCTCCTAGAACTTCTTTCTTACGTTTTTCGTTTTCTTCGTCGGTTTTTGACCTAGCTTCTAAATTGTAACGATCGACTTTGGTTTTTAAATCTAATTTCATGGCTTCAATATCTGCTTTGTATGTCTCACCAATTTTCTGTATGTCTGCCTGTGCAGTAATAGTTTCTGGCATTGCCTTAATTAATTCACCTGTATTAATGTGCGCAACTTTTGTTTGTGCATTTGTTAAAGTAGTAGCTCCAATAAATAATGTAGCTGTAATAAGTAACGTTTTAATTTGTTTCATTTTTAAGTATTATTTGTGTTATGAATTATAATTTTTTAATCGTCTGTATTTTCGTCTTCTATATTTTCCTTAGCTTTTTCTTCTTTAGCCTTTTTACGGTCGTCTAAGATTTTTTGTCTTCTTTCTTCTAATTCTTTTTTTCTTGCAGCTCTGTCTGCTAGTTTTATTTGTCTACGCTCTTCTAAAATTTGCTCTCTTGTTTTTGGAGCGTCTTCGGTCTCTGCTTTTTTGTCTTCAGTACTTTTCTCGTCTGCTTTGTCTTCTGTGCTTTCCTCGTCCACCTGGTCTTCAGTACTTTCTTTATTTTTATTTCTAGCGTCTAATTTCTCTTGTTTTGCTTTTTCCCTTTCTGTTAGTGCTGCTGCTCTTTTATCTGCTATTTCTTTTTTTCTTGCTTCAACTAAGGCTTTTCTTTCTTCCTTTTTCTTGTCTAAGGCAGCTTGTCTAGCATCTTTACTTTCGTCTATTTCAACCGTTACATCTTCTTCTTCAGCCTCTTTTTTGTCTTTTCTAGAGTCTAATTGCTTTCTTTTAGACGTCCGTGTAATTGTTCTTAAAACTTGTTCACTAATATCAAAACGTTCTGCAGAATATAACATCACTACATCTGCTGATTTATCGAAAACAAAATCATATTTTTTGTTTTTAGCAATATCTTGTACAGCTTGAAAAATTTGATCTTGAACAGGCTGCATTAATTGTCTCTTTTGAATCATTAAATCGCCATTTGGACCAAATCGCTTTTGTTGATAATCTAATATTTCTTTTTCTTCAAAAGAAATATCTTCTTCGCGTTCCTCAATTAATTCTTTTGTTAAAAGTGCTTTTTCGTTGTTTAGATCGTTTCGCTTTTGTTCAATAGTCTTTAATTGTTTTTCAATTTCACCTTTCCATTTTTGAACTTTTGAATCTAATTGCGATGTAGCTTCAGTATATTCAGGTACGTTTTGTAAAATATATTCTGTATCTATATATCCTATTCTAACACCACGTTGTGCGTTTGCTTGAATAGACAGCATTGATACTATAGTCAATAAAAAAAGAACTTTAAATTTCATCTGGTTATATTTTATTATTTAATAACTTAAATTCAAAAAAACCGACAGTTTAGATTTGGACTCTGTCTTATTCTGAATCTCTTTGTTTTCAAAATAACGAATTTTAATTGTAAAAATTTTAATTCTTGTCTCAAATCCTCAAATGCAACATTGAAAATATCGTGCCAAAAATAAAAAATATTGAAATTAGTCTATAAACTTTGGCTTTTTTGTGTGTAAAGCACTTTAAATATATATTAAAATTGTTGTCCAATAATAAAGTGTGTTTCCCAACCATGTTTAACAGTGTTTCCAGGAAGTGGATCGAAACCATGTCCAAAATCAATTCCTAGTAAACCAAACGCTGGCATAAAAATTCTAATACCTAAACCTGCCGAACGTTGCACGTTAAATGGATTGTAGTCTTTAAAATTATCATATGATGCACCTGCATCTAAAAACCCTAAAGCATATATTTTTGCAGATTGTTTTAAAGTAATTGGGTAACGCAATTCTAATGAGAACTTATTATAAATTGTTCCACCATCTTGAGTTGATAGTGCTTGGTTTGGATACCCTCTTAATGCTACAACTTCTCTTCCATCAAGAGCAAAAGCACCTAAGCCATCTCCTCCTAAAAAGAAACGTTCGAATGGTACAATTCCTCTATCTTGATTATATGCACCTAAGAAACCAAACTCTACTGTAGATTTAAATACAAATTTATCGACAAGTTTTGTGTACCAATCGCCTTTAAATTTAACCTTATAAAATTCTAACCAATTAAAACGTTCTTGATCAATTTGTGATATTCTATTAGAAGCTGCTGTTCTTTCATCGATATCTATAGTTGGATCACTAATTATTTCTTGGTTTGCTTCTCTTTCAAGGCGAAGCGCTTTGTAATCTACACCGTTAAGCATAGAATAAGGTAATGATAATTTTGCAGATGCCGAGAAACTAGAACCACCAGTTGGGAAAACAGGATCGTTAAAGGTGTTATTTCTACTTAAACCAATAGTGTAAGATAAATTGTTAGAATACCCATCTCCAAATGTAAATAAGCCAGTATTATAGTTTTTTAAATCGTAATGCTGAAAACCTAATGCCTGAGATAGTGTAAAATAATCATCTGGTACAGATAGTCGTTTAGCAATACCTAGTGTTAAACCAGTTATGTTAAAACGTCTGTCTTTATCTGCTTGTCTTGTTTGTGCGTTAAATAAAAATTGTTGTGTATGAGATATTGATGTAGAAAATTGAACTGGTTTTTTTCCACCCATCCATGGTTCTGAAAATTGAAAACTGTAGGTTCTAAAGAATCGACTAGCTTGTAAGCGTAAAGCTAGCTTTTGTCCATCTCCAGTTGGTATTGGTTTGTAGGCATCTTTTTTAAAGATATCTTTTAATGCAAAGTTGTTAAAAGATAGGCCAAGTGTACCAATAAAACCTCCACCACCATAACCACCTTGTAGTTCAATTTGGCTCGATCCAGCTTCTACAACTCCATATTCTATATCTATAGTTCCATCTTCTGGACTAGCGTTTTTAAATGCTGGATTAATTTGTTCGGCATCAAAGAAGCCTAGCTGACTTAATTCTCTAACAGTACGTACAACGTTTGCTTTACTATATAATTCTCCTGGACGCGTTCTTATTTCTCTGTAAATAACATGATCGTTAGTTTTTTCGTTACCAACAACTGTAATTTTATTAAAATAGGTTGGCTTACCTTCAACTATTCTAATTTCCATATCTATAACATTACCATCGGCACTTACCTCTACAGGATTAATTGTAGAAAATAAATAACCATGGTCTTGGTATAGGTTTGTTATATCATCACCATCTGGTCTTGAGTTATCAGCAATACGCTCTTCTAACAAAACACCGTTATAAGTATCTCCTTTTTCTATTCGAAGTTGCCTTTTTAAATAGACATCTGAGTATACAGTATTACCAATAAAAGTGATATCTCCAAAGGTGTATTTTTCGCCTTCTTCAATTTTAATATTTAAGCTTACAGTTTTTGCATTGTTAATGACCAAGCTGTCTGAAATTACACGAGCATCTCTGTAGCCGTTTTCTTTGTATTTATCTATTATGCTGTTTAAATCTTCTTTAAAATCTGCAACAATATATTTTGAACGTTTTAAAAGACGAATAGGATTTTTTTGCTTAGTGTTTTTCATTGTTTTTCTAAGCTTTTTGTCACTAAAAACGGTATTGCCTTCAAAATTAATAGAAGAGACTTTAACTTTTTCACCTCTATCTACGTTAAGTACCATGTTTACACGAGCATTTTGTAGAGAGTCTTTTACAGGAATTGTATTTATACTTACTTTAGTATTTAAAAATCCTGCCTTTCTGTTTTTATTTTGAATGTAATTTTTTGTGGTTGTAATAAGGTTTTCTGTAACTTTTACACCATCTTGAAGTTTGTTTTCTTTAATTAAAGCTTCTTTTTTGCTCTTTTTAACGCCATTAATTTTTAGCTCATTTAATGTTGGTAAATCTGCTAATCTTATTTCTAAATATGCAGCATTACCTTCAGTTTTTGCTAAATAGACTTCTATGTCACTAAAAAGGTTGGTTTTCCAAAGTTTTTTAATTGCTGCACTTATTTCTTCACCAGGAATTAAAATTTCGTCGCCTTTTTTAAGTTTAGAAAAAGTAATGATGGTTTGCTCGCTAAATGTAGTATTACCTACAACTTTAATTTCTGCTATGGTGTACTTTTTACTGTTTTCCAAAGAAATTTCTTGTGCTTGAGCAAAATAGCTAGATGTTGCAAAAAGTATGGCTAGTGTGTATTGTAAAAATGTTTTCAATTGTAATTTCTTAACTAATTTGTTCACTTGTTTTTCCAAAGCGTCTTTCTCTATTTTGATATTCTATGATAGCATCACAAAGGTGTTGCTGTGTAAAATCTGGCCATAATACTTTTGTAAAATATAATTCGGCATAGGCAATTTGCCACAGCAAAAAATTACTAATGCGTTGTTCTCCACTTGTTCTAATAAGTAGATCTACGTCTGGTAAATTTTGCGTGTAAAGATGCTCATTAATAATCGATTCGTCAATATTTTCAGAAGAAATTATATTATTTTTAACTTTATCACTTATTTCTTTGATTGTATTTAACAACTCTTCTCTAGATCCATAGCTTAATGCTAAGGTTAATGTCATTCTACTATTGTCTTTTGTGCGTTCTATAACTTCGTTAAGTTCTGTAAAAACTTTCTTTGGTAAGTTTGAAAGCTTACCAATAGCATTAAGTTTAATGTTATTGTCTTGAAGTGTTTTTATTTCTTTTTTTAGTGCAGACACTAATAGCTTCATTAAAGTATCTACTTCTAGTTTTGGTCTGTTCCAGTTTTCTGTAGAAAATGCATATAGTGTAAGGTTTTCTATTCCTATTTTAGCACTAGCTTCTACGGTTTGTCTCACTGATTTAGTTCCGTTTTCGTGACCAATAGCACGAAGAAGCCCTTTTTGTTTAGCCCAACGACCATTGCCATCCATAATAATTGCAATGTGTTTAGGTAACTTATTTGTATTTATTTTACTTGTATTCAAATTATCCTGGGCAAAAACATGGGTTTCTACCAAATGTATAAGTTAGTGTTATTCCTGTAAAGGTATACCAATCATTATTATTAAGATTTCCAAAAGCTCTACTTTCGAATGCTTCTTTAGCATCAGGAACACTACCATCTAATTCATCTGAAAATGTATAGCGCGCACCTATTTCTATAGCTATAATAAAATCTGGTGAAATTGCAGATTTATAGCCTAGTGCCATAGGAATACCATAGGCATAACTGGTTGTTTTTTCGTCTACGATTGTACCATCTGGATTGAAGTAAAAATTATCATGTTTAGCTACACTTATGCCAGAATATATATATGGTGTTGATACATTTCCGCCATTGTGTAAGTCAAAATCAAAAAAAGTAAACTCCATTCCTGCTGAGAGTTCTAGAATGCTATTGTTAAATTCGAATCCTCTTATTTGTCTGCCAGGATCATCAGAGTCTCTATCGTTGCCTTCCAAATCTGTGTAATTTAGAGATATTCTGTAAGAATGTCTCTCGCTTCTATTCCATTTGTAAATTGCTCCTAAAGCGAGTTGTTTAGGTGCTATATAGTCTGTAGCGCCTACATCTCCAATAAAATTACTGCCTCCAACAAAAATGCCGAATTCGTTAATTTGAGCACTACTTATTTGTGTGCTAAAAAATACTAATATTAAAAGCGTTAAATACCTCATAAATCTTCAAAGTTTGCAAATATAATAAATAAGATTAGCCTATTATAATTTGAACCAAATAGTTATAGTTTAAAACACTATTTAAACGAAATTATTGTAAAACAAATGGAATGCTTGTTGTAAAAATTAAAACTAACCTTTAATTTCTCTTATCTTCTCCCCAAAGCAATTTATTTCTGAGTGTTGTTAGGAAGCTTTCAGAGTTTAATTCTATCATATTAATGGCAAAAGGCGCTTTTTTTATGGTAATAATAGTGTTGTTTGACAGTGTTGCTATTCTTGAGTCTAAAGACACTAAGTAATTATTTTCCCGACCACTTACTTTTAGTTCTATTATGGTAGAATCTTCTATAACTAATGGTCTTGCACTTAAATTATGAGGTGCTATAGGTGTTAAAACAAAACTAGTAGTATCTGGCGTTATAACTGGTCCAGCACAACTTAACGAGTAGCCTGTAGAGCCTGTTGGAGTCGCTATTATTAAACCATCGCTCCAGTATGAAGTTAAAAATTCACCATTTAATTTTGTTTCTACAGTAATCATAGATGTGGTGTTTTTTCTGCTCACTGCAATTTCATTTAGTGCAAAGTTTAATTCTTTTATGTCACTATTTTCTGGTGATGTTTCTATTGATAATAAAGTGCGTTTACTTAATGTATACGCTTTATTTTTTATTTGAAGGATGGCTTGTGTTATATCTTCAGGCTGAATAGTTGCTAAAAAACCTAATCTTCCTGTGTTAATTCCAATAATAGGAATGTTTAAATCTTTTACAAATGTAATGGCTCTTAAAATAGTACCATCTCCACCAATACTTACAAATAAATCAAAGCTTTTATCTAAAGTATTAAAGGTTTGGTAGACTGAAGGATTTGATAGTTCTGACTTGATATCGTTGTAAAATTCATTTTCTAAAAACAGCTCAGCATTAAAATCCAGTAATTCTTTTGTTAAAGCCTTTAAAGAGTCTTTAGATTGTTTTTTTGGATATTGACTGTATATGGCAACCTTCATAATTACATGTTTAGGTATTTGTTTAAATAATCTGAACGCTCCTTAAGACTAATTAAATAGCTATCGTCCTCATGTCCTGAAATTATATTATAGCTGTAACGTCTAAAAGTTTGCATAATGTCATTTAGATTAGCATTACCAATTTTTAAAGTAATTTGTGCCACATCATTTTCAAATTTAGAAATAAATGAACCTAAAAGCTTACCGTTATTAGATTCTACTATCTGGCTAATTTCACTAAAAGAATAGTCAGACATGCCTTTTTCAATAATTAATACAGCACCAGCTTCTGAAAAGAGAGGCGTTTCGTTAAACAAGCCAATAATATCATTTAATTCGTAATAGCCTAAATACACATTTTTATTGCTTAAAACAGGCATAATATTGGCAGAATTTTGAGCAAAAGCTTCGAGCACATCTAGCCAATTAGTATCTTCTCTTACAAAGAAACCTTCTCCAGAATACCTGTAATCTTCAATGGGTTTTTTACTGTCAAAACAATGTGCATCGTTTTCAGAAATACAACCTAAGTAAACACCATCAGCATTCTTAATAGGAATATGAGAATAGGTTAACTGGTTAAAAAGTAACTGAATCTCTTCAACTTTATCTGTATTTAAAAGTGGTTTTATGTCATTTATTATGTAATCTAGAAGATTCATAGTGTCGTTTTAATTTTATGCAAATTAATTAAAAATAAGAACAATCTCGTGCTTCTACTTTGTATTTTTGCAGTAAATAATACCTATTGAAAATGACAAAATTAAGCGTAAACATAAATAAAATTGCTACTTTAAGAAACTCTAGAGGTGGAGACACACCAAACGTTGTCCAGTTTGCAAAAGATGTCCAGCGTTTTGGAGCTCAAGGTGTAACAATTCATCCAAGACCAGACGAAAGACACATTCGTTACCAAGATGCTTACGATTTAAAACCAATTGTTTATACAGAGTATAATATTGAAGGTAATCCAATTTCAAAATTTGTAGATATGGTTCTAACAATTAAACCTACACAAGTAACTTTGGTTCCTGATAGTATAGATACATTAACAAGTAATGCTGGTTGGGATACCGTAAAAAATAAGGATTTTTTAACTGAAGTGATTTCAGAATTTAAAAGAAATAATATTCGTACTTCTATTTTTGTAGATCCTGAGATTGAACAAATTGAAGGTGCAAAAGCAACAGGAACAGATAGAATAGAGTTATATACCGAAAGTTTTGCGCACCAATTTAGTAAAGGTAATAGAGACGCTATAAAGCCTTACGTAGCTTGTGCTGATGTTGCTAATGCTATTGGTATAGGTATTAACGCAGGTCACGATTTGTCTTTAGATAATATTGAATTTTTTAAGCAAAATATTCCAGAATTATTAGAAGTGTCTATTGGTCATGCTTTAATTTCCGAAAGTCTATATTTGGGAATTGAGAATGTTGTTAATATGTATTTAAATAAATTACGGTAGTTATCAGGCATTAATTTTAAGTAAGAATTGATTATCAATTCATGTTTAGAAAAATAATGTTACAAGAGTAGAGGCAAGAGTAATCAAATTCAGTTATTGAAAATTTGAGAAGTTCGCGACAAAATTATTGGAGTAAGTAAATATAAAAAACATGAAATTACATTCAAATATAATAGGTGAAGGAAAACCATTTTTAATACTTCATGGCTTTTTAGGGATGAGCGATAACTGGAAAACTTTAGGAAAGCAATTTGCAAAATCAGGTTTTCAAGTACATTTAATAGACCAGAGAAATCATGGAAAAAGTTTTCATAGCGATACATTTAATTATGATGTTCTCTCTGAAGATCTGAAACTATACTGTGATAGTAAAAACCTTAAAAATTTCAATTTATTAGGGCATTCTATGGGTGGAAAAACAGCCATGTTATTTTCATCGCAATTTCCCGATTATGTTAGTAAATTAATAGTTGCAGATATTTCTCCACGGTTTTATCCCATTCATCACGATGCTATTCTAGAAGGTCTAAGTCGTTTAGATTTTAATACTTTGGAAAGTAGAGGTGATGCAGACACACAGTTATCTCATTATGTTAGCGATTTTGGCACAAGACAATTTCTTTTAAAAAATCTGTATTGGGTAAAAAAAGGTGTTTTAGGATTAAGAATAAATCTTGAAGTATTAATTGAAAATGTTAGTGAAGTAGGTGAAGCATTACCAATCCATGCAAAATTTAATGGAGAAACATTGTTTTTAAAAGGAGATAAAAGTGAATACATTGCAACTCAAGACCAAGCGATAATTAAATTACATTTTACAAATTCTAAAATAGAAACCATTACAAATGCTGGACATTGGTTACATGCAGAAAATCCTGAAGACTTTTACAACGCAGTTATAAATTTCGTAAATTGAAAAATAATCCTTAAAAACATATAAAATGAACCTAATTATAAAGCTGTTGTTAAACGCCATTGCAGTATTTGCTTTAGCATACGTGTTAAATGGAGTGCATGTAAATGGTTACATTTCTGCAGTAATTGTTGCAGTAGTATTGTCTATTTTAAACTTATTAGTAAAACCATTATTGGTAATTTTAACTTTACCAATAACAATTATAACGCTTGGTTTGTTTATGTTAATAATAAATGCGTTACTTATTTTATTAGCAGATGAATTAATTACTGGTTTTGAAGTAGATAATATCTGGTGGGCAATTTTATTTAGTGTGCTGTTATCTATATTGCAATCACTGTTACATTCATTTTTAAAAACCGATAAAAAGAAGGTATAGTTTGTATTGAAATTCAACGAATTAAAAACTTTGATGGAGTGTAAAAAAGTAGTATTTTTGCACTCCATTTTTGGTTTCATAAAATAATTATTCAAAATGAATATTACAAGAGAAAATAAAGACGCATTAAACGCTGTAGTAACAGTAGCAATCGAGAAAGAAGATTATGCCTCTAAAGTTGAAAAAATCTTAACAGATTACAGAAAAACAGCAAACATTCCTGGATTTAGAAAAGGTCATGTGCCAATGGGAATGGTAAAAAAGCAATATGGTAAAGCCATTTTAATTGATGAGGTTAACAAACTAATTCAAGAAGGTTTAAACAAGTATCTTACCGAAGAAAAGTTAGACGTTTTAGGACAACCATTACCAAAAATGCAAGACGATATCGATTGGGAAGCAGATAATTTTGCTTTCGAATTTGAATTAGGTTTAGCACCAGAATTTGATGTGGACCTAAAAGTAAAGAAAATTACAAACTACAAAATTGTTGCAGATAATAAGTTAATAGATGGGCAGGTTGAAAACATCCAAAAGCAATACGGTAAATTAATAGCTTTAAATGAAGTTGCCAAAGACAGTGAAATAACTGGAGTCTATAAAAATGAAGCTGAAGGAATAGAAAACAGTGTTACTTTAACTCTAGATAAGTTTAAAGGCAAAGCAACCCAAAAGAAATTTGTTGGTTCTAAAGTTGGAGACGTTATTACCTTAAAAACAAAAGGACTTTACGAAGACGATCACGAACTAATGCATGCATTAAAAATAGAACATGATAAAGCACATGGTCTAGATATTGAAGTTACTTTTGAAATAACAGAAATTAACAAACGTGAACCAGCAGATTTAGATCAAGAGTTATTTGATAAGCTATTTGGAAAAGATGTTGTAAAATCTGTAACAGAATTAAAAGATAAGATTAAAGAAGACGCAGAAAAGCAATTCGTACAGCAATCAGACCAGAAATTATTAAACGATATAACTGAATATTTAGTAGCCAATACTAAATTCGATTTACCAGCAGAATTCTTAACAAAATGGATGCAATCTGCAGGAGAAAACCCAATGGATGATGCCACTGCAAAAGAAGAATATCAAAAATCTGAAAAAAGTTTACGTTACCAACTTATTGAAGCTAAGTTAATGGAAGCAAATAGCGTAAAAGTAGACTTTGAAGATGTAAAAGAAAGTGCAAAATCTATGATTAAAGTTCAAATGGCACAATTTGGCCAAATGAATCCTACAGATAAAGAACTTGATGATATTGCCGCAAGAGTACTTTCTAATCAAGATGAAGTAAAGCGTTTAAGCGAGCAAGTGGTAAGTCAAAAATTATTAAATTTATATAAAGAAAAGGCAACTGTAAAAACAAAAGAATTAACTTACGATAAGTTTGTTAAGGAAGTTTACGGAGACAAATAATTTAATTATAAAATCATTATATTTAGGCGTTGAATTATTAGTAATTCAACGCCTATTTTATTCACGTTAAATTCTGCTTAAAAAATTTGAAAATAGACGATTTAACTCTACATTTAGACCATTCTGAAGCAATTCAGAAATTAATTTTAAATAAAAAATTCAAAAAACAAATATGGATTACGGAAAAGAATTCGAAAAATTTGCCATAAAAGACCAAGGTATTAGTAGTACTTATTATAATAAGATTGTGAGTAGTATGATGCCGCAAAGCATGACGCCTTATATTATTGAAGAGCGTCAGTTAAATATTTCTCAATTGGATGTGTTTTCAAGATTAATGATGGATCGTATCCTCTTTCTTGGTACAGGAATAAACGATAATATTGCAAATATTATTCAAGCACAGCTATTATTTTTAGAAAGTGTAGATGCTAATAAAGACATTCAAATGTATATAAATTCTCCAGGTGGAAGTGTGTATGCTGGATTAGGTATTTACGATACTATGCAGTTTATAAAGCCAGATGTTGCAACAATATGTACAGGAATGGCAGCCTCAATGGGAGCCGTTTTATTATGTGCAGGAGAAAAAGGAAAACGTAGTGGTTTAACACATTCTCGTGTCATGATTCATCAACCATTAGGAGGAGCACAAGGTCAAGCCAGTGATATAGAAATTACTGCTCGTGAAATTTTAATTTTAAAAGAAGAGCTTTATAAAATTATTAGTAAGCATTCAGGACAGGATTACGACAAAGTTTACGAGGACAGTGATCGTGATTACTGGATGAAAGCAGATAAAGCTAAAGAATACGGAATGATAGACGAGATATTAGCTCGTAATTAATATAATTAGAAAATAAATAAAAATGTTAGAATTTTTATTTACAATGAATTAAGTTAGGTTAGAGTCGTATGAGTGAGAACTTATAACTTTTAACTTATAACTTTTAACTTAAAAAGAATGGCAAAAGAAGAATTAGAATGTTCGTTTTGTGGAAGGAAAAAGCCAGAAACAAGTTTATTAATTGCAGGACTAGATGCACATATTTGTGATCGCTGTATTGAGCAAGCACATGGTATCGTATTAGAAGAGTCTAAGCAAAGCGATAATACAGAGTTGTCTGCAGAGTTAATGCTACGTAAGCCACAACAAATAAAGTCATTCTTAGACGAATACATTATTGGCCAAGAATTTACCAAAAAAGTCATGTCTGTAGCTGTATATAATCACTACAAACGTTTATTACAACCACCAACAAATGATGATATCGAGATTCAAAAATCGAATATTATTATGGTTGGAGAAACTGGAACAGGTAAAACCTTAATGGCTAAAACTATTGCAAGAATGCTTAACGTACCTTTAGCTATTGTAGATGCAACTGTGTTAACAGAAGCAGGTTATGTAGGTGAGGATGTAGAAAGCATATTAACACGTTTGTTACAAGCAGCAGATTATAATTTAGAAAAAGCAGAAAAAGGTATTGTATTTATAGATGAGATAGATAAAATAGCTCGTAAGAGCGATAATCCGTCAATTACAAGAGATGTTTCTGGTGAAGGTGTACAACAAGCCTTATTAAAATTATTAGAAGGTACTGTTGTAAATGTTCCACCAAAAGGTGGTAGAAAACATCCTGATCAGAAATTTATAGAGGTCAATACAGAAAACATTTTATTTATAGCAGGAGGCGCTTTCGATGGTATTAACCGTGTCATCTCAAGACGTCTTAACATGCAAGCTGTAGGTTATAGTGCCTCCATGAGTGATAATGTTGTAGATAACAATAATTTATTGCAATACATTATACCAAAAGATTTAAAAGATTTTGGATTAATACCAGAAATAATTGGTCGTTTACCAGTGTTAACACACATGGATCCATTAGATGCAGACACGCTTAGAGCCATTTTAACAGAACCTAAAAACGCCATCATTAAACAGTACAAAAAACTGTTTTCTATGGATGAAATAGAGTTTAGTATTACAGATGGCGCCTTAGATTATATTGTAGGTAAAGCTATAGAGTACAAGTTAGGCGCAAGAGGTTTACGCTCTCTGTGCGAAGAAATTTTAACAGATGCTATGTTTGATCTTCCAGGAAGTGACACTAAAAAGTTTAGTGTAACCAAAGCTTATGCTGAACAAAAACTATCTAAAACAAAAATTAAGCAGCTAAAGGCTGTTTCTTAAAAGAATTTTGTTTTGTCATTCTGAACGATAGTGAAGAATCTCAAAAATAAAATAATAACACACAAAAGCCTACTTTTAATTGAGTAGGTTTTTTGTTTTTTAAATCAAATTATATAAGCTAAGCATTCAACTTTAGCAACTCCTCCATATAATCTCGAGTGTTCGATAATCGAGGCACTTTGTGTTGTCCACCAAGTTTGTTGTTTTGTTTTAACCAATCATAAAATAACTTTTCTCTAGCAACATTTATTTTGGGTTTATTTAAAGTCATGTTATTATAGCGTTTGGCTTCGTAATCAGAATTTAAAGCTTTTAATGCATTGTCAAACAATTCGTTAAAATAATCAATGTCTTTGGGAGGTGTTTTAAACTCTATTAGCCACTCGTGAGCACCTTTTTCTTTGCCTTCCATAAATACTGGAGCAGCAGTATAATCTACAATTTCACTCTTGGTTTTTTTACATACCTTTTTTAAAGCATTTTCTGCATTTTCAATAATAAGCTCTTCACCAAACACATTAATATGGTGCTTTGTGCGTCCGGAAACTTTAATTCTGTAAGGCGAAATTGAGGTAAACCTAACAGTATCACCAATTTTATAGCGCCATAATCCAGCATTAGTAGTAATAATAACAGCGTAATTTTTGCCTTTCTCTACTTCACTTAATGGTATTACACGTTGGTTAGGTGTACCATGAGCTTCCATTGGAATAAACTCGTAGTAAATACCATAATCAAGCATGAGTAATAGTTCGCTAGAATGGTTTTTGTCTTGTATAGCAAAAAAACCTTCCGAAGCATTATAAATTTCATAATACTTAAAATCCCTTTTGGGTAAAATTTTCTGGTATTGCGCTAAATAAGGATTAAAACTAACACCTCCATGAAAGTAAACTTCTAAGTTTGGCCATATGTCGAATAGCGACGTTTTTTCGGTTTTATCTAAAACATTATTTAGTAACACAAGCATCCAAGAAGGAACACCAGCAAGACTCGTTACGTTTTCATTTATGGTCTCGTTAACAATAGCATCCATTTTGGTTTCCCAATCGCTCATTAAAGAGACTTTATTACTAGGCGTGCTACTAAACTCTGCCCAAAAAGGCATATTGTCTATTAATATAGCACTTAAATCACCAAAAGCAGTTCCGTTTTCTCTATACAATTCTTTACTGCCTCCTAAACGCAAACTCTTGCCTGTAAAAAGGGAAGAATTTTCGTTATTGTTTAAATACATACAAAGTAAATCTTTACTTGCTGCATAATGGCAATCCTCTAGAGAATCCATACTTACTGGAATAAATTTACTTTTTGTACTTGTTGTGCCACTTGATTTTGCAAACCATTTTATAGGTGTAGGCCAGAAAATATTGTTTTCTCCTAATCGAGAACGCTCTATTAAATTTCGATAGCCTTCGTAGTTTTTTACTGGAATTCTACTGGCAAATTCTTCGTAAGTTTTAATAGAAGAAAAATCGTAAAGTTTACCAATTTCAGTGCTTTTAGCTTTTTCAATTAAATTAAAAAGCAGTTCTTCTTGTACTTCGTTTGGGTATTTTAAAAACAAATCAATTTGATGAAATCGTTTCTTTAAAAACCATGAAGCAATAGAATTTACTAGAGGGATTGGCATATTTTTTTGGTATATTTAGTGACTAAAAATAAGACTTTTTTTTATGACTTACCAAGGCGTGCTAACAAAAATGACAACAGAGTTTTCTAGCCCAATCCAGTATTATTTAGTTTTCGAACATGATTTTATTAATATGAATCAATTGCTAAACAAAACTTTGAAACTTAAATTTGTTAAGCACCAATGTTTAAACTGTAGTTTAAACAAGCCTATTTTTAGACAAGGCTTTTGTAAAAGTTGTTTTTTCGATATGCCTCAAGCAGGAGATTGGATTATGCGTCCAGAATTAAGTACTGCACATTTAGATAAAGAAGATCGCGATTTAGATTACGAAAAGAAAGTGCAATTACAACCACATATTGTGTATCTCGCAAATTCTAGTAATGTAAAAGTTGGAGTTACTAGAAAAACGCAAGTGCCAACACGTTGGATTGATCAAGGTGCTCACGAAGCTATTGAGATTGTTGAGGTACCAAACCGTTATCTCGCAGGTATTACTGAAGTGGCATTAAAAGATTATGTAGCAGATAAAACCAATTGGCGAACCATGCTTAAAAACGAAATTGAAGATGAGAATCTGGTAGAATGGAGAGATCAACTAAAACAATATATTCCTGCCGAAGCTAGAGAATATTACATTGAAAACAATACTGAAACGCAACTAGAGTTTCCAGTATTGTCTTATCCTAAAAAACCCAAAAGTTTAAATATTGAAAAAGCTGTTAGTTATCAAGGTGTTTTAAAAGGCATCAAAGGACAGTATCTTATTTTTGAAGACGATACTGTTTGTAATGTGAGAGGCAATGAAGGTAAAGTGGTTAGTATTAAGATTGTTTAATTACTTTCTGTAATTTTAATTATTTAAATCTGTTACAGGATATCTACTCTAAAAATTAAAAAAACAATCTACTTGTTATTTAGTACTAAGATCCAATTACTAATTCCAATATTAATTCTCCTTTTTCCGAAATCCTAATTACAACTTCTGATAAGTCTAAATCATCAATATCGTGTCCCCAAATACCATATTTCCCGTCTGTTGTATTCCTGTTAATTAAACTTTTGCGGTCTTCAATTGGAATGGTTTTATTTATTGCAGTTTCTTCTTCCTCTTTGTATATTCTATTATATTCTGCACTAATTTGCATTACTAAATCTTCACGAGTGAATCCTTTTGAACTTTTTGGTCTTAAATCTATGCTTGTAGGATGAGTTAATGGGTAGTCAATAATTAAAGTAACAACATTGGCCTTGAAAAGAATGTTATCTTTTCCAATTAAATTCTTTAATTCAGATTTAGGATTTTTTATTGAAATCCATGGAATAATTCCATCTTCAAATATCTCCAAATCTTCATTGTTATCAACTTTAACTTGAAATGTATATGATGTTAAATCTTGAGTTACTTCTATTTGGTTTTTGTTATTATTAGTTTTGCAACTTAAAAATAAGGACGTAAGTAAAATTATAGCTATTAACTTTTTCATATCAATCTTTAATATGTTGGGTACTAACCAAAAAAACCTCGCATTCAAAGAATGCAAGGTTTGTATAGTATAGGAGAAAGCGTAAGTGTTATACGTTTTCTGCGTCTCTTAATCCTTGGATGTAAGAAGCTTTTTGAATTTGACGTCTGCGTGTTACAGAAGGCTTAGTAAAGAATTGGTTTTCTCTTAAGTTCTGCATTACTTTAATGTTACGGTGTTTTCTTTTGTAACGTTTTAAAGCTCTTTCTATATTTTCTCCGTCTTTAATCTCTATTCTTAACATATCTATGTATTATGTGTATTCTTAAAATTCAGGTTGCAAATATAAGTTTAAGTTTTAATTTACACAATAGACTTACATAATTTTTGCAATTTTATTTAGTAATAATTTATTTCTTCTTCTTTTTTCCAAAAATACCTAAAACATCTTTTACAATATTACCTTGTTGTTTTGTGGAATCTGTTGGTGTGTTTGGGTTTTGAGAGTTTCCTCCAGATATAATACCATTTATTACATCTTTTACAGGTGTATTGGTTTGTGTTGTTGTACTGTCGTTTGCGGTTTGGTTGCTACTGTTAATTCCTAAAAGGTCTTTAATTTTGTCTTTTCCTGTGTTTAATAATTTTTGTTTTTCAATTTCAATAAGTTGAGCTGTAAGTTTTTTAACACCACTTGTTAAATCTGTTTTTACACTTGGGCTTGTAAAAGAACCAGTTAAATTTGCCGTCACAGGAATGCTTATTATATTAACGTCGTTATCGTTTATTTTTCCAATAAGTCTATTTACATCTCCACCTAAGTATTTTGCAGGAACATTAAAAACCACATTATAGTCCATAGACTTATCGAAACCATGAGCACCTGCAACTGTAATGCCTATGTCTTTATATTTTAAATCGAAAGGTGCAATATTTACGCGACCATTTTCAAATTTTAAGGCCGTTTTTAAGTCTTTTAAATCTAACTTATCGAAATCTATAAAGTTTATTTTGCTACTTAAAGCATCAAATAAGGCAGCGTTTTTAGGCTCCACTTTAGTGGTTAATAATTCGGCTAAAGCACCACCAGAAATAGAATTCATAATAGGTGTAAAGTCGTCTCCTAGCGTTCCGTTTATAGATATGGCACTATTTAATTTTCCTTGTAAAGCCTTTGCAATTGGAGCTAAGTTTTGAAGCATATCTAGATCTGTAAACGATTGAGAAATATCAAAATTTGTCATCCCAAGATCCATATTAAAAGTAGGTGTTTTACTTTTAGTATCTACCAGACCAGACATGTTAAGTGTTCCGCCAAACAAATCTGAAGTTACATTTTGTAAATTTGCTTTTTCATCATTTATAACTAGCTTTCCTTTTACATTGGTAAGCGTTAAATTATCGTAAACTACAGTTTTTGCATTTGCTGTAATGGTACAATCTAAAAAGGCTGGAATTTTAAGCGCGATAAAAAATTAAAAGGTAATTTTAATGTCGCATCTAATACTTTTTTAGTGAGTGATTTCATGGTAGAAGGCGAAAGCGACAGACCAGTAAACCAAAGTACAGAACCAAACGACGCTTAATAGAAAACCTAATAAATTATTAATAGTTCCAGTGGCATCCAAATCTGTGTTTCCAGTTTTTGCTTTAAAGTTTTCTAAAGTAACAAGTCCAGGGTGAGTGGGGATATTTATACAGAGCAGTTGATAAAGAAGGGAATACTGTAGACTTTTTGTTAACTAAAAGAAGACAACGTATATCT